>ENA-OROD01000379-OROD01000379.1-human-gut-metagenome-genome-assembly--contig:-NODE-379-length-44065-cov-5.222836_pt1 | contig 44065 bp, 45 predicted proteins | sample MGYA00242123_ERZ509038 | MGnify/ENA primary metagenome ERZ509038 (study PRJEB26280, sample SAMEA2338719) | human gut metagenome | biome: human gut; feature: human-associated habitat; material: faeces... | reverse complement strand
AACCCACATATCCAGCTTGGAAGGCTGGTGTTCTACCACTGAACTACACCCGCATATCGGTTCGCGTGAAATCGGGGTGACAGGATTCGAACCTGCGACCTCCTGGTCCCAAACCAGGCGCTCTAGCCAAGCTGAGCCACACCCCGCCGGTCATGTCCTGTTGTGTTCTCACGCAACGCAAGATACATTATAATATACCCCTAAAGATCTGTCAACAGCTTTTTTTTAGAACTTTTTTGCATTTTTTACGGATTTTTCTATGCTTGAAAGCTGAATAATTATGCAGATGAATTGACAAGAGAATAGAAATCCTATAAAATTAATGTTGTTTTAAGTAAATGCAGGTATGACCTGCGAGAAGGAGGAAGTATTATGAAAAAAGCATTAGCACTTGTACTGTGTGCAGCTATGACTTTTGGTATGCTCACAGGATGCGGTTCCAAGGAAGCAGCAACTGAAGAGACTGCAGCAGCTACCGAGGAAACCGGAGAAGCAGAGGCTTCAGAAACCGAAGATGCAGCAACCGAGGAAGCTGCAGAGACAGAAGACGCAGCAGCAGACACAACTGCTTCTGATAAGAAGTGGGTTGTTGCAACCGATACGGTATTCAAGCCCTTTGAGTACACCAATGAAAACGGCGAGTTCGTTGGTATTGATGTTGACCTTTTAGCAGCAATCGCAGAGGATCAGGGATTTGAGTATGATCTTCAGAGCCTTGGATGGGACGGCGCAGTAGCAGCAGTTCAGTCAGGCCAGGCAGACGCTATCATTGCAGGCGCAACCATTAAGCAGGAAAGAATTGACTCCGGCTGGATCTTCTCCGATGGATATTATGATGCAACCCAGACCTTTGTTGTAAAGGGTGACAGCGATATTGCGAGCTTTGAAGATCTTGCAGGAAAGAACGTAGCTGTAAAGAACGGTACTGCAGGTATGGATTTTGCAAACAGCTTAAAGGATCAGTATGGCTTTACCGTTACTGTATTTGAAGATTCACCGACCATGTATCAGGATGTTATCCTTGGAAACTCCGCTGCATGTGTAGAAGATACACCGATCATGGCAGTGTCTATTAAGGAAGGCGACCTTGACCTGAAGATCCCTGAGGGAATGGAAAGTGAAGGAGCTCCTTACGGACTGGCAATCATGAATGCTGACAATCAGGCACTGCTTGATATGTTCAACCAGGGACTTGCCAACATTAAGGCAAATGGCAAATACCAGGAGATCCTGGATAAATATTTGAAATAATCCGTCTGAAATTTGCGTGAGGGATTCTTAGAATTCCTCACGCTTTTTCATAGTAGGAAAAGGAAAGCTTTGCTGCTATGAAAAAACGTGAGGACAACAGAACGATAAAAGATAAGGAGAATGGAGAACTATGTTAGCGATTATTCAGAACTATAGCGGAATGCTTTGGGCAGCACTTGGAAAAACATTGCTGCTTACCCTGCTGTCACTTCTCTTTGCCATGGTCATTGGTATGATCTTTGCTTTGATGAATGTGAGCAAGAGCCGTGTGCTGAACTGCATCGGTACGGTGTATGTGGATGCGGTAAGAGGAGTGCCCCTTATCGTACTTGCTTATTTTATTTACTTTGGTATTCCGGCGGGAGCACAGATGCTGGGCTTTTCAAACTTCCGTTTTTCAGCCCTGCAGGGCGGTACCATAGCGCTTGCCATGAACTGCGGCGCATATATGGCGGAAATTATCCGTGCCGGTATCCAGAGCGTGGATAAAGGACAGATGGAAGCAAGCCGCAGCCTGGGGCTTACTTATGGAAAGAGCATGCGCCTGATCATTATCCCGCAGGCAGTAAAGACCATGATCCCTTCTATTATTAATCAGTTTATCATTACCCTTAAGGATACGTCGATCCTTTCTGTTATCGGATTCCCGGAACTTACCAATATGGGTAAGACCATCAGCGGCAATACCTTTAAGGTGCTGCAGACATGGGCTATCGTAGCGATCTTCTATATGATGGTGATCATTACGCTCAGCAAGATCGCAAAGCGCATTGAAAGGAGTGTTAATCGTGGAAAATAGAAAGGTTATGGTTCATGTACAGAACCTGAAAAAGAATTTTGGAAAGCTGGAGGTATTAAAAGACCTCAGTATTGATATTATGGAAGGGGAGGTTGTGGTACTGATCGGGCCTTCCGGAAGTGGAAAATCTACATTCCTGCGCTGCTTAAATCAGCTGGAAACAGTTACCTCCGGAACCGTTCTGGTAGACGGACAGGATGTAACGGATAAGCATACAGACATTAACAAGGTTCGGGAAAACATCGGAATGGTGTTCCAGCATTTTAATCTTTTTAACAATAAGAATGTACTGGAAAACATCACGCTGGCTCCGGTTGAACTGAAGCTGATGACCAAGGACGAAGCCAAAAAGAAAGGAATGGAGCTGCTTAAGAGAGTGGGACTGGACAGCAAGGCAGACGCCTATCCCAGCCAGCTTTCAGGAGGACAAAAGCAAAGGGTTGCCATTGCAAGAGCCCTGGCCATGAACCCGGATATCATGCTTTTTGATGAACCGACTTCAGCCCTGGATCCGGAAATGGTAGGAGAAGTGCTTGCCGTTATGAAGGAGCTGGTGGCAGATGGCATGACCATGGTAGTGGTTACCCATGAGATCGGTTTTGCAAGGGAAGTGGCAGACCGTGTGGTATTTATGGACGGAGGCTACATTGTGGAGCAGGGAACGCCGGAAGAGGTGATCAACCATCCGAGAGAGCCCAGAACCATCGACTTTTTAAATAAGGTTTTATAACAGACAGGATCATTTTGGAGGTGTGTGCATGAGAAAGATCATTACCATCAGCCGGGAATTTGGCGCCGGAGGCGGCGCTATCGGAAAGGCTGTTGCCAGTGAGCTGGGCTATGAATATTATGACAAGGCGATTATCCTTCGTGCTGCAAAGGAGGCCAACATTGATGTGGCAAGCGGCTATCGCTGGGATGAAAGCGTGCCCGTTAATTTCGGATTTGCCCAGAGCCTCTTTGACTTTTATAACAAGCCCTTTAATGAAAAGCTTTTTGAGGCACAGAAGGAAGTGATCCGCAAGATCGGAGAAAAGGGAAGCTGTGTGATTGTAGGGCGTAACGCCAATGCCATTTTAAGCGAGTTCGATCATGCCCTGCATGTTTTTATCACAGCCAACATCAGATGGCGTATCGAGCACTCCCTGGAAGTATTTCCTGATGCGACAGACGCAAAGATCGCAGACCAGCTTGCAGCCGTTGACAAACGCCGCCGTAAGTATTGCGCTTATTATACCAACACGGAGTTTGGGGACGCCCGTTACTATGACCTCTGCCTGAAAACCTCAGACCTGGGCATTGAAACCTGCACAAAGGTGATCTGTGACCTGGCGAGAAACACCTAAGGCAGCAGAGTAGTAAAGGCCGACTTGCATATTTTACATAATCCTGTATAATAGGAAGGCATGCATTTATACAGGAAGGATTGAAGATTATGGAATTAGTAGAAGAAAAAGAAAATAAAATGGGGGTCATGCCGGTTAACAAGCTGTTAATGAACATGTCCCTCCCTATGATGATTTCGATGCTGGTACAGGCGCTTTATAACGTGGTAGACAGCATTTTTGTATCCCGGATTGATGAAAACGCCCTGACGGCAGTTTCCATGGCATTTCCCATTCAGTCTCTGATGATCGCACTTGGAGCGGGAACCGGAGTAGGTGTGAATGCCCTGCTTTCCAGATCCCTTGGGGAAAAGGATTATGACAGGGTGAATAAGGCAGCCGGAAACGGCATTTTTCTGGCCGGGATTAATTATCTGGTCTTTTTGCTGGTTGGAATTCTGGTGACAACGCCTTTTTACTTAAGCCAGACGAAGGATGCCCAGATCCTTTCTTATGGGCAGCAGTATCTGACGATTATCTGCTGCTGTTCTTTTGGAATGTATGGGCAGTTTATCTTTGAACGACTGTTACAGTCAACGGGAAGAACCTTTTATACCATGATCACCCAGAGCATTGGTGCGATCATAAATATCATTCTGGATCCCGTTTTTATTTTCGGATATTTTGGGGTTCCGAAGATGGGAGTGGCAGGCGCTGCCATTGCAACTGTTATCGGCCAGATCGTTGCGGGAACCATTGCCCTTGTGATCAACATCAAGAAAAATGACGAGATCCAGTTAAAGCTGAAGGGCTTCCGCCCGGATGGAAAGATCATTGCCTGGATTTATGAGGTGGGAATTCCCTCTATTATCATGCAGGCTATCGGTTCTGTGATGACCTATGGAATGAACAGGATCCTGATCGCTTTCAGTTCCACGGCGGTAGCGGTGTTTGGCGTTTATTTCAAGCTCCAGAGCTTCATCTTTATGCCGGTATTCGGGCTGAATAACGGAATGGTACCGATCATTGCCTATAATTACGGAGCAGGGAAAAAGGACAGACTGATCAAAACCCTAAAGCTCAGCATCATTTATGCAGTAGGTCTGATGCTGCTTGGCGTTATTATCTTCCAGCTCTTCCCGGCCCCTTTGTTTGCCCTGTTTGACGCTTCGGAAATCATGCTTGCCATCGGCATTCCGGCGCTCAGGATCATCAGCTTAAGCTTTATATTTGCCGGTTTTTGTATTGTATGCGGCTCCCTTTTCCAGGCGCTTGGAAACGGTGTATACAGTATGGTGGTTTCCATTGCAAGACAGCTTCTGGTGTTGCTGCCGGTAGCCTATCTGCTTTCCCTCTCTGGAAAGGTAGAAGCAGTGTGGTGGGCATTTCCCATTGCAGAAATCGTTTCTCTGTCCTTAACGGTGTTTTTCATGTTCAGGATCAACCGCAAGGTGATAAGCAGGATCGGCGAAAGCTCGGAGGCTTAGGCAGGTTATGTACCCCGAGCCGGGCAGATTAGTGCTTGACAGTGCTATGCCAGGATGATAAGATAGCTTACATGAGATTTTGCCCTGTGGGCAAAAGAGGCGGAACTGATGGAATTGGCAGACATGCAAGATTTAGGTTCTTGTGCCGCGAGGCGTGTGGGTTCAAGTCCCACGTTCCGCAGTATTAGAGACTTTTTATCTTAATTTTATTAAGGTGAAAGGTCTTTTTTATTTGGTAAATTGTAATAAAATAGAGACATCACCCAAAAAGAGTCTAGCGTGCTAAATCGAAAGGAGAAAGCACGCTATGAGAAGAAGGAAAGTTATGGAGTTAAAAAACATTAAAGTACAAAAGGCATTTGAGGAATTTTTAGAAGAACATAAAGCTAAAAATACAAGTGACAACACTTTAGATACTTATAAGTTACATATAGACAGCTTTATGGATATTACTGACTGTCAGTGGCTTACTACGGCAATGCTAGATAAGAGTTTCTACACATACTTTATTACAGAACTGCAAGAAGAAGGTCGAAAGAAGGATACAACAATAGCAAGTAAATGAAAGTCAGGTTGTCGAGTGGAAAGAGTCATGGCAGGATAAATATCTCGAATGGATCTGTGGTTATGCCAATGCACAGGGTGGAACTCTTTATATTGGTATTGATGACAATGGTAACGTCCTTGGATTAGAAGAAAAGATTGTAAAAAAGTTGTTGGAGGATATTCCCAACAAGATTACTGCGGCCTTTGGTATGACATGTGACGTTAACCTTAGAACGAAAGATAAAAAGAAGTATATTCAAATCGAAGTAAAGAAATCAAAGCTTCCGTTAAATCTGCACGGTAGATATTATTATCGAACCGGAAGTGTAAAAAAAGAGATTACCGGGTTTGAACTTACTGAATTCATTATAAAAAGTACGGGAACATCATATGATAAAATGACATCTGATATTCCAAGAGAGAAGCTTACATTTGAGTCACTTAGGAAAAGATATCTGAAAGCAACGCGTCTTTCATTGGCACTTGATGATGACCTTGTAAGCTTTAAGCTTATGCAAGAAGACGGACAAATGACTAATGCAGGGATTCTGTTTGCGGATCAGTGGAATATTCATCATTCAAGAATTTTTTGCACAAGGTGGAATGGTCTTGAAAAAGCCAATTCTACACAGGACGCACTTGATGATGCGGAATATACAGGTGGGCTTATAGAGCTTTATGACAGTACTATGTCCTTTATTAAAAATAATACAAAAAAAGGATGGCGCAAAGACAATGATAAGCGTGTGGAACTGCCGGACTATCCGGAGCGAGCTTTAGAAGAGGGATTGGTTAATGCTCTTATCCACAGAAGCTATCTTCAGACAGGAGCTCACAGCCAGGTAGATATTTATGATGATAGGATTGTCATCACTAATCCCGGAGGAATGTTTGATGGTTCAGAGGTTCAGTTGCTGGATATAAGGCATGTACCGTCAAAACTGCGAAATCCGATTCTTGCAGATGTTTTTGGAAGAATGCGGCTTATGGAGCGAAGGGGAAGTGGATTTAAGAAAATTCTTGATGCGTATGAGGCAGAGGAACGATATAAGGAAGAACTAAAGCCTGTGTTTTATACGGATGGTTATAATTTTTTCCTTACGCTTTGGAATTTGAACTATGCTTATGATAAAGCGCAAAATAAAGCGCAAAATAAAGCGCAGAAAAGCCGGATGACTGACCGTGAGTATATATTGCTGCTTCTTAAGGAAAATCCGTCATTAACGCAGGTCGAGTTGTCAGAAATGATGGATAAGTCCAGAAGAACAGTACAAATGCTAATGAAAGAGTTGCTGGACGAAGGCACGATTGAAAGAATCGGATCCAAGAAAAAAGGTTCATGGCTTGTGAAATAATAAAAGAGGTGATTTAGGTGGAAGATTTTACAATAAATGAGATGCAGGATATGCAAAGAAAATTACAAGACAAGTATAAAGAAAAATGGGAATCCATCGGCCCGGAGACAGGAAAGAATAAACTCCTGTGGATGATTGGAGAAATTGGAGAGGTCATAGACATCGTTAAGAAGAATGGTGGAACAAAAGCATGCTCTGATGCGAAACTCAGAAACAACTTAGTTGAAGAAATGGCAGATGTTCTCATGTATTACAATGATGTGATGCTTTGCTATGGTATTTCGGCAGAAGAATTGAAGCAGTCATATTTGGAAAAGTATAAAAAGAATATGGGGAGATGGTAACAATGAAGGCAATTTTGACAAGTTCACTCGGTGGGTAAGTAAAAATAGATGGTAAGAGGCTTCCGGCTAAGCTGCCGGAAACCAACGGATTATTAAAGTGAATTAAGGATGTTTGGAAAAAAGATTCCAAGGTAATGATCATCAGCGGATCTCCTGAATATTTTGACAAAAATGACAGCGTATTATTCTGTCTGAAAGGAGCATTTTCCCTAAGTGAGCTCGGTACCTCGGAAGTGTTAATGTGTGATGAACGGAACAAAGAGATCATAGAACGACTTCCCGAAATAGATGTGCTGATCCTGGCCGGAGGACATGTGCCGACGCAAAACAGTTTTATGAAGACTATAGGGTTAAAAGAACGCCTGCAGTCTTGGGACGGTTTGCTGATCGCCTGGAGCGCCGGATCATCCATGAACTGTGCGGAAATGGTTTATGCAGGCCCAGAACTTCCGGGGGAGGCAATTGATCCGAATTATCAAAGATGGATCTGTGGTCTTGGAATAACGAAAACTAATATTTTCCCTCATTTCGAGACACTAAAGGATGAAATGCTTGACGGAATGAGGCTGATAGAGGATATTACATACTCCGACAGCATGGGACACGAGATAATCGCTTTGAATAATGGAAGCTTCATTGTTGTAGACAATGGAACAGAGGTTCTTTATGGGGGAGCGTATAGCATTAAGAATGGAGAGCAGAGACAAATCTGCACAGACGATAAATGGATACAGTTATAAATAGTTTTGTAGAAAAATCAAAAGAAATCTTACAGGATAACCTGGTGATTGCAAAACAACTGGCCCGGATGCAAAATGTTCCCCACATGTCTGCGCAGGCAGTAAGAGGCGCGGTAGGGCATAACGGGATCTCCATTATCATTCCCTGCCATCGTGTAGTGGGAACAAATGGCAGCCTGACGGGATATGCGGGAGGAATTGATAAGAAAGTGGCGCTGCTTGAGATGGAGCATGCAGATATGAGCCGCTTCTTTGTTCCAAGGAAGGGAACTGCTCTTTAACCGATAAAATACAGAAACGAGGCGTCTTACAGTGAAGCATGAGGATACAGTGAAGCAGTCATTTAAAATACAGGCAAAGAAATTTGCGGCCTATCATATGTCAAAAGCGGAGTATACCGATTATCTGATACAGAAGATCGGGGCCGGGGGAAAGGAACATGCACTGGAAGTGGCCGCAGGAACCTGCATTTGCGGCAGAGCCCTGGCGCCTTTTGTAGAGGACATTACCTGCCTGGATCTGACGGAGGAAATGCTGGAGCAGGGCAAAAGGCTTGCAGAGGAAAGCGGTCTGAAAAATATTTATTTTAGGACAGGCAATGCAGAGAAGCTGCCTTATGAAGAGGAAACCTTTGACCTGGTAATAACAAGACTTTCCTTTCATCATTTTATAAATCCTGTAATCCCTTTTCGGGAAATGCAGAGAGTTCTGAAAAAAGGGGGAAAGCTGGTGGTCTGGGATATGGAGGCCACAGAAGAGCCCTTAAGAAAGATCGATGATAAGATTGAAAAATTGCGTGATCCGTCACACACCAGGATTCTCAGCCGGGAAGAATTTGAGGAAATGTTTGAAAAGGACTTTTGGCTGCAATGCGAGGAGACAACCTTAGTTCCGGTAAAGCTTAAAAGCTGGATGGAACTGACAGACACTCCGGAGGAGCTTCAAAATGAAATTGTGGATCTTATGAAAAATGATCTGGCAGGGGGAGAAAAAACAGGATTTTCACCTTATATGAAGGGGACGGAGATCATGTTTGACCATAGGTGGCTATTGCTTATCGGCATCAAAGAATAAAAAAATGTGGAGGGATCTGATGAAAAAAGCAACAGGAGTTAGTTACATTTTGCTTGCACTGGGTGCAGCCTTAGGGCTAATGCTGGAGGTGGTTCTTGGTTATGGAATTGAGCCTGTTTTATACGGGAGCCAGATAAAAGAATGGTCAGAAATGCAGTTTATCATTCACTGGATCATAATTTGTGTGATATGGGGCGTGATATGCTTTTTACTTGTTCGTTCTGCAAAAAAGAGATACGGGTTTGACCTTTTTGCAAAAGGGGAAAAAGTCAAAGCATGGCAATGGATTTTGATTGCTGCTTTGATCGTCTTAAGTCTGGCAGTCTCCTATAGGGACTGGAATGGCTCCAAGGTGCTTGCAGAATTTCAAAGACTTGGTATCGTGCGGTTTGCTTTTCAGTATCTTTATTATTTCTTTGAAATGGGATTGGTAACTCTGATCCTTGTATTCGGCCAGAAAGCATGTGAAAAGTGGTTTAAGAGAGCGGATATCCCCTATGGCGGAATTGTGATAGCGCTCACATGGGGGATTGGGCACTTTTTCACCCAGGATTTTCTGACCGGGATCTTGTGTGTGATTTCCGGATTGGCATATGGAAGCATTTATCTGCTAGTGAACCGTGACATTTATAAAACGTATCTGATCTTATGGATCATGTTTGTGTTATAACCTGGGGATGATCAGAAGTTTTTTTTGATTTCAAAAAAGATGTCACAAAAGGCGGTTTATATGGTATCATAGATACGAAAATAACTCCTCGTACGGGAGTTATATTTTTGAGGGATAAAAGCCGTACGCAGATGAAGCATATTTTTATGGATATTTCTACTTTGCCGAGGCGGGAGGGGCAGTTATAGAAGAATGCTAAGAATGCCCTGTTGACAGAAAAAAGAAAAGAGGAAACGTTATGTTACAGGCAATTATTTTATTTGCAGTAGGACTGGTGCTGATCTGTCTTGGAGGGGACAGGCTGGTGGATGCGGCCGTTGCGATCGCAAAGAAGCTGGGAATTCCCCAGATTGTGGTAGGAGCAACCATTGTAAGCCTTGGGACAACCCTTCCGGAGATCCTGGTATCTACAACAGCAGCCTTTGACGGATCTGCAGCTATTGCGGCAGGAAATGCATTTGGGTCTGTGATCTGCAACACTGCACTGATCGCAGGACTGACTCAGACTATCAGACCGGCTAAAAAGGTGGAATATGCTTCCCTGTCCTGGAGAAGCCTGTTCTTCTTTGCTACCATCATCGGTATGGAGATCATTGGTTATGTGACCGGTAATTACGGACATATCACCGGTATAGTGCTGCTTCTTCTGTTTGTGGTTTATGCTTACTTAAATGTGATCAGATCATCCTCGGAGGGCGGTTCAAAAGAGGAAGAAGAAAAGGCGGGTGAGATCTCTATTCCCAAGGAACTGTTAAAACTTGCCGTGTGTGCTGTGTGCCTGTTTATAGGAGCTAACCTGCTTGTAAATAATGGGATTATTCTGGCAGAAGCCATTGGCGTGCCGGAGCGTGTAATTGCCGTGACCTTTATTGCACTTGGCACTTCCCTGCCGGAGCTGATGACCTCCGTTATGTCTCTGATCAAGGGATACGGAAACGTAGGTCTTGGCAATGTGCTGGGGGCAAATATCTTAAACCTTCTTCTGGTGATCGGCATTCCATCAGCGATCCAGGGAATTCCGGTGGAACGTTCTACGGTACTGGTGGACATTCCCCTTGCCATCCTGGTAATGGTGGTTTTGTTCGTGCCTATTCTGATCAGAAAAAAATCATCCAGAGTGCAGGGAGTTTTGCTGCTTGCCATTTATGGAATTTATTGCGTGGCTTCCTTCGTGTAAGGGAGAAAGAAAAGCCATCCTCCCAGGATCAAATATGCCAGGCATTATCAGGCGGAGGGCATGCTTCCGGGGATCTGCCAGGTAGATTATATGATCTCTCATTATATGAACGTTGGATTTGAGCGGACGAAGACTTTGGGCGCAGGAGGCTGCTGCTGTGATGGGAAATATGCCATGTGCGGAAGCTGTAAGTGGGATCCCAAGGTGCGCCTGCAGGAACGCAGATAAATTTGGAGTTGAAAAAGGGAGCGGCCTGTTGTAGGATAGCCTTGAAAAAGGAGAGGATCGTTATGGCAGAGAAAAAAGGACTGGCAGCACGTCTGCTGTCCAGGCATCAGATGTCGGAGGCCTTCAGCAACAGCCTGTTTCTGGCGCTGTCAGGAGGTTTCCAGGACGCTTATACTTATAATTGCAGAGACAAAGTGTTTTCCAATGCGCAGACCGGAAATGTGGTGCTGATGAGCCAGCATTTCATGGAAGGCAGATGGCAGGAGGGACTTCGGTATTTCTTTCCCATTCTGGCCTTTGCCTTTGGGGTGCTGATCGCAGAAAATATACAGGAACGGTTTCGTTATGCAAAGAAGATCCACTGGAGACAGGGGATCTTACTGTTGGAGATCGGTATTCTTTTTGCGGTAGGGTTTCTGCCAAAGGAATGTAACCTGGCAGCTACGATACTGGTGTCCTTCGCCTGTGCCATGCAGGTTCAGACCTTTCGGAAGGTAGGCGGCTATTCCTATGCAAGCACCATGTGCATTGGCAATCTGCGGAGCGGTACGGCAGCCCTTTCCATGTATTTCAGGGAACATAAATGGGAACAGCTCCGGCAGGCCGGGTATTATTTTGGAGTGATCGTAGTGTTTGCCTTAGGCGCAGGACTTGGCGGGATCCTTTCCATACATTATGGCATGCGCGTGATCTGGATCTCCTGTCTGCTTCTTTTTGTGAGCTTTCTCCTTATGTCACTGGAAAAGCTCAGATAAAAGGCTTAGGAGTGTTCTTCCTCCATGTGGTCTTCAATGGTATCCTTGATCTTTCCCATCCGCCTGTCCAGGCTGGCACTGGCCTCGGCACAGTCCTTCAGCTCGGCGGAAAGCATCTGGGAAAGCTCCTCGCAGAGGTTCTTTTTGTAACGCATCCGGTGCTCCAGGCTGGCCCAGAAGTCCATGGCAATGGTGCGGAGCTGTACCTCCACCTTCATGAGTCTTTTTTCATCCTGAAGGAAAATGGGGATCTCGATGATCAGATGGAGACTGCGGTAGCCGTTGGGTTTGGGATTTTGGATATAATCCTTTTTTTCGATCAGGGTCACATCATCCTGTTTTAAAAAGCAGTCTGCCAGCAGGTAAATATCGTTGAGAAAGGGGCAGATGATCCTTATGCCGGCTACATCTGTCAGATATTTTTCAACGGATTCCACCTCCAGGGGGAGGTTTTTGCGGTGAAGCTTTTCGATAATGCTTTCAATGGATTTTACCCGGGTCTTGATGGTCTCAATGGGGTTGTGCTCCTGCTCCAAGGAGAACTGCTGATTTAACACCTTGAATTTGGTTTCCACCTCTAAAAGAGCACAACTGTAATAGGTCATCAGTTTTTTGGAATTGGCAAAGGTCTCCCGGAAGGTCTCGATGGAATTTAATGGAAATTCCGGTATTTCGCCTAAGTTCATCAGTAATTTATTTCCGTCCATAGGTTTCTCACTTTTCTTTTGAAATTCATTTACAGCTACCCCCATTATATTAAAAAAATCCGAGTTTAGGAAGATGATTTTACAACTATTAGAGCGGTTTATTATAGTCCTGAAAAGAGGATTATGCTATAACGGGCATAGAAGAAGTTATTAGTGTGGGAACGTTGCACAGAAAGGACATCTTTCCAAAAGAGGCGTTCCGGAACGGGGAGTTTGGAAATGAAATCTTATGTAAAAGACATGACAGTGGGAAAACCGACAGGGCTTTTGCTTTCCTTTATGCTGCCGATGGTCATTGGGAATGTGTTCCAGCAGCTTTACAGCATGGCGGATTCCATGATCGTAGGACAGTTCGTAGGTGCAGACGCTCTGGCCGCAGTGGGGGCGACCGGCTCAGTGAACTTTTTGTTCTTTTCCCTTTGCAGCGGTATGGCAAACGGTACCGGAATTGTCATTTCCCAGCATTTTGGGGCAGGGAACAGTGACTATGTGAAAAAGGCCATTGCCAATGCGGCTTATATTATGCTGGTGGCAGGACTTGCGATGGGAGGCCTTGGGGTACTCCTTGCAAAGCCTATTCTCATCTTTTTAAATACGCCGGACAATATTCTGGCAGACGCTACGCTCTATATGAGGATCGTCTGTGCAGGGGTGCTGGCAACGGCTGCTTATAACTGTATTTCAGCGATCTTGAGGGCAGTGGGGGATTCCAAGACTCCTCTTTATTTCCTGATCATGTCCAGTATTCTGAACGTAGGGCTGGATATCTGGTTTGTGCGCGGCCTTGGCATGGGAGTGGCAGGCGCTGCTATTGCAACGATCATTGCCCAGTTCCTATCCGGAGTGGGAAGCCTGATGTTTGCCTTTGCAAAGAACCCCTTCTTTAAGATAGAAAGGCAGCAGTGGAAGATGGATATGGAGATCATCTGGCAATGTACCAGAATGGGAGTGCCTCTTGCTTTTCAGACTTCCCTGATCGCCGTTTCCTGCGTGGCGCTGCAAAGCGTTGTAAATACCTTCGGTTCTGTGGTAGTAGCTGCATTTACGGCAACCAGCCGTTTCGAGCAGGTGGTTCAGCAGCCTTATAATTCCCTGGGCATGGCGGTTTCCACCTATACAGGCCAGAACATTGGGGCCGGCAAGATCGACAGGGTACGCCAGGGCTACCGCAGGGGCCTTCTGATCATGGCAGTATTTGCAATGATCATGATCCCAGCGGCACAGTTCGGCGGGGATTTTATTATGAGATTATTTGTACAGGATGCAGAGGTCATTGCGTTTGGCTCTCATGCACTGAAGATCACAAGCTGGTTTTATCTGTTCCTTGGTTCCATTTATGTGACCAGAGGCCTTTTAAACGGAGCAGGGGATGCGGCCTTTGCTTTTGCGAACGGCCTGGTGGAAATGCTGGGGCGCATCTGCCTGGCGAAGCCCTTAACCCTGATCCCTTCCGTAGGGGTGTGGGGCGTATGGCTTGCAACGGCTCTGACCTGGATGCTTGCAGGGCTGTTTAATATGTCCCGTTACTTCCAGGGAAAATGGAAAAGAAACATATAAAATGCAAAGGACGCCTGAGAAATCAGACGTCCCTTTTTGGGTTAGGATTCCTTTTCTGATTTGGAAAATTTCTGGATCAGGGAGATCACCAGCATGATCAGTAGGATCGAAACAAAGATCCCTGCCATGCCCTGGCCCATGATCTTTAAGGCAATAATTACATTTTGACTCATATGGTCATCCTCCTTTTAAATGGTAAATAGGTTACAGATAGCTGCTGATCAGATTGATCACAAGTCCTCCGGCAATAACAGAGGCGATCTGACCGGAAACGTTAGCACCCGCAGCCTGCATGATCAGAACATTACTGGGATCCTCGGAAAGGGCCAGCTTCTGAACCACTCTGGAGGACATGGGGAAGGCGGAGATCCCGGCAGCGCCGATCATGGGATTGACCTTCTTTTTCAAAAACAGGTTAATAAGCTTAGCAAAGACAACGCCTCCAATGGTGTCAAAGACAAAGGCAAACAGTCCAATGACCATGATCAGAAGGGTGTCTAAGGTAACAAAGGCCTCGGCCTGCATGCTGAAGGAAATGGTAATTCCCAGAAGCAGTGTGATCAGATTGGCAAGAGCATTCTGGGCAGTTTCGGACAGTGTGCCTAAAACCCCGCATTCCCGAAGCAGATTTCCAAACATCAAAAAGCCGACCAGCGCAACAGAAGTAGGAGCGATCAGCCCTACGATAAAGGTCACCACAATGGGAAAGGCAATCCTGACGCTGCGTGATACCTGGCCCGGATGATATTCCATATGGATGCAGCGCTCCTTTTTGGTGGTTACCAGGCGGATGGCAAAGGGCTGCACAATGGGAACCAATGCCATATAAGAGTAAGCGGCAACAGCAATAGGCCCAATGTAGTTGGAATGGAGCATCTGGGATACCAGAATGGAGGTGGGGCCGTCCGCAGCGCCGATAATGCCGATGGAAGCAGCATCCTTCAGGTCAAAGCCAAGGATCACGGCAAGGAGCAGAGCGGCAAAAATACCAAACTGTGCCGCAGCGCCGAACAGGAACAGAACGGGCCTTGAAAGCAGCGGCCCAAAGTCGATCATGGCGCCGATCCCGATAAAGAGAAGAATGGGCAGCGCTTCAGAGGCTTCGATTCCAATGGAGAACAGCCATTCAATGATACCGTTTGACTCCCCTACGCCTTCGATCATCTGATTAAGGACGCCGCTTGCAGGCAGGTTTACCAAAATGGCACCAAAGCCCATAGGGAGCAGCAGGGACGGTTCATATTCCTTTTTGATTGCAAGATAGATCAGGACAAGACCTACCAGATACATAATCACCTGTTTCCAGGTGATGGCAAGAATGCCGGAAATTAAGAAATCCATACAGTTACCTCTTTCCTTTTCGTATTTGCCTGGGAAGTGTGCGGCATAAAAAAAGACCTTTATCACAGCAAAATGCTGTGATAAAAGTCTTACCATTTCAATCTTCAGCGGATGGAAACCATCGTGATTGACGCCGAAAATCCATACGGATATGCCGGTTACTCCCTTTTATCAACTGCTATTTATTGTAGCAGAAAAAATCCGGATGGGTGTTAAGATGTTGTTAAGGAACCATCACGAAACCGGGTGCCTGTCCAGGGAGTCCGTGATATAGGCGCGGACTTCATCCTTAGAAAGGGAAAGGGCGATGGAAAGCTCTCCGTAAAGAAAGTCCTCTGCCTGTTTGAAATAGCGGCTGTCCACGGCGGTGACCTTATAGCCCTTTGAGATCCGCTTTTCCTTCCTGAGATAAATGGTCTTGATCAGGCTGACCAGTGCCTCGCAGGTTCCCTGATGCATGTATTCCTTGTAAGTCCGTTCCAGGGTCTTTTCATTGGCAAGGGGGATCAGGGAAATGGAGGGAATGGCTTTGATCAGTTCCTTGGCCTCTGTCTGGGAGAGCGCACGCCTAAGAGAGCTCTTTTCGGTATCTACGGGAACATATACGGTGCTGGCGGGCTGATACACAGGCCGCAGCAGATAATAAGCTCTTTTTTGATCCACTCCCGGAATGTGGAGCGTGGTAATGTCCATGACGCAGCAGATCCCGTTATTTCCACAGATTACATACTCACCTTTTTCAAACATAAATTACCTCCTGTCCTTCTGATTAATATTTTACCCTTTTTTTTACAAAAATGTCAGCGGCTGGGGAAAAAAAGAAAATTTTCAGCACTTTTACCGATCAGGGAAGGATGGGTTCTTGTGCAGTTTGCCGGGAAAATGGTATACTAAATCCAGGATGAAGAACGAGAATAAATGATCAGTCATAGAGAAGGAGAAGGAAAGATGATACTTGGAGCGTTAGAAGCGGGCGGCACTAAAATGGTATGCGCTATCGGAGATGAGAAGGGGAACATCAGAGAGCAGATCTCCATTCCCACAGTTACACCCAAAGAAACCGTTCCCCAAATGGTAGAATATTTCAAAAAGGCCAAGGTGGAAGCACTTGGGATCGGGTGCTTTGGCCCGATTGACCCTGATCCGGCGTCTGAAACCTATGGATATATCACAAGCACGCCTAAGCTTGCCTGGCGGAACTATAACATAGTAGGGGCTTTTCAGGATGCGCTTGGGGTTCCCGTGGGCTTTGATACGGATGTAAACGGCTCTGTGCTGGGCGAGGTGACCTTTGGGCAGGCCAGAGGAAAAAGCTGTGTAATGTATATCACCATCGGAACCGGAGTGGGAGCAGGAATTTACATAGAAGGAAAGCTTCTTCACGGCATGCTTCATCCGGAGGCCGGACATGTGATGGTACAAAGAAGAAAGGATGACAGTTATCAGGGCAAGTGCCCTTATCATAAGACCTGTCTGGAAGGAATGGCAGCAGGACCGGCCATTGAAGAGCGCTGGGGCAAAAAGGGCGTAGAGCTTGTAGGCAGAGAAGAGGTCTGGGATCTGGAGGCTTATTATATTGCACAGGCTATTACAGGCTATGTGCTGACCGTTTCCCCGGAAATGATCATTTTGGGAGGCGGCGTTATGCACCAGCAGCAGCTTTTTCCCATGATCAGAAGCTATGTAAAGGAAATGCTGGGGGGCTATATCAGGACAAAGGAAATGGAAGATCTGGAGCATTATATCGTACCTGCCAGCCTGCAGGATAATCAGGGAATTTTAGGCGCTCTGGAATTAGGCCGGCTGGCACATGGAAGAAACCGATGAAGCCGCTTGCAGTCGGCATCCTTGCCCATGTGGATGCAGGGAAAACAACTTTGTCGGAGGCTGTCCTTTATCAGTGCGGCGTGATCAGAAAGCTGGGAAGAGTAGACAGAAAGGATGCGTTTTTTGATACGGACAGTCAGGAACGCAGAAGGGGAATCACCATTTTTTCCAAGCAGGCAAGGCTTTCTATGGGAGAATTTGAAGTGACTCTCTTAGACACTCCCGGCCATGCAGATTTCAGTGCAGAAATGGAAAGAACGCTGCAGGTTTTAGATTATGCGGTTCTGGTGATCAGCGGAAGCGATGGGGTGCAGGGACATACCTATACCCTGTGGCAGCTTCTTAAGAGGTATCAGATTCCTACCTTTGTATTCTTAAACAAAATGGATCAGCCGGGAACGGATAAGGAATTTCTGTTAAGGCAGCTTCGCGGAAAGTTGGGAGAGGGCTTTGTAGACTTTACCCAAAAGGATCGGAGGGAGCTGCTTGAGGAGCTTGCAGTCTGTGAGGAGCAGGCGCTGGAGCATTTTCTGGAATGCGGACAGCTTCCGGAAGAAACCATACGGAAAATGATCGCCTGCCGCAGGGTATTTCCCTGTTTCTTTGGATCGGCATTAAGGGACGAGGGAGTAAAGGAGCTGATAGAGGGGATTTCCCGGCTTGCCATGGAAAAAGCCTATCCGGAAGCCTTTGGCGCAAGAGTGTTCAAGATCACAAGAGACGGACAGGGAAACCGGCTCACCCATATGAAGATTACAGGAGGATGCCTTAAGACCAGACAGCCGCTTTCAGGAGCGGGAAAGGATGAGACAGGCAGCTATACCTGGGAGGAGAAGGTCAGTCAGATCCGGTTTTATAATGGAGAGAAGTTTGAACTGCAAAAGGAGGCAATGCCCGGAAGCATCTGTGCGGTAACAGGCCTTTCCAGAACCTTTGCGGGAGAAGGGCTCGGCATGGAGGCGGAGAATATCATGCCTGTTTTAGAACCGGTTTTAAGCTATGGGATCCTGCTGCCGGAGGGCTGCGATCCGGTAACCATGCTGCCCAAGCTGCGGGAGCTTTGCGAGGAGGAACCGGAGCTTCAGATTGATTTCGACGAAAAATCCAGAACCCTCCGTGCTAAGCTGATGGGGCAGATTCAGATAGAGGTGCTGCAGGAGCTGATCCGGGATCGGTTTGGAATTCAGGCAGCCTTTGGAACCGGAGCCATTGTTTACAAGGAAACCATCAAAAACACGGTGGAGGGCGTAGGACATTTTGAACCTCTGCGGCATTATGCCGAGGTGCATCTGCTCATGGAGCCTTTAGAGGCGGGAAGCGGTCTGGTATTTGAAACGGCCTGCAGTGAGGATCTGCTGGACCGCAACTGGCAGAGGCTGATCCTGACCCATTTAGAGGAAAAGGAACACAGAGGGGTACTGACCGGATCAGTCATTACAGATATGAAGATCACGCTGGTGTCGGGAAAGGCCCATCAGAAGCATACAGAGGGCGGGGATTTCAGGCAGGCGGTTTACCGGGCGCTGCGTCAGGGACTGATGCAGGCGGAGTGCGAGCTTTTGGAGCCCTGGTATGAGTTTTCCCTGACCGTGCCGCAGCAGGCAGTAGGAAGAGCCATGACAGATCTGGAAAAGAAAAAGGCTGTTTTTGCCATAGAAGCAACCGGGGAAGAGGAAACAACCCTTTCCGGCGTTGTTCCCCTCAGTGAGCTGCAGGATTATCAGACACAGGTGGCGTCCTATACGGCGGGAAAGGGACAGCTTTCCTGCAGGCTGAAGGGATATTTCCCCTGTCACGATAAGGAGCGTGTGCTTTTGGAGAAAGCCTATGACCCGGAGCGGGATGTGGAAAATCCGGCGGATTCCGTCTTTTGTTCCCACGGAGCGGGCGTGGTGGTCAAATGGGATCAGGTTCCTCTTCATATGCATCTGGACTCCTGCCTTATGACAAAGGATCAAAAGGAAGAAGCAGAAGGGAACGGGCCAAGGGGAGCCAAAAAGCAGGAGGAGACATTCTTAGGGATCGAAGAAATCGATGCGATCCTGCAGAGAGCGGCAGGCGCCAATGGAAGGGAAGAGCGCAGCTCCAGAAAGGAAGGCTGGAAACGGGAAAAAAGAAAGCAGGAAGCCGCCGCAGCACAGAAGCGGGTGTATAAGCCCATGCCCAAAAAGGACAGGTATCTTCTGGTGGACGGATATAATGTGATCTTTGCATGGCCGGAGCTGAACGAGCTTGCAAAGGTGAACCTAGATGGGGCAAGAGGACGGCTCCTTGACATTTTGTGCAATTACCAGGCCATCAGGCAGGTAAATCTGATCGCTGTTTTTGATGCTTACAGACTTGCGGGACATCCCACGGAGTATCAGGATTATCATAATATTCATGTGGTTTATACGAAGGAAGCGGAAACCGCAGACAGATACATTGAAAGATTTGCCCATGAAAATGCGCAGAAATATGATGTGACGGTGGCGACATCGGACGGCATGGAACAGATCATTATAGTGGGAGAGGGATGTCATCTGATCTCCTCAAGGGAGCTGCAGGAAGAGATCCTGCAGGCTTCCAGAGAGATCCTGGAGGACTACCAGCGGTCCCAGAAGATATAAATCAAATTGATGAAGGTAAGGATCGTGATGATCCCTGCATTTATCACATGCATGGCGGCCTGGCAGATCCGGTTTTTGGTGCAGACTGCCGGAACAGACAGATAATACCGGTTTCCCAGGCCTATGGCGATTGCAATATACAAAAGACAGATCGCCACATAGCGGAAATCGCTGCTGCAGGTGTAGGGATAAATGATCACAAAGGCAGCAAAGGAAACCAGCATGATAACGTAGCCTACAAGCAGGAAGACCCGGTCTTCCCTGCTTGTTTTTTTGTTTAGGAGCACTGCAATGAGCAAAACGGCAGTGGCGATCCCGAAAAGGACAGCCAGGAAAAAGGTGATCTGACAAAGAACCAGAAGGACGTCGGGCAGATCTACCGGATATTCCTCTCCAAACAAAGAGGTGTGGAACATGATCACCCAGGTATTACAGCAGGCCTTTGCGCTGATGGGATGAAAAGGAAAGGCAAAATTCCAGTCGGAAAGAGAAGGAATGCCAAGTCTCTCCCAAAGGGAAAAGGTTTCTGTGTACATGGGGGAGGTCTCGCCGGGAACGGGAACACCGGGCTTTTCCCCAAAGCGGATCAGATTACGGACGATCCAGGAAAGACCGATGGGCATAACGATCACGGCAAAGATTAGGTAATTTTTCACCCAGGCCAGAATATTTTTTTTGTCCCGGGTGCGCAGAACACTGATAAAGTGCATCAGGAAAATAATTCCCAGAGGAATGGCAAGGACGGCGCTGTTAAGCTTGGTGATCATGCCAAAGCCGATGCACAGAGCAAGCTTTATCAGTCCCTTCAGATCCTTGTTTCTGATGAAGGTCAGGGAATAAAGCATGGTCAGGCACATAAATAAAATGGTCATCATGTCATTGTTGACGCTGCCTGCCATCAGGATGGTGGCAGGGTGAAGCGCCATAAAGGCAAGCCCCAGATAAAGTCCTGTGCCCTTTACCTCAAGAACCTTCAGGATCCTATAGGTAACAGGCAGACAAAGACAGGAGCAAAACAGGGGAACGATCTGCAGATTTTCAAAGGCCAGCTCCTCAGCCACTCCCAGGAAGATATTCAGCCTGAGAAAGAGATAAGAGATGATGTGGTGAAGGGGTGGATGATAATAGGCAAACAGCTCATAGGGATTTAAATCCGGCAGATGGTGGAATTTGTACAGGTATTCAATATAGCCGATATGGCCCGGGTTGACGTAAGGAGTCCCCATACCTGTATAAACGCCGGCGTCATGCTGCCTGTCATAAAGACCGGACAAAAGCACATAGCTGCAGCGCACCAGAACGCCCAGCAAAATAATCAGAAAAACAATGTAATCCTCGGTGAGAAGCTTTTTGGCATGCAGATAGAAGCAAAAGCCCCCATAGCAGAGAAAAAGCAGGGAAAGCAGAAACACCTTGGTAATATGCTCGGTATAGAAAAAGGCAGTTCCCTGCAAAATTGCCACAAGCAGACAGGAAAGAAAAATGGAAGCCAGGACAGCCCAGCTCAGCTTTTTGTTCTTCATGGAAAAAATCCTTTCTTTTGTTAATAAATGGCGGTTACATCCTGAATAGTATTGTCCATCACCTGAAAGCTCCAGATGGAATGACCGGGCAGACGGTGCTCCGTCAGGTACCAGGTATCCTGAATGTTTGAAAGATAGTAAGGGGTTCCGCCGCCGATAAAGTTTGAATAAATATCCTCATACTCTCCCCTGGAAAGACCGGAAAGATCCCTGGTGCGGATCATAGTGGCATAATCCTGATTACCGGTGGCATCCGTGGAAACGGTAATGTAATAGTAATCCTCTATGGGAGTGAGCTGGATCATGCCCGCAAGCTCAGGAGGCACAGGGTATTCCTTTTTGATCTCAAAGGTAGAAAGATCTGCAAGCAGAATACTGGAATTACCTGATACAAAATAAATTTCATCCCCTGCAATGGTAAAGGAGCGCACATAAACGCCGTCCAAGGAGGGAATGGAACGGATCTCGGTCAGGTACAGCCGGGTGTCTTCGGCGCCCCGGCGGAACAGATACATTTCGCCGCTTAAAGAACTCCAGACATAAAAGGTATCCGTGTATGTATCGTAGACAATATAATGGGGTCTGTTGCCGATGCCGGTAAACTCCTGTGTGGGAACAAAGAGAGCTTCTCCGTCAGCGCCTATGGCACGTTCCATCACAAGGATGCGGTTATTTTCCGTGTCATCAATGAGATAAACGATGCCGTCACTGGCCAGCGTATGTCCCATGGAAAGATCAGAGGTCATGACCTTCCATTCATATAAGGGATCCTCCAGATTGTCATGATAGATCACCTGGTTGTGGTAACAGTCCACAATAAAGTAAAATTCCTTTACCTGCGTTAAATAAGTGGGAACACTTAAGGTATCATAGCTGTTGTTTACGGCGCTGCCCTGCAGCGCTTCCTCATAGGGGAGCAGGGTGCTTTCCAAAAGATAATCTTCCGGAACATAGGGCGTTGCCGGTTCTGGCCGCCTGTGTGCGCAGCCCCCGGCAAAAAGGGCCGCAAGGCATAAAAGAATAGAAATGCATAATAAATTGAAATAAGGTTTTATTTTTGTTCTCATGCCCCCATTATAAATTTTTTGCTTTTATTACACAATGTTTTTTTGTATACTAAATAAAAAAAGCAGTAGGGGAAAAAACAATGGCACAATACAAAGAAAACAGAGAAATGCGCATTCTTTCAGCTATCGGTATTATTCTGGTGGTAGCCGGACATCTGGGATATGATCTTTTCGATATAGGAGGCCTTTTCCCCTATTATTCCTTTCATGTTTTCATTTTTTTGTTTGTTTCAGGATATTTTTATAAGAAGGAGGCACAGGAGCGGATCCTTAATTATCTTCTGGGAAAGGCCCTTACCCTGTTGGCCCCTTATTTTCTGTGGAACCTTTTTTATGGACTTCTGGCAGAGGTTCTGCATCTTGCAGGCTTTTCCATAGGGGAAGGATTATCGCTTAAAACCCTGTTCTTAGATCCTTTTTTAAGCGGACATCAGTTTATGTATAATTTTCCTGCCTGGTTTGTACCGGCGCTCTTTTTGGTAGAGGCGGTCAATGTCTGCATGAGAAAGGTTCTTTCCCTCTTAAAGCTGGACCGGGAATGGCTGATCTTCGGGATCTGTATGATACTGGGGATGCTGACGGTCTTTCTGGCCATTGGCGGCCATGTGTGGGGACTTTATAAATTTCCGGGCAGGATCCTCTTTATGCTCCCGGGCTTTCAGATGGGACGGATCTACAAAGAAAAGCTGGAAGCTCATGATACCATGGAGGACGGGCCTTATTTCCTGATCGTCATGGGATTACAGATCCTGATCACGATCTTCTGCGGAGGACTGGCATTCAGCGCTGTGTGGGTGACCAGCTTTTCTTCAGGCCCTCTGATCCCCTACATCACTGTGATGACCGGGATTGCATTCTGGCTCAGGATTGCCAGGATCCTAAGCGGGATCCCGTATTTATCCGGAAAGATGGTATTTATAGGAAGAGATACCTATGCCATCATGATGCATCATATCGCAAGCTTTATGCTTGTGAAGGGCTTCTTTTATCTGCTGAGTCTTTCTACTCCTTTTTGTGGGGAGTTTGACAGGGAAATGTTCTTTAGCGAGGTGAGTTTTGTCTATCTGGCAGGAGGCAGCGAGGCAAGCAAATGGATCTATTTGTTTGCAGGGATCGGGCTTCCCCTTGTGATCGCCCACAGCCAGAGGAAGATGGGAAAGCTATGGAACAGACTGGTATGAGCCTTTGTTTAGGCAGGCTGCCCGGCTGTATGGCGCAGAGGTTTATGCGTACTACTTTGACCTGCCCTTTGAGGAAACGCTGCGAAGGCACCAGACCAAGCCAAACTGCGGTGAGTTTGGGGAGGAGGCCATGCGCAGGTGGTGGCGTGAAAAAGATTTTTCCGCTGTGCTGAAAGAAAAAAGCATCACATCCGAAAAGGAGCTTCAGGACATTGTAGGCGAAATCTGCGGGGAGGTTCTTGCTTGTTGACTTTTTGAAATTTATTACTATTTGACAACACAGCAGGCCTGTGATATGCTTACTCCACCAACCACTTGGAAAACCGAAAATTGAAGAAAACAAAGTGACCCATCTGTGGAAAATCCATAGATGGGTTTTTATGCGTAAAAATGAATTTTGAAAAGTTTGAAAAATTTGGAAAGGAGTAAGGTGGTTGGTTTGAAAAATAGGAAAAAGAGAAAATGGGCAGGGGTTCTTGTGGCTGCGCTGCTTTGCCTTATGTTTGTGCAGGAGAGAACGCCCGCAGTCCATGCACAGGAAGAGACCCGGAGGGTAAAGGTGCCGATCTATCATAAGCATGCCGGTAACAGCCAGCAGGGAGGCGGCTGCTACGGACAGGAGCTGCCCCATATTCATCAGGGAGGAGAAGAGCAGGGAGGAGCCTGCTACGGAAAAGCCCTGTATCATGTCCATGAGGGGGATGCACAAAGCGGAGGCGGGTGCTATGCCGGAGAGCGGTATCACTGCCATGAGGGAAACAGCACAGAGGGAGGGGCCTGCTATCAGGCACAGTTCCACAGTCATGGGGAGGAGTGCCGGGAAGAGGCTGTATGTATCATTGATCTGACCAAAGGGGAGCTGATCGAGACCTATACCGCTTACTGCTTTGCCCACAAAAACTATCCCCATGAACGATCTTACGGAACGGAAACACATAGAAACTGCGGCGCAGGCCAGGTGCAGACCATTATGACCTACTGCAAAACCTGTGGATATATAACGCCCATCCACCACAGCTATGAGAAGATCGTCTGCGGGAAAGAGGACGGGGAGTCAGAAGGCTATGTGCTCAGCTGTGAACAGTCAGAGGAGGAGGTAATAGGCTTTGAACTTTCCTGTGGAAAGCAGGAGGGAGACCTGGAAGGCTATGCGCTTACCTGCGGTCTTACTATAGAAGGCTACGGCCTTAGCTGCGGATTACAGCAGGGCCAGCTCTGCGGTAACCTGATCCTCCAAAACGAAACAGAGGGGGAGGCAAAAGAGGTGGTCTTGTCCGCTGCTCTTGAGGATGTGACGGGGACTTTAAAAAGACAGGGCGCTTTTTGCTGGTACGGCCCTTCGGGAGAGAGCCTGGGAACAGGGGAACAGATCCGGGTGGATCAAAACGGTGCTTATAAGGTCTGCATGCTTCTGCAAAATCAGGATGTGGATCAAAGCAGTGTGGAGGCAGATATCGTGATCGGAAATGTGGCGGAGAGGGGGGAAAGCCCTACGGCGACACCGGAACCCACTGCCACTTTAGCGCCTGTGGGTTCCCCGACTCCTGCTGCAAGCAAGTCACCCACAAAAGATACGGATCAGGAAAAGCCGGAAGCCACGAAAAGTCCCGGGGAAAGTCTGCCCACACAAACTCCGGGAGAGCAGGAACAGGGGGAAGAAGAGACCCCCGTCCCTACGCCCACACAAACCCCTCTGCCGCCTTCAGAAACAGAGCAGATACCTCCGGAAGCAGAGCAGGAACCGCCAAATGCAGGGGAGAAAACCGGAAACGGGCAGAAAATACAGATGGAAGAGATACAGGAAGAGACAGAAGAGGAGCCGCAAAGGGAGAAGGTGCAGATCATCAAAAAGGAAAAGATCGAAAGACCGGCAGAAGAACGAAACGCACCGGCTCCGGAAGGAGCCGAACCGGAAAAGATCTCTTCTGTGAGGGCTTTTTTTGAGCGGCCGGCGGTTAAAATCGTGACGATCACCACAGGCTCTCTCCTGCTCATTTTTGGGATCCTTTCTGTTTTATTTTATTTCAGAAGGAGCGTAAGGCTTTATCATGATAATGGAGAGGGAAAATTCCTTTTCCTGGAAAGGTGCCTTTTACATATGGAAAGGGATGGAATGGCAGTTACCATTTCGAAGAGAGCGGCAGAAAGCTCCCTGACGAACCGTTACTGTATCAAACCCGGACTTGCGGGACTTGGCACAGGCCGAAAGGAGCTGCTGATCCATAAAGGGAAAGGACGGTTATGCGTTCCTGTGGAAAGAAAAATGATCTTTGTGATCCCGGAAGAAAACTGGGGCATGGATGGCGCGGAAGACTGTTGACTTTAAAAAAGGAAAGTGGTAGACTGATAGCGTTTAAGAAAAATGCATAATTATGCAAAAGGAGGATAAATCCTCTCCTCGCCAGAGGATCCTGGATTTTCCTTCGGAAAAAAGGAGGACATTATGAAAAAGTTTTTAGCTTTATTACTGGCAGCAGTAATGACAATGAGCCTTCTCACCGCTTGCGGAAGCAGTGAAGAAGCACAGGCAGATGCAGCAGAGACAACGGAAGCTGCAGACACAACAGAAGAGGCAGCGCCTGCAGAAGAGACCACCGCAGAGGCAGCTGCTTCAGAAGCCCTTGCAGACGGCGTTCTTACCGTAGGTACCAATGCAGAGTTCCCGCCTTTTGAGTATGTTGGCGATGACGGAGAAGCAGATGGATTTGACATTGCCCTGATTAAAGCAATCGGCGAGAAGCTGGGCGTTGAGGTTCAGGTAGAGAACATGGAGTTCGCTTCTCTGGTAACTTCTATCGGAAGCAAGATCGATGTTGCCATTGCAGGTATGACTGTAACAGATGAGAGAAAGGAAAGCGTTGATTTCTCTGATCCTTATTATGAAGCAGTTCAGTATGTAATTCTTCCGGAAGGTTCCGAAATTGCAACCGCAGATGATCTGGTAGGAAAGACCATCGGCGTACAGCTTGGAACCACAGGTGATTTTATTGCAAGTGATATTGCAGACACAACAGTTTCCCAGTATAATAAGGCAGTAGATGCAGTAAACGATCTGATCAATGGCAAGGTTGACTGTGTGATCATCGACAAGAACCCTGCGCTGGTATTTGAAAGCAAATTTGAAGGCCAGGTTACCGCAGTAGACGGAGCTCAGTTTGGTTTTGAGGCAGAAGAGTATGCAATCGCAATGCCCAAGGGCGACAGCGCTCTGGTAGAGCAGGTAAATGCAGCACTTGCAGAGATCAAGGCAGATGGAACCTTTGATCAGCTTGTAGCAACTTACATTGAGTCAAACAGCGATGCAGAATAATCTGTAATTCACTGGAAGCTAACGGAGAGGATAGCATCTGGAAAGAGCTATCCTCTTTTTTAAGAGAAAGGAACTTATGATATGCAGGCATGGTTTGAAAAAGTAGGAAAAATGTTTGAGATGGCATTTATTTCCGGAGACAGATGGAAGCTTTACCTGGATGGACTGGGAGTGACCTTGCAGATCGCTTTTTTTGCAGCGATCCTGGGTATGGTCATCGGTACGGTGGTAGCTCTGATGAAGCTCTCTACCAGAAAAAATGGAAAGAAAACGGTCTGGTCTTATATTGCCGGTGCCTATATTGATATCATAAGGGGAACGCCGTCGGTGCTCCAGCTTTTGATCATGTGGTTTATCATTTTGAAGTCCTGCAAAAACGGAATTCTGGTGGCGGTACTTTCCTTTGGAATTAACAGCGGCGCCTATGTGGCAGAGATCGTCCGTGCAGGGATCCTGGCAGTAGATAAGGGGCAGACGGAAGCAGGAAGATCCCTTGGACTTTCCAAGGCAAAAACCATGATCTACATTGTCATCCCCCAGGCGGTGAAAAATGTACTGCCTCCCATTGGAAATGAATTTATCGTACTGCTTAAGGAAACAGCCATTGCCGGTTATGTAAGCCTTACAGATCTGACCAGAGCGGCAAATCAGATTTCATCCAGAACCTATGAGGCGTTCATGCCGTTAATCGGTGCGGCAGTGATCTACTTTGTGATCATAAAAATTTTGACCATACTGCTTGGAAAACTGGAGAGGAGGCTGCGTAAGAGTGATAATCGTTAAGGATCTGCACAAGGAATTTGAGGATAATCATGTACTGAGAGGGGTGGATTATCATGTCCACCAGGGAGAGAAGATTGTAATTGTAGGCCCCTCCGGCTCCGGAAAAAGTACCTTTTTAAGGTGTCTGAACCTTTTGGAGACCCCAAGCAGCGGGGCGATCTGGTTTGACGGCCAGCTCATTACGGATCCCAAGGTGGATATCGACAAGGTCCGTACCCATATGGGAATGGTATTCCAGAACTTTAACCTGTTTAATAACCTATCCATTATGGACAATATCATCCTGGCGCCTACGAAACTGAAACTGATGGGAAAGGAAGAGGCCAAGGAAAAAGCGCTGACGCTGCTCACCAGAGTAGGACTGAAGGAAAAGGCAGACGCATTTCCCAGCCAGCTTTCCGGCGGACAGAAGCAGAGGATTGCCATTGTCCGTTCCCTTGCCATGAATCCCAGAGTGATGCTTTTTGACGAGCCTACTTCGGCGCTGGACCCGGAAATGGTAGGAGAGGTTTTGGATGTTATGAAGGAACTGGCAGAAAGCGGCATGACCATGGTGGTAGTCACCCATGAAATGGGCTTTGCCCGCGAGGTGGGAACGAAGGTGCTGTTTATGGATGAAGGGATCATCATGGAAGAAAACACGCCTAAGGAATTCTTTAACAATCCCCAGTGCCAGCGGTTACAGGATTTCCTATCAAAGGTATTATAAATCGAAAGCACAGACCTGAAAAAGGACTGCTCGTTGCAGAAGACTATCTGCAACGAGCAGTCCTTTTCTTATGCGTTTTCAGCACTTTAAGCTTCGTCATCAGCAGAGCCTTTTACACCCTGGAAGGGACAAAGGGCCGTAAGCAGGTAAAAGGGCAGTGCAAACATGAGAAAATAAACGTAGCGGAACTCTGTGGCAACCGGAGTGGCGATCAGCACGGAGAGCAAAAGGGCCAGAAAAGGAAGATACAGCACAAGCTTCCATTTTTCATGGCGTACAAAGGCATTGCCCACACAAAACAGCAGTACCCAGAACGCCACGCCCATACTCCAGAGCGTGCCATAAAGGGGAAGCATGCTGCCAAGCTTAATAGAGATCTCCTTAAGCTTGATCACAACAGAACCGCGAATCAGCGGGGTATGGGAAATACCAAGGGAGGTGGCGCTGACTCCTTCCGCCTCGGCAACCAGATAAAAGGAATCCGGATACCAGTAGCCATAGGTCTGGTGGATATAGGCGGTCAGGTAATCTCCCGGATAGGCCAGGAAAAGCTCCAGATAAAGCTTTAAAAATTCTTTTTTATGCTCCCTTAAGTAATCCTGGTTTCCGGCTCGGACCAGTTCCTTAATATTATCTGCGTAGTAAGGATCATAAAGCTCCTTGATATAGGTCAGATCGACCACGTTTTCAATGAGAGCACGCTGATCCTCCCGAAGAGGTCTGTCCTTGCACAGTACAGCGGCAATCTGCTGGGTGGGAACAGCCAGGGATTCGATCAGATCCGGCTGGGTCACATGGGCAGCATTCATCACCGGATATTTAATGACCAAAGCGGTCAAAAAGATGCCTGCAAGCAGGGGATAAAACAGCTTCCAGTGTCTGCGGAAGTAAAAGAACAAAAAGGGCAGGCAGAGCAGAAAAGCATACCAGCCGTTAGAACGCATAAGACAGATGGAAAGACCGGAAAGCACAAAGAGAGCCAGATCCGTTCCCTTGGTAAAAAAGGTCAGGCGGAGCAGACAGCACACAAAGACCAGCACTCCTGCGGCAAAGGGAATATCCTTCCAGACTGTTACGGAAAAAACGCCGTTATAGGGAACCAGCGCATAAAACAAAGAGAGGGTCAGGCAGACTGCAGGTTTTACCCGAAAGCCTCTCAGAGTATTTAAAAAGAAGGAAACGGAGAAGGCCAGCACACACATCTGGAAAAAGGTATAAAAGGACATGGCTGTGACCATATTGCCGGTAAGCAGGTATCCCAGATGATAAAAGACGCTGATGAGCAGGGTGTGCACCCAGGGATGATGATTGCTATAGGGAATGACATGCAGTACCTGTTCCAGCTGATTGATGCTGTCAGGGGTCATGATCCCGGGATACTGATAAAGAAAATAAAACATCCAGAAAAGCATACAAAGAAGAAAACCACATAGTCCCGTATGACGGGCAGGAAACGAGGAGGGAAGGAAGCCTTCCGGGGTGAGCAGAAGTCTGCAGAGGCTCTTCTTGTGAGCGCTGTAGGAAAACAAAAAAAGAAGCAGATTATAGAATAAGGTAACAAAGCCGATGAAAACCACGGTAAGGATCCCAAGACGGAATAATCTGCTGGTAAGAGTTTCAATATAATGAGGGTAATCCACAGCCATGTAAAGTGCCGAGAAGATCAGGGAAAGAATAAGAGCTGTCCGCTTTCCGGCAGCGCCGGGATGAAAATCAGCCTGTGACAGCCTTACATCGATATATCGAAAGAGAAAAAAGCAAAGCAGAAAAAATACCAGCGTAAGGACATTTCCGGGTTCCATCCGGGCTGCCTTCATCAGCGCCCAGGTGGCAAAAAAGCTTTGAAGAAATTTGAGGATCCCGTTTTTTAATGTGAAAGAAGACATCTGCCTGCTCCTGTTCCAATTCGTTATTTTATGCTATAATTTACCATAACAATAATAAAAGAAAGCCCAAGGCTTGTCAATGTATTTGGAGGAATGATATGATTTCCATCAGCCTTTGCATGATCGTCAAAAATGAAGAACGGGTACTGGAAAGATGTCTAAAGAGCATCTGTGATCTGGTGGATGAGATCGTGATCGTAGATACGGGCTCTACGGACCAAACCCGGGAGATTGCAGCCCGTTTTACACAGCGGATCTATGACTATAAATGGAAGGATGATTTTGCAGACGCCAGAAATTTTGCGTTTTCCAAGGCAGGCTGTGAGTATATTTATACCGCAGATGCAGATGAAGTGCTGGATGAAGAAAACAGACGGAAATTTAAGATCCTGAAGGAGACTTTGATGCCGGAGATCGAGATCGTACAGATGTATTATGGAAATCAGTTATCCTGCGGGACTGTCTATAATTATAACAGGGAGCTTCGTCCAAAGCTGTTTCGGAGAAGCCGCAGCTTTGTGTGGGTAGATCCTGTTCATGAGACCGTAAGGCTTTTGCCGCTGGTGTTTGACAGTGAGATTGAGATCACCCATCTGCCGGAGGAAAACCATGCTTCCAGGGATCTTGCCATATTTGAAAAGGAGGTCCGTACGGGAAGAAGGCTTTCGGACAGGCTGATGACCATGTATGCAAAGGAACTGCTCTTATCCGGCAGCCGGGAGGAGCTTTTGCGGGCAGAGGATTATTTTACAGAGGCAGCAGACCATAAGGCGGCTGCGCCGGAGCAGATGCAGGAAGCGCTCTGCGTTGTGGTCAGGGCAGCAAGGCTTCGGGGCGATGACCTGAAAATGTACCGCTATGCCATGAAGGGGATTACAGACGAGGGCATTGGAGAGGTATGCTTTGAGCTTGGGGAATACTATTTTGGAAAGCAGGAATATGAGGAGGCCTCCATCTGGTATTACAACGGGGTGTATGAGACCAGAAGCATTTTGAATGTCCATTGCAGCGGCGATACAGCGCTGATGCGCCTTGCAGACTGTTATCAGGCCCTTGGCCAGGAAGAAATGGCGGCGCAGTACAGACAGGCAGCAGAAAGCTGGAGTGCAGAATAAGCTTGCGGCAGAAGAAGGATAATGTTACCATATAGCATAGTGGCAATAAAGACAGAAACGGACAGAAATGGAGAGCACATGAGCTGGGAAGAAAATGTAAGAAGGGTGGAGCCCTATGTAGCAGGCGAACAGCCGAGGAAACCGGGCATCATCAAGTTAAACACCAATGAAAACCCCTATCCCCCGTCTCCAAAGGTGGAGGAAGCAGCAGGCAGGATGGAGACCGAAAAGCTGCGGCTGTATCCGGATATGAATGCGGAAAAGCTGGTATATGCACTTGCAGATACCTACAAGGTAAAGCCGGAGCAGATCTTTGTGGGAGTAGGATCGGATGATGTGCTGGCTATGGCATTTATGACATTTTTTAATGGAAAAAAGCACATCCTGTTCCCGGATATCACCTATTCCTTTTATGATGTCTGGGCAGAGGTTTTCCGGATTCCTTACAAAACCTGCGCCCTTGATGAGGATTTCCGTATCAGGCGGGAAGACTACCTTCAGGAGAACGGAGGCATTGTGATCCCAAATCCCAATGCGCCTACCGGCATTATGGAGGAGATCTCCGTATTTGAGGAAATCGTGGCGAAGAACCCGGATGTGGTGGTGATCGTGGATGAGGCGTATGTGGATTTCGGAGCGCAGAGCATGCTGCCTTTGATAGAACGGTACGACAATCTCCTGGTGGTCCAGACCTTTTCCAAGTCAAGAGCCATGGCGGGAATGCGGGTCGGAGCAGCCTTTGGATGTGAAAAGCTGATCCGTTTTCTGAAGGATGTAAAGTTCTCCTTTAACTCCTATACCATGAATTATCCGGCCATTGAGCTGGGAGCCGCTGCATTGTCTGATGATGCTTATTTTAAGGAGATCACAGGAAAGATCATAAAGACCAGGGAACGCAGCAAAAAGCAGCTTGCAGAGCTTGGCTTTACCTTTGCGGATTCTATGAGCAATTTCCTGTTTGTGACCCATCCTGACAAGGAAGCAGGGGAGATCTTTGAAAAACTGAAAGAAAAGGGCATTTATGTAAGGCATTGGAATAAACCAAGGATCAGTAACTATCTGCGGGTCACCATCGGAACGGACGAGCAGATGGACAGGCTGATGGAGGCCCTCCGGGAAATCTTATCCTGACAGGGCAGTAAAGAAAACGTGTAAGAAAGAGGAAAAGAAATGTTAAAAAAGTATTTAATCTGTTTTTTTGTATCTATGGTACCGCTGATCGAGCTTCGTGGTGCAATTCCCTTTGCAGTGGGCTTTGACCTTCCGCTGCTTCCCAGCTATATTGTCTGCGTGATCGGCAATATGGTTCCGGTTCCCTTCATTTATCTGTTTGCAAGAAAGGTGCTTGAATGGGGGGCAGATAAGCCGGTGATCGGCAAGTTCTTTACCTGGTGTCTGCAAAAGGGACATAAGGGCGGCCAGAAGCTTCAGGAGAAGGCAGGACGGGGACTTTTTGTAGCCCTCATGCTTTTCGTGGGAATTCCCCTTCCGGGAACAGGAGCCTGGACGGGAACGCTGGCGGCCAGCCTTCTGGATATGGATTTCAAGTCCAGCGTTACGGCGGTTCTCCTTGGCGTAGTGCTTGCAGGGATTATTATGGGAGTTGCCAGCACAGGAGTGTTCAGCGCGCTGGGTGCTATTTTTTAGGAGTAAAGGCTTATGGCAGAAGAATGGACGGAAGCATATACGGATTTTGCCAGTGTGTATGATACCTTTATGGACGATACCCCCTATCAGGAGTGGGCTGATTTTTTGGCAGAGCTGATAAGTACCTATGGGATCTCAAAGCCCCATAAGAATGGAGAAAAAGCATTAGAGGCAGAGTCCTCCGAGAAGGAAAAGCTGGAAACGGAAAAGGATCTGGTCGTGGATCTGGGCTGCGGCACCGGAACCCTTACAGAGCTTTTATCCCGGAAGGGCTATGATATGATCGGAGTGGACATGTCCGCCGAAATGCTGAACGTGGCCCTTGCCAAGAAAGAAAAATCAGGCAGTCCTATCCTGTATCTTTGCCAGGATATGCGGGAGCTGGACCTGTACAGCACAGTGGGAACGGTGATCAGCGTATGCGACTCCGTGAATTATCTTCTGGAAGACGAAGAGGTACTGGAAACCTTTGGCCTGGTGAATAATTATCTTTATCCGGGAGGGATCTTCCTTTTCGACTTTAATACCGTGTATAAATATGAGCAGATCATTGGAGATACCACCATTGCGGAAAACAGGGAAAAATGCAGTTTCATCTGGGAAAACTATTATCATGAGGACGGACATATCAATGAATATGATCTGACTGTTTTTGCAAGGGAGGAAAAAAGCGGGCTGTTCCGGCGCTTTACGGAGACCCATTTCCAAAGGGGTTATACCGTGGAAGAAATGAAGGGCTTTCTGGAACAGGCAGGGCTGGAACCCATTCGGTTTCTGGACGCAGATACCCATAAGGAACCTACTGCATGCAGCGAGCGGATCTATGGGATCGCAAGAGAAAAACAAAAAGGTGAGAGAGAATAATGGCAGATTATATTGTCAGGGCAACGGCGGCAAATGCGCAGATCAGGGCATTTGCCGCAAATACAAAAGAGATGGTGGAGGAGGCAAGAAGGATCCATAACACCAGCCCCGTAGTGACCGCAGCGCTGGGCAGACTGCTCACAGGCGGCGCTATGATGGGAGCCATGCAAAAGGGTGAGGAGGATCTGTTGACTCTGCAAGTCAGTGGCGACGGCCCGTTAAAGGGAATGACGGTTACCGCAGACGCCAGGGGAAATGTGAAGGGCTATGCCATAGAACCACAGGTCATGCTGCCCCCAAGTAAGGCAGGAAAGCTGGATGTAGGGGGAGCAGTAGGGAAAGGAAGCCTGCGTGTTATTAAAGACATGGGACTAAAAGAGCCTTATGTGGGGCAGACAGTACTGCAGACAGGAGAGATTGCAGAGGATCTGACTTATTATTTTGCAACCTCAGAGCAGGTGCCTTCCAGCGTAGGGCTGGGAGTCCTTATGGAGAAGGATAATACCGTAAAGCAGGCGGGAGGCTTTATTTTGCAGCTGATGCCCTTTGCGGAGGAAGAAGTGATTGCAAAGCTGGAACAAAATCTTTCGGATTTTACGTCAGTGACCAGGGTGCTGGATGAGGGAAAGACGCCGGAGGAAATGCTGGGGCTTTTACTTTCCGGGCTTGATCTGGAGATCACAGATACCAGACCTGCAGCATTTTGCTGTAATTGCAGCAGAGAACGGGTGGAAAGAGCGATCATCAGCATCGGCCGGAAGGAAATCCGGGAGATGATCGAGGAGCAAAAGCCGATTTCGGTGAACTGTCATTTTTGTAACAGGGAATACAGCTTTTCACCGGCCCAGCTGAAAGAGCTGCTTGGGCGGTGCGGAAAGGAATAAAACAGAAAATGGATCAGGGCTTTATCAAGGCAGCGGCCGTTACGCCTCTTGTCAGGGTAGCGGATGTGGAATATAACAGGGAACAGATCGAAAAGGGAGTGGAGGAAGCGGCGGCACACGGCGCAAAAATCATTGTGTTTCCGGAGCTGTGCCTTTGCGGCTATACCTGTGAGGATCTTCTTTTGCAGGATCTTCTCTTAGAGGCCTGTAAAAGAGAACTGCTGACCCTTGCAAGGCAGTGCAGGGAAATAGACGCCCTGATCTTTGTGGGACTTCCGGTGGAAAGAGAGGGAAAGCTTTACAATGTGGCTGCGGCGCTTTTTCACGGAGAAATACTGGCGCTGATCCCCAAGGCCAATATCCCTTCCTACGGAGAATTTTATGAAACCAGGCATTTCCACGAAGGAAACCGTGAGCCGGTGTCATTTTGGCTGAACGGAAAGGAAATTCCCTTTGGAACGGATCTTCTGTTTCAGGAAACGGAAATGGACGGCCTGCGGGTGGGATGTGAGATCTGCGAGGACATCTGGGTACCCTTATCGCCCTCCATCTCTCATGCCATGGAGGGAGCGACTATTCTGGTCAATCTATCTGCCTCCAATGAAACCATTGGAAAGGACAGCTATCGGGAGCTGCTTGTGAAATCCGCCAGCGCCAAGCTGATCGCAGGCTATATATATTGCAGCTGCGCGGGGGGAGAGTCTACCCAGGATCTGGTGTTTGGAGGACATGACCTGATCGCAGAGAACGGAACCATTCTCACGCAGTCAAAGAAATTTGAGAGCCAGATCATTTATGGAGATATTGACATCAAAAGGCTTCAGATGGAAAGAAGAAGGATGAGCAGCTTTCAGGTGGAAGAAAAGCCCTATCATCTGATCCTTCCGTTTACCCTGCACAAAGAAAGAACAAAACTGGAAAGAAGCTTTCCGTGCAGACCCTTTGTGCCGGAGGAGCAGGGAGAGCGTGACAGAAGATGCGAGGAGATTTTGTCCATCCAGTCTTATGGTTTACGAAAGCGATATGAACATACGGGCTGCAGGGGGGCTGTCATTGGGGTTTCCGGGGGACTGGATTCCACGCTGGCTTTACTGGTTACCGTAAGGTGCTTTGATATGCTGGGACTTCCCAGAAAGAATATTATGGCGGTGACCATGCCCTGCTTTGGAACAACGGACAGAACCTATGAAAATGCCTGCAGGCTTGCCAGCACCCTTGGAACGGAGCTTCGGGAGATTGATATAAAAGAAGCGGTGAACATTCATTTCAGGGATATTTCCCAGGATCCGGAAAAACATGATGTGACCTATGAAAACGGACAGGCAAGGGAGCGCACCCAGATTCTGATGGATCTGGCAAACCAGACAGGGGGCCTTGTGATCGGTACCGGAGATATGTCGGAATTAGCCCTGGGCTGGGCAACCTACAATGGGGATCATATGTCCATGTACGGGGTCAACAGCGGCGTACCCAAAACTTTGGTAAGACACCTGGTCAGATATTATGCCGTTACCTGTGAAAAGGAAGAACTGCGTGAAGTGCTTCTGGATATTCTGGACACTCCGGTAAGCCCGGAGCTTCTGCCGCCGGTAGAAGGGAAGATCTCCCAAAAGACGGAGGATCTGGTGGGGCCTTATGAGCTTCATGATTTCTTTTTGTATTATATGCTTCGCTGTGGCTTTGAGCCTGCAAAGATTTACAGGCTCGCCGCACTTGCTTTTGATGGAATATATGACAAAAAAACGATCTTAAAATGGCTTTGCACCTTTTACCGGAGATTTTTCGGACAGCAGTTTAAACGATCCTGTCTGCCGGATGGCCCCAAGGTAGGAAGTGTTGCACTTTCTCCCAGAGGAGATCTGAGAATGCCTTCTGACGCGTGTGTCAGGTTATGGCTGGAGCAGGCGGAGGCCCTTACTGACTTACAGGACTAGGACTGCCGGGTGAGGCGCTGGAGGAAGGCGAGGGTGCAGCGGCCTTTTCCAGAGAAGCCTTGATTGCATTTAAAAGTACCATAGAGGTATATTTATTGTCATCTGCATAGGTAATGCTTTCCAGAGACTGGCTTCTTAATATTTGACCAGCCAGGTCATCAAAGGAAGGCTCCAGTAACGGAAACATGGTGGCAACGGCGTCATCCAGGTTGATCATCTGAATGTCGTTGATATTGGTCTCATCTACGGTGACTTCCACATCCACGGTCTTATCATTCAGGATCAGGGAGGTGGTATAAACACCGGGAACATAGGTAGCGGTAGGGGTAACATCCGAAGAGGAGATTTCCTTTTTGTCTCTGGGGATGAACATAATGACCAGAAGGATGACAAACAGTATTCCCAGTATGGCAAAGATCCCGGTATATATTAATTCTTTCAGATGAAGTACAACGATTTTGGTGTTAGAGCTCATTTTTTTGATCCCCGTAGGTTCTTTTTTACAATCTATTAAAGAAGAGATTGTTTTATGCACGGGAATTGGAAATCATTGTCAGGCGGGACGGAAGGGAGATGCTTTCGGAAGACTGCCATGATTAGAAGGGAGAAGGAGAATGTATACGGCAAAGGAAGGCAGATATGAGAACATGATTTATAACAGATGCGGAAAGAGCGGACTGAAGCTGCCTGCGCTTTCCCTGGGAATGTGGCATAATTTTGGATCGGTGAATGATGTGGAAAATATGAAAAAGATCCTTTTTACTGCCTTTGACAACGGGATCACCCACTTTGACCTGGCCAACAATTACGGCCCGATTTACGGAAGTGCGGAGGCCAATATGGGCAGGATCCTGAAATCAGATCTGATGCTCTACAGGAAAGAGATGGTAATCTCCACCAAGGCAGGGTACGATATGTGGAAGGGGCCTTACGGAGACGGAGGTTCCAGGAAATACCTGATCTCCAGCCTTGATGAAAGCTTAAGGAGACTGGGGCTCGACTATGTGGACATTTTTTATCATCACCGCCCGGATCCGGAAACGCCTCTTTATGAAACCATGCAGGCCTTAGATCAGATCGTCCGGTCAGGGAAGGCTCTTTATGTGGGAATTTCCAATTATAACAGGGAGCAGACAAAGGAAGCATATCGGATTCTGAAAGAGCTGGGAACGCCCTTTATCATCCATCAGCCTTCCTATTCCATGCTGAACAGATGGATCGAGGAGGATGGACTAAAGGATTTCCTGTATGAAAGCGGTATTGGCTGTATCGTATTCAGTCCTCTGGCCCAGGGCATTCTTACCGGAAAATACCTAAAAGGGATCCCGGAGGATTCCAGGCTGGGAAGCGGAAAAAGTCCTTATCTTCACAAACAGGATCTGACAGAGGAAAAGCTGCAAAAGGTAAGAGCGCTTCAGGAGCTTGCCGGAGAAAGAGGACAGACCCTGGCACAGATGGCGCTTTCCTGGATTTTGCGCGACGGCAAGGTGACCTCGATTTTGATCGGAGCCAGCAGGCCGCAGCAGATCCTGGAAAATAAGAAAGCACTTGAAAACATCACATTTACAAAGGAAGAATGCGACAGGATCGACGAGATCCTGAAATAAGAAAACCGCAGGGTATTGACAAACTGACGGGGCTGCTGTTATGATAGCAGAGAACAAGGGCGTTCATATAACATTTCGGAACATTATGGCCGTGATGCTATATGAGCGCCTTTGTCGTAAGCATTGTCCGGGTGGAGAAGAAATTAAGGCGGACAAAGAATAAATTATATACAAGACGAAAGGAAGAGTACATTATGATGAAGCATTATTCAAAGGAAGACATCATGAACCTGGTAAATGACGAGGATGTGGAATTTATCAGACTGCAGTTTACAGACATGTTCGGAAGTCTGAAGAATGTGGCGATCACTGCAAGCCAGCTTGAAAAGGCACTGGATAATAAGTGCATGTTTGACGGCTCTTCGATCGAAGGGTTTGTGCGGATCGAGGAATCCGATATGTACTTATATCCTGATTTAAGTACCCTGGAAATCTTTCCATGGAGACCACAGCAGGGCAAGGTAGCCAGGCTGATCTGCGATGTTTATCGTCCAAGCGGGGAGCCTTTTGAGGGAGATCCCAGATATGTGCTGAAGAGGGCAATTAAGGAAGCGGCCGACATGGGCTATATTTTTGAAGTGGGGCCGGAGTGCGAGTTTTTCTTATTCCACACAGATGAAAACGGACTGCCTACCACAGTGAGCTATGAAAAGGCAGGATATTTTGATTTAGGGCCTTTGGATCTGGGAGAAAATGCAAGAAGAGATATGATTCTTACGCTGGAAGATATGGGCTTTGTGATCGAGGCGTCCCACCACGAGGTAGCGCCTGCCCAGCATGAGATCGACTTTAAATATGATGAAGCACTTGCCACCGCTGACAATATCATGACCTTTAAACTGGCGGTAAAGACCATTGCAAAAAGACATGGCCTGCATGCAACCTTTATGCCCAAGCCCAAATATGGCGTTAACGGTTCCGGCATGCATATTAACATGTCCCTGTCCAAGGACGGAAAGAATATTTTCAACGATCCCGAAGGGAATTTGGGCTTATCCAAGGAAGCCTACTATTTCATTGGCGGGATCATGAAACATATGAAGGGAATGACAGCAATCACCAATCCTCTTGTCAATTCCTATAAGCGTCTGGTGCCCGGCTATGAGGCGCCGGTATACATTGCATGGAGCGCTACCAACAGAAGCCCGCTGATCCGTATCCCGGCATCAAGGGGAGAGGGCACAAGAATAGAGCTGCGCTGCCCGGATCCGTCCGCAAATCCTTATCTGGCGCTGGCTGTCTGCCTCAGGGCAGGGCTTGACGGGATCGCCAATAAGATCATGCCGCCGGAAAGCGTGGACTGCAATATTTTTGCACTTTCCGAGGAAGAAAAGAAGGAAAGAAAGATTGAGGCAATTCCAGGAACACTGATCGAGGCAGTGGGAGAGCTGGAAAAGGATTCCTTTATCCAGGAAGTATTAGGAAAGCACGTTTCTGCAAAATATATTGAAGCAAAGAAGGAGGAATGGGCAAATTACCGCTCACAGGTAACTGACTGGGAGATTAATCAGTATCTGAATCAGTTCTAGGCGCATTGATAATTCAAATGAGGAGGTGTGCGGATGACAGGTGTAATTGTTGTCCTCCCGAAGATAGATGATGCCAAGAACATGAAAAATCTGCTTGTCAGAAACGGAATTCCCGTGTCAGGAGTCTGTACGACCGGTGCACAGGCCATTGCAATGGCAGATGATCTCAATGACGGTATAGTCATAAGCGGTTATAAGCTTGCAGATATGATCTATTCCCAGCTCAATCAGGATCTGCCGCCGGGATTTGAGCTTTTGCTCATGGCTTCCCAGCAGATCATTGGAAGCGGGATCATTGAGCGGGATATTATGTGCCTTTCCATGCCCCTTAAGCTTCATGATCTGATCAACACAGTGGACATGATGATCCAGGGGATTGAGCGGCGCAGGAGAAAACGCAGGGAAAAGCCCAGGGAAAGAAACGAAGAGCAGGCAAGGCTTATTAAGGATGCAAAGGAGGTTCTGATGAGTCGAAATCATATGTCTGAAGAGGAGGCACATAGATATATTCAAAAGTGCAGTATGGATAGTGGAACAAACATGGTAGAAACGGCACAGATGGTGCTTACCATGATGAAGTAAAAAGAGAAAAGAGCTGCCTGGCGTGTATCGTGAATTTCAGGATGCCGCCGGGAGGCTCTTTTTTTGTGCCCGGGCGGCGCACATTCTTTAGAAATAAAAACAAATTGAAGAAAAAACAGGACAGGCATCGTTATAACAGGTGAAAACCAATAAATGGAAGCCTGGGTAAGGGAAAAGGGCGCGGCAGGGATTTTTATCAGTAAACTGATTCCCATGATCCGGACGCTGATCTCGATTCCTGCCGGTGTGGCGAAGATGGATCTTGTCAACGCCGCCCAACAGTGACAACGGGCGGCGTTTTCATAATCGTTGGTAGGGTTGTTTACAGCTTCAACCAGGCTCCCAGCTGAGCTATACCCCCATATAAGGGGTAACAAACCTTTTTACATCTGCGCTGCGTTCGGCTGCGGTGTCAAGCTCCTGCGTCAGTTCCGCGATACGTCGCGTCAGCGTCTTTTTTTCTTCATCATAGCCGGAAGTCAAGAAAGCAAATTGTTCATCAGAGAGCTTCCCTAAAGCGTTGTCCTCATACAGTTTGCGGAATAAGACGTTTAATTCGCTCATTCTGCACTGTGCCTTGTCAAGCTCCTTGTGCTGCTGCGCCATTGTTTTCTTCATGGCTTGCTCGCTGCACTCATTCGCCGTTTGGATAAATGCCTGTTCGTGGGTCTGCACATAGGACAGTACCCGTTGCAGGTCGGCAAACGGAATAGAAAAGTTTTTCAAAAAAGTTTTGAAAAACGCAAAATGCGCCCGTCTGCAAGGCGCAGACGGGCGCAAAGGAAATGTAAGCAGTATTCAGATGATTTGACAGTTCATATTCATAAGCGGAGTGTCCCAACGTAGAAGCGGAGCTTTTTTTAATCCGCTACCATTTGTCGGATATTGTCGAAAAAGATAATGAAACACGGCGGCACCCTCCTAAATGCCGCCGTAAAATCACATGATGTTGGGTCGTCGCAAGATTAGGGATATGCAAAAAGAAACGGCGGCTCTGATTTCTCAAAGCCGCCGCAAAAGAATAGGCGCGTGAAAATATGTCTGCTCTACGACGGCTTTTTTTCTTTGCCGTCGTCCGGCAGATTTGTTTTTTATTGATAGGACACAGAATTAGCCTCTGCTTTAGTTATCTGACCTTTAGCTACGGCTTTTTCAACCGCTTCCTCTAATTCTTCTTGTGTGGAAAAATCACCAATATGCAGCGAAGTCCCGTCGCTCCGTTCAAAGTCCATTCCATAAACGGAAATTATGTCTTTTTCATTGGGCGGGATTTGGGCATAGCCGATACCCTCGTCGTTATCTTTGGAATACAATGTGCCAGATTTGATCTCGTCCAAGATTTTCTCGTACTCTGCGATTTGGGCATTTACGCTGTCTTGTGTCCATTCATGGAAAACGCCCTGCCCATCATACCAACCATCTCCTGTGCCAATAAGAGCCTCAAGTTCGTTTTTTTGCGTGGCTATCCAATCTTCATATTCAGAAGCAGTCCACCAGTCGATTTTGGGAATTTCTTTTTCATATTCAGATTGCGGCATCCAGCTATTACCATCAAGGCTGAACTGTAAGCCATTTTCCCCGGTTCGGCACAAGACTTCTTTCTCCAAGGAAATGGGAGGCTCGGCTTCGGTTTGATGTTGAGCTGCTGCGGCTGTGCCGAAACCGACAAGGCTAAACAGTAACAAACTTCCCAGCCCGATACCAAGTAGTTTTTTTGTTCTCATAATCAATACCTCACTTTCAAAAAATATAGTCGCCCCTTTTAGGGACGACTATATCATATCAAAGCGATTTGGATTTAATTTGCAGGGAATGTGGATTTTTGATGGAGTTACCTTATTGCTTTTTCGGAAGTCTCAGCCAGAAACACACACCATTTTCGGTGTTCTTGATACCATATTCTGCATTATGATTTTCAAGTATTCCTCGGACAATATACAGACCTAAGCCGGTGCCACCGGTTGCGCTATTCCTTGAAATGTCTACGCGATAAAACGGTTCAAACAAGTGGCAAATCGTAGTTTCTGGAATTTTAACACCAGTATTTTCGATACTACAGCTTATTATAGTATTAGTTTCAGTGACAGTAACAATGACTTGCTCGCCATCTGGTGAATAGCGTATAGCATTTATTAGAATATTTTGAATAGCTCGTTCCATTTCCGCCCTATCCAAAGGGCAACTCACTCTATCTGGTATATTTATGTGTAGGGATAGTTTTTTCTCTGAAATAAAATCTGTTAGTTCTGCAATCACTGTACGGAGTAATTCTGCAAAATCAATATTTGCAAATTGTATAGAAGTTTTATTTTTTTCAATTCTGGAAATATAGAGAAGTTCTCTTATAAGAACTTCCATTTTTTCCGTAACAGCTAAAGAGCGTTGGAGATATTTGGAGTGATTTTCATAGCCAACCACACCATTCAACATTCCCGATAAATGCCCCTTTAGAACAGTAAGCGGCGTTTTTAATTCATGGGACGCAGCACCAAAGAAGTCCATTCGCTGACGTTCTAATTCTCGTTCTTTTTCAATATCTGTTTTAAGCTGTGCATTTGCTTCTTGCAGTTCCAACATGGAGTGTGAAAGTGAGTCGGACAAGCAATTCAAATTATGAGCCAGACATCCCAACTCGTCAGATCGCGTTTCATCGCACCGCCCCGAAAAGTCAAGACTTGCCATTTGCTTTGAGGTGGCACTCAATTTTAGAATAGGCCGAGTAATAAAACGAGAATAGAACAAGGCACACAATATTGACAGAATAAACACCATGACGATAACATAGGGAAATGTAGACAACAACACTTCCGTTGATTGCCGCACAACATAAAGGTCTGTTATCACAACGAGCGTGTAGGATGCCCCGTTTTTCAATGAAAACTGGTAAGCTTTTGTATCTTTTTCCGTCGATACTACATTCTCATCTGTTGTATTGCTACCGTCAAATGTAACATAACTATCGGCTGTAACCATGTCTTGTTCAGTCGTAACATTCGAGGGATAAAGAGTATTGCCATATTCGTCATCAAGCCAGACCGTTGACCCTGTTTGAATTTCAAAGTCGGATATAGCTTTTATGCACTTGTCCAGATTATCATAAGTAGACAGGGTATCCAGCAACTCTAAAGATTGTGCCTCTGCATTTCGGTTTAAGGTATCTAAGTATGAGGATGGCATAATTTTTAAGATACAGAAAAAAGTCCCGCTGCAAGCAGATACAAGTAGCACAAACGTAATGAGAAAGACTTTTACCGACAGTTTTTTCTTAATTGCTTTTATCAATTCTATATCCCACCCCTCTAATCGTTTCTATATAATCTACGTTTAATTTTTTCCTTAGATTTTTGATATGGCTGTCAACAATACGGTCTTCAACATAGGTATCAAAATCCCATAGCCGATCAAGTAGCATTTGTCGTGTAAATACTCGACCTTGATTTTCAAGTAAAAGGCGAAGTAAATCAAATTCTTTCTGCGTTAATATAACTTCTTGCTCTTTACAATACAAATGGAAACCCTCAATATCCATGCGTAAATCCTTATAAATGATAATGTCCTTATCAATGTTATCTTGTAAACCGCGACGTAGAATAGCAGCAATTTTACAGAGCAGAATTTTGGGCGAAAAGGGCTTTGGAATATAGTCATCAAT
>ENA-OROD01000373-OROD01000373.1-human-gut-metagenome-genome-assembly--contig:-NODE-373-length-44421-cov-5.102624_pt1 | contig 44421 bp, 42 predicted proteins | sample MGYA00242123_ERZ509038 | MGnify/ENA primary metagenome ERZ509038 (study PRJEB26280, sample SAMEA2338719) | human gut metagenome | biome: human gut; feature: human-associated habitat; material: faeces... | reverse complement strand
ACGTCTGTTTCCGAGCAAGGAGATCAATAAGATCCTGACCATTGAAGCATCCGGGATCGGTATTGCATGTATTGCAGCGCAGTATTTTCAGGTTCCGGTGGTTTTTGCCAAGAAATCCCAAAGCATTAATCTGGATGGAGAGCAATACACCACCAAAATAGAATCCTTTACTCATAAAAGAGTTTATGATGTGATCGTAGCAAAGAAATTTTTAAATGAGCAGGATCATGTGCTGATCATTGACGACTTTCTTGCAAATGGCTGTGCAGTGGCAGGGCTGATCGATCTTGTCCACAGCGCAGGCGCTTCCATTGAGGGCGTGGGCATCGCCGTGGAAAAAGGCTTTCAGACAGGCGGAAAGCTTCTTCGGGATAAGGGCGTGAGAGTGGAGTCCTTAGCCATTGTGGAAAGCATGAATGCAGATACGGGAGAGATTGTATTCAGATAAGAATTCTGGGAAGATAAGATGACTATAAGGGTACGTTTTGTGTAATATAGACAAAACGTACCCTTACTATTTGCCTATTATATCCAAACTTACAGGAAAATAAGAAAACCTCTTGCACATTATCTGGCAGTATGATATTATCCAATTAACTTAATTGGAAACGTTACCGCAACCGTTACCGATAACGTTTCCGACAACGTTTCCAACAAGTGGAAACTTCTCAAATTTATGGAGGTAGAAATTATGAAGAAGAAATTGATCAGCACATTACTTTGTGCAGGTATGGTAGCCTCTTTATTAGCTGGATGCGGAAATTCCAGTGAGGCTCCCGCAGAAACAGGAGCAGCGGAAGACGCAGCACAGACAGAGGAGGCAGCTCCTGCAGAGACCGAGACAGAGGAGGCAGCTCCTGCAGAGACCGAGACAGAAGCAGAGGCAGACGGAGCAAGCGGCCAGGTTTACTACTTAAACTTTAAACCCGAGGTTGATGAGGTATGGCAGAAGTTAGCAGAGGAATATACTGCAGAGACAGGAGTTCCTGTTAAGGTAGTGACTGCAGCAAGCGGAACCTATGAGCAGACCTTAATGTCCGAGATCGCAAATGCAGAGGCACCGACCCTGTTCCAGATCAACGGCCCTATCGGTTATCAAAACTGGAAGGATTACTGTGCAGACCTGAAGGATACGGATCTTTACAGCTGGCTTCTGGATAAGAGCCTTGCAGTAACCGGAGAAGACGGCGGCGTATATGGTATTCCTTATGTAGTAGAAGGATACGGCATTATTTATAACAACGCTATTATGGAGAAGTATTTTGCACTGGATGGAGCAAAGGCAGCTTCCATGGATGAGATCAATAACTTTGATACCTTAAAGGCTGTTGTAGAGGATATGCAGGCAAGAAAAGATGAGCTTGGCATTGAAGGCGTATTTGCTTCCACTTCTTTAACACCCGGTGAAGACTGGAGATGGCAGACACACCTTGCTAACATCCCTGTATACTATGAGTACAAGGATAAGGGAATTACAGATACAGATAACCTTGAGTTTACATATTCCGACAACTACAAGAATATCTTTGATCTTTACATTAACAACTCCTGTACAGCACCCGGCCTTTTAGGCAGTAAGTCCGTAGATGACTCCATGGCAGAGTTTGCACTGGGCAAGGCAGCAATGGTACAGAACGGTAACTGGGCATGGGGACAGATCTCCGGCGTGGAAGGAAACGTTGTAAATGCAGAAGATGTGAAATTCCTTCCTATTTACACAGGAGTAGCAGGTGAGGAAAGCCAGGGACTTTGTACTGGTACCGAGAACTTCTTCTCCATTAACAGCCAGGCATCCGCAGAGGATCAGGCAGCATCCATTGCCTTTGTAGAATGGCTCTTCAACTCTGATAAAGGAAAGGCAGCCGTTACCAATGACCTTGGCTTCATCGCACCTTTTGATACCTTTGCTGATGACGAAAAGCCTACCGATCCTCTTGCACAGGAAGTAATCCGTTATATGGCTGATACTTCCAAGACAAGTGTATCCTGGAACTTTACATCCTTCCCCAGCCAGCAGTTTAAGGATGACTTCGGAGCAGCACTTCTTGAGTATACATCAGGAAGCATTACCTGGGACGATGTTAAGAACCTTGTAGTAGAAAGATGGGCAGCTGAAAAAGCAGCTTTGAAGGAAGCCGAATAAAAAGATGAAAATGTGGGGCAGTGGAGTCTTCTCCACTGCCCCGGTTTCTTGATAGGAGAGAGTTTATGCAAAAGACATTAAAACGATATTTCCCGATCTTTGTTTTACCAACTCTTTGTGCATTTGCGTTTGCATTTATCATTCCGTTTGTTATGGGCGTATATCTGTCATTTTGCAAATTTAAAACCATAACAAACGCAAAGTTTATCGGATTTGACAATTACATTAAAATATTTGCTGATAAGGATTTTATCAACGCATTCTTATTTACCTTGAAATTTTCGGCAGTATCGATCATTACCGTAAATCTGTTTGCCTTTGTGCTTGCCCTTGCGTTGACAAGAAAGATCAAGGGAACCAACCTTTTCCGTACCGTATTTTTTATCCCGAACCTGATCGGCGGTATTATTTTAGGTTATATCTGGCAGCAGATGATCAATGCAGTGCTGCTGAAGTATGAGACCACCCTGGTGGCTAACGCAACCTATGGATTTTGGGGATTGGTGATCTTGATGAACTGGCAGATGATCGGATATATGATGATCATTTACATTGCAGGTCTCCAAAACGTACCTACAGATCTGATCGAGGCAGCTGAGATTGACGGAGCTACCAGCCTTCAGACCTTATTTAAAGTGAAAATACCGATGGTAATGCCGTCGATAACAATATGCTTATTTATGACGATTTCCAACAGCTTTAAGCTCTTTGACCAGAACCTGGCCCTGACGGCTGGAGCGCCCAGCAAGAAAACAGCAATGCTGGCCCTTGATATTTACAGCACCTTCTATGGAAGAACCGGATTTGAAGGCGTAGGCCAGGCAAAGGCAGTTCTGTTCTTTATCATTGTAGCAGCCATTGCGCTTACGCAGCTGCTGATTACCAGAAGTAAGGAGGTGGAGCAGTAATGAAGGCAAAGAAAATATCAGATGCAATTATATTTGTGATCCTGTGTGTTCTGGTGGTTTTATTTATTACCCCTGTTTACTTCGTAGTAATGAACTCCTTTAAGGGAAAGCTTTACATCAGCGATAACCCCTTTGCGCTTCCTACGGCAGAAACCTTTTCCAGACTGACCAACTATATAAATGGCATTCAAAAGACCAACTTCTTTGGAGCTTTTGGCTGGTCCATATTTATCACTGTTTTCTCCGTAGCGGCGATCCTGCTTTTTACCTCTATGACCGCTTACTATATCATCAGAGTGAAGGGCAGAGTAACCAGCATCCTTTACTATATGTTTGTTTTTTCCATGATCGTTCCGTTCCAGATGGTAATGTTCTCCATGTCCAAGCTGGCGAATCTTACCCATTTAAATAATCCTGTGGGAATTGTATTCTTGTACCTGGGATTTGGAGCAGGACAGTCCCTGTTTATGTTCAGCGGCTTTATCAAGTCCATTCCCCTTGAGATCGAGGAGGCTGCCATGATCGATGGCTGCAATCCGCTGCAGACCTTCTTTGGAGTGGTGATGCCGATCTTAAAGCCAACAGCAATTACGGTTTCCATCTTAAATGCTATGTGGATCTGGAATGACTACCTGCTTCCTTATCTGGTGATCGGACTGAGCACCCCCTATAAGACGATCCCGGTTGCGGTACAGTATCTGGTAGGCTCCTATGGAGCTAAGGATATGGGCGCTATGATGGCCATTCTGGTCATGTCCATTGTTCCCATTATCATCTTTTATCTTGCCTGCCAGAAATACATTATTGAAGGCGTAGTAGCAGGTGCAGTAAAGGGCTAAAAAGAAAGGAGCAGACAATGATGAGAAAAAGCGGGATTTTGCTTCCTGTAGCCAGTCTGCCTTCTGATTATGGAATTGGCTCTTTTTCCAAAGAAGCGTATGAGTTTGTTGACAGATTAAGCCAGGCGGGACAGTCCTATTGGCAGATCCTGCCCCTTGGGCCTACCAGCTATGGGGATTCCCCCTACCAGTCCTTTTCTACCTTTGCGGGAAATCCTTATTTCATTGACCTGGAGGATCTGATAGAAAGGGGCTACCTGACAGAAAAAGAATGTAAAAGCTTTGATTTTGGAGAAAAGGAGCAGGAAATTGATTACGAAAAGCTCTTCCGGAACAGGTTTTCCCTTCTCAGGATCGCCTATGAAAGGAGCGGGATCTGCGAGGATCCGGGGTTTAAGGCATTTGTTAAGGAGAATGCTTACTGGCTTGAGGATTATGGGCTGTACATGGCGCTGAAGGAATTGTTTGGCTATGTCTGCTGGGCAGGCTGGGATGAGGATATTAAAAGAAGAGAACCGGAGGCGCTTGAAAGGTATAAAGAAAAGCTGCAGGAAACCATTTTATTTTATCAGTTTCAGCAATATATCTTTAAACTACAGTGGAAGCAATTAAAAAGCTATGCCAACAAAAAGGGAATAAAGATTATCGGAGATATTCCGATTTATGTAGCCTTTGACAGTTCGGATGCCTGGGCAAACCCGGAGCTTTTTCAATTTGATAAAGAAGGAAATCCTGTTGCCGTTTCCGGCTGTCCACCGGATTCCTTTGCCGCCACAGGCCAGCTGTGGGGAAACCCGCTGTACCGGTGGGACTATCATAAGAAAACAGGCTATGACTGGTGGATGAGGCGCATGAAGGCCTGCTTTGAAAGGTATGATGTGGTCAGGATCGACCATTTCAGGGGCTTTGACGAGTATTATTCGATCCCTTACGGAGAAAAGACGGCAGAGAACGGAAAGTGGGAGAAGGGCCCCGGCTATGATTTCTTTGCTGTGATGAAGAAAAAACTTGGGAAAAAGCCCGTTATTGCAGAAGATCTTGGGTTTTTAACCCCATCTGTGTTAGAATTGGTAAGAAGATCCGGATATCCGGGGATGAAGGTGCTGCAATTTGCCTTTGACTCCAGGGAGGAAAGCGACTATCTGCCCCATAATTATGTGAAGAACTGTGTGGTATATACAGGAACCCATGATAATGATACGGTAATAGGCTGGTATCAGGCGATTTCCAAAAAGGATAAGAAGCTTTGCCAGAGCTACCTTAATCTGCGGGGAAGAAAGGTGCAGATCAACTGGGAAATGATCAGATGCGCCATGAGCAGCGTGGCAGATACGGCTATTATCCCCATGCAGGATTATCTCGGACTGGGATCTGAGGCTCGAATGAACACACCGTCTACTCTTGGAAACAACTGGAGATGGAGGATGAAGAAAGACGATTTTACAAAGGAGCTTGCAGAAGAGATAAAGGATATGACAAAGTTGTACGGAAGAAGCTAGACTTATGTTTTGGAAAGGTTTATCCCTATGGAAGAGATCACGATCAGGGATGTAGCGCAGATCTGCGGAGTGGGAGTCAGTACCGTGTCCAGGGCGATCAACAATCACCCGGATATCAGTCCCGAGACCCGGCAGATGGTCATGCAGGTCATTAAGGAACATAACTACATTCCCAATAACAGCGCCAGGAATTTAAAACGACAGACGGCAAAGGCTATTGCCGTTCTGGTCAAGGGAATTGACAACTCCTTTTTCCATGAAATGATACGCGACATTGAAGAGGAGATCAAAAAGAAAAAATACACCATGGTGCTGCGGCATGTAAAATCCAGTGAAGATGAGGTGAACGTGGCGCTTCAGCTTGTGAAAGAAAAAAGGCTGAAAGGCATTATTTTCCTGGGAGGCTGTTTTGTACATAATGAAGAAAAGCTTTCCCAGCTGCAGGTTCCCTTTGTGCTGAGTACAGCAGGAGCAGTTGCGCTTGATGAAAAAAAGGTAAAGTATTGTTCCGTATCCGTGGATGATGAAAAAGAAAGCTACAGGCTGGTAAATTATCTGATCCAGGCAGGCCATCGGGATATTGCCATTATCTGTGAAAAGGCAGAAAGGGCTTCCATCAGTACCCTGCGGCTTGAGGGCTATAAGAGAGCGCTTAAGGAGCATCAGATACCGATCCGGCAGGAGCTGATCCTGGCAATGAGACCGGAAATCCAGGATTACTCCCTGGAAAATGGGTATGCAGTCACAGAAGAATTTATCAGGAAAAAGATCCCGTGCTCGGCGCTGTATGCGATCTCTGATATTATGGCGATCGGGGCACAGAAAGCACTGGTGGATGCAGGCTTCCGCATTCCGGAAGACATCTCCCTGGTGGGATTTGATGGAGTGAAGATCGGAAACTATATGACTCCGTCCCTGACGACCCTGAAACAGCCGGCAGAGGAAATGGCACAGGAAACAGCAAGGCTCATGTTTGATATGATTGCACAAAAGGCCAGAGGACAGCATAAGATCTTTGAAGGAGAACTGGTTCTGCGCCAGTCTACCAGAGCACTTTAAATAGGACAGAAACAAACCGCCGCATCTTTTGATGCGGCGGTTTTTATCGTGTGCCCCAGGCGTACGCTTATTTTATTAATTGGACGGAACTCCGTTGCTGTCATCTACCGGAGCCGGTGCAGCCGGAGCTGCTCCCTCCGGGTTCCCGGGAGCGGCGGCTTCTGCAGCCTGCTGCGCTGCCGCAGCCTGAGCGGCTGCAATTTCATTGCGCTGCTGTTCAATGATCCCTTCAATGCCGGGCTGCGCCATAAATTCGGCATTATGAGGACAGGTGTTGGTTTCGTTTCCGGGAACAACCACAGTAGAAACGCTTCCATCCTCTGCGGTTACCTGCTGGGTAACGGAGGAGCCCTGCTGAAGAACGGGATCTTCTATAGGAGTCAGTTCTAATACGCCGTCTACCTTGAAAGGACACTGTTCACAGGCAGGAAGGTTGCTGTACTGGCAGATCGATCCCTGATAGTGGACATCGCAGCTGTCGGTTGGAACAGTACCTTCTGCAAAATATTCCGTTTTAAGAGTGCCATCGCACAGACCGGCGATGGGGAGCTTACCGGAACGGGCACAAACTGTTGCCTGGACAATCCCGCTTGCAGGCATTTGGAAGGATGCGCTTGGAAGCTCTTCATGAATCTTCGACATGACTGCACGCCACAGCTTTTTAGCAAGGCTTCTTTCTTCTCCCTTGCGCAGCTTAACATTGTTGTCATAGCCGGTCCAGGTAGTAGCAGTATAGTAAGGCGTATAACCGGAAAACCATACGTCATTATAATCCGAGGTGGTTCCTGTTTTGCCTGCAATAGCCATATTGCCGAAGTTGACGGAAGCGCCGGTACCTTCGGTTACAACATCCTGCATAGCGCTGGTAAGAAGCCATGCGGTGGTTTCCTTAATAACCTGTCTTGAGTCGGGCTGGGTATTATCCAGGATCACATTTCCGTCATGATCGACTACCTTGGTATAAAGCTTGGGCTTGATGTAGGTGCCTCCGTTTGCAATGCTGGCATAGGCTGCATTTAATTCCTCGTTTGTAACGCCCCTGGTAAGACCGCCAAGTGCAAGAGACTGCTGGATATCGGAAAATACCTGCGTCTGCCCGTTAATGACCACTTCCTCACGCTCAACAACTGTGGTAAAGCCAAAATTCTTGACATAGTCAAAGCCAAGCTGTGGAGTGATCAGGGTCAGGGTTTTGACAGCTACGATATTCATAGACTGTATAATTCCCTGTCTGAGGGAATTCAGCCCTCTGTATTCGGAACCCCACCAGTTATTGACAGGACGTCCGTTGGCATAGTTAAAGGGAGCGTCGTTGATCATGGTGGCAAGGGTAAGTCCGGCGCTGTCAAGCGCAGGAGCATAAACGGCAACGATCTTAAAGGTAGATCCCGGCTGACGCTTGGAATCTGTAGCCCTGTTAAGGGTCTTGCTTCCCTCCTTGGTGCCGCGGCCCCCGACCATTGCCACAACATAACCGGTATGCTGGTCTTCAACGGTAAGAGAAACCTGAGGCTGCGGGGTTAAGGAAATGCTTTCGTCATAAACCTCGTCATTAACGCCTACGATAGTTGCCTTATACAGTTCAATGTCTGCATAGGCGTCCTCCTGGCTGTTGTAGATCAGATTATAGGAAGAATTCTGCTCCTTAAAGAAAGAGCGGAACATTTCTGTACTGTAATTTTCAAAACTGCCGTCTGATTTTTTGACGGTAAGCGCATAATTCAAATACCAGCGGGTATCAGCCGGATAATTATCAGCGTTGGAAACCACTTCATCACAGATGGACTGGATTTCAGGATCCTGGGTGGAGTAGATCTTAAGACCGCCGCTGTAAAGCAGGGCATAAGCCTGGGTCTCATTATAGCCGGCTGCCAGAAGATCGTTCATAACATCATCCGTCAAAGCATCTACGAAGTATGTATTGATCGTTGTATCAGCAACCTCTTCGTTTACAACCTGGATACGGGAATAGACGTTGTCTGCCATAGCCTCATCATACTCTGCCTGAGAGATATAGCCCTGTTCCAGCATATTATCCAGTACCTTTTTCCGTCGGCCTGCGTTGTCATCCGGGTGGGAAATAGGATTGAATCTGGTAGGGTTCTGGGTGATCGCAGCGATGACGGCACACTCCGAAAGGTTCAGGCTGTTTACGGATTTGTTGAAATACCGCAGGGAAGCAGCCTGTACGCCAAGGGTATTCTGGCCCAGATTGATCGTATTCATATAGTTTAGCAGCACTTCATCCTTTGACATGGTTTTTGTCAGCTCGATGGCAAGATACTGCTCCTGGATCTTTCGCTTCATGCTGGCAGCGAAGCCGTCTTCCTTGGTCCAGTCGGTAAAGACGTTGTTTTTAAGCAGCTGCTGTGTAATGGTACTGGCGCCTTCTGTGAAGTGGAAGCCGTTGGAAATACCCACATAAGCAGCGCGGATGATGCCCTTGATGTCAATTCCGTTATGCTCATAGAAACGTTCATCCTCAATGGCAACAAAAGCGTGCGCAAGATCTTCCGGTATCATATCCTGGGTCACAGGAATACGATTGGAATTCTGGGAAATCAGTTTGGCGATCTGGTTTCCTTCCAGATCATATACAAAGGTAGAAAAACCGGTAGGGGTAACAGATACATTTTCAATACTGGGTGCGGTATCGATGATCCCCTTAAAAATTCCGAATCCCATGCTGATCCCCATTACGCCTGCAGCTACCAGGCAAAGAAGGGAAAGATTTAACACTGCAAGTAGCAGCTTTTTCCCAAGCTTTGTGGATTTGGCGTTCAGAGACCTTTGCTTGGCACGGATCCCTTGTTTACTGTAATTCATTTATAGAACTGCGCTCCTTTCCTTAGCAAGGCATAAATTCTGCTGAATGTGAAATTGCATATAGATTGAGTATACCAAAATGTGGAACTTAAATAAAGTTTTTTTATGATTTATTAAGAATTGTTCACAAATGAATACACTTTTATTCCGGCCTATGATAAACTTTTGAAAGGAAAGGTACAGAGAATATAATTGGAAATGGAACGGAAAATGGAAAAGGAACAACACCCTTCTTATCAGGTGATTGAAACCCCTGTAACCGGGGAATATGAAGAAAAAAGATCACGCTTCCTTGCAGATCTTGTGCCCGTTGAAAGCATGGAAGAAGCGGCGGCTTTTGCGGAAGCGGTACGCAGGCGGTATTATGATGCAAGGCATCATTGTACTGCATATATTATAGGAAGAAAGAGCGAGCTTACCAGATGCAGTGATGACGGGGAACCCTCAGGAACAGCAGGAAAACCCATGCTGGAGGTGCTTCTTTCCGAAAAGGTGACCAATGTGGCTGCGGTGGTCACCAGGTATTTTGGGGGCACCCTTTTGGGCACAGGGGGGCTGGTAAGAGCCTATACCCAGGCGGTGAAGGAGGCCCTTGCAAAGGCGCAGATCGCAGTGATGCGCTATGGGGCGCAGCTTACCATCCATACGGAGTATGGAGATATGGGAAAGATCCAGCACTATCTTGAAAAAAAACAGATCGGCATTTTGACCTCCCGTTATACGGATAAGGTGGAGCTTGACATCTGTATCCCGGTAGAAGAGGCTAAGCAGCTTTCGGAAGAACTGATCGAGCTTACAGCAGCAAGAGCGCGGGTAGAAGAGAGCGGTTTTGGGTATTATAAGAGCGAAATCCGTTGACAAAGATTTCAGGGTGGGCTAAAGTAAAAAGGTGCAAAAACATTTCTCGAAAGGTGGTGGTTTTTATGAGTAAAAGTTCATCTGGCAGTAATTCAGATATTCCTCCCCATAGGCGGAGCATAAAAATCACAACTGAAGGAGAGAAATGCTATGGAAGAGATCAAGGATTTTGATGTAGTAAAAGAGCTGCTTGAAACAAAGCAGTATACCGGGCTTCGTCAGAAGATGGCAGAAATGAACACTGCGGATATTGCGGTGATCATGGAGGAACTGGAAGAAGAGGAACTGCTTAAAATCTTCAGGATCCTGCCAAAGAGCCTGGCGGCAGATGTGTTTTCCTATCTGGAGGTGGATAAGCAGCAGTTTATCATTACCAGCCTTTCAGAAAAGGATGCGGCAGGGATCATCAATAATCTGATGGCCGATGATGCAACCGACCTTTTGGAGGAAATGCCTGCTAATGTTGTAAAAAAGCTCCTGGCAAACGCAAGCCCTGACACCAGAAGAGACATTAACCATCTGCTCCGTTATCCGGAGGATTCGGCCGGCAGCATTATGACGGTGGAATATGTGGATCTGAAGGAGAATATGACGGTAGAGGATGCCATTGCCCGGATCCGCAAGGTGGGCGTTGACAGCGAGACCATTAATATCTGCTATGTACTGGATGCCAAACGGACGCTGGTTGGAACGGTGGCGCTCAGATATCTGCTGATCAGTCCGCCGGATGCAGTGATCGGCGAGATCATGCACGAAAATGTAATTTATATCAATACCCTGATGGATCAGGAAGAGGTTGCAAGGCAATTCCAGAAATATGACTTTACAGCCATGCCGGTGGTAGATAATGAAAACAGGCTGGTGGGGATCATTACGGTCGATGATATTGTGGATATCCTGCAGGAAGAGGCTACAGAGGATATGGAGAAGATGGCAGCGATCGTGCCCTCTGATAAGCCTTATATGAAGACGGGAGTTTTTGAGACCTACAAAAAGCGTATGCCCTGGCTTCTTCTTTTGATGATATCGGCAACCTTTACGGGAAGTATCCTTACATCCTTTGAGGATGCCCTGGCGGTCTGCACAGCGCTGATCGCTTATATTCCCATGCTGATGGATACCGGTGGAAATGCCGGTGGACAGGCCAGCGTGACGATCATCCGTGGAATTTCCTTAAATGAAATTGAATTTAAGGACATTTTCCGGGTTATCTTTAAGGAAATGCGGGTTGCTATTCTGTGCGGCGTTACACTTGCCGCCGCCAATTTTGTAAAGCTGCTTTTGGTTGATAAGGTGGGGATTATGGTGGCCGTGGTGGTCTGCCTGACCCTGATCGCAGCGGTGATCATTGCCAAAATGGTAGGCTGTCTGCTCCCTCTTTTAGCGAAAAAGATCGGCTTTGACCCGGCGGTTATGGCAAGTCCGTTTATTACAACCATTGTTGATGTGTTATCATTGTTAGTATATTTTCAGATTGCAACAAGTCTGCTCCATCTTTGATGGAACAGACTTGTTTTTTATAGGAAATGCTTTGGATAAAATTATACGATAATAATATTGGCGCATTTGATGTCGTTGGCGAGATCATAAATCTTACCGGTACGAAGTCCGAGAACCTTAGGACGGAGCACGGCGTTCGGCACATTTTTCAGGACGCGGGCGTTTTCACCGTTGCTTAAGGTCACATCAGTGCCTACAGGGTAGAGGATGACGCTTTCCAAAAAGCATCTCATGGCGGTTAAGTCAAGCTCGTCGGTCATGGACATTAATAATTCCACGGCGGCTCTTGGTGTGTAAGGCTTTTTGTAGGGACGCTCCGTTACCAGGGCATCATAGATATCGGCGATGGAAATGATCCTGGCAAACAGGCAGATCCTTTCGCTGGTAACCTGCATGGGATAGCCGGAACCGTTGGATTTTTCGTGATGCTGCAGGACGCCAAGCTTGATCTCATCAGAAATATCTTCCTTGGGCTTTAAAATATGATAGCCCAGGACAGAATGCTGTTTCATCAGGGCGAATTCTTCGTCTGTCAGTTTTCCCGCTTTATTTAAAAGATCATTGGGAATTTTGGATTTGCCGATGTCATGTAACAGACCGGTGATACCAAGATCATATACCTGCTTGTCGCTCAGGCCGTATCTGCGGGCAATAATCATGGCCATGGTGGCTACATCAACACTGTGCTTAAAGGTGTATTCATCACTGACTCTCAGGGTGCTGATATCCACAGCAACGGCATCATTATCCTGGATTGCCTTCATCAGGTCACTGGTGATGCTTTGAGAGGTACTGGTAAAATTGTCAGACTGGGTATCCTGATAGAGGTACTGGATCCCCTGGGCGACACGGTTTCTTACGCTTTCTGAAATATGTACCTTGGCAGGGTCATTGACCTTTTCCAGATCATAGATCCTCTGCATGGCAGGAGATAGAGGGGGCGGTGTATTGTCTGCCTGCTCGTCAGGGTCTTCCTCTCCTTCACAAATATAAATACCGCCAATTCCCATCCTGCGCAGGCCATCAATGTGAAAGCTCTCAAGAGGTGTCCTCTTGGCGATCAGTACGCGTCCGGCCCGGTCAATGATGGCCTGATCAATGGCCATGCCCGGACGAACAAGACGCAGTGGTACATATCTTCTCCGAATCAACTGCTTGCATCCCCTTTCCCCTTTGGTTATAAGTATTTATATTCTATCACAAATTCGACATTTTTTGTATAAAATTATTTCTCAATAAGAAAAACTCTTTACCTGACGGAAAAAGAGGTAAAGAGTTTTGAAGTAAAACATAGGCTTAAGAATTCTTTTCCAGGGAAGCGGCTCTCATGGCGGCACGCTTTCTCATGGTAGGATCCAGGATTTTTTTGCGGATACGGAGGGACTTTGGAGTGACCTCCAAAAGCTCATCAGTATCAATAAATTCAAGCGCCTGCTCCAAGCTGAGGATCTTGGGAGGAGTCAGACGAAGTGCCTCGTCGGCGCTGGAAGAACGGGTATTGGTAAGCTGCTTTTTCTTGCAGACGTTCAGTTCAATGTCTTCGCCCTTTCCATTCTGGCCAACGATCATACCGGAGTATACCTTTTCACCAGGGCCGATAAAGAGAGTGCCTCTCTCCTGGGCATTGTACAGACCGTAGGTAATAGCTTCCCCGGCTTCAAAGGCGATCAGGGAGCCCTGCTTGCGGTACTGGATGTCGCCCTTATAGGGGCCATAGCCGTCAAAAATGGTGTTCATGATCCCATTTCCCTTGGTGTCTGTCATAAATTCGCCGCGATAGCCGATCAGTCCTCTGGAAGGAATGGAAAACTCCAGGCGGGTATAGCCGCCGTTTGCGGTTCCCATATTTCGCAGCTCGCCCTTGCGCTGGCTCAGCTTTTCAATTACATTTCCTGAAAATTCTTCGGGAACATCGATATAACACAGCTCCATGGGCTCTAATTTCTTGCCGTTTTCATCCGTGTGATATAAAACCTCTGCCTTGCTGACAGCAAATTCATAGCCTTCACGCCGCATATTTTCAATCAGGACAGAAAGATGAAGCTCGCCGCGGCCGGATACCTTAAAGGCCTCTGTGGTATCGGTTTCTTCCACGCGAAGGGATACGTCTGTATTCAGCTCGCGGAACAGTCTGTCACGGAGATGACGGCTGGTAACATATTTTCCTTCCTGGCCTGCAAGAGGAGAGTCATTGACAATAAAGTGCATGGCAATGGTAGGCTCGGATATTTTCTGGAAGGGAATGGGAGTAGGGTCTTCCGGTGAGCAGAGGGTATCTCCAATGTGAATGTCGGAAATACCGGAGATGGCTACAATGGAACCGATCTGTGCTTCGCTTACCTCTACCTTATTTAATCCGTCAAACTCATAAAGCTTGCTGATCTTTACTTTTTTCATTTTGTCAGGGTCATGGTGGTTGACGATCACCACCTCCTGATTGACCTTAACGCTTCCGTTATCTACCTTGCCTACGCCGATCCTTCCCACATATTCATTGTAGTCAATGGTGCTGATCAGAACCTGGGTGCCGGCTTCCGGATCGCCCTCCGGTGCAGGAATGTAATCAATTATGGTTTCAAATAAAGGAACCATGTTGGTACCTGTCTGATCCGGATCTAAGGTAGCAGTTCCTGCTTTGGCGGAAGCGAACACAAAAGGACAGTCCAGCTGGCTTTCGTCTGCATCCAGATCCAGGAAAAGCTCCAGAACTTCATCTACAACCTCAGTGGGGCGTGCTTCCGGACGGTCGATCTTATTGACGCATACAATAACAGGAAGCTTCAGCTCCAGGGCCTTGCGCAGTACGAATTTTGTCTGGGGCATAGCTCCTTCAAAGGCATCTACCACAAGGATAACGCCGTTAACCATTTTAAGCACACGCTCTACCTCTCCGCCAAAGTCGGCATGTCCGGGAGTGTCGATAATGTTGATCTTGATTCCTTTATAGGTGACAGCGGTATTTTTGGAAAGGATCGTAATGCCACGTTCCCTTTCAATGTCGTTGGAGTCCATAACCCGCTCTGCAACATCCTGATTTTCACGGAAAACGCCGCTTTGCTTGAGAAGCTCGTCAACTAAAGTGGTCTTGCCATGGTCAACATGGGCGATAATAGCAATATTTCTTACATTTTCTCTTTTTTGTCTCATATCATCTTTCCTTATAGTATGTTATTATAAATAATAGTTATAGTCAGTAACTTTTTGAACAACGCGTTTAGTATAGCACCATCGGGCATTTTTTGTAAATAAAAAATCATAAGAAAATGCCGGTACTGGCGGAAGGAACGAAGGAAAGGAGGGGCAGGTGTCGAAACGTGCGTTCCATAAAGGTTCTACAAAGGAAAAAAAACGATATAATTAGTAGTACATGACAGGAAAAAATTCTTAAAGTGTAAGAAAGGGAGAAACAAAATGACAGATAAGGTTATTGAAAACAATCAGGTAGAGATCATGGGAGAAATCGTAAGCGATTTTCAGTTCAGCCATGAAATCTTTGGCGAAGGCTTTTATATGGTAGATGTAAAAGTGCCAAGGCTCAGCGAGTCCAGTGACATTATTCCTATGATGGTATCGGAGAGGCTGATGGATACCTCAGCAGATTACAAAGGAAGAAATGTTCTGGTACAGGGGCAGTTCCGTTCCTATAACAGACATGAGGAAAGGCGGAACAGACTGGTGTTATCTGTTTTTGCAAGAGAGATTGAATTTGTAGAGGAGACGCCGGAAAGTGCCAAAACAAATCAGATCTATCTGGACGGCTACATCTGCAAGGAACCTATTTATAGGAAAACACCCCTTGGAAGAGAAATTGCGGATCTGCTTCTGGCGGTGAACAGACCCTATGGAAAAAGTGATTACATACCCTGTATTTGCTGGGGAAGAAATGCAAGGTTTGCCAGCGGTTTTGTGGTTGGAACCAGATGCGAGATCTGGGGAAGGATTCAGAGCCGCGAATATATAAAGAAGGTTTCAGAAGACAATGCCCAGAAGCGCGTGGCATATGAGGTATCCGTAAGCAAGCTTGAGATGACGGAAAGCTGAGAAGGTAAAGGTTGCTTTTTGTGCTCTCTTATGTTATGATAGGCAACATAATTTTGTTTTCTTACATATGAGGTGCGGATTATGAGTCAGGGACTGGTATATATTTACAGCGGAGACGGCCATGGCAAATCACCGGCTGCCCTTGGAAGGGCGGTAATGGAAGCGGCCACAGGCAAGAGCGTTGTTATCATTCAGTTTCTTAAAGGCAAGGGAGTGGAAGACACAGAATTTATCAGAAGGCTTGAGCCGGAGATCAAGGTTTTTCGCTTTGAGAAATCTGATAAAAATTTCTTTGAGCTTCCGGAAGATAAGCAGATGGAGGAAACCATTAACATTAAAAATGGTTTTAACTATGCGAGAAAGGTGCTTGCCACCGGAGAGTGCAACCTCCTGATCCTGGATGAGGTTCTGGGGCTTATTGATAATGGAATCATTACGGTAGATGAGCTGAAAAGCTTATTGGAAGCAAGAACAGATGAAACAGATGTGATCATGACGGGGATATCCTTAAATGATGAGGTCTGTATGCTGGCAGATGAAGTGTCTAAGATCGAGACGCTGAAATTTAAATGCTGGTAGCATCTTTTGCAAGATTGTAAGCAGGAAATCATAGCATCTGTGCATTGACAGCGGTCAGTCATGATGCTATGATTATTTTGTAGTTAAGACAATTTCATAGGATATTGAGGTAGAGGTTGCGTGTTTTAAGAGTAATTTTTTGGATGTGACAGGCACAGGAGAAGGAAAATGAAAGGGAAATACGCCGAAAGGATCTGCATCCTATGTGTGCAGGTACTTGGGCATACAGTTAAGAGCTGTGTGACTGTCATCAGAAATGATGGGGCGCTATCCGATGAAGGGATCTAATAATCGGTGCGCAGCTTTGCGTACCTTTTTTATTAAGGAGGAAAAGTATGGCTGTTTTTACAGGAGCAGGTGTAGCCATTGTTACACCCTTTCATGCAAACGGAGAAGTAAATTATGAAAAATTTGCAGAACTGATCGAGGATCAGGTCAAAGGAGGAACCGATGCCATCATCGTGTGCGGTACTACAGGAGAATCCTCGACCCTGTCCCATGAAGAGCATCTGGCCGTGATCAAATACTGCGTGGAAAAGGTGGCAGGAAGAATTCCCGTAGTGGCAGGAACCGGTTCTAATTGTACGGAAACAGCAGTTTATCTTTCCAGGGAAGCCGCATCCTATGGAGTGGACGCACTCCTTCAGGTAACGCCTTACTATAACAAGGCAACCCAGAAGGGACTTTATCAGCACTTCAAGGCAGTGGCGGATGCAGTGGATGTTCCCGTCATCCTTTATAATGTACCCAGCCGTACAGGCTGTAATATTGAGCCGGAAACAGTGGTAAAGCTCTGCACCGAGGTGGAAAATATTGTGGGCGTGAAGGAAGCAAGCGGAAATATCAGCCAGGTAGCAAAGCTCATGTCGCTTGCAAAGGGCAAAGTGGATCTTTATTCCGGCAATGACGACCAGATCGTGCCGCTGCTTTCCCTTGGAGGGAAGGGCGTGATCTCTGTCCTTTCCAATGTAGCGCCAAGGCAGACGCATGAGATCTGTGAAAAGTTCTTTGCAGGGGATGTGGCAGGAAGCTGTCAGGAACAGCTCCGCGCGATTGATCTGGTGAAGGCTTTGTTCTGCGAGGTAAATCCCATCCCTGTGAAGATGGCGCTGAACCTGATGGGCAAGGAAGTAGGCGGACTGAGGGCTCCCCTTACGGAAATGGAACCGGAGCATGCAAAGGTGCTTAAGCAGGCCATGGAGGAATATGGGATCCTGTAGGTGACAGAAACAGTATGGAGATAAAATAAGGTCTTTCCAATTTGCTGGAAAGACCTTATTATATATAGTAGAAACATCATTAATTTGGAGGCGAAAAATGATAAGAGCGATTATGCATGGCTGCAATGGAAAAATGGGAAAGATCATTGCAGGACTGATAGAAGAAGAGGAGGGGATCTGCCTTGCAGCAGGAGTGGATGCCTATGATGAGGGGAAAAATCCTTTTCCCGTCTATCGAAGCATTAAGGACTGTACCACAGAGGCAGATGTGATCATTGATTTCAGCGCGGCAGCAACAATAGACGATCTGCTTACCTACTGCGAGGAGAAGAAGGTTCCCTGCGTACTTTGTACCACCGGCCTTTCCGAGCAGCAGATAACGCGGATCAGGGAAGTATCTGAGAAGGTTGCTATTTTAAAGTCAGCCAATATGTCCCTGGGGATCAATATGCTCCTGAAGCTTTTAAAGGAAGCGGCATCGATTTTGGTTCCCGCAGGCTTTGATGTGGAGATCGTGGAAAAGCATCATAAGCTGAAGGTGGATGCGCCAAGCGGAACGGCGCTGGCACTGGGAGATTCCATTAATGAAGTGTTTGATAACAGTTATGAATATGTTTATGACAGAAGCCAGAGAAGAGAAAAGCGTCCCCAGAAGGAGATCGGATTTTCTGCTGTCAGGGGAGGAACCATTGTGGGAGACCATGATGTGATCTTTGCCGGGGCAGATGAAGTGGTGACTTTTTCCCATACTGCATATTCCAAAGCTGTATTTGGAAAGGGAGCAGTCCAGGCAGCAAAATTCCTTGCGGGAAAGAGCGCCGGACTTTACGATATGAGCCATGTGATCAATGCGCAGATGTAAGGAGGAAACCCATGTCGAAGGAAATAAACGAGCTGGAACAGATGCAGCTAAAGTATCTGAAAAGCCTGGCAAACCAGTATCCCAATATAGCGGCAGCATCTACGGAGATCATTAATCTTCAGGCGATCCTGAACCTGCCCAAGGGAACGGAACACTTTCTGACAGATATTCACGGAGAGTATGAGCAGTTTAACCATGTGCTCAAGAACGGATCCGGTGCAGTGCGCCGTCAGATCGATGAGGAATTTGGAAACACACTGAGCAATAAAGACAAGAAATCCCTTGCAACACTGATCTATTATCCACAGGAAAAGCTGGACATCGTGCTTGGCCAGGAGGATAATATTGAGGACTGGTACAAGATCACGCTCCATCGTCTGGTGCAGATCACCAAGAAGGTGGCCTCCAAGTACACCAGGTCCAAGGTGAGGAAGGCCCTGCCCAAGGATTTTGCCTACATTATTGAGGAACTGATCACAGAAAGAGCCGAGATCTCCGACAAGGAAGGCTATTATAATGAGATCATCCATACCATTATCAGGATCGGGCGCGCACCGGAATTTATTGTTGCTCTCAGCAACCTGATCCAGAGGCTTGTAGTGGATCATCTGCATATTGTAGGGGATATTTATGACAGGGGGCCCGGGCCTCACATTATCATGGATACTTTGATGAAATACCACTCTGTGGATATTCAGTGGGGAAACCATGATATTGTATGGATGGGGGCTGCATGCGGACATCTGCCCTGTATTGCAACCGTTGTCAGGATCGCGGCAAGATATGGAAGCCTGGATACCCTGGAGGAGGGATACGGGATCAATCTGATCCCTCTGGCAACCTTTGCCCTGGATACCTATAAGGACACTAACTGCGATACCTTTGCGATCAAGTACAATACAGATTACAATACCAAGGATCTGAGCCTTGATATGAAGATCCATAAGGCAATTTCCATTATCCAGTTCAAGCTGGAGGGCCAGGTGATCAAAAAGCATCCTGAGTTTGAAATGGATGACAGGCTCCTTCTGGATAAGATCAATTATGAAAAGAAAACGGTCATGGTATATGGCAAGGAATATCCCATGAATGACGTGGATTTCCCTACGGTAGATCCGACAGATCCCTATAACCTGACCCCGGATGAGGAACAGGTCATGGCCAGAATCCAGCAGGCCTTTGTGAAATGTGAAAAGCTGCAGCGCCATGTACGTTTCCTGTTTTCTAACGGAGGCCTTTATAAGGTACATAATTCCAATCTGCTTTACCATGGCTGCGTGCCCATGGATGAAAAGGGAAATTTCAAGGCCGTGGATGTAGATGGAAAGCGCTACCGGGGTAAGGAGCTTTATGACATTTTGGATAATTATGCCAGAAAGGGATATTATTCCAAGAATGATCCCGCAGGAATGCGCAGGGCACAGGACTACATCTGGTATATCTGGGCAGGCCCCAATTCTCCGGTGTTTGGCAAGGATAAAATGGCGACCTTTGAACGTTATTTTATTGAAGACAAGGAAACGCATAAGGAGATCAAGAACAGTTATTATTCCCTTTTGGATAATGAAGAGGTGTTGAACAGGATTTTAGAGGAATTCGGTCTTGATACGCACAAATCCCATATTATCAACGGGCATGTGCCGGTAGAACTGAAAAAGGGAGAAAGCCCGATCAAGTGTGACGGAAAGCTCCTGATCATTGACGGAGGCTTTTCCAAGGCATATCAAAGCAAGACAGGAATTGCCGGATACACACTGGTGGCTAATTCCCACGGAATGCGTCTGGTAGCCCATGAGCCTTTTGAATCCACAGAGGCGGCCATCCTCCATGAATCGGATATTTTTTCAGACTCCACCGTTGTGGAGGTGGCGGCAAACAGGATCAGGGTTTCCGATACGGATATCGGAAGGGAACTGCGGGAAAGTATTAAACAGCTGGAACTTTTACTGCAGGCGTACCGTGACGGCAGTATCGTAGAAAAACAATAGGAAGGACCGTAAAACGGCAAAAGTGACAATATGGCAAAGCTTTATTTTCGCCACGGAGCAATGGGAAGCTCAAAAACAGCCAATGCGCTGATGGTGGCATATAATTATTTTGAACGTGGAAAACAGGCGCTTTTGGCCAAGCCAAGGCTTGACACCAGGGATGAAGGGGTACTCCGGAGCAGAATGGGACTGGAGCAGAAATGCTGTTATGTGGAAGAGCTTACGGGAATGAGCGATGAACAGATCAGCAGGTACGACTGTGTGATCGTGGATGAAGCGCAGTTCTGCACAAAATCGGATATCAGCTTTTTCCTGCACATTGTGGACGAGCTTGGGATCCCGGTGATCTGCTACGGGCTCCGCACAGACTTCAGAAGGGAATTATTTGAAGGAAGCATGTGGCTTTTAGCCTGGGCAGACGTGATCGAGGAACTGAAAACCGTGTGCTGGTGTGGACAGGGTGCAAACTGCAATACCAGATTTGATGAAAAAGGACGGATCATCCGCCATGGCGAGCAGGTGGTGATGGGAGGAAATGACAGCTATACCACCCTTTGCCGCAGGCATTTTAAAGAAGGAAACCTGGGGCCGAAATGGATCGCTCCATCATAGTGCCTGGGCGGACAAAGAAGAAAAACGCTATGTAAATGGATCAGCACTTACATAGCGTTTTCTGATGAATGCTATTTAGCGTTTGCCTTTGCAGAAGGACTGGTGGAAGGGGAAGCGGATGCAGAAGCATTTCCTGCAGTCTGATCATCATTTCCGCCTACTACGTCATCTGTGATGTCAGATACGCCGTCTGCAATATCATCCACAACATCGCCTACTGCATTACCGGCATCCTCCAGAATGGAGTCGCCATCATTGTCTGTTCCGGCTGTTGCATCATTTACATTGTCGCTGTCATCCATCATGTCATTGCCGACTGTATTTTCACCGGCAACTGTTCCGGCTGTGCCGTCATTTGCGGTTGTACTGCCGGTCTGTGCATTGGTGTTGCCGGCAGTACCGTTATCTGTAGTAGTGTTGTTTTCGGTAGTTCCTGCCATATCGTTTGTGTTCTGATTCTTGTCATTACCACAGGCAGTAGTAAGACAGATCATGGCAAGGATCAAGGATACCGAGATCAGCTTTTTCATTTTTCTCATAATGACCTCCTTATAAAAGAACCGCATTTTTATCAGTTCTCTTGCTATTATGCGCAGAGTAGGAAAAAATATTCGAGAGCAAAATAAAGATTAAAAAATAGAAAAAGAAAGAAATGGAAGTAACTATGAAGTTTAGACCCTGTATTGATATTCATAACGGAAAAGTAAAACAGATAGTGGGAGGAACCTTAAAGGATCGGGGAGATCTGGCGGCTGAAAATTTTGTTTCGGATCAGTCGGCAGCTTTTTTTGCAAAGCTTTACAGCTCCTTTCAGCTTTCAGGCGGGCATGTGATCCTTTTGAATTCCGCAGAAAGCGAATTTTATCAAAAAACAAAGGGGCAGGCCCTGGAGGCTTTGCGGGCATATCCACAGGGATTACAGGTGGGAGGAGGGATCACACCCTATAATGCAGAGGAATATTTAAAGGCAGGCGCTTCCCATGTGATTGTGACCTCCTATGTGTTCCAGGATGGGAAGCTTCATTTTGAACGATTAAAGGAAATGCTGTCGGCGGTAGGAAAAGAAAGACTGGTGCTTGACTTAAGCTGCCGCAGGCGTCTGGAGGATTATTATATCGTAACGGACAGATGGCAGAAATTCACGGATGTGAAGCTCACCAGGGAGACCATGGAAAGCCTTTCAGATCGGTGTGATGAGTTCCTGATCCATGCAGTGGATGTAGAAGGGAAGGCAAATGGGATCGAAAGAGGGCTGGCAGAGCTTCTTTCGGAGTGCACCATTCCCGTGACCTATGCAGGAGGCGTTCACAGCTTTGAGGATCTGCGGCTTTTAAAGGAGCTTGGAAAAGGAAGGATCGATGTGACTATTGGAAGCGCACTGGATCTGTTCGGCGGGACGATGAGCTTTGAGAAGGTCATTTCGGAACTGAAAGAAGCATAGGGATAAAAACAATAAGGAGCCGCAGCAGAAAGCGGCTCCTTACTTTAATGGGCTCCATACCGGTTACAGCAGTCCCTGGATTAAAATGATCAGGATCAAAATGGGGAGGATAAACTGAAAATAAAGCTTTAAATGCTTACTGATCTTCATGCCCTTCCCTGTGTTAGCTTCCTTTAAATAATTGTCAAAGCCCCATCCCCAGCGGGTGACACAAAACAGCAGATAGATCAGGGAACCAATGGGCAGCAGCAGATTGCTGACCAGAAAATCTTCACTGTCAAGAACATCGCGGCCGCCGATCAGATGCAGACCGCTCCATACATTGTAGCCAAGAACGCAGGGCAGGCTTGCAAACAGGATAAGAATGCAGTTTATAAAAGCAGCCTTCTGACGGCTCACGCCAAACATGTCCATAGCAAAGGACATGATATTTTCAAAGACGGCAATTACCGTGGAAAAGCTGGCAAAGGTCATAAAAAGGAAAAACAAGGTGCCCCAGATCCGTCCACCGGTCATGTTGATAAATACATTGGGCAAAGTGATAAAAATAAGCTGAGGACCCGCACCAGCTTCCACTCCGTAGCTGAAGCAGGCAGGAAAAATGATAAGACCTGCCATAATAGCAACGAACGTATCTAAGGCGCAGATACGGATGCCTTCGCCGGCAAGGGTGTTATCCCGGCTCATGTAGCTGCCGAAGATTTCCATGGCGGCAACCCCTAGGCTGAGGGTGAAAAAGGACTGGTTCATGGCGGCGGCAATCACGCTGCCAAGCCCTACACTGCGGACAGTGTTCAGATTGGGTACAAGATAAAAGGAAAGACCCTCTGCTGCGCCGGAAAGAGTAAAGCTGTGGATGGCAAGAATGACGATCAGGATAAGAAGGGCACACATCATAACCTTGCTGATCTTTTCCAGACCGTTTTGCAGTCCGCGGCTGCATACAAAGAAGCCTACCACTACGGTGAGAACCATCCAGAAGCCCATCTTGAGGGGACTGGCCAGCATATTTCCAAAAACGGAGCTTACCTCCTCGGAAGCCATTCCCGGTTGAAAGGTGCCGGTCAAAAATTCAAAGCAGTAGGAGATCATCCACCCGGATACGGTGGTGTAGTACATCATCAGAAGATAACAGCCGAGGATGGCAAAATAACCGTGGATATGCCATTTGCTGCCGGGCTTTTCCAGGACTTTATAAGCCTGCACCGCACTTTTGCGGCTTGCCCGTCCTACGGCAAGCTCCATGGTGAGCACGGGAAGTCCCATGATGATCAAAAACAGCAGGTAGAACAGGACAAAAATTCCGCCTCCGTTTTGACCTGCCACATAAGGAAAGCGCCAGACATTGCCAATGCCAATAGCGCAGCCAGCACTGACCAGCAGAAAACCAAGCCTGGATTTAAAAGATTCACGACTCATAACAGAATGATCCTTTCATTTCATAATTAATAGGGCATTTTAGTGAGAAAAAAATCCCCATCTTGAAAGATGGGGATTTTCCTTAATCTGATAAAACAATATAGCACATTCATAATAAAATGGTTACTTACATAATGCATTTATATTAAGAAAAGGCACATCGCGTTACTGATTAATAGGCTACAGTCAGAATGATCTGATTATAACTTTGTTACGTTTACGGCCTGGGGTCCCTTCTCGCCATTTACTACATCGAACTCTACGGAAGCGCCTTCTTCAAGAGACTTGAAACCTTCCATGTTAAGTCCTGAGTAATGTACGAATACATCATTACCAGATTCATCAGAGATGAAGCCGTAACCTTTTTGGTTGTTGAACCACTTTACTGTACCTTTGTTCATTGTAGATACCTCCAAAAAATAAATAAATATTATGCGCATGCTGCAGTGTTCTGCAACATGTTCAGAATAGCACAGTCATTTCTAAAAGTAAAGAAAATAATATACATTTTTGGAAAAAAATGATTGAAACAAAATAGGAAAAATGAAAGAGAAAGAAAAACGAAATTGCGGATAAATCTGCTGGCTCATCTAAGGAAAAGGGCAACCAAAAGAAACAGAATGTTGTGTTATTTCGTTTGCTGTGGTAAAATAAGGATTATTTGCCGAAGGGAGCAGAAAAGATATGGAACAGAAAGCAAAGAGAAAAACCAAATTTGCACTGCTTTTGGTAACAGAAAAGGAAGACGGAACCATCAGACAGCATACCATCGGTTCGGCACTGGTAGAGTTCGCAGCAGCCATTTTATTTCTTCTGGCCGTGGCTGTGATCTGCAAATTTGTTTACGATTCCATTACCATAAAGGACGCAAGAAAAGAAATCGTAAGTCAGATCGTTACGATCAATAATCTGACAGATGAAAATGAGGCGCTTTCCGTTGAAAATGCAACCTTATCCAGTAAGGTGACCGTATTAAGTGAAACTGTAAGCAAGAAAGCGGAAAACGAAGACGCCTTATCACAGGAAACAGTGGAAAATGCACTTCCCAAGGGATTTCCGCTTAGCGGTTCTGCAACCATGAAGGAAGCAGAGGAGGGAGATCCCATGCTGATCTTTACTGCAGCAGTGGGAGTAAATGTAGTGACCACGGGAACAGGAACAGTGGTCAGCGCTTCAGCGGATGAGACCTATGGTACCAAGATCGTCATCGATCACGGAAACGGATATCAGTCCATTTACCGCAATAACGGAACGCCTCTTGTAAAGACTGGCGAAACGCTGGGAAAAGGTTACATCCTGTTTTCTGTAGGCGAAGACAATCAGGAGCTGGGTTACCAGATCTTGAAAGATGACGCGTATATTGATCCCATGACGCTGATTGATATTAATGGCTGAAAAACGGCTTGTCAGTCAGACAGACGGTTAAAAACAAGCTCATAGCCATCATTTCCATAGTTTAAAGAACGGTTCACACGGCTTATGGTTGCAGTGGATGCACCTGTTTTTTCGGCAATTTCCAGATAAGTCTTGTGATCCTTCAGCATGGAGGCTACTTCATATCTCTGAGACAGAGAGAGCAGTTCGTTAACCGTGCACAGATCTTCAAAAAAATCATAACATTCTTCTTTGGTTTTGAGGCAGAGGATCGCTTCAAAAAGATGATCTACGGAGGCAGTCTGTATTTTTTTATTCATCATTAATCTCCATTCAACAAAAATTTCATACAGCAGAATTTTAACATATTAAAGTTTTAAAGTAAAGAGCATCAGTGAAAGTACTTGTCATGTAGTTTTAAATACTATATAATAGTTTAGAATAAAAACCATGGAAGTTACGCTCCAGAATGGAGGCAAAATGACAATAGACCGTGAAGACCTTTTAAACAGTATTCTTGCAAGTCTGGGCAGGATTAAGCATATCAGCCTGGAAGATATTCCGAACATTGATCTTTATATGGATCAGGTCACAACATTCATGGACAGTAAGCTGAAAAATACGACCCGCTATCCAAGTGAAGATAAGATCCTGACAAAGACCATGATCAATAATTATGCCAAAAATGATCTTCTGCCGCCTCCTGTAAAAAAGAAATACAGCAAGGAGCATATGATCCTTTTGATCATGATCTATTATTATAAGGGAATTCTTTCCATTAATGATATTCAGACGCTTTTAAATCCGATCACGGAGAAATACTTCCAGACAGCCGGTGAAATCAATTTGGGCTCCATCTATGAGGAAATCTTCCGTCTGGAGGAGGATAAGGTGGCAGATCTGCAGGAGGATATTATAAAGAAGTTTTCCATGTCTGAAAAAACATTTCAGGAAGCATCCGGGGAAGACCAGGAGGTGCTGCAGCTTTTTTCCTTTATCTGCATGCTGAGCTATGATGTGTATGTGAAAAAGCTCCTGATCGAAAAGATGATAGACAGTTTCCGGGATGCAACAACCGTGGAGGAAAAGAATGTTAAGGATTCTAAAAAATAAAGGCTATGCCGTGGAGGAAGCTTTGCGGTACTGCGCAGGCAGTGAGCAGATATATAAGGAAGTGCTTCATACAGCCCTTGTGGAAGGAAAGCAAAAAAGAGTGCTTTTGGATGAATGCATCAAAAATCAGGATCTTGCAAGGTATGGAATCGAGGTGCATGGAATCGGAAATGTGGCGAAAACCATAGGAGCCCTGGACTTTTACAAGGAGGCAAGGCTTCAGAATGAAAGGATCAGAGCAGGCGCATATGAGGAAGTAGCAAAAGGCCATCTGCCTTTTCAGAAAGCTTATGAAAAAATGCTTCAGGATATCGAGAAAGTGATTTAATAAAAATGCGGGCCAGGGGCCCGCATTTTGTTGTCTGTGTTTCCTTCGTAAGCTTTTTAGGAAAAAAGCGTACTGAAAAATGCCGTCATAAAAACAGCGGGAGAATTCCAGTAAATGGTAATTTCGTTGGTGGAATAGCTTCCTACATCATCTACATAGCACTTCATGGGAGGTGTTCCTTTGGGAATTGCAGCAATAGCTGCAGGATCACAGGGAGCCTTATAAGGTCCTCCGCTGACCCAGCCCGGCATAGGAAGGTCAATGCCGTCTGCAAAGGTAGGACGGTTATGAGGGTTTCGGAAGGCGTGTTCGCCAAAACCGGTAACATAGCTTATATCCAGGGCATTCCGGCCAAGCAGATAGTGAAGCTGCTCCAAAGCAGCTCCGGCATAAAGGGACTTTTTCTCCTCACAGATCAGGCCTGCCAGGATAAAAAGCATGGATCTGTTGCAGACAACCATATTGCTGCCCCATACAAAGTCTTCTGGCAGCATGGCAAGCCGATAACCGGATTTTTCCTGGATGGCAAGAAGCCTGTCTGCTTCTGCCAAAACCGTGTTCCGGTAGCTTTCCTCCAGGCGGCCGGCATGATGCTCGGGATCTGTCAGGACACACAGGGAAGCAAGTCCGGAAACGTCTGTCCAGCCAAAATCGGTCTTTGTAAGGGAAGCGCCTGAGTATTCAAGGAAACGCTCCGCATAGGTGGAAACGGCCCGGTCTGTGCGCAAAAGCTCGGCGCTTGCCCATAAACGCTCGTCCAGGTCGCAGTCATCATCATATTCTCCGGTATTGCTGCCTTCCGGATTATGAAAGCCTACATAGGGGTGGGCTTCCAGCCAGGCCCAGGCCTTGCGTGCACTGTCCAAAGCCTTTTTGGCAAAATCAGGATAGTAATTTGTGAAAACTCTGGCTGCAAGTGCCATTACTGCAGTAAAGTCAGCAGTTGCCATAGAGGAAACCGGGTAGATCAGAAACAGCGCCCTGTCTTCTTCCGGCATGACAAAATCCGCATGGGAAAAGGAGGTCAGCTTATGATATACGCCGCCATCGGAATCCTGCATTTTTAAGAGCCAGGTCAGCTCATACAGACATTCATTTAAAATATCCGGGAATTCATTATCGCTTTCGGGAATATTCAGGCTCATCTGCAATACATCCGGAAACAGCTCATAGGCATATAAAAGATGAGCAAGGGCAACGGCGGCGGGAGAAGAATAACGGCCAAAATCGCCGGCGTCATGCCAGCCGCCTGTCATATCGTATGTCTTGGGATTTTCTTTTTGATCCAGATAATCCTGAAGAAAAATGGCTCCGTCCATATGGCAGGCATCATGAGTATAAACTCCGGCGTATTCCTCTGGCAGATCGCAGCCGCATCTTTGATAGTACAACGCCTTGATAAGCGCTGATTTCAGGGAACCGTAAACATCCGCTGCAATGCGGAAGGGATGAGAGCAGGTACCGTTTTCTGCCTCAATACGGTAGCTGCCGGGAGTGTTCAGAGCGGAAAAATCCAATTCGTACATATGATCCCCGGAGCTTTCATCCATTCCCTTATCAAGGGCAGTGCCTTCAAAAACAATCTGTTTCTTTACAGTATCCATTATTTTGAAATTGCAGGGAAATGTAGCTGCTGCAATTTTGCGGGTGTTTGGAAGATACCCAAGTTGGTTTACATAAATCCCCATAAAAAACCTCCCTGTATCGTATTATACTTACCTTTAATCATACAATGAGAGGGCGACGGTTGACAATCCCTTTTAGAGAGAAGTATGCTTCAGAAAAGAAAGAGCTCAGAAATAAAAAATTTTTTCTGCTTTTTGAAGAGAAAGGCAGAAACGTTTCGTTATAGTAAATGAAAAGGGAACGGAAAGCGGGGTGGAGAGGATAAGCACTTTAGAAAAACAACGGGTCTTGGGCGCAGAGGAGCTGTCCGGGATGATCGATGCCTACGAAAAGCTTGTCTTTTCCATCTGCTATAAGCTGACCGGAGACTATTTCAGCGCAGAGGACCTGACCCAGGAAACTTTTCTGACAGCATATCAGAAATATCAAAGCTTTGATGGACAAAATGAAAAGGCATGGATCTGCAGGATCGCTACCAATAAGAGCATTGATTATCTTAGGAGCGCCGGCAGAAGAAGCGTACCAACCGAAAGCTCTTTTTTTGAAACGGAAATCGAAAAGAGAGGTTCACCGGAGGAAATCTGCATGGAGGAAGAAATAAAAAGAGATCTTAGGGCATGCTGCGACAGCTTAAAGCCTCCTTATGATGAGGTGGCAAGAAGCTACTATCTGGAAGAACAAAGCCCCAGGGAGATCGCGGACAGACTGGGGCAGAATGTGAAAACGATCCAGACCCAGATTTACAGAGCCAGGCAGATGCTTCAAAAGCTCTATGGAAAGGAGGAAATGACATGAAAGAATATCCGACAGATGAAGAACTGATGTTATTTATTGAAAAATTGGAACAGGAAGAATTATATGCACCGGCAAACCTGAAGGAACAAATTCTGGAAAAGGCATTTCCGAAGAAGGAAATTGAGCCCGTGCTTCAAGAAAGGGCAAAGAGGGTTTCTCTCCTTTCTTATCGACTTAAGATCATGGGAGGAATGGCGGCGGCGCTTCTTCTGCTGGTAATGGTTCCTATCTGGCAGAGGAATGAAGGACCCCAGGGAGCCGAAGAAAGATATTTCCAAAAAGCGAAAACCATAGAGCGGCAGGTACAGACAGAAGCAAACAGACAGGAAAGAATTCCGGATGTGAGAAGACTCATCAATCAAGGAACCAGGAACACAACTGAAAAAATTAATTCATGGTTTAATTATCTGCAGCAATGGGATCCGTGGGAACAATTAGAAGAAAAAAATGGAGGAAATGAAAATGAAAACTAAGAAGAAAAACAAATTTTGGACGTTTTGCTTTTCGCTGATACCGGGAGCGGCGGAAATGTATATGGGCTTTATGAAAACAGGAATCAGCCTGATGCTGCTGTTTTTCCTGATCGTCATGATCGGCTCCTGGATCGGACAGGGAGTTTTTGCCTTTCTAGGCATTGTGGTCTGGTTTTATGGATTTTTTCATGCAAATCATCTGGCCAGTCTTTCGGATGAGGATTTTGCACAGGTCGAGGATCGGTATCTCTATGGAATTGAGTCTCTTCCGGGGGCGGAAAAGTTGGCGAAAAAATATCATAAGCTGCTGGCAGCCATCCTGATCTTTCTGGGGATCTGCCTGCTGTGGAGCAATGCGGCAGATATGCTGTATCAGCTTCTCCCAAAGGAGTATGAGATCATTCCCAGAATCATGTGGGAGATTGGAAATTACCTTCCCAGCTTTGTCTTTGGCGTGCTGATCATCGGAGCCGGAATAAAGCTTCTGGCAGGAAAGAAGGTAACAGAAGCTCCCTCGCTGGAGGAGCAGGAGCGGAACACGGAACAGGGGGAAGGAAAATGAAAAAGCAGACCATTCGGATCAGAAAAGTTGGTTCTGTGACCTTTGGGATTGTTTTGATAATAACTGGTGTTATATATATGCTTCAGATGTTTTTCCCCAATATAGATTATCACATTTTGTTTCACTTCTGGCCGCTGATCCTGATTTTACTTGGAGTAGAGGTGTTGGCAGGAAGCAGACAAAAGTGGATCGAGGTACTGGATGAGGAAGGAAGGCTGATGGAACAGCAGAAGATCTCCTATGATGTACCGGCCATGTTCCTGACCTTTGGCCTTACGGCATTTGCTATGGTTCTCGGCATGGCGGATCATGCATATCATTATTATGGTACGCTGCACTTATAGAACACATGTTATTAAAAGATGACAGAAAAACAACAAATAGATAAGAAAAAATTATTACAATGAAAAAGCAGAGTGCCCTTCCTGTTTCAGGAAGAGGCGCTCTGTTTTTTCTGCCTGATTGTTACTTGGCAGCTTCCCTGGCAAATTCTGTGTTTACCAGATCCTCATAGGGAACTTCCTGGGAAAGTTCTCCGGCTTCCGTAAGGATATTGGTCAGCAGATCAAAAGAAGCTTCTTCAAAGATAAGATCTTCCTTCCAGGTATCCTGGTCATAATAGCGGGTAACAATGGTGGTCAGCGTTTCCAGATCGGTTTCTTCAAACTGAGGCTGAATGGAAGCGGCAATTTCCTCCGGAGTGTGACTGCTTACATAATCCATGCCTTTCTGCAGGGCATTTGTGAAGGACTGGATTAAAGCGGGATGGGCGTCAAGGTAGCTTTTTTTGGCGCTGAAGGCGGTATAAGGAACGTAGCCGGAATCCCGTCCGAGGGAGGCAACTACATAGCCGTCGCCTTTGGCTTCAAGGGCTGTGGCGTGAGGTTCAAATTCCACCGTAAAATCAGCGTTATTTCCCGAAAAGGCAGCCGCCGTGGAACCAAAGTCGATGCTTTGGTCAATGGTAAGATCCGTTTTGGGGTCAAGATTATTTTTCTTTAAGATAAATTCAAATACCATTTCCGGCATTCCACCTGCTCTGCCGCCAAGGACGGTAGAACCCTTTAACATTTCCCAGTTAAAGTCTTCAATAGGGGTGCGGGATACCAGAAAATTGCCGGCACGCTGGGTAAGCTGCGCAAAATTCACCACATAATCAGCAGTTCCGCCGACATAAGTATAGATAGTGGACTCGCTGCCCATAAAGCCGATATCCGCTTCGTCCGTTAAAACGGCAGTCATGGTTTTATCAGCGCCAAAACCGGTTACAAGAGTCAGGTCGATGCCTTCTTCACGGAAATACCCTTCTTCGATGGCAACGTACATCGGAGCATAAAAAATGCTGTGCGCAACTTCGTTCAAAGTGACGCTCTGACAGTTTCCACTATCCGGCAGCTCCGCAGCATCCTTGCTTTTTCCGCAGCCAGACAGGCCGAGCAGCATTGCAAGGAGCAAGAGAAGACAGCAGGATTTTCTTGCAGATTTTTTTTTCATAATAGCCTCCATTTCAACCTAAGGAACAGTTCACTTCTTTATCATATGAGAAAGGGAGAATTTGGTGAAAGAGCTTATTGCTACACCTTATGCCATATGCTAAAATTAGGATAATTAAGCTTGATAAAAGACCATGAATAGGGGGATAAAAAACAGATGTGCAAAAGAAAAAAACGGACAGCAATGCTCCTTTTGACAGTGCTTTTTCTTATGGCAACAGCGGCAGGAAGCATGCTGCTTCCCGGAAATATGAAAACCGTATGGGCAGCGGGCAGGCCGGTAGCCATAGCATCCTGTCTTGTGGAAGGAGATGAGGTTGTCCTTACGTTACAGACCTCTTCTGTTCCTGCAAGCGATGACGGACTTTTTTATGTGTATGCGGATGAGGTTTACGAGGATGGAACAGCGGGAAAGGTGGCAGCTACCGTAAAAGCAGGCACTTCTGTTTCCGTTCGTTTTCCGCTTTCCTATAACACAGCGGATTCCAATCTGAGCAAAAAGTTCCTGATCGCCATGAAAAAGGGCGGGCAGATGGTTCAGGTCAGCGATGAGCATTATATTACCAACCCGGAAGCCCTGGCGGTGTATACTTCGGCAAGACAGGACAGGGGCATCAAGGGGATCCTGCCTGACATTACCAAGGTATCGGACGGACAGCTTCAGGATCTGGGAGTGACCCAGGTAGTATATAATCTGGATATCGGAGGAATTTGCTCGGATCCTTCCAAGGCAGACGCCATTGCTTATTCCTACAACGGAAAGACCTTTTACTTTGATGGGGATCTGGTATCCCGTTTTGATTCCACCATCAGGAGCTTTAACAAGTTCGGCATGCAGGTGACGCTGGTGCTTTTAAATGATGGACAAAATCCTTACGGCAGTGATCTGATCCATCCTCTTGCAGTGGGAGGGGAAAGCTGTCCAAGCTATGCCATGAATGTGGCGCAGGAGGCAGGGACAGAGCATCTGAAAGCCATCGGAGCCTTCCTGGGACAGCGCTACAGCGGACAGACAGGACATGGACAGGTAGATAACTGGATCGTGGGGAATGAGGTCAATGCAAGAACCTCATGGTGGTATACAAATTCCACTTCTCTTGATGTAAATGTAAATACCTATGTAAAGGCATTCCGTATTTTTTATAATGAGATCAAGGGCATGAATGCAAATGCAAGGATCTATAATTCCATTGATCAGGAGTGGAACCGGAAATCCAATCCGGGAAGCTTTTTGGCAAAGGAATATCTGGATCAGTTCAATTATTATATGAACAGAGAAGGAAATATTGACTGGGGCTTGTCTTACCATCCCTATAACTCGCCTCTTTATGATCCATATGCGTGGAACGGGCCGGCAGTGTGGGTGAAAAATAATCTGTCTACCCCTTACATTACTATGCAGAATATCGATCTTCTGATCGACTATATGCACAGGGATAAGTTCTTAAATCCAAATGGAGAAGTGCGCAGTATTTCCCTTGCAGAAATCGGTTATACTTCGGCATTCGGTTCAGAAAACCAGGAGGCCTCCATTGCATACGGTTACCTGAAAGCAGCCTCTATTCCGGACATTGATTCGTTTATCCTGTTCCGGCAGACAGATGAAGCCTACGAGATGGAAAGCAATTTAGCACTCGGCTTATATGATCTGGAAGGAAACAAAAAGCCTTCTTATGAAATGTATAAGAACCTGGGTTCTGCAAATGAGGCGGCGGCAAAGGCAAGGGCTTCCGAGATCATCGGAATGGATATTGACAAGATGATAGCCGAGAAGATCGTGTGGACCAGAAACGGAAACGGGGTCGTGCAATAAAGTAGACAAAAAGTGACAAAAAATATATAATATATAATAATTGGGGAGTTTACCCACCACAAAAAAGGAGGACAAAAAAATGGGTTTAATTAAAGCAATCACAAGCGCTGCTGGCGGCGTTATGGCTGATCAGTGGAGAGAGTATTTTTACTGTGATTCACTAGAAGCAGATATACTTGTTGTGAAAGGGAAAAAGCGTACAAGCGGAAGAAGCGGCGGAAATAACAAGGGAGAGGACAACATTATCTCCAATGGTTCCGTTGTTGCGGTAAATGAAGGACAATGTATGATCATTGTAGATCAGGGTAAGGTTGTGGAGTTCTGTGCGGAAGCAGGAGAATTTACATATGACGCCTCCACAGAGCCTTCTCTTTTCTATGGTAATTTAGGTGAAAATATCAAAAAGACCTTTGCAACAGTCGGAAAGCGTTTCACCTTTGGCGGAGATACCGCAAAGGATCAGAGAGTTTATTATTTTAATACCAAGGAGATCATGGGAAATAAGTACGGAACAGCCAATCCGGTGCCCTTTAGAGTGGTAGACCAGAATATCGGCCTTGATATTGATATTTCCATCAGATGCAACGGAGAGTATTCCTACAAGATCACAGATCCCCTGCTGTTCTATACCAACGTCTGTGGAAATGTAACGGATGATTTTGAAAAGAGTGAGATTGAAAGCCAGCTTAAGACAGAGCTGATGACGGCGATGCAGCCGGCGTTTGCAAAGATTTCTGCAATGGGAGTACGGTACAGTGCAATTCCTGCCCACACAATGGAGCTTGCAGATGCATTAAATGAAGTGTTATCCGCAAAATGGGAGCAGCTTCGTGGTATCAAGATCGTTTCCTTTGGTATCAATGCCATGAAGGCTTCTGAAGAAGACGAGGCAATGATCAAGGAGCTGCAGAAGAGCGCAGTGCTCCGCAATCCCAACATGGCGGCAGCAACCCTTGTAGGCGCTCAGGCAGAAGCAATGAAGGCAGCAGCTTCCAATACCTCAACCGGTCCTATGATGGCCTTTGCGGGAATGAATATGGCAACCCAGGCAGGAGGCATGAACGCACAGAACCTGTTCCAGATGGGACAGCAGCAGGCACAGGCTCCTGCACAGGCACAGGCTCCTGCACAGGCGGCAGCACCTGCTTCTGCAAGCGCACCGGCAGCAGGCTGGACCTGCTCCTGCGGCAAGACCGGAAATACAGGAAAGTTCTGTGCAGAATGTGGAGCATCAAAGCCCGCTGAAGAAGGCTGGACCTGTTCCTGCGGCGCAGTAAATAAAGGAAAATTCTGTTCAGAGTGCGGGGCAAAGAAACCCGTAGGAGCGCCCCTTTATAAGTGCGATAAGTGCGGTTGGGAACCGGAGGATCCTCACAATCCGCCGAAGTTCTGTCCGGAGTGCGGCGATCCATTTAATGATGAGGACATCCAGTAAGATCTTCTTGTATGAGGGGAGGGGAAGAGAAAAGAATGAGTGAATTTGATACAAATTTAGATGTCAAGACCGTAAAGACACTGGAGGAGACTGACAAAAAGTGTCCTGACTGCGGCGGCGTTATGGACTTTGATCCGGCTACAGGGGGGCTTTGCTGCCCCTACTGCGGCCATACGGAAACCATAAAGAAAGCGGAGCAGGAGCCGGAAAGTGCAGCAGAGCTGGCACTGGAGGATGCTGATAAGGTAGAAAACTGCGACTGGGGCGTAGAAAAGAAAACAGTGATCTGTAAAGCATGCGGAGGAGAATCCGTTTATGATGCCTTAGAGATCTCGGCGGTATGTCCATTTTGCGGTTCCAATCAGGTGATGGAGGCCTCGGATCAGAAGACCATGGCTCCGGGAGGCGTGGTTCCCTTTCAGATTTCCGACAAGGAGGCAGCAGGTCTTTTCCAAAAATGGATCAAGAGAAAATGGTTTTGTCCTAAAATGGCAAAGGAAAGCGCCAAGGCAAAGCATTTTAAGGGGATTTATCTTCCTTACTGGACCTTTGATGCGCAGACGGATTCTACCTATAAGGGAGAGTATGGAATTGATGAGACCAAAACAGGCTCTGACGGGAAAAGCGAGACCGTTACCAAATGGCATCCGGTAAGAGGAAGTTATCAGGAATCCTTTGATGATGAGCTGGTATGCGGTTCTACCAATCATAATCAGTCCATGCTTCAGGGCTTAGAGCCTTATCAGACTGCAGAGAATAAGACCTATAAGCCGGAATATGTAGCAGGCTTTGGTGCAGAGAGATATTCTATCGGTATCAAGGAAGCCTGGGAAATGGCAAAAGAAAATATTAAATATAAGATCAAGGGAAATATTGAAAATAAGATCCGAAAGGAAAAAGATGCCGATCATGTAAGGAACTTAAAGGTTGACAGCAGGTTTTCCAAGCTGACATATAAGTATCTGCTTCTGCCGGTATGGCTTTCCAGCTATAAATATAAGGAAAAGATCTATCAGTTTATGGTAAACGGACAAACCGGTAAGGTATCCGGCAAGACGCCGTTGTCTATTCCTAAGATCATAATCACTGCCCTTGCAGCAATCGCGGTGATCGCACTGATATGCTGGCTTAGCAGCTACTAGGATGATGCCTGGCATCTGAAAATGAGGATGAAAATCACATGGCAATGGTTTCTTTAATTGGAATGATCGTAGTGCTGGTGCTTATACTGGCGGTGTTTGGCTGTATTTTTTATGCAGTGCATCGGATCAAGGAATTTTCCAGACAGACACTTGGCACAGATGACCTGAAAGAGGGCTTCAGACAGGTGGAGGAGGAATATGCAAAAACACCCAAATCCGTATCGGCAATGACCAGTCTGTACCTTCCGAAGATCAAGAGGGATTTCCCGGAATTTCAATATGATGAAATGAAGGTCAGGGCAGAAAATGTCCTGACCTCTTATCTGCTTGCACTGGACAGCGCAAATCCGGGCGCACTGAAGGAAGGAAACAGGGAACTGCGCGACAAGCTGGAAATGAAGATCCAGATGCTCCGGGGAGCAGGAACAAGAGAGCATTACGGGAGCATCAAACTGCACAGGACAGAAATTTCTGATTACAAAAAGAGAAATGGAAGGTGTATCATTACCTTTCAGACGGCTGTACAATATTATCATACCCTCCAGAAGGAGGATGGAACGATCCTGAAGGGAAGCAGGGATCGCTTGTGCCAGGCAAAATATAATACTGATGTGATCTATATTCAGGATAGAAATCTGATAGAAGAGGAAAGGGATTTTTCCCTTGGGATCAACTGTCCTAACTGCGGAGCGCCTATTTCGGGGCTGGGAAGCAAGACCTGCGCTTACTGCGGAACTCCTATTGTAGAACTGAATATATACGCATGGAGTTTCAGCAACGTGACGGAAGTATAAAATAACAGGAGTTTTTATGAGCATTTATGATACGTTAAATGAACAGCAGAAGAAAGGCGTTTTTACCACGGATGGCCCCGTGCTTTTGCTGGCAGGAGCCGGGTCGGGGAAAACAAGAGTCTTGACACACAGAATTGCATATCTGATCGATGAGCTTGGAGTAAATTCCTGGAATATTATGGCGATCACCTTTACCAACAAGGCAGCCGGAGAAATGAAGGAGAGGGTAGAAAATCTTGTTGGAGTAGGCTCTGACAGTATCTGGGTGACTACCTTTCATTCCACCTGCGTGCGGATCCTGCGCAGATACGCAGACCGGATCGGATATGATAATAATTTTGCCATTTATGATACAGACGATCAGAAAACCGTGATGAAGGAAGTCTGCAAACGGCTTCAGATCGATACCAAGCAGTTAAAGGAAAGGACTATTTTAGGAGCCATTTCCTCAGCAAAGGATGAATTGATCTCTCCGCCGGAGTATGAGCTGAATGCGGCAGGAGACTACCGGAAGCAGAAAATCGCATCAGCCTATCGGGAATATCAGGAAACGCTGCGGAAGAACAACGCAATGGATTTTGATGATCTGATCATGAAGACAGTGGAGCTTTTTAAAACAGATCAGGAGGTCCTTGCAAGCTATCAGAAACGTTTTAAGTATATTATGGTAGATGAGTATCAGGATACCAACACCGCTCAATTTGAGCTGATCCGCCTTTTGGCGGCCGGGACAAGGAACCTCTGTGTTGTGGGAGACGATGACCAGTCTATTTACAAATTCCGGGGAGCCAACATCAGAAATATCCTTGATTTTGAAAAGGTATATCCGGAAGCGGTAGTGATCCGCTTAGAGCAGAATTACAGATCAACGCAGAACGTGCTGGATGCGGCAAATGCTGTGATCAAAAATAATACCGGAAGAAAGGAAAAGACGCTCTGGACCGACCACGGAAACGGAAACAGAATTCATTTCAAACAGTTTGACAATGCTTATGAAGAAGCGGAATTTGTTGCAGACGATATTGCAGGAAAGAAAAGGAACGGCATTGCAGACTACGGGGATTGTGCGGTTTTATTTAGAACCAACGCCCAGGCCAGACTTTTAGAGGAACGCTTTGTGGTAGAGGGGATCCCTTATAATGTGGTGGGCGGCGTAAATTTCTACGCCAGAAAAGAAATCAAGGATCTTTTGGCCTATCTGAAAACAATAGATAACGGCTGTGATGATTTGGCGGTTAAGCGGATTATTAATATTCCAAAGCGTGGGATTGGCGCAGCTACGATTGCAAAGGTACAGGATTATGCAGAGCTGCATGAAATCAGCTTTTATGAGGCCCTTTGCCAGGCCGATGAGGTGACCGGACTTACGTCAAAAACAGCCGAAAAGCTAAAGCCCTTCGTAAATCTGATCAATGTTTTCAGGAGTAAGGTGGATTTTTATGGGATCAAAGAGCTTTTAGAGGATGTGATCGAAACCACCGGTTATGTAAAGGAACTGGAGGCTTCTGATGAAGAAGACGCAGAGGCCAGAATAGAAAATATCGATGAACTGATCAGCAAGGCGGCTGCCTTTGAGGAAACCCATGATCAGCCTACCTTAGGGGAATTCCTGGAGGAGGTTGCGCTGGTGGCTGACATTGATAATGTAGAAGAGGGCAATAACAGGGTTCTCCTGATGACCATTCACAGCGCCAAGGGACTGGAATTTTCCCATGTGTATATGACGGGAATGGAGGATGGAATTTTCCCAAGCTATATGACCATCGTGTCGGATGATCCCGACGAGATCGAGGAGGAGAGAAGACTTGCCTATGTGGGAATTACCAGGGCAAAGGAGGATCTGACTCTGTGCTATGCCAAGATGCGCATGGTAAGAGGGGAAACCCAGATGAATGCAGTAAGCAGGTTTGTGCGGGAAATTCCCACGGAGCTTATGGATAATAAGCCTCAGGCGCCAAAAACAAGGCCCATTGCCGTAGCGGCTCCAAAGCGTACGGCAGCGGAAAATAAGCCGTATATTGCAGGAGGAGGTCTTGGATCCCTGGCAGCGGCAGGAATTACCAAGGGAGCAGGCGCTGTGACCGGAGGAAAGCCGGACTATGATATCGGGGACAGAGTGGTTCATGTGAAATATGGGGAAGGAACCGTTACAGATCTGGAGCCGGGGCCGAGAGATTATAAGGTGACGGTAGATTTTGATGAGGCAGGGCAGAAGATCATGTATGCGGCTTTTGCAAAGCTTCAAAAAAGAGATAAGTAAATGAAATTTGCCTGGATAAAATTTATTTGTCTGTAACCGGATTTTCTATAGTAAATTTGGTGAATTGGTGGTATATTATAATCAATAAAAACTTTACCGATGCAGAAAGGAAAGGGAGGTTATACTATGGATAAGAAATTTTGTAAGGCAAGAATGATGAGCAAAGCAGAGATTTTAGATAAATTGGAAGAGGTTTTAGGATCAGCCAGAGTAAATGAGCTTTTTGGAAGGAAGCAGGAGGAGGAAAAGAAGATCAGTCCTGTTGTCTGGGTTCTGGCTGTGATCGGTGCAGTTGCGGCTGTAGCGGCTATTGCATATGCAGTTTACCGCTATCTGATCCCGGATTATCTGGAAGACTTTGAAGACGATTTTGATGATGACTTTGAAGATGATTTCTTTGAAGACGAGGAACCGGAAAAGAAGCCGGTTAAGGAAGCAGTAAAAGAAAACTTGGCAGAAGAATAGGCTGATTTGGTAAGAATGCGGGATGCGCAGAAGGATATTGCGCATCCCTTTTTTAATCTATAGAGAAAACTCATAGGAAAGGCATGGATAAAAGAATGAAGAAGGGGCAGGTATTAACCGGCATTGTAGAAAGAGTTGATTTTCCCGGAAAGGGTGTTGTAAGGACGGAGGAAGGAAGCTGTGTGGTTAAAAATGTACTCCCGGGCCAGAAGATCACCTTTGTTGTTTCCAAAAAGAGAGGAGGAAGGGCGGAAGGCAGACTCCTTGAGCTTTTGGAGGCTTCTCCCCTGGAAGTGGAAAGTCCCTGTCCTCATTTTGGGCAGTGCGGCGGCTGTATGTACTTGTCACTGCCCTACGAAACTGCCCTTAAAATAAAAGAAGAGCAGGTGAAAAGACTGTTAGAGGTTCCTCTTAGCAGACAAACGGAGCCTTGGAGCTTTGAGGGGATCAAGGCCAGCCCGGCTATAAGCGGATACCGCAATAAAATGGAATTTTCCTTTGGAGACGAATATAAGGATGGGCCGCTTGCCCTGGGAATGCATAAAAGAGGTAGCTTTTATGATATTGTAACGGTAAAGGATTGCCAGATCGTGGATGAGGACTATCGAAAGATCCTGCAAAGCACCAGAAGCTTTTTTGAAGGAGTTTCCTTTTTTCACAGACTTAGGCATGAAGGATATCTGCGGCATTTGCTGGTCAGAAAGGCAGCCAGAACAGGAGAGATCCTGATAGCGCTGGTTACAACCTCTAAGGCAGATGAAGGTATTCCTGATGGAAAGACCTTTCTTGAGAAGTGGAAGGAAGAATTGTTAAATTTGGATTTAACAGGGAAAATAACCGGAATTCTTCATATTGTAAATGATTCTGTGGCAGATGTGGTTCAAAGTGACAGGACAGAAATTCTTTATGGACAGGATTTCTTTTTTGAGGAGCTTTTGGGGCTGAAATTTAAAATTTCCACCTTTTCCTTTTTCCAGACCAATTCCTTAGGGGCTGAAGTTCTGTATGAAACTGCAAGGGAATATGTTGGAAGCCTGGAGGAGGGCGGAAAAGCAGATAAGGTAGTTTTCGATCTGTACAGTGGAACGGGAACCATTGCACAGCTTATGGCGCCTGTTGCCAAAAAGGTGATTGGAGTGGAGATTGTCGAGGAGGCAGTGGAAGCTGCAAGGGTCAATGCAGAACTGAATGGTTTACATAACTGTGAGTTTATTGCAGGCGATGTCTTAAAAGTTCTGGATGAAATAGAGGAAAAGCCTGACATGATCATTCTTGATCCACCCAGGGACGGAGTGCATCCCAAGGCTCTTAAGAAGATCATAGCTTACGGGATCCCTAAGCTGGTCTACATTTCCTGCAAGCCTACAAGTCTTGCCAGGGATTTGGAGGTGTTTTTGGAAAGCGGTTATCATGTGGAACGGGCAGTAGCGGTGGATCAGTTTCCCTGGACGGGGAATGTGGAGACGGTGGCTCTTCTTTCCAAGGGAGTAGCCGAAAAAGATACATGAGTACACAAAAAGTATGGACTCATAGCTTTATGATCATGAGGTAGGTGATAGTTGTGTTTACCAATAAAGAAATTTATAAGATTGCAATGGAACAATCTGCAATAGATTCAAATTGTAAGTGGGAAGATTTTTTGAAAAAAGATAATGTAGTAGTCATTTCAGCGGCAAACCCGGCAGCCAGACGATATTTAAAGCTTCCACATGTATGTGATCTGACCACTTATGGAAATAATATTGTTGCAACCATTTCGGAAGAATACAGGGATATTGTAGAAAGTTATATCAGCAAATATGCCGTGGAGCATTGCTTTGAAACACCTAATATGTATGTCCTTAATGAAGCCTTTAAGCCATATGGTTTGGGAGTATGTTTTATGGCAGAGTATTTTTTGCCAGATATGGATATACTTAGGGCTTTGCCGTGCAACCTGGAGACAAGAGTGCTTGAGCAAGCTGATTTTGTGGATTTGTATAAGCCTGAATGGAGCAATGCTTTATGTGAAGATAGAAAGCATTTAGATGTGCTTGGCGTTGGAGCCTATGATGGCGGAAAATTAATTGGCTTAGCAGCCTGTTCAGCCGATGGTGACACCATGTGGCAGATCGGAATTGATGTATTGCCGGAATATAGAAGACAGGGGATTGCATCAGCATTGACCAGCCGACTTGCGGTGGAAATTCTTGAAAGAGGCAAGGTTCCGTTTTACTGTTGTGCATGGTCTAACATTAGGTCAGCAAGAAATGCCATTAAGAGCGGATTTCGGCCTGCATGGGCACAGATGACGGTAAAGCCGTTTGATATGATAAATGAAATGAATGGTCATGGGGAAAGATAAAGGCGCGAGACATAAAATGCGAACAGAACAAGTTGAACTTACGGTATTATGCCTGATACATAATGAAGACAGCTATTTACTCCAAGACAGAGTAAAGAAAGACTGGAAGGGATATACACTTCCAGGGGGACATATTGAAACGGGAGAGTCTATTGTTGACGCAGTTGTCAGGGAAATGAAAGAAGAAACTGGTCTTACGATTAAATCTCCACGACTTTGTGGTGTAAAGCAGTTCCCAATCGAAGGCGGTCGTTATATTGTATTTCTTTTTGAGACAGACCAGTTTGAAGGTAAGCTTGTTGATTCTGATGAAGGTAAGATGCATTGGGTCAAGATTACAGAGCTTTCAAATGTGAACTTGGTTAATGACTTCGAGGAGCTTATCGAAGTTATGATGAGCGATATTCTGACGGAGTTCCAGTATGTAGTTGAGAATGAGGAGTGGATTGTTGTAAAGAAATAATATTGCATAGATGGAGTAGTCTGTTGAGGAAATATGTTCCCGGATTTCAGATTTGCATAAAGATCAGATTTCCAATATCGCCCACAAAGCACAAGAACCTATTTTCATTTCCCAAAACGGATATATCGGTTGGGGTGTAATGAGCAGTGAACTATATGATAAATTCGCAAGAATGAATTGGATCGACCAAGCAATCTTTGAGTCCGAGCAGGAAATTGCAAACGGAGCAGAAGCGGTTGATGCTGAAAAAATTTTTGCGGAATTGGACAAAAAACATTTTTAATAAATATAAGGTAAAAGTCAACTTCAGAGCGCCTAGATGGCTAATCCAAGATATATTGCATAAACGTTTTCGCAGCAAAGGATAAGGAACGCTTATCTTTTGTTATAATTGCCATGGTTCGTAAAATCGGATCCTTTGTAGACAGGACGGCCACATTATAAGATGTTTTCTGAAGAACAAGTTCTTTGTGATTTTTAGGAAGGACGGCAACAAATGGATCGGATTTTACAAATTGTGTTTCAAGTCCCTTGACTGCAGCAGGGTTTGCAAATCCGAAATCTACCGCTCCAGTCTGCACCCATTCACAAATACTGCTATAATCTCCCTGATGTCTAAGAAAATAGAAACAAACCAGAAACATATGAATCAGGATAACTGGGTTGTTATCGAGAAGCGATTGGATGCTTCCGTATCTTTCAGGGCAATAGGTATTGAACTGGGTAAGGATCCAACCACAATCGCAAAGGAAGTAAAAAAGCACAGAGTATTTCAGGGACACAACAAGTTCAATGAAAAACCTTACCGATGTGCTAATGCCAGGGATTGTCATAGGAAAAACGTATGCAGTACTGTCCTGTTCTGCAGGCGTGAGTGCAGGAACTGTAATAAATGCCACATCTATTGCTTGGATTACAAGCCCTTCGACTATCATTGTCCCCTGACTGACAAAGCTCCCTTCGTCTGCAACGGATGTCCCAAAAAGAACCCATGCAGACTTGATAAATACTACTATAGGGCAGTGCGTGCCCAGAATGAGTATAAAACAATACTCATGGAATCTCGCAGAGGCATAAACTTAGCGGAAGAGGAACTGGCCGCCCTGGATGCAACGGTAAGTCCCCTGATACTCAATGGGCAATCACCATACATGATTCTTCAAAATCATCCTGAGATTACCCAGTGCGAGAAGACCATTTATAACTACATCGATCAGGGCACCTTGTCAGTATGCAACCTTGACCTGCCCAAACGGGTTACATACAAGCCCCGCCAGGCACATGCATCGGAGATGGATAATACAGGTATTTTTGAAGGCAGAACCTACAAAGATTATGAAGCATTCATAAAGGAATATCCGGATAGTCTTCAGTATGGAATTTACTTTTACATGCGGAATTTAACTTTTCATTCAATCTTTATGAAAAATTCACATATGAGAAATCAAAAATACCCGCCGTCCACCGGTATCAAAACCAGAAGACAACGGGCTGAAACGAACCTTTTCACATTTCCTCAAACAATGTCACAAAATCTTATGAATCGTACAAAGGTTTAGGAATTGTGACATTAAAGTCTCGCTGGACTTTTTCACGCGGTTGCCTTGTATCAAGACTTCCGTTCTTATATGTCTAAAGACTGAAATTCAAGATTTCTGACTTGAAATGCACCCTTGATTGCGGCGGTGCAAAGTGTGATAGGAAAATGCACCTTTGCACCCAAATCAAAAGCCACGCTCCCATTCCACTCTATAACTCCCTAACTTTGCTTTCCACAAGCGAACCCAAATCACTGATAGACTTTAGTATGTCGGCATATGTTTTATCGCTGTCGATTAACTCCGCACTCGAATGGGACAGCGGGTTAGAATTCCTAATTCCATGTGCTTCCTTTATGATGGAATCAGCATCAGGAATTCCTTCATATAGTTTTCTAAATGCTGCCTCTTTATAGTATCCTTTATAGTTGGGCTTTGCGGTAGAATTGTTCACAAGTTTTATGGTATAATTTAAATACGAAATTGAGCAACAAATCGTTGTTTGGCGATTTGGTAAATCCCAATAAATTAATTTTATAGGTAACAGAAAATTTGAATTTTTAGGAGAAAACGATGAAGAAATGGACAAAAATATTGTTGATAATAGTT
>ENA-OROD01000358-OROD01000358.1-human-gut-metagenome-genome-assembly--contig:-NODE-358-length-45041-cov-16.579714_pt1 | contig 45041 bp, 45 predicted proteins | sample MGYA00242123_ERZ509038 | MGnify/ENA primary metagenome ERZ509038 (study PRJEB26280, sample SAMEA2338719) | human gut metagenome | biome: human gut; feature: human-associated habitat; material: faeces... | reverse complement strand
GGTGTTGTTCTGGAGCTGCTGGGCAGATTCGAACTGCCGACCTCATCCTTACCAATTCTTCCCTGGTTGTTTTTTCCTACTCTCCTTTGTTTTGTCTTAAAGCCTGAAACCCTTGCGGCACAAGTGTTTCAGGCTTTTCTCTTTTGTATCTTCATCTTCCCTGTTTTACGCTCGCGTATGGGTTTTTTGATGCCCGTATGGGTTTTGTATGGGTTTTGCGTTGACTACCATCACTACCACGCAGACCAATGAGGACAAGAAAGGCGGCTATATCCATCTGCAAGTGCCGAAGAAAAGCAAGGCAGGCTCCAAGACGCGGCGCGGACGCTGGGACTTTCCATCGCCCTATCCGATGAAACTCCGCATTTGCCGCTTTCTGCTGGACAACGGCGAGTTTGAAACGGTTGCAACCTCTCTGCCGCGTTCGTTCAGCTTGGATGATATAAGAGAACTGTATCATCTCCGTTGGGGCGTGGAAACGGCCTTCCGTGACTGGAAATATACGCTTGGCCTTGTCAATCTGCATGGCAAATCGGACGCGTTCGCGGAGCAGGAAATTTACGCCAGCCTGACCGCGTTTAACTTCGCAAGCCGCGTTTGCCGCGAGGTTGTTGTCCGTCAGCCGAAAAACGGCGTTTACGCCTACAAGGTGAATTTCAAAATGGCGGTCATGCTCTGCAAGGAGCATTTGCGAACGCCGAACACGGACGGCGAAACGCTGTTAAAAGAAATCGCGCGGTATACCGTTCCCATTCGTCCGAACAGGCAGGACGAGCGCAACTTGCGTGCCAAGGGATTTTACGGGTTTGTCTACCGCGTAGCCGCGTAAAAAAGAGGGGGTGGTGTTTGCGGACACCGCCCCCTCAACGCATCCATTTTTTGAAACCCCTGTTTTCGGGGGTTAAAACAGGCATTTTCAGAAAAATAAATGCCGCCTTAACTTAACAGCTGTGGCGGAAAGGCTTTCGAGCGACGCATAGGGGCATATCAGAAGAAAAGCTGACCGACAACACAACAAGTCCGCGCAAAGATAGAAAAGTCAGCAGAAACTGCCGCGAACCGTGAAAGCAAAATTATTCAAAGAAAATCTCAACAAGTCCCGCCCATGTATCAAAAGTCAGCGGACGGTGTTTTGATGGGGTAGGCATTTTTTGAGAAAAACACTTCCAAAGCAGCCGTTAAGTTAGGAAATGGTCAGCGTTTCAACAAGCCTGTGAAGCGCCCCAAAAATCAGCTGAAATCCGCTGAAAGCGCGATAGTCCCTAAAATCTCAACATTCGTGCGGAATGTATCAGAAATCAGCCGATTTTCATAAAAAGCGGAATAGTGTTATTTTTGACCGCGCTTAACTTAACAACTTGTGGCGGAAAGACTTGTGAGCGACGCATAAGGGCATATCGGAAGAAAAGCTGACCTACCTTACAACAAGTCCGCGCAAAGATAGAAAAGTCAACAGAAACCGCCGCGAATTGTAAGAGCGAAATTGTTAGGAAAAGATCTCAACAAGCCCTGCCAATGTTCTGAAAATTCCATCACGGGTTTTCTGCGGTCCATCTTTTTTATTGCTCTGTATGGAAACGCATGATATGATGGATTTGGCAGCGGTGAAAGAAACCGGCAAACATGGATTTGAGGAGACGATGAAATGATTAGGAAATACGTTGATGGTGATATAGATTCAGTAATGCAAATATGGTTGAATACGAATATTCAGGCACATAGTTTTATATCTCAAGATTACTGGAAAAGCAACTTTAATATGGTAAAAGAAATGATGCCACTTGCAGAAATATATGTACATGAAGTTGACAATCTTAGCTTGGCTCGTTGGTTTATTCATTGACTCAAACATCAATTTTATTAGTCCAAATGGGTATTTGATTCTTCGGATAGCAAAAGAATAAAATGACTAAAATCTACTCTATGAAAAATAAGCACCCAGAGAGACAGCCTCAAAAGGCCATTTCCTCTGGGTGCTCATTTCAGCGCTATTTTTCCAGCTCTTTGCTATTGGTCATATATAAAAGGCTTGTTTTGACCCCGGCATCATGACATTGCCCGTTAGGGTGGAGCTATTTTACCGTGATGCCGGGGCTAAACCTCCGCGCAGGTGGTGCTCACGCTCCGGAATTTACATGCTAACCCGCTATGCTTGCTATCTGATAGCAATGAACGGCGATTCCAGTAAATCTGAGATTGCATTTGCACAGACTTATTTTGCTTTGCAGACAAGAAAACAGGAACTTCTTGAACAACGGCTTGCAGATAAGCCGAGGATTTGATGCTGGTGCAAGGCACATAGAAAACAAGGAGGATAGAACTGCTGCGAAATAGGCTTTCCTGAATATCAACTAATCTTTTTAGCTGGAGAAATCGCTGAAATTCGCGATTTCTCCAGCTATTTCAAACTTCCAAAGATGGGCATGTGTGCAAAAAGCAAATTTTGCAGCAGTCCCATTCTGCTAAATTTTACTTAAAACATTTCCAGCACGAAGCAACCTCCATGGTCCAGCTTCGCCGCATCCAATGCAGTACGCAGCATTTCCTGCTGCATCGGCTCCGCTTTCCATGCCAGGCCGCAGCCCGCCGAAATGCACGATGGAAGCGGGATCATCCGTCCGGGAAGATCGGCGGCGGTAAACAGCGCTTCTGCGGCAAGCGCTTGTGAGGTGGTCTCAAAGGCAATGACCAGCGCTGGCTTCTTTTCCCGCATCAGGGACGGATGATGCGCGTGGAAAGCATCTGCTTTTCCACGATGACATACATATTTGTGACGCTGCCGACCTGCAGCTTCTCCGACAGGCCGTAGTGATTCAGGCAGGTGCCGCAGGTGAGAATCTCCACGCCTTGTTCTTCCAGCTTCTTCAAATCCTCCAAGGAAGCGGAACCGGCACAGGTGACAAATGCGCCGCTGTTGTAGAAGAGGATCGTTTTGGGAAGCGTCTCCTGCTGCGTCAGAGCGAACAGAAATCCCTTCAACAGAATCTTCCCAAGCGCCTCGTCGCCTTCTCCCATGTGGTCGGCGCTTACTACGACCACGGTGCTGTCGGGGCGGCCGGAGGGGACGGTGCAGATGCCGTCGGCGCTGTCGGGCAGCTCCGCGCCTTCGCCGACGGTGATCGTTACACGGTATTCCTTTTCGCCGAGCTGCTCCGTCTTAATGGCGCAGCCCTTGCTTTCGGCAAGACGAGTCAGATTTTCAACGGCGGTCTTGTTGTCCACCAATGTCTGCACCGCGCCGGCACCATTGAGCTTTTTCATGGCATTTAGCGTTTTGACAACAGGAATCGGACACGCATCGCCCATAGCATTGACTTCGATCATGATAAAAAACCTCCTTGCAGTATCGCGATTTTTTTGATAGGATAACGACGTATTTCATTTTAAGCCATCGGCGGAGCTAATGCAAGAGGAAGAAAAAAGTTTTGCATAGCCGTCCGCTGCATGACCTATGGAGGGAAAAGTATGAAGTATTCACTTCCGGAACAGTTTGAGCAGTTTGGAGAAGCGCGCCGGGCCGGTTTCCTGCGGGTCAAGGAACTGAAGGAACAGGGTGGCCGTGTTGCTGGTACCTTCTGTACCTTTACTCCACTGGAAATTTTGGATGCGGCGGGGTTTACGCCGGTGAGTTTGTGCGGCATGAGTCAGGAGACCATTGTGGCTGCGGAGGCGCACTTGCCTGCGAATCTTTGCCCGCTCATCAAGTCCAGCTATGGCTTTGCCGTGTCGGACAAGTGCCCGTACACCTATTTTTCCGACCTGATCGTTGGAGAAACAACCTGTGATGGTAAGAAGAAAATGTATGAGCTGTTGGGCGAGCTGAAGCCGGTCTATGTGCTGCATCTGCCGCAGGGTCATGAGGACTATGCGATAAAGATGTGGACAGAGGAATTGCATCGTTTCATAGCTTTTCTTGAGCAGAAGTTCGGCGTCGCCATTACGGATAAAGCGCTTCGCACCGCCGCGCGGCAGCGCAATGCGGAGCGGCACTCCCGCATGGGATTGATGGCTGTGCAGAAGCTGTCGCCGCCTCCGGCGTTTGGTCAGCAACTTTATAAGGCGCTGGATGGCGCGGGCTTTGTCTTTGACCCTGCACAGCGGATACAGCAGATGGATGGGCTGCGGCAGGATCTGCTGAACGCCTATCGAGGCGGTGAGCGCCCCGTGCCGTCCGATGCAAAACGGATCATGGTGACAGGCTGCCCCATAGGCGGCGTACTCAATAAGATCGTGGGCGGCATCGAAAACGCCGGCGGTGTGGTGGTATGCTTTGAGAACTGCACCGGCATCAAGGCGTCGCGGCAGATGGTGGACACGGAGGCACCGGATATCGTGCAGGCTATCGCGGAGCGGTATCTGGACATCGGCTGCGCCGTGATGACACCGGATAACGGACGCATGGAGCTGCTGCGGCAGCTGACAGAGGAATACGCAATAGACGGCATTATCGAGGCGGATCTGCAGACCTGCACACCTTACGCCATTGAAGCGCGGCAGGTGGGACGGCTGGCGCAGGAGCTTGGCAAGCCGTACCTGCGGCTGGAGACAGATTACTCTGCCGGTGACGGCGGCCAGATCTCCACGCGATTGGATGCCTTTTTTGAAACGTTATAAGGGAAACTGTATGGGCGTCAAAGTGCTTTTGCAAAGCACTTTGACGCCCATATAGTTTTTATCGAAAAAAACGATGATAATGCGGAGGAAGAGTCGAAAACGCAATTTGACAAGGCGGCCTCGAGTGGTTATACTTTTAAAAGAACAACGAATGGGAAAAAGGTGATTCCATGCCTGATGAACCTCATATGAATTCGGATCGCAGTGCAGAGCCTGCCAGCCTGTCCACACTTACGCGCCGCCAGCTGAAAGAACTGGAGGAGAAGGAAAAGACCCCTGCGCAAAAGACGGCGGAAGCAGTCGTTATGATCCTGCCGTTGCTGTGTGGCTACATTGCGATGATGGAATATCTGATCCTGCCGAACAACAGCAGGAACGGAAAGCCGTGGAGCTATGTCTGGGTCCTCGGCATTGCCATGGCTGCATATCTAATGTGCCTAATGACCGTGCTGGCGAGAAGGCGGAGTGGGAAGAAGCAGTTCTATGAAAAGCTGCGTTATAAGGCACCCCATATTTCGGCGCTGTTCCTGTTTTTGGCGCTGTACGATTACCTCACCTTAAAAACGGGCGTTCTGACGCAGCCTTTCGTGCCATGCATGAACTATATCATCAATGCGTTCCTGGTGGACTACAAATTGCTGCTCGACTGTACGCTGAACACGCTCAAGCTGCTGTTTCTTGGCTATTTCATCGGTGTGTCGCTGGGACTTATCACAGGCATTGCCTGCGGCTATTCCAAAAGAGCACGCTATTGGCTGGATCCGATCATTAAATTTTTGGGGCCGATCCCGACCTCTACATGGATCCCCATTATTCTTGTTGTGGCAAGCTCTCTTTTTGGCGGCGCTGTTTTCATCATCGCGCTTGGTTCGTGGTTTGCTGTGACCGTAGCATCTTTGACCGGCATTTCCAATGTGGGCAAGGAGTATTTTGAGGCGGCAAGAACACTCGGTGCAAGTGACCGCCAATTGGTATTCCGCGTGGCGATCCCTCACGCCATGCCGTCCATTCTGCAGGGCTGTACACAGGCGATGAGTTCATCCTGCGTGGCGATCATGATCGCTGAGATGCTCGGCGTAAAGTCCGGCCTTGGCTGGTATATGACATGGCAGACGGGATGGGCGAGCTACGACAAATCTTTTGCCGCGCTGTTTGTGATCTGCCTGATTTTTACGCTGGTCACGAATGGACTGGAGAGGATCAAGCGCTATCTGCTCAGATGGCAGAATGGAGCGGATAAAGAATGACCAACGAAAAGAAAAATGTTTGTCTGAAGATCGAAAATGTCAGCAAGGTCTTTGCAAAGGTAGAGAGTGATCAGGTCACTCACGCTTTACAGGATGTGAGTGCGGAGATGACCAGCGGAGAATTTGTCTCTTTGGTAGGGCCTTCCGGCTGCGGCAAGTCCACGATCCTGCGCCTTGTAGCGGGGTTGATCTCCCCGACGCTCGGCCGCGTTACAGTCAACGGCTCGGAGATCGACGGTCCCTCTCCCGACAGAGGCTTGGTGTTTCAAAACCCTACACTTTTTCCGTGGCTTACGGTGGAAAAGAACATCTCGTTCAGTCTCGATATCCGCAGCGATGAGGCGGGAAAGGCCGACAAGGTTCGGCATATGCTCGAGATCACCGGACTGGAGCGGTTCAAGAATGACTATCCGGCGCAGCTCTCCGGCGGTATGGCGCAGCGAGTCGCGTTGGTTCGAACGCTGATCAACGAGCCGGAGATTCTGCTGCTGGACGAGCCGCTGGGCGCTTTGGACGAATTCACGAGAATGAACATGCAGGATGAGATCCTGAATATCTGGATGCAGAAAAAGCAGCTTGCCCTGATGGTGACGCACAGCATTGATGAGGCGGTCTATATGGGTACCCGCGTGCTGGTAATGGAAGCTGATCCTGGGCGGATCGTTGCGGATATCCGGATCGACGAGGACTTTCCGAGGGACCGCTCGTCGGCAAGCTTTGTCGAGTACCGCAACGAAATACTGAATAAGCTGCATTACGGCGGGAAAAGCAGCTGATGTGTTTTATATGGCGAATTGCCTTATAAATAGAGATTTTAACAAGGAGAAGAAACGATGAAAAGAACCTTAGCACTGCTGCTTGCGCTGGTCATGGCATTGTCCCTGTGTGCCTGCGCGGGCGTCGCTGACGGCGACAAAGACGGCGAAGCGACCAAGTCCGACGTGATCGCGGACTCCAACAACGACGGCCAGATCGAGGTCGGCACGGTCGAGGATGTCGAGGTCAATCAGGCCAGCAAGCATCTCGACGCTGCTGAAGCATCCGCCTCCGGTCAGTGGGAAGCGCTGTTCGCCCCTATTGAGATCGAGGGGCGCGCCATCGATATGGCAAACTTTGACCTGACTCCCACGGCGGAAGAACTGGAAGCCATGAAGAAGGAACCCGCCTACGGCCGCCCCATCCACTACTATATGTCCGATGGCTGCACCTCCGGTCCTACTATGGCGGATCATCTGGGCTACTATGCGGAAGCTGGTCTGACTGCTGAAGGCGTAAAAGGCGGCAGCGATGTCGAGGCACTCGGTACCGATCAGGTCGATGTTGCCACCGGCATGATGGCAAAAATGCTCGTTCCCATCACAAACGGCGTGGACATCACCTTCGTTGGCGGCGCACACATCGGCTGCAAATCTCTGTATGTGCTTGCGGATAGCAGCTATAATACCACAGCTGACCTTAAGGGTCAGAAGGTTTCCGCTCCGAACGGCATTGGCAAGTCTGACTACAACATCGTCGCGCTGCTGCTTGACGCAGACGGCATCAACTATGCCACGGACGTTGAGGTGGTTCAGGTCACGGCAGATGCCTGCGTCACCGCGATGGAGAATGGTGAGATCGCCGCAGCTCTGCTCAGCGATACCTTTGCCTATTCCATGGTCAAGGAGGGCAAGCTCAAGTGCATCCGCTCCCAGCTGGACAGCGACTTTGCGGATCGCACCTGCTGCGTTATGGCAATGAACGGCACCTTTGTCAAGGAGAATCCCACGATTGCCAAGAAGGTGGCTCAGGCCGTGCAGAAGGCACACAGCTGGATGCGTGACAACTCCGCGGAAGCTACTCAGGTTCTGATGGACATGGGTTGGAACGGCGGCAACTATGAGATGAACATCATGATCAACGGTTCGCTGCAGTTCGGTCTTTCCGATGAGTTCACGGGCGACACGCTCAAGGACTTCATTGAGCGTTACATCCGTCTTGGCCTCATCACCTCCATGGACAATGTCGATGAGGTGCTGGAGCTGGCATGGACTCCGATTTTGTAAAAAAATTTCGATTGAGCAGCAAAGAAAACGGGGTTGTAGCGATTTTCATTTCGCTACAACCCCACTATTAATTTCCCTCTGTTCGCTCGACATAAGCCGGCTTTTTGCCATCCTCTGATTTAGCGCAAAACGCGCAGTTCCGTGAAAATCTCCTTAAGAAGAGCATAGCGCAAGACGGGCATTTTTGCAGACACAGACATTTTAAGTATATTACAAGAACACACTAAAGTCTTGTCTATTTGTAAAAATTTAGAATAAATATCTGGGCTTGTCTAATCCTATATCCGTAACTCTCCCCGCCACCGCCCGCCGGAGGCAGGGCGGGCGGTGGAAGAAGCCTCACTAAAAATACGCACTGCTATGGGGGCGAAACCATGCTCGCGTCATTTCTGACGCTCGCACGGTTTCGCCCCCTTTTGCCTGTTCTGCTCGGCACGTCTGCCGCGTGTGACGCACCTCACAGAACCCCTCCGCGGCATCGCCTTCTGCCAGTTTACTTTCGCTGCACACCGGATCACATCGCGGTCCAAGAGGACAAGCTGTCAGCCAATTCCCGCCCTGCGCCATGAGCTTTTTCAAAGCTCATGATTTCGCCTGTTTTTCATCCAAGACCTAATGCCTCTGATCTGCGTTGATTTGCTCACCGTCCAAAATACGGAGGATCGTAACGCCTTTTTCGCCCCACCATCCGGCCACTGAAAAGGCCATGTGCTCCATGTCGTCGTCATAAAAAAAGATGCCCTTCAGGTTATTAAGGATGACCTGAAGCGCCCGATTAGAGGTGTCCCACACCCGCGCGTTATTGCTGCCCCTCGGCGTGACGATCTCTATCTCCACGAACGCCTTTTCAAAATACGGCAGCGGTCCCTGCGCTGCCGCGTCGGAAATCGCCGCGTGGAGCATGGCCTTCCAATGCTCCTCGACGGCCTCTGTCAGCTTCTTCATCGAGGGCAGCGGCTCGTCGAGACGCAGTGTCACGACGCCGTTCCGGTTTTCGCCGCCGCTGTGCAGCTGGGCGAGCGTCCGCCGTTCCTGCGCTGCCGGACTGCCGAAGGCTTCCATGTCGTAGATCGCAGCCAACTCCTGGCTTTGCAGCCGCTGCGTCAGTTCATACATTCGCTGTAACTGCTTTGGCGTAGGCGCACCTTTTTCCGGCAGGCATCTACCGATCTCCTCAAGTGTCTTTTTTAGATCGATATACATAAACGATCAATCCCTCCAATTCGAGCAGCTCTGGATACATTCTCACGATGGGAATATCCTCCGGCCAGATGCAAAGCTCCAATGTGATCTTCGGCCAGTATGCCTTTTCCTCGCTCCTTTCTCCCAGATAGGCCTTTGCCGCAGAGAAGAAGCGGACAAACTTCAATAAATCGCAGGCGGGGTTCACGAACAGGCGGCGGGAATGCATCTCAATATCTCCGATCCCCTGACTGCCTGAAAGCGTTCCGCTGTTTTTCACGCATAATTTTTGAAGATACCGTTCTTCCTCCAAGACCCTTTGCAGGCTGACGGGCAGCGTTTCCGGCGTCGTCAGATAGACGCGCTCATACTGCGCCTTGAGCTTAATGGGCGAACGCGACCACCTCACCGGCCGGTTCCGCTCCGTGCAGTCCTCCCGAAGGAGCCGGCGGCGGTTCCACATCGTCTGTCGGATGATGTTCCGCGCAGCTTTAATCCTTGCACCCTCTCGGCAGACCAGCAGCATCCCCGTTGCCTTTGTCTCGTAGCTGCCATACCGCGTGTAGAACAGCGAGCCCTCCGCGCGCACCTGCCATTCCATTGCGCCGTCCCCGATGTCATAGACGGCCAGACGGTGCTTTCTGGCCATCAGCATTCCGGTAAAGCGCGTGGTGGAGAGGATACCCGGCGCGATCCTCCGCCAGCAGGCGGACGGGATAAAATAGGGGGCCTCCCATTCCTGCCGGTCCGCAAGGACGGGGACGCCGTGCTTTTCCATCAGCGCCGCCATGCGGGATACCTCCATGATTCTCTGCTTCGTCTGCTCCCCGCCTCCGGCGGAGAGCAACGGCTCCAGCTCTGGGAACATCGCCCGCCCCTTTGATAGAATGGACACGCAGCCGCGCTTATCCTTGGAAACATATCGGTTTTTTGTCAGCGGCCGGAAAGCATAGGACAGCGCCGTGCGGCTTTCATTTTCATTTGTTGACAGCATATCGAGACAGGACGGATAATCCAGCAGGTTGAACCTCGCCAAATGCCGTAGCAGCTTTAATTGATTTTCATTCAGCATATCTTCACTCCTTATAAGAAAGTTCGGGCGGCATGGAAGCAGCTCTTTCCCAAAAGCCGTTTCCGTGCCGCCCGATGTGGTTTATGACAGCCCCTCACAAGACGATCACCCCCTTGTACCGTTTTCTTTCCACCGAGTTTTAGAGTCCCGTTCCTTCGCAGCTCAGGTATCGGAGCAGCGGCTCCGTGTAGATGCGGATATACCGCTGCGTGGTGCCGATGTTCGCGCCGACGGACGCAAACGGCTCGCGTCCCTCCGCGATCAGCCACGAAAGCTGACGGGGCGAAACACCGAAGAATTGCGCGGCGACCTTCAGCGGCACGTGGTTGGGATATTCCTGCCGCAGATTATTCGCTGTTTTCCTGTCCATGCGTATACCTCCTTCCTCCATGCGGTTTTTTTTGCGTCGCCTACTTCCTCTTTCCGTCCAGTTCTTCCATCAGCGCCGGAACATTGACGTAGTAAACGCCGCCGCTCTTGATGTGCGGAACCGTGCCGTTTTTGCAGCCCTGCCGCAGATAATACTGAGACAGGCCCGTGCTTTTACACGCTTCTGCGATTTTCTGAAAAGGCACCATAAGCTCTTCCCTCCTCTCTCCAAATTTCGCATATCCGCTTCTTTCTCGTTTTAAGTCGCGTTTCTGCGATATTTTGATCATACAGGACACATCTCTCCTTGTCAAGATAAATTTTTCATTATTTAACATTAAATTTTCTATTCGCTTTTTGTATTGCTTTTTTGCGATATTTGCTGTATAGTAACTACAAGCACAAAACAAGGAGGATCAACGATGACGACCGGAAAAAAAATTCGCGCCCGCCGCAAACAGCTCGGTATGTCGGTAGACGATTTAGCTGCCAAGCTCGGCAAAAACCGTGCGACCATTTATCGCTACGAAAACGATATGATCGAGATGCCCGCCTCGCTTCTGAAGCCCTTGGCAGAGATATTGGATACAACGCCCGGCGAATTGATGGATTGGGGCGATATTATGGTCTCCGAAATAGAGCATCAGGAAAAGATGTGCGAGTTGCTTCCTCAAATCAGAGACGGCCTTTCCATCGAGGGAGAACGGCAGAAATACCTTCTATTCAAGGTCCCTGCAGTCGGCGGCAGACTGGAAAGCGACTTCCACTCCCTGCTTCTGACGCTCTACCAGATAAACCAGAGCGGGCAGGCTTCCAAGATGCGCACGGTACGGGTCCTCGGAGAATTGGTCTCGTCGTTGGATGCAAGGTCTCAAGAGCATCTGATATCCTACGCGGAATTTTTAGATGCCCGTCACCAAAAGCAGTACGGTACTTCGGTCACGCACCCATACCAGTACGAATAAAGAAAGGGATGTTTCATGGCATCAACCAGAATAAGAACCACAAAAGACGGTCAAACCTTTTATGAGATCCGTGTCAGCCGTGGACGCGGCAGATCCTACCTCACCACCCGTTGGTATCCACCGGCTGGATGGAGTCAAAAGGCCATTGACCGTGCATTAACCAAAGAAGCAGCCGAGTTCGAACGACGCTGCCACGAGGGAGAAGTCACCTCCCGCGCAGAGCAAAAAGAAAACGACCTCCGGCAAAAACAGGAGATCGCTAAGATTCAAACTCTACGGCAATACGGCGAAAAAGTCTTTATGCCTGCCAAGACTGTGACCATGAGTGAAAACGGTCGATGCGCTTATCAGGGCAATCTCGACCACTGGATATACCCCACTCTGGGCGAGTTGAAAACGCCTGATATCACTGCCGCAGACATCAGCGCGCTGCTTTTGTCCATGCAGTCCGCAGGAAAGGCAAACGCCACCTGCGTCAAGGTCTACACGATCCTGCACAGCCTGTTCAAAATGGCTTACATGAGTGATGTGCTCTCTGTAAACCCGATGGACAGGGTAGGGCGACCCAAGCCCCGCAAGAGCGAGCGCAGGGACAAGCCCATAGAAGCCTATACCGCCTCAGAGCTTCAGCGCATCTTCTCCGCCATAGATACCGAGCCGCTCAAATGGCGCGTCCTTATGCGTCTGCTGATCGACACCGGCATACGCAGGGGCGAGTGCTGCGGCCTTCAATGGAAGGACATCGACTTCAGCGCGTGTACCGTAACGATCAGCGGCAACCTGTGCTATACCCCGCAAAAGGGTGTCTACTTGGATACTCCGAAAAGCGGAAAGGTGCGGACGATCGACGTCGCCCCGGAGATCATCGGTCTGCTCCGTGAACTCAGGCTGGAGCAGTCTAGGGAGGCGATCAGTCCGTTTGTATTCACGCAGTCGAACAGTCCCGAACCCATGCATCCGCAGTCTCCGGCCCGCTATATGCAGAAGCTCTCCGCGAAGTGCGGCGTACCGGATCTGCATCCGCACAAGCTGCGGCACACCTTCGCCAGCATCGCCATCACGAATGGGGCCGACGTGGCAAGCGTGTCCGAAAAGCTCGGCCACAGCGACAAGGCCATTACGCTCCGTATGTACACTCACGCAGATCAGGAAAGTATTCGTCGCGCCAGTCAAATTTTCAGAGATGCGCTGAAAAATTCCAATCAGGCATGAGCTAATCTTATCCGTCAAATTTTATCGGTATGGGTTTTTGTATGGGTTTTCTAAAGAATTCAAAAACCGAGCACAATCCTTTTCTCTTTAAAAATCGCAAATATAAAAAAGCAAAAACCGCTCAAATCAAACGATTTAAGCGGTTAATGTTGGAGCTGCTGGGCAGATTCGAACTGCCGACCTCATCCTTACCAAGTGTTCCGGACAACCTGTTTGTACTGCTGTTTGTTCATGTTTTTTCAAAAACAGCCTACTTTCTGCAAACATTTATCTGCAAATAGCGCACCATGCAGAAACAGGTGTCTGTACTGCTCTCTTCGCCAAATAGCAAGAAGTTTAGAGAACATGCGCAGCTAAAACCCCGATTTTGAGGGCAACTCCAAAAAGGCCCTTTCCGACTTAGCCAGATTATATCACTGTCATTTGTCATCCGCAAGCGCGTAACACTATTATATTATAATGTATAGGAGGCCATCAGCATGAAGTGCTTATTTAAGTACCAATGGGTCAAGCTGCCCCGAAATCAGCTGCCCAGTGGTAAGGGCATCATGGGTGCATGGGCCCGACTGGCCTCCAGAGCAGCCTTCCGCAACGGGCAAGCCACGTACTGCGGTCACATCAACGAGGTCAAGAAAGGATCCTGGTCAGGTGGTGTCGTGGGGCTGAAAAGCATCCTCGGCATCAAGAACCGTCAAAAGGCCATGGATACCCTGACCACTCTTTCCGAACTCGGATATGTCAGCCATGAATTAGATCCAAACACAAAGAAGCTCACCTATCAAATCAACGACTGGGTGTTCCGCTGTTCCGGCGCCGTCTGTATGAATGAGACGGACGCAGTCTACGCTACACCCGGCTATGGCTTTTTATGCCTCCCCCGCAACATCACAGATCGGCTCGTAAAACAACATTACTGCTTTGAAGAGGCAGACGCATGGCTGGATCTCTGGTGCCATACAGTATGGCAAGATCCTCGCAATGCTTTTTCTCACACAGCACCTGCTGTCCAGCTCGGACCGCATGGGGCTGTTTTTTCTTTGGAGTCATTGGGCAAACGGTGGGGATGGGAGAAAACGAAGGTCTGGCGCTTCTTCAGAAAACACGCGGATACCTTCCCGCTTCTGAAGCTGCCAGGTTCTTTCGGATGCCTCATCTTTAACACCGCTTACCCAACCAGCTCGCCCGTGGCAGCCCCGACCTCCGAAGAAGTTGTACGCATTTTCAATGAAATACGCACAATGAAACGAAATACGCATTTTCAGGGCACCGACCGTGAACAACTGGGCCGCATGATTGCTTGGTACAGCAAGACTGTGCTGACCAAACTGGGCATGACACCAGCACCAGAAACAGCTGTTCAGGGTCGTGTTGCACTTTTACCCCCTATATTACGCGCGTATATTTCTCCCTGTGGGAGTTGTAAGAGTCTCAGTCTGGACTGCCTGGGTAATTACACATGTGCGCGCGAACAAGATTACTTTTCCGGGGTCTCTCCACGCGATGGCCCCGTGAATCGCCAAGGAGGAATCGATTATGGCAGATTTGATGGAGTCTCGCTGTGGTAGCCTGCCTACTGCTCAGCTCACTCCTCACGCCGAACAGTTTTTGAGCCTTTTAGAGCGCAAGGGGATCGTACCGGATCAGGAGATCACCAACGAAAAGGCTCGCAGCGCCGACAAAGCTCTGCGCAAGAACATGTACCACAACACCCAGCAGATGCTGCAGCATTACCGGGACATCGCATGGGCACTGGAATGCTTCCCCGCCCGGGTTGCGGAGGAGCTGGATCGGCCGCTGCACAATCTGGATGCCTTACTCACTGCTGTCGATGCACAGCTGGCCATGCAGAATAATCGGCTGGAGCATCGGCTGGAATGTGTGAAAAAGTCCCGTCTGCTGATGGATCGGATCAACGAGGCAATCACAGTTCTGCGGCAGAAGCCCAAAAACGGGCAGAAAATGTACGACATCATCTTCCAAACCTACATCATCCCAGAGAAGCTGACACACGATGAGCTGTTGTATCGGCTGGATATCTCTGACCGGCACTATTACCGGCTCCGCCAACAGGCTATCAACATCCTGTCCATCCGCCTTTGGGCCGCACCTGCAGGAAGTCTGGATGCATGGCTGGAGGTGCTGGTTCTGCTTGAGGAGGGACTATGAGCCGTATTGTCTGGAAAAATGGCAGGATAAATGGCAGACTCCGCGCCGATGACATGAGAATACCAAAATGCTATACTGATACCGTCCAAAACTGGGCACTGGCATAACGCCGGTCTTGACTGCGAGAAAGTTCGCTTCGAGACCGGCGTTTTTTTGTTGCCAAAATCGCAGAAAGGAGGGTATCGGTATGGCGCAGAAACTCAAGAAGATTGGGGACAAGCTCCGGGGGAAAATGAGAATGCTCAGTGTGTTGTGCATGACCACCATGCTTTGTCTCCAGCCCGCACTGGCGACCAACGGCACAACCGCTGGTGATACGATCTGGACCCGGTTTTCCGACATCATGGCAGATGTATACGGGAAGCTGGTCGGTATCTCCACCATCGTGGCGGTCACTGCAGCTTCCGTTGCACTGTTGGTGCGCATGATTTCCCGCAACGAACGCGCCGTGGCAGAAGCATCCAGCTGGCTCAAACGGATTGTAGTCACCTGGCTGGTGCTTAATACGCTCGGCTTCATCATTGCATATCTCCAGCCTCTGATCCAGGGCGGGCAGTACACTCCCTGAGTGAATGAGGACTTTGTTTCCAAAGGAGGAGCAGCTTGAACCAAACAAAAGAAGAATCCTGGACAGAACGCTATGACCGCGCCAGACAGATGAACTTCCTGCACCTCTCGTTAGAGCAGGAACTGGTGCTGTCGCCGGGCAACGCCATGGACCTGTATCCAGAACAAATCACGCTGGAGCGCTGCACCATCACAAAGCTTATACCAAAAGCCATGGAAGTGTGCGTTACAACAGACGCAGGGCAGGAATGGACGATCAACGTAGATCTTTCAGACCCTGACCGGCTTTATCTGGGGGGGCGTTAGCTATGACCATGGGCTCGGCTACCGCTACTGGGCGTTCCTGAACGAACGGAATTTTTGGTCGTGGCGTGAATGGCGTGAATGGTATATCCTGACCACCCATCTCAACAACTACATTGCCTTTACCGGCTGTGATGTGGAGGAGCTGGCAAACGAACGCAACCTGCAGATAGCCCGTATCCTCTACGATGTCTTGGCCAACGGTAATCTGGGTCCTCTGCGAAGCGTTACCTTCGAGCCGCTGAGCGAATCCCAGATGTAGCACCAGGACGAGTAAAAATGACCATGACCCACCAAACGATAACAGGAGGAATTAAGCTATGAAAAAAGCAATTTCTTCGCTTGCCGCATTGTTCCTTGTCGTAACCCTCGCGCTGCCGGCAAGTGCAGCGAGCATCAGCGATGTGGCAAATCCCGAATCGCTGTATCCCGTTGATATTATTCTGGATCTCGATAACCGTGAGATCCGAAAAGTCTATGACCTCTCCCCCAGCACGGATCCCTCCACACTGCCCATGGCCGCCTTTGAGCGCGATGGACTCGAATACAGCTGCACCGATATTCTCCGTGAGGTGATCATCGGCACGGAAACGCAGCCGCTCACTCAGACGGAAACGGTGGAGAGCAAAAAGAAGGATCTGGAAACGTTGCTGTCCCTGCTTCCGCAGGAGCGTGAAGTGACCACTGAGGAAGGCTTCACCGGCACCCTGCGTCTAGATCTGGATTCCATTGAAACCGAGGTGTCCGGGTACGGAAGCAGCAAGCAGGCTGTAACTGCCACACGCAACTACCCCAATCTGTCGGATGCTGATACCCAGTATCTCCCAAAGACCATCGAGGACAACGGCCGCTCCCTCACTCTTTCCGATGTCCAGTGGCAGACAGATAACACCTACAACGCCGACGACTATGAGATCGGCGACCGCTATACCGCCATTTGCACCTACAGCGGCACCAAAACCGTCAGCTATGTGAAAGGCTATACCACCACAGCCGATTATGTGGGTGACGTACACCGCACGGGCGTCACCATGATTCGCTATACCGTCATCTTCACCGGTAAAGAAATTCCTGAGCCGGAGCCGGTTGTAGCAGATGAGCCTGAAAGCGAGTTCCCTGTGGCGGCGCTGATCATTGGCGGACTCATCCTTGTCGCTGTGGCCGGTGGCTGCGGCGCCTATATGCTGGTAAAGCGCAGAAAGGAGCGTATGACCGATGAAGAAATGGATCCTGAGAACTCTGCTTGCAGCGGTAATGACAACGCTGATGCTGACCCCGGCACTGGCGCTGGAGTATAACATCTCCGCGCCTGATGATCCTCTGTATGCACCGGCCACCTCTGTTGATGAGGTGATCGTGGTGGGTGGCAGTTCTGAATGGAACAACATCGACCGCAGCAAGAATACGGCGATTGTGCCTCCCCCCTTCGGCAGTCCTGAGTCCTATCAGCTGGGTACTGGTGTGACACTGAACGTCCCCACCTATTCCGGCATATCCGGCGGCTATATCAGTTCCGGATCCGGCAGCACCTACTACCCACCCGATGATTACAGTGAGCCCTCCTACTCCAGCAGCAAGTTCACCCTTCCGGACGGGCTCTACTACTCGGACGGCAGCCTCGGTACATTGCGTATCCCTTCCCTGGATCTGAAAGTGAAGGTCTACGAGGATGAAAGTCTGGAAAGTCTGGCCAAAGGCGCAGGTCACTTCAAGTCCACCTCCTGCTGGGATGGAAATATTGGACTTGCCGGTCATAACAGGGGCGTTGCCAACCACTTCGGTCAGATCCACACCCTGGAGGATGGCGACACCATCAGCTACACGACCAAATTGGGCAAGCGGACCTATGAAGTCTTTTATGTTGGCAAGATCCTGGAGACCGATTTTTCCCGACTCGGTCGCTCCAGCGAGAACATGATCACGCTCATCACCTGTGTCAGAAACCAGCCCGAGCTGCGCTGGTGCGTACAGGCGCGGGAAGTTTCCTGAGCAAAAGTTGTAAAATGCGCAGTTCATCTGTGTAATTTGAGCAAATCGAATTACAAGGAGGAATCTGCATGAAAAAGAAAATCGCATGGCTCATGAGCGTGGTACTGGCTCTATCCCTGACCTGCCCGGTTCTGGCAGCACAGACCGAGTCTGAACTGGATCGAGCCGGAAAGTATCTGAAGGAGCAAGGCATCATGGTCGGCGACAATAACGGTGACATGATATTTGGCAACAATCTGACCCGGGCGCACTTGGCCGTGCTGCTCGCCCGGTTGGTTGGGAACCCGGAGCATCTGGCAGCCGATCAGAGCTTCTATGCCAGCCAGTGCGTCTTCACCGATGTGCCGGACTGGGCCAAATCCTTTGTGGGCTTCTGCTATACCAACGGGCTGGTGGCCGGATACGGAAACGGCCTGTATGGCTCCAATGATCCAGTTACACCTGAAGCAGCGTGCACGGTCATGCTGCGGTTCTTGGAAGTACCTGCTGATGGCTGGTCATATCACACCGCCTGCGCCAAGGCCGTGGAATTGAGTCTGGCCCCTTCCGAGGCTCTGACTGACAGCACCATTACCCGCGGCGATATGGCCGTGCTGATGTATCGGGCACTGGGCAGTCCTCTGGGTACCGCAACTACTGTGAACGGCGCCCCCGCTTCCACCGGGACTGTGGCGTTGCCGACCGACGGCAGCCAGTATGTCCCGAAAACCGGAGACGTGATCCGCTGTAATGACGGCACCGACTACACCATCACCGACGTCAGTCGTTATGATGCCAATATGTTCGCTTCCGGGCCGCTGGGCCCATTGCCCGAACCGGTTTGTGACTGGTCTTTGATGCCCCAGGTAGCGCTGCCGACAACTGAGGCCCGACACATCACAGCAAACGGGAAGGAGTACCTGTTCCTGCGCAATGTCTATGAGACGCGCCGGATGCTCTACACCCTCTATAATGCCATCGGCAGCAATCCGGAGACTTGGCAGAATGGTGCTCCCGTGCTGTTCCCCAGCGGAAATGCGAAGGTGCGCATCAATCTGACCATTGCCTCCGACCTCACGGCACAGAGCTTCTGGCCGTGGCGCGCAGATCAAATCACCGGCCTGTTCGACTCCTGCCCTCCCGGCACCTACTCCATGGAGGCATGGGACGTGTTCTGCAACGGCATTTTCCAGTACACCGAGTATAAGATCCACGTGGTCTGAGCCAACTGAATACCACACGCAGGGCGATGTGCTTCCGAGCATATCGCCTTTTCCTTTTATCCACACCAATCGGCGCACGCGATCATGCGGCGCCACCAACAGGAGGAATCAATATGAAAAAACGCATTCTTTCCATGCTGTTGGTGTTGGTCCTCGCCCTCGCCCTGTTCCCGACGACTGCCTTTGCCGCATCGTCTGAGGAGGAGGCACTGGGCGAGATCAACATCTTTGATGGGGGTACGGAGCTTTCTTACCTGTCCATCAATGGCCGTGTACGCGACCTGATCTATACCTATTACAATTACACGGACAGCAATGGCCGCACGAAGGAGATCCCCGCCTACTGCGTCAACCCCAACACAAAGGGTGTCTCTCAGACAGTGGCGGTCGGCGAATCCATCAAGTATCTGGCCGAGGAGAAGACTTCCGACCCCAAAGTCCTGGGCATCGTCGCTAATGGTTATCCCACCCGCGGCCTGTGGGAGCTGAAGCTGAACGATAAGTACGAGGCCTACTACGCAACCAAGATGGCCCTGTGGACCTACCTTTTAGGCCATTGGGACATCAACAATATGAAGGTCAATCCTGCCCTCAAGGGTGAAGAGCTGGAAAGGGCCCAGGCCGTACTTGCCGCGACAAAGGACATTTATCGTCGTGGTACCAACTGGAATGAACTTCTTGGGCCCAACATCACCTGCACTCCCGACCATTCTGTTGCTTATGATGTGACCATCAATGGCCAGCAGTATCAGCAGCAGATCTTCACCTTCTGGTCCAAGACCTGGGTATGCGATTACCATGTTTCTGTCTCCTTCACTGATCCTGCCAGCGTGCCCGCCGGTACGAAGATCGTGGATATGCAGAACAATGAGATTACCGCCCTGAAGACAGAGGCTACGGGTGATGGGTATGGTGCGCAATTCAAAGTCATCTACCCCAAAAGCGCCATTGCCGGTACCAACGGCAGCGTCCAGCTCTCCTTCTCGACCAACGTCTACAAATACGCCATCTTCTATGCTACCTGTGCCGAGGTGGACAAGTACGGGCAGCTGCAAAACTATATGGTGGATACGGACCCGACGGTCAACAAACGGCTGTCCACCTACAGCACCTACGGCAGTGATGAGCCTACTGATTTGCCTGAAACCGGATTGATCATCCGGAAGTACGAAACGGGCACGACCCTCCCGCTTGAAGGCGCGTTATTTGAGGTGGTTGGGCCTGACGGTGACACCATCGGTCTGTTTGCCTCCAACGGCAGCGGGCAGGTTGTGCTGCCCCTGGTGGAGACGGGAAATTACACAATTTATGAACGGGAGGCACCGAGCCATTACTTGCTCAGCGATGAGCCTGCTCAAAATGTGACCGTCGATTACGGTGAGGTAGCTGAGGTCGTCTTCTACAACGACCCCTATGGTTCACTGCGGGTAGAAAAGAAGTCGGATACCGGTGAGAACCTGCCCGGCGCCGTCGTGCAGGTCAAGCATATTGAGAGTGGTAAGGTCTATACCCAGACCACCAATTCCGCAGGCACCGCCATTTTCTCTCCGGTAAAACCGGGTGCCTATGAAGTCTTGGAGCTGTCCAGTCCCATCGGCTGGGAGTTGAATGATACCGTTTACACCACCAATGTGCTGCCCGGTGAGACCACCACACAGGTCCTCATTAACAAAGAGCTGCCGGGCCTGCGCATCGTGAAATATGATCGGCTGAACCACCGAAACCTCGCCAACGTCACATTTGAAATCTGGCACGATGGCGCGCTTTACGGCGAGTATACCACCGATGAGTTTGGCGAGATCCTTATTACCAATGCGGAGCCTGGTACCTGGTGGGCATCTGAATCTGACACCGGGAATCCCGCCTACATTCTGGACACCACCCCGCAGCAGATCGAACTGAAGTCGGGCGACGGGATCCGTGAGCTCGTTTTCTTCAATGATCTCAAGCCGGGCGTCCACATTTCCAAGGTTGACTCAAACGACCCCTCGAAGGGCATCCCCGGGGCGGTATTCGAGGTCAAAGCAGTTGATGGAAGCTATGGTCCGAAAGAGTTTGTAACTACGGCCGACGGCTCCATTGACCTGTCCATGCTCCCCGTTGGCTCTTATGTCATCACTGAGAAGTCCTGTGAGGGCTATATCATTGACGAGGCCCAGCGCATCATCCATCTGGACCCCAACGAGAATGCTGAGCATGTGTTCACCAATACGATCAAACCCACCCTGCGGATCATCAAGCTGTCGGCAGACGGGACCCCGCTGGAGGGTGTTGCGTTCCGGATCGCCTATGTGGAGGATGGCACCCGTTACCTCGACCGCGTAACGAACAGCAGCGGAATCATTGAGATCAGCGATATGGATTTGGGTGTGCTGTCCATCAAGGAAACATCCACCGTTTCGACCCATATTCTTGATCCGCGCGAGTACCATGTGCAGCTCTTCCCCGGCAAGACCAGTGAGTTGGTAGTGGAAAACCAGGTCCGTCCGAACCTCACCATCTGGAAATTTGATGCAGACGACCCCTCCAAGCCGGTACCCGGCGCCACGTTCCTGGTCGAATATGCAGATGGCCACAGCATCGCTGAGGTGACAACTGGGCCTGACGGCTCCGCCACCGTGGAGAATCTGCTGCCCTCCGTCATTAAAATCACCGAAAAGTCGGTCCCCAGCCCCTACCTGCTGGATGCCGAGCCGCAGTTGGCGACCCTCTATCCCAACCGTGACCGCGACGTGTATTTCTACAACCACAAAGCCCCGACTATCACCATTATTAAGGAATGTAGCATCACTGGAAACCGGCTCGAAAATGTGCGCTTCCAGGTCTGGTACGCTTCCAACAACACCTCTGATGGTGAGTATCGGAACCTGGGCGTCTTCACAACGGACGAAAATGGTGAGATCCATCTCTCCCGTGCCGAACACGGCCTGCAGGACGGCTGGTTCCGAGTGAAGGAACTGGAGGCTCCAAAGGGCTTCGGCATTAAGGACAGCGATACACAGGAAGCCTTCGTGCAGTCTGGAAAGAACAAAACCTTCCTGTTCCAAAACACCCCCCTGTCCTCCATCGTCATCTGGAAATATGATTCGGAGAACTCCCAGCCCATCGAGGGCGCACGCTTCCAGCTGCGTTATCTGGGCGGCCAGTCTGGTACTGGCGGCACAGTGGTCGGCGTCTATGAGACTTCGGCAAACGGTGCCATCGTGATTACGGGGTTGGAACGAGGCACCTATATCGCCGAGGAAATTGCCAGCGACGATCATCACGTCATTGATACCGCGCCCCAGACGGTATTCATCAGCGGCGAGGATCAGGATGTGGTCCAGCTCTATTTCGGCAACACTCCCAAGGGCTCCGTTTTGCTGACCAAAAAAGATAGCCGCGATAAGAGCCCGTTGGCCAACGTGGAGTTCTACGTCACCGACGCCACCGGCGCAGTCCTGGGCGACAACAACGGTAAGTTCTGGACTGACTCCGCGGGTTGCATCCTCATCGAAGGGCTCAACCCCGGCACCAGCGTCGTGGCGCGCGAGGTACGGACGCTGGATAATTACGTGCTGGACAACACGCCCCAGACAGCAGTGGTCCGCCCCGGCCGCACCGTAACACTGGAGTTCCTGAACGCCAAAAAAGGAAATCTGATCATTCAGAAGTACGGTGTTAAGGGCAGCGAGAAGGTCCCTCTGGAAGGCGTTGAGTTCAAAATCACTTACGCCGACGGCAAGGTTGTCGATGCCGAAAACGGGCAGCTTTCCAGCAATGGTATTTACCACTCTAACGCCCAGGGCCAGGTGGTGCTCTCCGGTATCGTTGGCACTGTCATCGTAACTGAGACTTCAAGTGTCCCGGGATTCTCCATTGCTGAAAATCCCTCTCAGACCGTGGTCATCAATTCCGGTGACGACACGCAGACACTTTACTTCTACAACCAGGCGATTGGAGGCGTCGAGATCATCAAGGTCAGCTCGAAGGACAACACAACCCGGATCCCCAATACGACCTTCGAGATCAGACGCGCCGGTGACGATGCACTGATCGACACGGTCACGACGGGGAAGACCGGAAGTGCTTTCCTTGCTCTGGAGGATGGCAGCTACTACTGTTTGGAGACAGAGGCTGCCAAGGGGTTCCGCCTCAATTCCGAGCGCCACTATTTCTCCATCACCAACGGCAGCCATGAGATCGTCAGGGTGAAAAACGATCCCATCTCCGGCCTCATCATTCATAAGGTCAGCAGTGTCGACGGCTCTGGCATCCCCAACATCAGCTTCATCATCTACGACAGCAACCATAACCCCATCGATCAGGTGACTACCGATCAGAGCGGTTACGCCTATGTGGATGATTTGGGCATCACCGGAAAGGTCTATCTGCGTGAGCTGGAGGCAGAGGGCTATATTCTCGATACCGCTCTGAAGACCGTGTACCTGCGTGCCGGTGAGACGACCGAGATTACATGGAAGAACACCCCCATCACCGGTCAGATCCAGATCTGGAAGAAATCTGCTGACGACAACCCCATCAACGGGTTCCCCGCAGGCACCGCACTGGAAGGCGCTGTGTTCGAGATTTACAACAAGGCCAACCGTTTGGTGGATACCATAGAGAGCAATCATCGGGGGCTCGCAGTGTCCAAGCCACTCCCCTTGGGCCGCTATACCGTGAAAGAGGTATCCAGTCCCTCCTTCTACTCTGTCAATGGTGAGGAGGTCACGGTCTATTTGGAGCATGAGGGTCAGATCGTGCAGATCGAGTTCCTGAACGAGAGCGTCTATACCAACGCGTCCGTCAGCAAAACCGGCTATACAGAGGTTGTGCCTGGCCAGTCCATCCTCTACACCTTCAAGGACATCGCCAACAACTCCACTGTGTCGCTGGGCAACTTCTACTGGCGCGATACCCTGCCCACGGACGCCGTGCGGCTGGATAAGATCATCACCGGCACTTGGTCGGCAAAGCTTAATTACCGCGTGGTGTTCAAGACCAATATCAACAGCAACTACCGCACTCTGGCAGATAACCTGAGCACTGCAAAGAACAACACACTGGATGCCTCCCCCGCTGCACTCGGTCTTGCCCGCAACGAGTATATCACCGAGTTCATGTTCGTCTTTGGTACCGTGCCTGCTGGGTTCACGCAGCTACAGACCCCCTATGTCTACTGCGATGTGCTCCCCGGCCTCAGCCATGAGTACCGCTTCACCAACAAGACGGATGTTGGCGGTATATGGCGCAGCCAGTGGATCATGGCCAATGACCGCTGGGTGACCATTGTCTATAACAAGAACACGGCGCCCACTCTACCCCGCACCGGTTACTAATCCCACATGCCATACACTTGGGGCAGCATCCGAACGCTGGGTGCTGCCCCAGCTCGCCTTCTCAAAACAGAAAAGCTCCTCCGCCAATTCGGCGAAGGAGTCTTTGCTTCAGTTTCTCATCACGTGACAAATTGCATTTTGCAGGTGCGGTTCGCTATTTATTAAGTTTTTCCAACAACTTTTCTCTATCAGCGTTCATGCGCTTCCGCCAACGAATGGGCACTTTATAATACCTAATCTTGCGGGGTCCTTTTAGGCGTTCATTCAAGTATTCACGGAAATCATCCAAGGTGCCTTCTGTAATCTTTTCTTTAGGCACGATAGTATATGATTCACCCGTTAGCATTCTTCCCTTTTGCAAAACAAAAACCACATCGCTCTCCAGCACCTTGGAAAACTTTTCACATTTCATCGTGCCGATCTCTAATCCCGCCACAAAACGACACACATCGCCTTCAAATATCAGTTGCTTTTTGGATTTCAAAAACTCTTCACTCGGCCGGACTTCTTTGTTGTAGATTTCCCCAAGCGGCACAGCACCGCCAAAATACATGAGGCGGAAAATGGTTGCTGCGCCTACAATTATGACGACAACGCATAAGCCCAAAATCACTTTCAGGTCTTCTTCCCTAACTGAATCAATAATGTAAAGAAAGACCAGCAGTAACGGCATCATTGCAAACACACAACACAGAGTTTTGCAATCAGACTTCGCTGTTTCTACATTTTTCAGCAAGTAAAATTCCTCTATGGCTCGGTCATTTTCCTCATTGGTAAATTTGAAAACAAATCTCTTCATAATGCTTCTGATTTCCTTGTCTTGATAAAACAATATATTGCACTAATCACATCAAGGCAAAAAACAAACTGTGCGATCATATTGGCAACCAATGTAACTGAATTAAGCCTTTTCTCCTTGTAGCATCTAAGCATCCCACTGATCCCGTACATGGTCGACGACAGTAGCAGAGAGTAATCAAACACAACCAGAATAGGAACCAAAGGAAGGCTTAAAGCATGAGTAAGCAATACGAAAAACATCACGCCGAGGTAAACTGGGATATGACATAGCTTCAAAAGCATATTCCAAAACAAAATCTCTTTCCCGCCGAGTCCCATCCAAGGAAGCAGAAACGCATATCCCATATTAAGCAACAGGATTGCTATATACACGATAAGCGCTGCCCTGATATTTGTGTTGTAGCTTACCGAATAAAACATGAATGCCATCAATGTATAAGGTGCGATCACCAATAGGATCATCGGTATCTTTTTCATAACAACTCACCCTCACTTTATACACTGGCACATAACTATTAACGCAAAAACATTATAGCAAACTAAAATAATCACTTCAACATCAGATTCCGTTGCAATATGCTCTCCCATAACATCCTTCATCCCCCATCAATTCCGAGGTGACCAACCATGATAGATTGGATCTTTGAAGGCATTGCCAACTGGGTCGCCAGTATTATGACACAGGTGATGGATGCGGTATCCGGTGTCTTTTTGGAGGCACTTGGCACCGACATGACGACCATGGAGGAATACTTCCCCTTCGTGACCGCTGCCTATTCCATCATGCAGTACACCGCCTGGGCACTGCTGTTCCTAATCGTTGTCTGGCAGCTCTTTCGCACCTTTGGTGGTCCCATCACCGAAGCTGAACCTCCCTTTGAGTTGCTGGCCCGCGGCGCCCTGTTCGCCTTCCTCATTACATATGCAAAACCCATTTTCTCACTGGTGCTTGAAATCGCGCGGGCGCCCTACACTGCGCTGATGGAGTCCAGTCTGGATCCAGGCGACTTCACCTTCGCGGGCATTGAGCAGGCGCTGACCAGCGGTCTGACCACCATCGTTTCTGTCGCTACGGTTGTCGGCCTGATCCTACTCATCGTCATGATGATCGCGCTGGGCTGGAACTACTTTAAGCTGCTGTTGGAAACAGTGGAACGCTATGTGCTCGTTGGCGTACTCTGTTACACATCGCCACTGGCCTATGCGATGGGAGCATCGAAATCGACATCCCGCGTGTTCCAGTCCTGGTGCCGGATGGTAGGCTCCCAGCTGCTGTTGCTGGTTCTGAACGTGTGGTTCCTGCGCGCTTTCAATTCCTCCGTTGGCCACTTCGTTGCCAATGGCGGCGCATTGACCTCTGGGCAGGGCAACATCTTCCTCTGGATCTTCTGTGCGCTGGCTCTTCTGAAAATCGCTCAACGTGCAGACAGCTATCTGGCTGCAATGGGTCTGTCTGTCGCTCAGACGGGCAGCAGTATGGGCATGGAGATGCTAATGGCCGCCCGGCTCATCACCGGGCTTGGGCATGGCGGCAGCCACAACGCAGGTTCCACCTTCACTTCTGCGGCCCGCGGCGCCGCGGCAGGCACTACTGCAGGTGCAGCTGGCGGCTTCATGTCCGGCTTCACAACCCGCTACAGCCCCAACAGTTTTGTGCGCGATGCAGTTGTGGATGGAGGCTCCCGGATGGGCGCCGGTGGCAGCGTTGGATTTGTCGGCCGCACCTTTGGTGGTATGGCGGCACGTAATGGTGCCACCCTGAACAGCACATCCATTGCCTCCGTCGCTACCCGGCCAAACAATGTGTCCGGCACCATTGCCGGCAACATCGCCGACCGCAGCATTGGTAACTTCATGCCGCACCTCGCACCCGGAACAGTACCGGGCGGTGCGCAGCTCTCCGGCACAGAGATCCGTGGTGGTCATATCCAAACCACTGCCACCATGCCGGATGGCAGTAAGGCCGCTGTGGATCTGTACCACGCCGGTCAATTCAATGCCCCGGATGCTCCCCATACAACCATCACAGCCGCAGATGGCAGCCAGTGGTATCAGACAGCTTCCGGTGATGCAATGGGCGCCTTCTACCCAACGCCCGCCTTTACCGGCGACGCCTCTGAAGCAGGGCAAGTGGCAGAAGCCTTCCCCGGAATGCAGGAAGGCACCTTGCTGCGTCAGGTGGATGACGGTGTTCTGGAAGCAAGTTACCCGGATGGCGGCAGTGCCCTCATGTATAGCAGTTCCTATTATCAGGAGCCCTCCGCTCCCCATGAGCTGGTGCAGGGCGCAGACGGCCAGAGTTGGTACGCCATGTCCACACAAGCTGCAGTCCCGCAGTTTGCGGATGGTGCTGGGAACGAGGCCTATAATCAGGCACTGTTCGGGCAGTTTATGCCCAGCTTCGATCAACCCATCCAGTCCATCGACACCTCCAGAGCCAGCGACGGCGTGTTGGAGGTCCGGCACCAGGATGGTTCTGGTACCGCGTTCTATGACCGCACCATGTATCAGACCCCCAAAGGCGACTATCAGCTGCTGCAGGATACTCATGGCGGACAGTGGTATGCCGTCAGCGGCACGCCTTCTGTGGAGCAGCGGCCGGTCTATCAGGATGGTAAACCCGTCTATGATGGGGACAAACTCAGAACCTATCAGGTGGAGAGTGTTCGCTATAAGACTACGCCCACTCCACACAGGGCGCCCGACCGCCGCAGCACTGAGCCGAAGCGGCGGCCCAGTAAGAAAACATAATCGTTCCCGAGAACCGGTGGAGGCCAATTTGCTGTGCCTCCATCGGTTTTCGGCTTTAGAAGAGAGGTGATCCATCATGTCTGAAGAACAACAGAGATTCGGCGACGGGCAGGACAATTACCTGCAAGGCGCCCAAAAAGGTATGCAGGCCGCAAAACAGACGGCCGCTGTCGGCAAAACAGCCGAGGCGGGCGCCAACGCAGCCGCTGCCACAGTGCAGGGCAGTGTAGAAACTGGAAAGGCAGCCGCTAACATCGCCGCCGGTGCAGCTGCCGGTGGGCCATGGGGTGCGATCCTATCAGCCGCCTGGGCCATGCGCAACACCCTGTTCAAAATCGTGGTGTTCCTCTGCCTGTTCCTCAGCGTGCTGATCGTATTGATCGTGTCGCTGCCATCCATTGTGACCAACAATGTCTTTCGCACTGACCCGGCCACTGTTGACCTGAATGCCCCCACTGATCTGGTTGGCAACTTCGATGACGTTTCCGCCACCATCACCAGCTGTGTGCAGGCCGGTTACGATGCGGCTCTGAGCAGAGTTTCTGCCATCATTGCCGACGGTGGCTATGACCAGGAACTATCCATGCAGGCGCTGGTCAACTACGGCCTGCAGTCCAGCGACTACGACATCTGCTATACATTGGCTGCCTACTCCGCATCACTGGAGCAGAGGGGCACCAGCAAGGCAGATCTGGAAGCAAAGCTCTTAGCCGTCGCCGACCAGATGTTCCCCGTAACCTATACGACTGCAACCGCCACTGTGACCAGCACAGTAACGACCGAGGCCGGTACCCAGATGGTGGAGTTTCAGGTCGCATACGCCATCTGCACCATACACCCCTTCGACCAGTCGGTCATCCTTACCGCGTTCAATCTGGACACCGACGCCATTTACAACCAGTTCCAAATCACCACCGGCGAGGCCATCCTCAATATGTCCAACGCATTGAAGATGACCATGTACGGCTCGTTGGAAAACGGTATGGTGCCGCCCATCACCGACGCAGAGCTGAACGCATATCTCGCCAGCCTTACCTGCAGCGAAACGCGCAAGGAACTCATGCGCGTGGCACTGTCTTTAGTTGGCCGCGTGCCGTACTTCTGGGGCGGCAAAAGCCCGCCCGGATGGAATGAGGCATGGAACACTCCACGGCTCGTTACCTCCGCTGGCTCCAGCTCCACCGGCACCTTGCGTCCCTACGGGCTGGACTGCTCCGGCTACACGGACTGGGTCTACAAAACAGCACTGGGCGTCACGCTCTATGAAGGCAGCCGTACCCAGTGGGATAACAGCTACGCCATCACGGAAGCAGAGCTGCTGCCCGGCGACCTCGGCTTCATGGCCGTACCCGGCACAGTACCGGTCAATCATGTGCTACTCTACGCCGGTAAGGATGCCAGCGGCAATGCGCTGTGGGCACACTGCTCCAGCGGCTATGGCGGCGTTGCGATGAACTCTCCCGACTATGTGACCCAATATCGACGTGTTACAGGAGTGGATCTGGAAGCCGAGCTACCTATTACACCGGAAGGAGGCACCTGATATGTCCGATGACCGGGAGTTCAGTAATATCTACACCATCCCGCCCAACTACACCGACTCCGGCAAACTGATGGGCGGCATGTTGGAAACCCGTAACACGGTAGAGGCCGGGATCCTGTTGGTACTGGTCGGCTACCCGGAAGTCAAGTGGCTGCCGGTGGATCTCACCACTAAGATCGTCATTATGACCGTAACGCTGATCCCGCTGGGTGTCTTCGCGCTCATGGGGATCGGCGGCGACTCTCTGCTCCAGTATGTGACCCATATGATCCGGTTCTGGCATCGCCGACGAAAACTCCACTTCAAAAGGATTGGTTATCGCCATGGCAAATCAAAACCGCAGCAATCAAACAAGCCCGCGCAGAAAAGGCAAGCGAAAGCCGCCGGGCCAGTACGTGCAGGACTTCATTCCACTCAAAAGCATACGAAACGGCATCGTTGAAACAACAGACGGCCGTTATCTGAAGATCCTGGAGATCGAGCCCATCAACTTCCTGCTGCGCTCCTCTGAAGAGCAGTATGAGATCATTTCCTCCTTCGCCAGCTGGCTGAAGATCGCACCCATGCGTCTGCAATTCAAATCCATCACAAGAAAGGCCGACTCCGACCAGTACATCGCAGGCCTTCAGTCCGATCTGGAGACAGAGGCCTCGGAGGCCTGCTGTGAGCTGGCCCGCTCCGCCATCCGGTTCATCCGTGAAGAGGGCAGCCGCGAGGCGCTGACCCGCCGTTTCTTCCTCATCTTCCAGTACGAGGCGGCCAGCGGACATTATCAGATGAATGTCGATTACAGCGAAATCTACGCCGCGCTGCAGACGGCCGCACAGAACGCCCGCACCTACTTCTCCCAGTGCGGCAACAACATCGTACAGCCAAAGGATGAGGACGCCTTCCTGGCAGAACTCATTTATATGTTCTTCAACCGCCGCTCCTGTGTGGATGACCCTTTTCTGGACCGGCTGGATCGCATCGTGGTGGATGCCATGCTGGCCAAAAAGCGCACCATCGGCGTTGACCCGCTGCCCAACATCCGCGACGTCAATTTCGTAGCACCCCGCGGCATTGACCTGACCCATTCCAACTATGTCATCATGGACGGCAGCTACTACACTTACCTCTATATCCGCAAAGGCGGCTACCCCACCACCGTGCGGGGTGGCTGGATGAGCTCGCTCATCAATGCCGGCGAGGGTATCGACGTAGATTTGTTCCTGCAGCGTGAGATCCGCGGGAAAACCATCGACCGTGTCGCCCAGCGCATCCGGCTCAACCGCACCAAGCTGCGCGAGCTGCAGGATACCTCCACCGACTATGAGGAGCTGGCCAGTTCCATTCAGGCAGGCTACTACATCAAGCATGGCCTGTCCAGCAACAATGAAGACCTCTTTTATATGTCCGTACTCATCACGGTGTCAGCTGCCAGCTACCGGGAACTGCTCTGGCGCAAGCAGCAGATTACCGACATGCTCAAGTCCATGGACATTCAGGTGCGCGACTGCGTCTTCCAGCAGGAAGAGGCTCTGCGCTCCACCATGCCATTTCTGAGGCTCGCCTCCGACCTTGAGCGCAAGGCAAAGCGCAATGTGCTCACCAGCGGCGCCGCATCCTCCTATATGTTCACCAGCTTCGAGCTGTCCGACGACAACGGCATTCTGCTGGGCCTGAACCGGCACAACAACTCCCTGTGCATCGTTGACCCATTCAATACCAAACGCTATAAGAACGCCAACTTCATGATCTGCGGTACCTCCGGCAGCGGCAAGACCGTCACCATTCAGACCATGGCCCTGCGACTGCGAATGCGCGGAACCCAGTGCTTCATCATTGCACCGCTCAAAGGCCATGAGTTCAAACGCGCCTGTCATAAGATGGGTGGCACCTACATCAAACTCTCCCCCGGCTCCAGCGACTGTATCAATGTCATGGAGATCCGTCCCACCCTCACACCTGAGATGGAACTGATCGACGAGCTGGACTATACGGACATCGACTCCATGCTGGCACGGAAAATCCAACAGATGCTCACCTTCTTCTCCCTGCTGGTCCCCGACATGACCAACGAAGAGGAACAGATGCTGGATGAAGCTTTGATTGACACCTACGCAGAGTTTGGTATCACCCACGATAACACCAGCCTCTATACTGACGCCAGCCGCACCACCATGAAGCCCATGCCCATACTCGGCGACCTGCATCGCCACCTCAAGTCCAACGAGCTGACACAGCGCCTTGCCACCATCGTCAGCCGGTTCGTCACCGGCAGCGCCCAGAGCTTCAACCGCGCCACCAATGTGGATCTGACCAATAAGTATATCGTGCTGGACATCTCCGAGCTGAAGGGCAAGATGCTGCCCGTGGGCATGATGATCGCACTGGACTATGTATGGGACACCGTTAAGTCCGACCGGACGAAACGGAAGATGATTTTCCTGGACGAGCTGTGGCGTCTGGTGGGCGGCACAGCAAATCGGCTCGTCGCCGAGTTCTGTCTGGAGGTCTTCCTCATCGGCCGCGGCTACGGTGCCGGCGCCTGCGGCGCACTGCAAAATCTCTCCGCCCTGTTCGACTTCGAGGGTGGCCAGTATGGCCGCGCCATCCTCAATAACTGTAAGACGAAAATTATCCTGAACCTGGAGCCGGAGGAAGCGGAATACGTCAAGGACGTTTTGAAACTCTCCCACTCTGAGATCCGCAGCATCACCCAGTTCGAGCGCGGCGAGGCCCTGCTTGCCAGCAACAGCAACAAGGTGCCCGTCATCATCAAAATCTCTGATACAGAGAAGCGCATGATCACAACCGACCGCGCCGAGCTGGAAGCCATCGTCAATGAGCTGAAAGAAACCACTGCACCCTCGCAGGAAAACGCATAACCCCATTTATACGCATTTCACACTCAAATACACAGGTGAAAACCATATAAGAAACCGAGGTGACCATCCAATGTTGTTACAAGATGAACAGTATATCGTGCATTGGCTGACCCAATACGGTCCACTGCCCCAGACGCAGATCGTAAGCCTGCTGCGCCATAAGCCGCCGGAGGTAGCGGCAAAGATCATCCGCGGGTTGAAACGTCAGCAGATGATCTTCGATATCGCCGGTGGCTACTATCTGGGCGTTGACCCGATGGGACAGCCGGACCAGCGTATTATCCATGCGGTTTGGGTCCTGCTCCAGTTTGCTGATAAGGTGGAACCCATGGCCCACTATCCGGCCACTTACCCATCCCAGTTATTCTTTTTGAAAGAGGGTATGGGGTATGAGATTGTGGTGCTCTATGAAGGCGAGCAGCATCTGGCCCGACTACTTCAGCCGCAGGAGGAACTAAAATATATCTTCGTACTGCCGCACAGTGGTATGGCTCAGGAACTGATCCTACCAAACGCCCCATGCCTCTTTTCCAGCGTTGACTATGAGGGCAGGGACATCCCCACAGTGCGCTTCTATGCCGAGGTTGGAGGGAAGTCCGATGTCGCCGCGGTCTGAGTTCCAGCGCAGTCTGGATCAGGCGAATGCGCGGCTGAAGCGAACCGCTCAACTGCTGGCGCGGACCCGGCGGCTTGCCGACAGCGGTAATATCCCGGAAGCCTTCAATATGGCATTCACCTTCGCTGCCGAAGCAGAGAAGCTGACGCTGCTTGCCCGGTCGATCCCCGCCTATACTGGGCATCCACAGGCAGCACTCTTGTCTGAGGAACTGATGGTAGAGACCGTGCCGGTGGATATGGGCTATACCGAGCAGGGTTGGTTCCTGCTCCGACTACCGGCACTGCTGCCAAAGAAGGAGTCCGGCTCCCCCAGCTATCTTCGTGACATGCTCTACCCAGCCATGCGCCGTTTCTTTGCCGGTAAGCTTCCGCATATCTATTCCGACTGTGTGCTGATCTTCCGGCACATCTATGACCGCAACCGACCCGAGCGCAGTTACCGTGACCACGACAACATTGAGCTGAACATGGTGGTGGACATTGTGGCGCTGTATCTGCTACCCGACGATGCGCCGCTGCGATGCGCCCATTACTATTGCAGCGCAGGCGGCGATACGGATCGGACGGAGATCTACGTGGTGCCCTGTGACAGTCTGCCCGACTGGTTATCCGATGCAAAAAGCGGTGCTTTGGAGGGGGTGACGCTCTATGGAACATACCCTCAGTAAGCGGAAAAAGATATGGATGTGCGGGATGAAATCCGGCCTCTTTTTCTACACAGCGTCCAATCGCTGTGGAAAGCCTGCGAAATCAGGGCTTTCCGGCGGTTATCTGGCCCCGAATTACGGCAAAGGGAGATGCGCCGTTGCCTTAAACTCCACACTGCTGGGAGGGGTGAGATGATAACCCTCCGCCCGGGCAGTCAAACATGGCGCCTACTCCACATACTGGTCGCAACCACGGAATACCCCGCCCGGTCGCTCCACCTCCTCGGCAGTGGGCGCTACTATGAGGCGCTGATTCACCGACTGGAAACACCACAGGAGTTCCGATCAGCTGACGAGACAGTGCTTGGTCGGTTCAAGGTCTTGAATGTCAGTGGGCGGCATGAAAAGAGAACGATTCGGCTGAACAAAGCAGCTCTCCCACTCCTCACCCATCTCCACCCCGACGCCTTGGACTACTATATGGCGGCATCCGGTGGTCATCGTTTTTCCGGCAACAGCGACCATATCCTGCGCAACCATCGGGTGGCGGAATCCCTTGTGCTGTGCATGGCCAGCGGCGCCATGGCGCTCCCCTACCAACTGCCGCCCCTGCAAAAGAGTATCATCCAGCACACGGTACCCACATCGCCCAGCTTCTACATTGCCCGCGAAGTCAAAAAGCTGGAGAAGACAGAGCTGAGCAAGACCATCTTCACCCGACTCACTGGCGCCCTGTTCAGCCACGGCACCTGCTTCGCCGTCTACAACACCCGTGACAGCGTCATGAAATGGAGTGGTATGGGCGAGTTCAAAACCGCCAACCACCTCACAGAGGTGGCGCGTATGAATGCCGGTGTTGACCGGGTGGATCGGGCGCTGCTATTAGGTCAGGGCAACAATGTTGCCCTAACCACTCTGCTCTCCTCCGCCAACAGCCGCCGCATGGATCTGCGCTTTGATCGTATCTATCCCCATATCCACTTCATTCCCATGGACCGACAGGGTGTCCGACTGCTGCGTCTGTTGCTTCAGCCCGACTGGCAGGAACAGCTCCTCTCCGCCCTGTTCCCTCCGGAACTGAGACTGGACACCCCCGGCAGCATTGAATGCGACGCTAAACGCGGCGACATCCTGATCCTCTCCCATCTGGACGGTGACCTTGCCCGCCTGCTGCGGCTCAAACAAGCACTGGAACATATCTCGGCACCGGTTGAGCTGCTGTGCTTTCCGTGGCAGACGCCATTTCTGAGAGAGTATCTTGGCAACCGGGTCCAGCTCAGAGAACTCACCATCGAGGTACTGGAAGAGGCTCTTGACTTGGACCCACTGTAAGCAAAGGAGCAAATCTTTGAAGAAAGAAACCATCCGAAAACCCGGTATTGCACTTGCCGCCATACTGGGTCTAGGCGCACTGCTCTATCTCAGCGGGCTGGTGGCACAACTGCTGATCAATTACGAGGATTGGCTACATAGTGGCGGTATGACAGGAACGGCGCAGATCGCACCGCTGCAGTATCACCCGCTCCACTGCATCCGCCACGCCTTTACTCCCGCCGGACTTCGCGCAGCGCTGTTGATCCTGACTGTTGGCTCCGGCGTCTTCCTCTTCCTTCGTCTGCGGGATCGGTTTGGAGGCAAGGACCTGGACGACCGCAACTTCGTGCGCAGCAAACGGGGCACATATGGCACTGCCAACTGGATGACCGAAAAGCGAAAGAAGGAGATCCTGGAGGTGGCCAGTCCAAAGAAGGCACGCGGCATCATACTGGGCCGGGAAGAGAATGGTGATGTCATCTGCCTCCCGGAAGACACACGGTACAACAAGCACGTGGTCATCTACGGCGCCAGCGGCACCATGAAGTCAAGAGGCGTCATCCGCCCGGCCATCTTCCAGTCCATCCGCCGTGGCGAGTCGGTACTGGTATCAGACCCGAAATCAGAGATCTACACCGACACTGTCGAGCTGTTCCGCAAACACAACTATACCGTCCGGGTCTTCAACCTCGTCCAGCCCGAGTTCGGCGACTCCTGGAACGCCATGTTCAACCTGAATGGTGACACGCTTATGGCCCAGATCCTCACCGACATCATCATCGCCAACACCAAGGGTGACAACAAAGGCGACCACTTCTGGGATAACGGTGAGGCCAATCTCCTGAAGGCACTCATCCTCTATGTGGATCAGGACACCAGCCGCCCGCCCGAGCAGCGAAACCTCCCTGCCGTCTACCAGATGCTGACCCGCAACACAGAGAAGCAGCTGACCGCCATGTTCGAGCGTCTTCCCGTAACCCATCCGGCCAAAGCCTCCTACTGGCTGTTCAGTCAGGCCAGCGACACCGTGCGCACCGGCATCGTGCTGGGCCTCGGCACCCGCCTTCAGGTACTCCAGAACGAGGCCATCTGCCGCATCACCCGCAGCAACGACATTGATCTGGAACTGCCCGGCAAAGAAAAGTGCGCCTACTTCATCATCCTCGACGACCAAAGCTCGTCACTGGAATTTCTCTCCTCCCTCTTTTTCAGCTGTCTGTTCATCAAGCTGGTCCGCTACGCCGACAGCCGCCCAGACCAGCGCTGCAAAATACCCGTCAACATCATTCTGGAGGAGATGAACAACGTGGGCGTCATACCGGACTTTGCTAAGAAAGTCAGCGTTGTCCGCTCCCGGTCATTGCAGATCATGATGTGCTGCCAATCGCTGCCCCAGATCCAAAACCGCTATCCAGACAACCTCTGGGCCGAGCTGATCGGCAATGCGGACACACAGCTGATGCTGGGCTGTACCGATGACATCTCCGCCAAATACTTCAGCGAACGCAGCGGCGATATGACCGTCGAAGTCAACTCAGTTATGACCATGCGCCAGAGCATCGCCATCGCACAGGTCATCCCCCAGTACCGCTACACCGAAGGACTCGGGCGGCGCCGCCTTCTCACACCGGACGAGGTCCTGCGTCTACCCAACGATGAACTGCTCATCATCGTGCGCAGCCAGGATATCCTGAAGGCCAAGAAGTTCGACTACGTGGACCACCCCTTTGCCAAGGAGATCAAGAAAGTCTCCATCCGCGACTACCGTGCCGCAAAGCCTGACCCACCTGTCCCACCCATTCCCATACCGACTCCAGCCATACCGTCTGGAGGAAAGCCGGCCGCCACTGCGCGCAGGAAGGCGCCTTTATATGAAAGTTCCAAACCACCTGCAGACTTTTAGTGTCCCAAACTGACTTTGAAGGAGGAATGCTACATGACTGACTTTACCCACGACCCGAACCAGAATTCATTTTCTGGCCAAGCTCAGGAATTATCTGAGCTGATCCAAGCTGGCGGCATCCAAAACGGCAAGCTGCCCGACGACCTGAGCGCAGGTCCCCATACTGACTTGGAATCGGCGATGGAATCCCAGGGAAAGCAATTTAATCCCCCCGTCCCCCAGACTGACTCTGAAGATGCCATCGAGCCTGAAAAGCCGGCTCGCAAACCCAGATCCAGAAAATCTAAAACCCCTGAAGAACCTGTTTCAGAGCCAGTACCACAGGAGCCGGAAGCACTACCGGAGGACGAGGAATCGGATGCTCCGGCAGTCCTATCCACAGGTGAAAAGACGCCTCGCCGGGCAAAGAAAAAGATCGTCGCCATTGATGAGGAGCGTCAGGTCCTGACCGATGCAGACCGGATTCAGAACGATCTGCTTGATCTGGTAGAGTCCATGAAGATCAAACGCATCCTCACAGACTCTATCCGAGGTGTGGAGCGTGGCAAGACCAATCCCGACCGCATCTATGCCGTAGTCTATCATGGCGAGTTCAAGGTCCTGATCCCCTCGGAAGAGGCCATCTACGAACCGGACGACTACCGTGGCCAGCGCAAGAGCGACGTGCTTTACTACATGCTCAATAAGCGCATGGGCGCAGAGATCGACTACGTCATCCGCGGCGTAGATCCGGAAACCGGCATGGCGGGCGGCAGCCGCATGGAGGCTATGGCCCTGAAACGCAAGGCCTATTTTTACAAGACTGACCGTAACGGCAACTACCAGCTATATGTCGGCTCCCGCGCCGAGGCCCGCGTCGTATCCGTCATCCGCGCCGGCATCTTTGTGGATCTGTTCGGCGCCGAATGCTATATCCCACTCAAGGAACTGAGCTACCAGCGCTGGGTGGACGCCAGTCAGCATTTCCAGCCCGGCCAGCGCGTACTCGTGCGGATCATTGAACTGGACCGCAGTGATTGGAACCATCTGCACGTGACCGTGTCGGTGAAGCAGGCCAGCGCCAACCCCTACGAGAAGGCCCTGAAACGCTATGTGGTCGGCGAACGCTACGTCGGCACCGTCAGCTTGGTGGATCTCACCGGTGTATTCGTCTCTCTCGATGGCGGCGTCGATTGCCTGTGTACGTATCCTCCCCGCGGCCGACCGCCCAGAGGCGCCCGCGTCACTGTCCGAATCCTCGGCGTCAACACGGAGAAATGCCGGATCTGGGGCACCATCACCCATATGTCCACTACACGCTGATGGGAGGAAAGCGACTATGCAGAAAAGAAAAAAGATCCCTGCCCTGCTGCTGACCCTGCTGCTCATGCTGGTACTGGCGCCCGCAGCATATGCCGATACCGACGCCAATACGCCTCAAATCACGCAGCAGCCCGACCAGCTGGTCCTGCAGCTCGGGGCACGCTGGGCTGGAGTGGAGTTCGAGCTGCGCACAGACGCCGGTGTCTTCCCGGTCCCGGTAGTTGTCGATGAGTCCGGCATCCTGAGAATGGATCTGGGCGGCAGCACCACCTATACCCTCAGCTGCATCAATTCCACCGTGCCCATCCCCGATCCGGAACCGACCGAGCCGGACACACCACCGACCACACAGCAGGACCCTGCCCCCTCTCAGCCGCCGACCAATAACACATCCGGCAGCAACACCCGGAACGTGGTGCCCGTGGTCTTCTTCCTCGCTGCGCTGGCACTTGCTGTCGTGGGTCTCGTTGCCCTCTTCCTCTCCCGCCGCAGCGCCAGGCAGCGCTATGCCGATTGGGACGATGAGGAGGAAATTTGAGCAAACTGCACGAAAGATTTCCCCATACTGACCCCAGCGCCCCGGCATTGGCTATTGCACCAAAAATGCGCATTTCCTGCCATTTTATTGACTTTTTCGGGCATTTATGCTATATTATGAGCAGATCAAGAACTGCGCTCAGGCTTTCGATCCGTCGTTGGCCACGGCGGCAGACTTGCCTGATGAGCGGCAGGGAATCGTTACGGGACCACTTGTCCGATGGTCCCATACAGCGCAGATCTTGCAATAAGGTGTAGCCGGAAGGCTGCTGAAATACAGTACAGAGTCGAATGCTGGAATCGACGTTTAACTCCAGCACTTGACTCTGTATTGTCTTTTTTGGCAGTCTTCCGGCTTTTTTCGTACCCTGACACAATCCTGCGGCCTGTTTTCCATTCCGGAAGACGGTCGTCTCGAATGGAGGTTTTGATAGATGAGCCGAAAGAATACGACCTGTCTGCTCCCCAAGAAGGGGCAGCAGCTGCGCTGCCACTGCGGGTGCCTTGCTGTGCTGCGCCCGGCCGAGGAGGTGTGTAAGCCCCCCTTCCCCGGCGCCATGGCTTATGTCTGCAGCAACTATCCCAGATGCGATTCCTTCGTGATCGCGGACCCGGTCACCAAGCAGCCCAGAGGGAGCCTCGCCGACAGCAACCTGCGTCGTCTTCGCTACCTCGCCCATAACCAGTTTGACCGGCTGCATCAATCCGGACGGATGACCCGCAAGGAGGCATATCGCTGGCTGGCACATGTGACCCAGTCGCCGGCCGGGCACGCACATATCGGGCACATGGGCGCCTATTACTGTCAGGTGGTCATCCGGGAGAGCAAAAAGCTGCTCCAGGACCCCAATCCGAACGCCGGTCGGATCCGGCCAAATATAGGAGGTGAGTATCATGCTGCCGCTCAATGATGAGCAGAGAATCCTGGTAGAAGAAAATATGGGCCTTGTGGGTAAGGTCATCAAGGACTGCCTGCAGAACCCCTCCGCTCAGGGATGCTATACCTATGACGATCTATTTCAGATTGGCTGCATCGGTCTATGCAAGGCAGCACAGACGGACCGGCCCGGCCGCGGCGCCTTCTCCACTTACGCCTATATCCTGATCCGCAATGAGATCTACAACGAGCTGGAGCGCGGTACCCGGTACGCCCGGGAGGTGTCTTCCTGCTATCTGGAACTGGAGGATGACCCGCGTCAGGAAGACTATGAGCAGCAGCTGCGCTGCAGAGAGCTCATGAGCCTGTTGGACCGGGCTGAAGCTACAGCTACCGGTATCACTGCCAAGGGGATCCGCGCCCTGCGCATGATGTGCGATGGGTATTCCTGCAGGGAGATCAGTGCCCACTACGATACCACCCCCAACAACATCACCGCCTGGATGAGCAAGGCCCGCAAGTACCTGGCAAGCTTTGCTCAGCTATCCCCATCTGTTTGATGAAGATAATATGAGCTGCCGTACAGCGAAAGAGAGAACATGCTCTCTTCCCTGTGCGGCAGCTCTTTTTTTGTTTATGGAGGATTGAGGATTGTTATGGACATACCGCATTGATGCGGTGCTGGGCACTGTGTTGGAGAAGCAGCAGAAAGAGACCGCCACAACGGAAATCGACACTGCAGATTTCATCTCTTTGGAAGAAGCAAAGAAGATCGCCCTGAAAGACGCGGGACTTGATGAAGCCACACAAAAGATCGTGTTCACCAGAGAGGAGCTGAACCGCAATTCTGGCAAGCCCTGCTACATCTTAGAGTTCTACACCGCGAAGAAGCAGTATTCCTACAAGGTGGACGCCAAGGATGGAAGCATCATCGAGGCTTACCACTTCATTCTTCTGGCGGACGCGAAGAAAGTCGCGCTGGACGATGCGGGCGTCAGCGAAAAGGTCACCTTTACCGAGGAAACACTGATTGCCGGTGGCATCAAGTCGCCCTACTATTCCTTCGCCTTTGAAAGCGACTCCGCTCGCTGGACTTACAAAATCGACGCCGTTCTGGGCAGCATCATGGATAAGACCTACGATAAGATCACTCCCCCTGCACCCGAGTTCATCGGCTTGGAAAAAGCAAAGCAGATCGCCCAGAAGGATGCGGGGCTGGACGAAACAGCGCAGAAAATCGTATTCACCAGGGAAGAGCTGAGCCGCAATTCGGGCAAGCCTTGCTACATTCTGGAGTTCTACACGGACAAGTGTGCGTATTCCTACAAGGTCGACGCAGTATCCGGGGAAATTATCTGGAAGAAAACCGAGTGGTTTTCCCGTCAGGAGTCCGAGACTGTGCCGGACACGTCTCAAAATTCCGATTCCAAGCAGCGCAGGGGAAACTAATCAAAACATGACTCGTTCAAGCCATAGAAAATGGGGACAGGCTATAAATGCTTGTCCCCATCCAACAATCTGTACTCTTAAATCGTATTATCTTATCCTCACTCTTTTTTTGCCAGATAGAATATGCTATAATGCCTTTGCGACGCAACTAAATATCCACCTGTTTCGCATCCTCACAGGCGACAGAGTTGTGCGCCTTTCGGTGTATTTCTTCGCTCGCATACGATTTTATTGAAGGAGGAAAGTTTATCGTGCACGACTTTATCGGAACCATTTTTTATATCTTTCGAAATGCGATTCCCCTCGCTCTGATCGGCTTGGCGGCAGGTGCAGTGATTCTTGTTATGCTGGATCTGAAGTGCCGCCGAGAAGGAAAATGTTTTCCGAAAGGGCGAGCCGTAGTTGTTCTCCTTCTGTTGTGCTACTTGGGCGGGCTTGCTGCCATCACTTTAATGAACCGTATGGATGGTATGCGAATGGGCGTCCAGTTCCTTCCTTTTTTGGCGTTTTGGGAGGCGTGGAATAACTTTACTCTGCAGATCTGGCTAAACCCTTTGCTGAACATCGCCATGTTCCTTCCACTGGGCGTACTGCTTCCTCTTGCGGTAAAGCGTTTCCGACGGTGGTTTTGGATGCTGACCGCCGGGGTCGGCACATCTCTTGTGATCGAGCTGCTCCAGTATGTCCTTGGTCGTGGACAGGCCGATGTAGACGATCTCATGTGCAATGTTTTGGGGGCTATGCTGGGGTACTGCTTTTGTATGCTGTTCGTCAGCTTGGTGAGAAAACAATGGAAAACCGCCGGAGCCTATGCCATTCTTCCCCTTCTGTCCATCGCTGCTCTGGCCGGTGTGTTCCTCACCTATCATTTCCAGCCCTACGGCAACCTTGCGGATGGTCCGATCTACAACGCGAAGACCAAGGAAATCGAATGGGTGCAGGAATGTTCTTTGTCCAATGAGCCCGGACCGTCCGGAGTGTACCGGACGGAGCCGTTCACAAGGAAGGACTGCGATGCCTTTGCATCAGAATTTGTTGGGCGACAGGGAGCGGAAATTCGATTCGGTACTCCCGATGTAGATTACTATGACAGCAGAGCGTTCTACTCTGACCACCGCACCTATGCCCTGTGGGTGTATTACAACGATCACTCTTACGAGTACACGGATTATCGCGTGGACAGCGAACTACGATACAGCGGAAAGGGCGGAGCGATCACAGAGGACGACCTTCGTGCCGCTCTGGACAAGCTGGGCGTCGAGATCCCCGATGCGGCCAGTTTTGTCGCCGCGGACGAGAGCGAGGGAAGGTACGCTTTTCGGGCAGAATGTGTAGTAGAAGACGATGTGCTTACCAATGGTGAATTGGTCTGCTGGGTGGCAGAGGGCGGTATCCTCTACCAGGTAGACAACCATCTTTCTGTCAGCACCCTTCATGGAAATGCTGCAGTTATCTCTTCCCAAGAGGCGTATGAGCGCCTTTGTGCCGGGCGGTTCTCTTGGCGTGATGTTCCCATGTTCAACTATTTGTCCCCACGGCAAGTGCGAGTCACTGACTGCAAGCTCGAATACATGACCGACAGCAAGGGATTCCACCAGCCCGTTTACTTGTTCACCCTCTCAGATGAAAATGATGCCGCACTGCGGGGCGGTACCGGTTGGACCACTTTCGTTCCTGCTTTAGCCGGATAGCCGATTCGGCGAGAGTCGTGGATCATCAAAGTCTGCATATCCAATAAAATGTTGTCGCACAGATAAACTTGGGATCAAAGAAAAAATAAGTCGAGGGAAATTCCCTCGACTTATTTTTTCGTGCCCTGTACCGTCCGGTCTGCCCCATAGGTCACATTGTGTACCTATGAACATGAACCCTAAGCGTTCCGAGCTTCTGCGCAGCAACAGCCTTGACCAGCGTATCCCTGTCCTGGAACTCACTCAGGAATACCTCATCGCCGCCATCGGTGTCACAGGAGAACCACCATTTGCTGTGATGGTCGGTGATGGAATAGTGCTTCCCAAGATAGCCAAACTCGATCTCATGCCCAATGCGCAGATCAGTGGCCAGCTGCGCATAATTTCGATATCTCAAGGGCCTACCCCGCCAAGCCGCTCCGCAACCAAGTTCATATGTTCCTCTGTCGGCTCCCAGTCAAAGTCTATCTCAATGATTCGATCTTCGTAGCACAGAAGGTACTTCTCCATCGTGCCACTATCCTGATAGGCCAGCTGATACACTTCCTCGGCTTTCCATGGTGCCGGGTCCTGCTCGCTGTAAAACCGTTTGTAACCTTCCGGAACGCTTCGGTCATTCGTTTCATCTTTGTCTGCAATTAGCTGCTCCTTACAGATGTCATACAGGAATGGCATTTTGATCAATATGATGGTGTATTCAAGGCGAGGCATATCGTAACCGGCCTTGTCATCCATTCGGGTCCGCTGACTCAAATCGTATTGGCCGAGAAAGACGGATTCGTCGCCTCTTCGTTGATAGATGTATCCGTCATATTCCACGTCCAGCATATCCTCCACGCGCAAAGGAAGTTCATCCTGATATAGGATTTGTGTGCTGCCATGGAATTCGTAGGTTTCATAGTTTTCTTCATTTTGGAAGATACCGTTTCTCACAGCGTACAGCGTCCCAAATGTGATGCCTGCCATCAAAACAACGGCAAGCACGATATCTACGGTCATTGTAATGGCGAAGTTTGTTCCTCTGGATGCCTTCTTCCGCTTGAGAAACTGCTTGACCGTGTTGACGATCACGATGAGTCCGAAGAAATACAGAAGCATCAGGATGCTGACCCATTTCATCAGTGTATCGCCCACAGCAACGACGTTGATCAGCCAGTAGAAAAGAGCAATGAAAACCACTGCAAGGACGAGCTTCTGGAATTGCGCATGGTTTGGGGTATCGACAAACTCTCCACGATCCGCCGCTTTCAGGGCCTTGCTGCGCCAACGGTAATATCCAATCAGTTCTACACCGCAAAGCAGCATAAGCATCGTCCATGCAACGCCCGTGAAGAGGTTCGTAGGGCTGGCCAGAACTCCTATTGGGTCTCCTAACAGCCGAGATATAAACAGAGCGCCGTTCAAAACACCCACAGCAAGAAGAATGTAGTAGGAGAGAAGAAAGCCCTTCTTTGCTGACCCGTGGATCATTTCCACTTCCAGCGCGGGATCAGTTTCAATGGGGATCGGCTTATCGTCCGTGGTACAGAACACCTGCATCTGCGCTGAGCTACACACAAATTGCCACCCAGTTCTGGAGCTTAAATCATGATAGATGTTCTGTCCCTCGGTAGGCTCTGGATCAAATTCCGATGCCTTGGGATAATAGCTTACTGCAAAAGTTAGGGATTCCGGTTCCACGCGCTTGTAGATCCAGCCGAGGGTCGTCATTTCGGAGATCATCCACCCCTTTTCGGCCATCTTCTTTAGATGTGCCTCGATTCCGGTGCGGTCATAAAAAGAGAAGGTTTCAAATCTTCGTTTCCTGTCTTTCATTGGTCATCCCCCTTTCCAAAGAGCGTATCATAGTCTGCGACTCGTTTACGGAGCTTTTGCGTTTCATTATCCAGCATTTCTCTGCCCTTATCGATCAGGATGTAACTGCGGCGTCGGCCCTCTACCTTGACCTCCCGGATCATACCGGCCTCCAGAAATTGCTCCAACAGGTTATACAGCGTACCGGAGCCAACTGTGACCTGGTCGCCGGTCAGCGCGGAGATCTTATCAAAGATATCAATTCCATAGCACTCGTCCTTCAGGCAGAGCAGGATGTAAAACATCTGCTCGGTCAGCGTTTGAAACTTCGGTCTTGGCATTGTTTTACCACCTCCATCTCGAATATCGAGTTCCCCGTTTGTAGTATAACCTCGAATATCGAGTTTGTCAATATAGTCTTGTATTCATATTGAACTCCATCTTGCCACAGAGTAGCAGCGCAGTTCCAGAACGGAACTGCGCTGCTGTAAGGTGCAATTATTCGTTAATCATTCGGAGTAGCAGATAGATAGCAGGCTGGTTTTCCTTAATCCACTCCATATCATGCTGCTCACTGATCTGGAGTGCCCCTGCCTTCCATTCGTCAAAATACGCCTGTCCGGTCTCGGCGTGGAGTCGGAGCTGAGCCTCCGGTGCGAGATCATCGAGTGCGATCCGCATGAGCTGCCCACG
>ENA-OROD01000353-OROD01000353.1-human-gut-metagenome-genome-assembly--contig:-NODE-353-length-45382-cov-5.989190_pt1 | contig 45382 bp, 43 predicted proteins | sample MGYA00242123_ERZ509038 | MGnify/ENA primary metagenome ERZ509038 (study PRJEB26280, sample SAMEA2338719) | human gut metagenome | biome: human gut; feature: human-associated habitat; material: faeces... | reverse complement strand
CGCCAATGAAATGCTGAAGAAGCAAGACCAGGTAGAGTCTTTGGTAAACCGCAGCGTGGAGAACAAGTTGTCGGCCGCATTGAAGAATGTCGTGAAGTTGAACCACAAAGAAATCAGCGTAGAGGATTTCAACAAGTTGTTCGCTTAATTCGAGCGGGGCAGGTTTAATTTTGTGAAATAAGTATAAGGAAGGAAACCCCCGAACATATTTTTCGTACATTTGCTCGAAAATGGCGGAAGATTGTTCAGGTGTTTCCTTTTTCCGCATAAATAGTTTGACTATGGAAGATTTTAGAAAGTATGCAGTGAAGCATTTGGGCTTGAACAGCCAGGTGCTGAACGACGTAGTGAGCGCGCAAAACCAATATCTCAATCCCTATATTCTGGAAGAGACACAGATGGATGTGTTTTCCCGTTTGATGATGGATCGTATCATATTCTTGGGAACCCAGATAGATGATTACACGGCCAATACGTTGCAGGCTCAGTTGCTTTATTTGGATTCGGTGGATCCGGGAAAGGATATTTCCATCTATATCAATTCGCCCGGCGGTTCGGTATATGCCGGACTGGGTATTTATGATACGATGCAGTTTATCAGCAGTCCCGTAGCTACGATTTGCACGGGCATGGCGGCGTCCAGCCGTACTGTTGGTGGCCGGAGCCGAAGGCAAGCGGTCGGCCTTGACCCACAGCCGTGTGATGATTCACCAACCGATGGGTGGGGCACAGGGACAGGCCTCGGACATCGAGATAACGGCGCGTGAGATTCAGAAATTGAAGAAAGAACTTTATACGATTATCGCAGAACATTCTCATACCGATTTCGACAAGGTGTGGGCTGATTCCGACCGTGATTATTGGATGACGGCGCAGGAGGCCAAAGAGTATGGTATGATAGATAGTGTTTTGGTTCGTAAGAAACCGGAATCGACTAACGATGTCCTTAATCCGTAAATGCAATGGCAATGAAGAAAGCATGTTCTTTTTGCGGCAGGGCGGAGCGCGATGTGCCTTTGCTCATTACCGGGGTGAATGGTTTTATATGCAGCGACTGTGCGCAACAGGCTTACCGGATTGTGAAAGATTCTTTGCCCGTGGAGCACAAGGAGAAGGATGATTTGGGGTTCGATTTGGCCGAGTTGCCCAAACCGCGCGATATTAAGGCTTATCTGGACCAGTATGTCATCGGGCAGGATGATGCCAAGCGTAATCTTGCCGTGGCGGTTTACAACCATTATAAAAGATTGGCACAGCAGACATCGGACGATGGAGTGGAAATCGAGAAATCGAATATAATCATGGTGGGAAGCACCGGAACGGGAAAAACCCTTCTGGCCCGTACCATAGCCAAATTATTGCATGTGCCTTTCACGATAGTGGATGCTACGGTGTTTACCGAGGCCGGCTATGTAGGGGAGGACGTAGAGAGTATTCTTTCCCGTTTGTTGCAGGTGGCCGATTATAATGTACAGGCTGCTCAACGGGGTATTGTCTTTATCGACGAAATCGACAAGATAGCCCGTAAGAGTGATAATCCTTCCATCACGCGTGACGTGAGCGGGGAAGGGGTACAACAGGGGCTGCTGAAACTTCTGGAGGGTTCGATGGTCAATGTGCCGCCCAAGGGGGGACGCAAGCATCCGGATCAGGATTACATCCATGTGGACACGCGTAACATCCTGTTCATCTGCGGAGGAGCATTTGACGGTATCGAGAAGAAGATAGCCCAGCGGATGAATACGCATGTGGTCGGTTATAACTCGGTGCAGAATATGCAGCATATCGATAAGTCTAACCTGATGAAGTATATTCTTCCGCAGGACTTGAAATCTTTCGGGCTGATTCCGGAAATCATAGGCCGTTTGCCGGTGCTGACCTATCTGAATCCGCTCGACCGTACGGCATTGCGCAATATACTGACAGAACCGAAGAACTCTATTGTGAAGCAGCAGGTCAAGCTCTTTGAAATGGATGGCATTAAGCTGTCTTTTGATGAAGATACGTTGGAGTATATCGTGGACAAGGCAGTGGAGTATAATCTCGGTGCCCGCGGACTGCGTTCCATCATGGAGAGTATCATGATGGATGCGATGTTTGAAATTCCCTCCAAGAAAGTAAAGACGTTCAAGGTGACGTTGGAATATGCCAAAAAACAATTGGAGAAGGCCAACCTCTCCGGTTTGAAAGCAAGTTAACAGGAGGACGTTTGTGGAATTTTGAGTTAAGAAATGAAGAAATCCTGAAAATAGTTTCCCAATAATTTGCAAATATGAGGTATTTGTTTATAACTTTGTTAGGGGCAACAATGTTAAACCTGAGTTTGATTTTATTGGAAAACTATTGATATGGATGCAATGCTGAATTTGACAGAACCTCTTAAGCGGTATTTTGGCTTTGAAACCTTTAAGGGCGACCAGGAAGCCATCATACGCAATGTGTTGGCGGGCAGGGATACTTTTGTTCTGATGCCTACCGGCGGAGGAAAATCGTTGTGCTACCAGTTACCGTCTCTTTTGATGGAAGGTACGGCGATTGTCATATCGCCTTTGATTGCTTTGATGAAAAATCAAGTGGATGCAATCCGGGCGGTGTGCGGAGATGACGGCGTTGCCCATTATCTGAATTCGTCTCTGAACAAAGGGGCGATAGATATGGTGAAGAGTGATATTCTGCACGGGAAGACCAAGTTGCTTTATGTAGCTCCGGAATCGTTGACGAAAGACGAGAATGTGGATTTTCTCCGGAATGTGAAAATTTCGTTTTATGCGATAGACGAGGCGCATTGTATATCGGAATGGGGGCACGACTTCCGGCCGGAATACAGGCGGATTCGCCCGATAATCAACGAAATCGGTGCGGCACCGGTGATAGCCTTGACGGCTACGGCAACCGATAAGGTACGCGGCGACATCAAAAAGAACTTGGGGATGACGGACGCCAAGGAGTTTAAAAGCTCTTTTAATCGTCCGAACCTGTATTACGAGGTAAGGAACAAGACCAAGAATGTAGATAAGGATATTATCAGGTTCATCAAACAGCGTCCGGGGAAGAGCGGTATTATTTACGCTTTGAGCCGTAAGAGGGTGGAGGAGCTGGCCGAAATACTCCGGGCGAACGACATTAACGCGAGGGCCTATCATGCCGGAATGGATTCGGCTACCCGGTCGCAGACGCAGGATGATTTTATCATGGAGCGCATTGATGTCATTGTAGCTACCATCGCTTTTGGCATGGGGATAGACAAGCCGGATGTACGCTTTGTGATTCATTATGATATACCCAAGAGCCTTGAGGGGTATTATCAGGAGACCGGTAGGGCCGGACGCGACGGAGGAGAAGGTTTGTGCATAACTTATTATACCTACAAGGACCTTCAGAAGTTGGAGAAGTTCATGGAGGGTAAGCCTGTGGCCGAACAGGATATCGGGCGCCAGCTCCTTTCAGAGACGGCCGCTTATGCGGAATCTTCCGTGTGTCGTCGTAAGTTCTTGTTGCATTACTTCGGTGAGGAATATCATGAGGAGAATTGTGGTAATTGTGATAACTGTTTACACCCGAAAAAGAAAGTGGAAGCAAAGAATCAATTAAAGGAACTGCTTGAGGTTGTACAAGCAGTGAAAGAGAATTTTAAGGCAGATTATATTATAGATGTATTAGTTGGTAAGGAGACAGACGAGGTTATCGCTCATAAGCATGCTGATCTGGATTGTTTCGGATGCGGTGACGAACATGAGGAAAAGTTTTGGAATGCTGTCATCCGGCAGGCATTGATAGCCGGTTATCTGGAGAAAGAGATTGAGAATTACGGCATCCTTAAGTTGACGGCAAAGGGGCGTAAGTTCATGAAGAAGCCGGAATCTTTCATGGTTTCGGAAGACAATGAGTTTGAAGATGACGACGAAGAGGTGGTAAGCCGTTCCGGAGGAGGTACAGGCGTGACGGATCCGGCGTTGTTCAATGCGTTGTTGGACTTGCGTAAAAAGATGTCCAAGAACTTGAATGTGCCGCCCTATGTCATTTTCCAGGATCCTTCGTTGGAGGCGATGGCGACGATGTATCCGGTCAGCATAGAGGAACTGCAGAACATACCGGGAGTCGGTGCCGGGAAGGCAAAACGTTACGGAAAGGAGTTTTGCGATTTGATACGCCAGCATTGCGAAGAGTATGAGATTGAGCGTCCGGAAGACTTGAGGGTACGTACGGTGGCCAATAAGTCAAAGTTGAAAGTGAGTATCATTCAGAGTATCGATCGCAAGGTGGCGTTGGATGATATTGCGTCGGCTAAGGGCATTGATTTCAACGAGTTGTTGGATGAGATAGAGGCGATTGTTTATTCCGGAACGAAACTGAACATCGACTATTTCCTGGATGAGGCAATGGATGAAGACCATTTGCTGGATATTTATGATTACTTCAAAGAGTCGGAGACAGACAGCTTAGCTGTTGCCATGGACGAGTTGGGGGACGATTATACAGAGGAAGAAGTCCGTTTGGTGCGAATCAAATTTATTTCCGAAATGGCAAATTGATAACAGACAAAACGATTTTTGAAAAAGATAAAGCTGTAAGGGTGTAGACAAATACTGTTTACACCCTTTTTTGTGGCATATTGTTTCGCAGAATAATTTGGTAGTTCGGCAGAAGTTGCGTATCTTTGTCGTGCAGTATTATAATAAATAGATTCATGAACCAGCAAACCCTAATATATCACATGTTGCGAGACGTAAAAAGGATTTCTCCTTTTTGCGAGCGTTTCCTCGTGCATGTGCACTGGTTCAGTGGCTTTATTTGAAAAGGGTAAGTTCGGAATAATTTTCTAATGCGGTGCTGTTCGTATGAAGGGCACGTAGGATGCTATTCTTTTTCCGAACATTTTCATCATGAGATTTTTAGAGAGTACGGCAGGTTCTTTGCGAGAAGGGCGGGCTGGAATGTTTTACCCTTTTAATGTGTTTCGTGTATGTTTAAGATTATATCTATTATGTTTGTCGGATTGGGAGCCGGTTATTTGTTGCGTGACTTGAAACTCATGCGAAAAACGGAGAAGACCATTCCGTTGACTGTTTTTGCTATGCTTTTTATCTTGGGGATATCGGTCGGGTCGAACAATTTAATCGTCAGTAATTTGGGAAGATTTAGCGGACAGGCGGCTTTGCTGGCTTGTTTCAGTGTGTTGGGCAGTATCATAGCAGCTTGGTTGGTATATTATCTTTTTTTTAGGAAGGGAGGAGAATGATGAAAGGAAGTATGATTGTCTGTTTGTTCTTTTTGTTAGGTTGTCTGATAGGTTTTGGTGTCCACATACAACTCGATACGCACAATCTTTCGATGTATATATTATATGTATTGATGTTTCAGGTGGGTATCAATATAGGTAGCAATGAGAACTTGAAGGGGATGCTGGCTCATTTTACTCCGAAAATGTTGATCATTCCTTTGGGGACGATTGTCGGAACATTGCTTTTTTCGGCGTTAGCCAGTTTGTTGTTAAGCCAATGGAGTGTGTTTGACTGTATGGCGGTGGGGAGTGGTTTTGCTTACTATTCTTTGTCTTCCATTTTGATTACCCAGTTTAAGGAACCGTCGTTAGGGCTTCAGTTGGCAACGGAATTGGGGACTATCGCATTATTGACCAATATATTTCGTGAAATGATGGCCTTGTTGGGAACTCCTCTTATCCGTAAATGTTTCGGGAGGTTTGCTCCGATTTCGGCAGCAGGAGTCAATTCGATGGATGTGCTGTTGCCTTCTATCCTGCGTTATTCCGGTAAGGATATGATGCCGATCGCGATTCTACATGGCGTTTTGATAGATTTGAGTGTTCCCGTATTCGTTTCCTTCTTTTGTAGCCTGTGAGATGTGAAGGGAAAAAGGTAAGGCGGCCATATCGTTTTTGAGGCGATGAGGCCGCCTTTTATCACAAAAAAAACAAAAAAAGGTCGCTGTTTCATATAAAATGCGTATATTTGCATGCAATAAATTTAAAGCCTATGTCATCATTTATTGCAGATAAAATTGTAATGGACGGATTGACTTACGATGATGTATTGTTAATCCCCGCTTATTCAGAAGTTTTGCCACGTACGGTGGAGTTGACCACAAAGTTTTCTCGTCACATTGAATTGAAAGTGCCTTTCGTCACGGCTGCAATGGATACTGTAACCGAGGCTCCAATGGCTATTGCCATTGCACGCGAAGGAGGTATCGGTGTGATTCACAAGAATATGTCCATAGAGGAACAGGCTCGTCAGGTGGCTATCGTGAAACGTGCTGAAAACGGTATGATTTATGATCCGGTGACGATTAAACGCGGACGTACGGTGGGAGATGCGCTGAATATGATGAGCGAGTATCATATCGGAGGTATTCCCGTTGTAGACGATGAAAACAAATTGGTGGGTATCGTTACGAACCGTGATTTGCGTTTTGAACAGAATCCCGACCGTAAGATAGATGAAGTGATGACTTCAGAGAATCTGGTCACGACACATCAGCAGACAGACCTTTCGGCTGCGGCTAAAATCTTGCAGGAAAATAAAATTGAGAAATTGCCTGTGGTGGATAAGGATGGCCGGTTGGTTGGTTTGATTACTTATAAGGACATTACAAAAGCAAAAGACAAACCGATGGCTTGCAAGGATGAGAAGGGGCGTTTGCGCGTGGCAGCAGGAGTCGGAGTAACAGCCGATACGTTGGACCGTATGCGTGCCTTGGTAGAAGCCGGAGCTGATGCTATTGTGATTGATACGGCACACGGTCATTCCAAATATGTGGTTGAGAAATTGAAAGCCGCTAAGGCTGAATTTCCGAATGTGGATATCGTAGTGGGTAATGTGGCTACGGGAGAAGCAGCTAAGATGTTGGTGGAAGCAGGTGCCGACGGCGTGAAAGTCGGCATTGGTCCGGGATCTATCTGCACGACACGTGTCATTGCTGGTGTGGGGGTACCTCAGCTTTCTGCTATATATGATGTTGCAAAGGCTTTGAAAGGAACCGATATTCCGTTGATTGCAGATGGCGGTATCCGTTATTCGGGAGATATTGTAAAAGCATTGGCTGCCGGTGGATATTCGGTTATGTTGGGTGGTATGCTGGCCGGTGTAGAAGAGTCTCCCGGAGAAACAATTATCTACAACGGCCGTAAGTTTAAATCTTATCGGGGCATGGGTTCCCTCGAAGCTATGGAAAAAGGTTCGAAAGACCGCTATTTCCAAGCCGGAGAAACCGACGTAAAGAAACTTGTTCCCGAAGGTATTGCTGCTCGTGTACCATTTAAAGGTTCACTTTTTGAAGTTGTTTACCAAATGGTTGGTGGTTTGCGTGCCGGTATGGGTTATTGCGGAGCTGCCGATATAAATGCCCTGCACAATGCGAAGTTTACCCGCATCACAAATGCCGGTGTGGCCGAGAGCCATCCGCACGATGTGGCGATAACCAGCGAATCTCCCAATTACAGCAGAGGTCAGTAGTAGGATTCTTACCATACTTTAATAAGTTTATACACCTGTTTGGCGCGTTCGATATAATAAATTTATTATATTTGAGCCGTTAAAACAGGTGTATTTTTATATAATACAATCAAAGAAAATAATACGATGAAGATTCCTCATATTTTAATGGCGTCGGTTTTGTTTGTTCCGATGGTTTCGTTGGCTCAAATAACGTCCGATACAGAGATTATGAACATTGGCGGGAAAAGTATAACCAAAGGAGAATTTGAGTATACTTATCGAAAAAACATACAACAGCAGTCCGAAAAAACGCCCCTTGACGAATATGTAACGTTGTTTGGAAACTATAAATTGAAAGTTGCCGAGGCCGAGGCTTTGGGAATAGATACGACTCGTCAATTTATTACGGAATTTGAAGGCTATCGCAATCAGTTGGTAAAGCCCTATATGGTCGACCAAAATGCAGAGGAACAATTGGCAAGAGAAGCCTACGATCGACTTCTTGAAGAGGTGGAAGCCTCTCATATTTTGTTTCGGGTAGACCCGTCGGCAACATTAGAAGAAAAAAGATCTGCATACGAGAAAGCTCTTAAAGTGAGAGAAGAAGCCATAAAAGGAACAGATTTTTCCGAATTGGCACGTCGCTACTCCGAAGATCCATCTGTACAAAATAATAATGGATATTTAGGATATTTCGGAGCATTCTATATGGTATATCCTTTTGAGAAAGCGGCTTACGAAACCGCAGTGGGAGAAATATCCATGCCGGTAGAAACGCAATTCGGATATCATCTGATCAAGGTAACCGATCGTCGTCCTACCCGGGCATTGGAATTATCTCATATTATGTTGAAAGTTCCTCAAAATGCTCCGGATAAAGTCCAAAAAGAACGGGAAAAAGAAATTTGGGAAATTTGCGATAAAATACAAAAAGGGGCAAACTTTTCCGAATTGGCACGTCGCTATTCCGAAGATCAGTCATCGTCAGAGAAAGGAGGTTTGTTACCATTGTTGACGACGGGTCAGATAATACCGTCTTTTGAAAAGGCCGCATTTGCTTTGAATGAAATCGGAGAAGTCTCGAAGCCTGTTCGTACTGAATTTGGTTGGCATATCATCAAATTGTTGGGAGAGAGAACCCCCGGTTCGTATGAGCAGATGCACGATGTCATCGTGCATCGTATGGCTCGGGACGAGAGAGCTGATGCCGGAAGGAAAATGTTTGTGGAAAAGTTGAAAGAGGATAAATATTTTGCTTGGGACGAGAGTGTTAGGGCGATGTTGGAAAAAGAGATTTCCGATACATCTTTTATGACTTGTCTCGCCAATATGGATCAAACCTTGTTTACTTTCGACGGAAAATCTTATCCCGTCTCAGGTTTAGTGTCTTATCTGAGTTCCGACAAATCAAGAGCCGTCTCTTTGTCGGAGTTGAGAGAATTGTCTGATAAATATGTATACGATGTCTTAGTGGATTACAAGACGAGCGAACTTTGCCGGACAAATGCCGATTTCCGCTATTTATTACAGGAATACCGGGATGGTATGTTGCTCTTTGAAATAAGCAATCGGGAAGTCTGGAATAAAGCGATGGAAGATGAAAAAGGTTTGAAGAAATACTTCCGAAAAAACAAAAAGAAATACACATGGGATGCTCCCCGATATAAAGGATATGTTATTTGCGGTGATGATGCTCAGCTGGTAAACGCTGTCAAAGAACAACTGCTAGGAATGAGTCAACCGTCCGATTCCGTTATACCATCTATTTACCGCCAATATAATGACAGCATTCGGCATATTGCTATCGAAAAAGGTTTATATCAGCCGGGAATGAATGCGATAGTCGATTATTTGATATTTAATAAGGAAAATACCGATACGACCGATACACAACTTCCGGTCAAAGATGTGTGTGGTAAAATTCTCGAATCTCCACAGTCTTATGAAGATGTAAAAGGACCGGTAATTTCCGATTACCAGACATATCTCGATCAGAAATGGATTAAGAAACTTCGTAAGAAATATCCTGTAACCATTCGCAAAGAAGTATTGGCTACGGTGGAGGAAATCGAATAAAATTTTCTATATTATCCGTAAATTATTCCAAGAATATGCGATATAGTTGCTATTTTGCTGTGGTAATAGGTATTTTGTTTTCTGTCTCAGCTTGTACGCTCGAAAAAAAAGAAGTACCGGGAGCCATTGTCAGTGTGGGAGATCGTTATCTTACACGTGAGATGCTGAGTCAGGTTATCCCCGACGGTTTATCCCATAGAGACAGCAGTGCATTTGCCGATGCCTATGTGCGTCATTGGGCAGAAGACGAGCTCGTATATGATGTTGCCCAGAAAAATATACCGAATGTCGGCCGTATAGAATTGTTGGTCGATAAGTATCGTCGTGAATTATTTGTTCATGAGTATCAAAAGCAGATTCTGAACGAGAAACTTGATGCCGAAATATCGGCAGAAGCGGTGAAAAATTATTATCGAACCCATCTCGATAAGTTTATTTTGAAAGCACCTATCATCAAAGGTCTTTTTGTGAAAGTCGCTGAAACTTCTCCTGAAATCAAAAATCTGAAAAAGTGGTATCGTAATAGAGATCACGGTTCGATAGAGAATATCGAAAAATATAGCCTTCATAATATCATCAATTATGAATATTTTTACGACCGTTGGATCTCGTTCGATGAAGTATTGAGTGCGATACCTTACAGCATCTCCGACGCCAATCGCTTTTTGCAAACCCATAAGTATCTCGAAATAAATAATGATGGCTATTGGTATCTTTTGAATATCAGCGATTATCTGCCTGCTGGAGCGAATATGCCACTCGATTTCGCCCGAACGCAAATAGAGGAAATCTTGTTGAATCAGAAACGTATGGATTTTCTGCATCAAATGAATAATGAATTGTACCAAGAAGCCCTTGAAAATCGGAAAATAAAATATTATGGTCGCGTTTATTAAAACAACGCAGCCGATAAATCATAAAAAAGTATGAGAAAGTATATTTTTATCTGCACATTGATAAGTTATCTCATCTCGGGAAATTTTGCGATAGCCCAGTCTCCTTCTCCCACATCGGGTGTGGTCGATGAGATTGTATGGATTGTCGGTGATGAAGCCATTCTTCTTTCCGACGTCGAGGCTCAGTACCGGGCTATGCAAAGTCAGGGACAGCGTATTAATGGTGATCCCTATTGCGTAATTCCCGAACAGATAGCCATACAAAAGTTGTTTTTGAATCAAGCCCGTTTGGATAGCGTTTTTGTAACCGAAGCAGAGGTCTTTTCAAATGTCGAACAACGTATAAACGTATGGATCAATTCGATTGGTTCCAAAGAGAAAGTTGAAGAATATTTCAATTCTACAATTTCTCAATTACGGGAAGAGCTATCTTCTACTGTACGTGATCAGTTGACTGTGGAAGCTATGCAGCGTAAATTGGTGGGCAGTATAAAAGTCTCTCCGGCCGATGTACGTCGTTTTTATGCCAATTATTCGACGGATAGTATTCCTTATATTCCAGTACAGGTCGAGGTACAGTTGATTCGGGTCGATCCGATCATTCCGCAACAGGAAATCGATGATATAAAGGCGCGTTTGCGTGAGTACACCGACCGGATAAATAACGGAGAGGCAGAATTTTCGACGTTGGCCATTTTGTATTCCGAAGATCCCGGATCGGCTCGCAAAGGCGGTGAATTAGGTTTTTTCAGTCGGGCAGATATGCTTCCTGAATTTACCAATGTGGCATTTTCATTGAATGATCCGAAAAAAGTTTCAAAGATCGTTGAGACGGAATTCGGGTATCATATCATACAACTCGTAGAAAAGAGGGGAGACCGAATCAATTGTAGGCATATCTTATTGAGACCGCGGGTGTCGAATGAAGAACTGAATCAGATGATTGCCCGTATGGATACCCTACGCCGGGATATTCTCGACAATAAGGTAACCTTTGAAGAGGCTGCTCAATATGTCTCTCAGGATAAAGAAACACGCAATAATAAGGGATTAATGGTGAATATGTCTGAAACCGGCGTATCTACCACAAAATTCCAGATGGACCAGCTTCCGCAGGAAATCGCAAAAATCGTCGATAAAATGGAAGTGGGTGAAATCTCGGAGCCTTTTACGATGATCGACCAAAAACGTGGGAAAGAAGTTGTCGCCATGGTCAAATTGAAAGCTCGTATCCCGGGACATAAGGCCAATGTGTCGAATGATTTCCAGATATTGAAAGGTATCGTCGAAAATCATAAGCGGAATGAACTTATCGATAATTGGATTCGTCAGAAACAGAAAGAGACCTACATTCGTATTAAGGATGGATGGGACGACTGTGATTTCATGTATGACGGTTGGATTAAGAAATAAATTCGATGCAGAAGAGGCTTTATAAAAAAATATCGGGCTGCCGCTTTCTTCGGTGCATCGCCGGGGTGATATTGGTTTTGTTTGCCGTTATCGATGTATCGGGAACGGCTTTCTGTATAGAACCGCCTGAGCGTCGACAGCCCGACCTCTCTGGAACGACGAAGAAGGATAAAGTCTTTCTCGAAGCAGCCAATGAATTGGAATTTAATGAATTGATTGCTCCCGATTTTCAGATACTGAGAGGTGATGTCCGTTTTCGTAAAGATAGTATGTATATGTTTTGCGACAGTGCCTATTTCTATGAGAAGTCCAATTCTCTCGATGCTTTCGGAAATGTCCGTATGGAGCAAGGCGATACTTTGTTTATTTTCGGAGATGAATTGTATTATGACGGGGAGACGCAATTGGCTCGTATACGGCATAATGTACGAATGATAAATCGTGATGTCGTGCTTACAACCGATAGTTTCAATTACGACATGGAAATAAATATTGGGTATTATTTCAATGGAGGGGAGGTTGCCGATTCGGTCAACCGACTCAATTCTTTTTACGGGCAATATTCTCCCGATACAAAAGATGCGATATTCAATTACGATGTAAAATTATTCAATCCCCAATTTACGCTTTATTCCGATACGTTGGAATATAATACGACAACGAAAGTGGCCGACATATTGGGGCCGTCAATTATTGTATCCGACAGTAATACGATATATTCGTCATTGGGTTTTTATAATACGGCCGACGATTTGGCTCAGCTTTATAACAGATCTTTGATTGTTTCAAAAAGTCAAAAGTTAACCGGCGATACGATTTTCTACGATCGGAATAACGGGTTTGGCGAGGTATTCGGCCACATGGTTGTGGACGATACATTGCGCATGATGCAGATGCATGGGAATTACGGCTTTTATAATGAATTCCGGGAAGAATCTTTTGCAACAGATTCGGCATTGCTCATCGATTATTCCCAGCCGGATACATTGTATTTGCATGCTGATACATTGGAGTCGTTGAGGCCCGATAATGTAAAACGTATATTACAGGCATATCATGACGTACGTATCTATCGGAGCGATATGCAGGCGATTTGCGATTCTATGATATATGACGTAGAAGATTCGGTATTGATCATGATGGACGGACCGATTATGTGGAATCTCGATTACCAGATTTTCGGTGATACTATCAAGGTGTTTATGAACGATTCGACGATCGACTGGGCACATATCCCGGCATTTGCTTTTGCGACACAACAAAAAGATACGGCCTTTTTCGATCAACTCTCGGGAAAGGATTTAAAGGCTTATTTCACGAACGGAGATATTTCTCGAGTTGATGTCAGCGGGAATGTACAGACTATATTTTATCCGCAAGAATCGGACATGACTTACACCGGAATGAACAAGGCCGAGACGAGTTTTCTTACCATGTATATGAAAGACCGTCAAATGGATAAGTTGAAAATGTGGCCTACCGTTGACGGGACGATGACTCCTATATCGAAGTTGAAACCCGATATGATTTTCTTGCCCGATTATAAATGGTATGAAAGTTACCGGCCTCGAAATAAGTTCGATGTTTTCAGAGCAACGAATCGTCCCCGGTCGGAAATAAAAAAGATTCGCCATACCGAAGAATTTTTTGAAGAAGAGTAAACTATTATTATGAGCGATATTATCCATCTTTTACCCGATTCCGTTGCTAATCAGATTGCCGCTGGTGAAGTCATACAACGTCCGGCATCTGTTGTGAAGGAATTGGTCGAAAATGCTATCGATGCCGGAGCGACCGAGATACAAATCTTTATAAAAGATGCCGGACGTACATTGATACAGGTGGTCGATAACGGTAAAGGTATGTCAGAGACCGATGCCCGATTATCTTTCGAGCGACATGCTACATCCAAGATAAGTTCGGCACAAGACTTGTATTCTTTGCGTACGATGGGATTTCGGGGCGAAGCTCTCGCTTCTATTGCTGCCATTGCTCAAGTGGAGTTACGAACCCGCCGTGCCGAAGATGAGATAGGGACATCGATTCTCATATCGGGTTCGAAAGTCGAATCACAAGAATATGTCTCGTGTCCCGCCGGTGCGAATTTCATGATAAAGAATATTTTTTTCAATGTCCCGGCTCGAAGGAAATTTCTGAAATCGAATCAAGTGGAATTCGGATTTATTATGTCCGAATTTGAACGCATGGCACTGGTTAATACGGATATAGCTTTCAAGCTCGTCCACAATGATGTAGAATTATATAATCTCCCGGCGTCTAATTTCAGACAACGTATTGTCTCCTTATTCGGTAAGAATTTGAACCAGCACCTTCTCTCTGTTGATGTTCAGACTTCTTTGGTTTCTATTACTGGATATATCGGACACCCCGACTCGGCCCGCAAACGCAATGCTTGGCAATACTTTTTTGTCAATGGTCGATATATGCGGCATCCGTATTTTTATAAGGCTGTCATCTCCAATTACGAACAATTGTTGCCTGCCGGCGAGATGCCTCACTATTTTCTGCATATACAAGTAGACCCATCTACCATAGATGTGAATATTCATCCGACAAAAACAGAAATAAAATTTGAGAATGAACAACCTATATGGCAAATTTTATCGGCTGCCGTGAGAGAAACATTGGGAAAATCCAATGCTGTCCCGACAATCGACTTCGATACCGAAGGTGCACCCGAAATACCTATATTGCATCACGGTCAGCAGGTTGAGCCACCTCGGGTATCATATTCTCCCGATTACAATCCGTTTGCGTCGTTTTCTACAAAACCCTCGAATCATTCGCATAAAGTCGATTACGATTGGACTCAGCTTTATAAAGATTTTCAATCGAATAAAGATATGCCTATGACCCCAGAAGAGGGGTCCGGAGAGATAAAAATACCTTCTAAGATAAATTGCCTGACTTCTGTCGAGGATATGACCAAAGTATCATCGGAAGCGATACCGCTTTCCATTCCGATGCAGGAAACTTCCCGTTCGATAGATACGGGTATTGAACATTTGCAGATAAAAGGTCGCTATATATTGACGTCGGTAAAATCGGGACTGATGATTATCGACCAGCATCGGGCGCATGTACGCATCTTATTTGATCGATATATGTCTCATATACAGGATAAAAAAGGCGTTTCCCAGCGTCTTCTTTTTCCTGAAATGATACAATTGTCTCCGGCACAAGGAGCAGAATTGCTATCGGTTCAAGAAGATTTTGAAGCATTGGGATTCGATATTTCCGATATGGGAGGAGGGGCTTACGCCGTCAATGCAGTTCCGGCAGGTATCGACGGGCTTGATGTGTCGACGTTGATCGATAAAATGCTCGAAACAGCGACGCAAAGAGGCGGCGATGTAAGTGTCGACGTTCATGAAGCCATTTCGTTGGCATTGGCCGAGTCGGCTGCAATTCCGTATGGACAGATTTTATCTCCGCTGGAAATGGAGAAATTGATCAGTGATCTTTTTTCTTTAACAGCCCCCAATTATACTCCCGACGGGAAAACCGTCGTATCGGTGATAGGGGATGATGAATTACAAAAAAGATTCCGATAGATAAGAGCTCTTATTTATGTATCGATATATTTCTTTGGCGTTCTTGTTCTTGTTTTCTCTTTCCTTTCCGGTAGAAGCCGCAAGAAAGAAAAAAGAAGCTGTTCCCGAGAAGTCGGAGGAGACGATTTTTATGGAAACCTATTTTCCCGAACGTCCTTGTCGGGAATGGGAGATCGGAAGAAAGTTTATCTATCTCGATGATGATCTCTCAGCACTGATACATCCTCAGGCTATTTCATCCGGGGACTCTTCTTATAGGGGAAAAATATTTATATACGAAGGTATGGTCGAGGCATCGCCGTGGAGAAAAGGAACGGTAAATTTAGAGTTTACATGTGAAGAACGAAAATACTATTTTAAAACCGGAAAAAGCAGGGAAGAGATAATGAATTCGTCTTACACTCCGTTATTGCCCATGTTGGTTTCAGATGAAGACATAAGTAAAGCCCGACAGCTGCTGGTAGGAAAAACGCTATATACCCGGCCGGCTACGTGGGTCGATTCCATAGGAAATACCTCTTCAAACCGACGCTATTGCCCGGTCAAAATCGTTGACATACAGCCCGGGAATAGTGTTTATCCCATAGCATTCGTTTTCGAAGATGAAACCTCGTCGACATATCGGATATTTGGTTCTCTTACACAGACATCTCGTATGCAAGCAGCAACGTTCGATCGCTTGTTTACCTTCGACAATCCCCGATGTTCATACAAAGATATTCCCGATAAACACTGGCGACTGATTACGCTCGGTCGTGTAACCGAAGGTATGACAAAAGAGGAATGCCGTTTATCGTTGGGTAGTCCGCAAAATGCAAGAGAAATACCCACATACAGTGGTTTGAAAGAAGAGTGGTTTTACCGTACAGGAGCTTATCTCTATTTCGAAGATGGAAAATTGTCCCGTTACCGATAAAATATTTTGTACATGAAAATATATGAGAATTATTCGTTGCAGGAAAGACACACATTTCATTTGCCCGTAAAGACCCGATATTATATCGAGTACGATACTGTAAACGAACTATGTGCCTTTATAAAAGAGAATTCGCTATTTCGGGAATACTCGTGCTATCATATAGGTGGAGGTAGTAATCTCTTGTTTTTACAAGATTACCGGGGTATCATACTCCATTCGGCCATACGATTTATCGAGTGTGTGGGGGAGGACGAAGATACTGTTTTATTACGAGTCGGGTCTGGTGTCGTATGGGACGATTTCGTCAAATATTGTGTGGAGAATAATTGGGGAGGAGTAGAGAATCTGTCGCTGATACCCGGAGAAGTGGGAGCTTCGGCTGTACAAAACATAGGAGCCTACGGTGTCGAGGTGAAAGATGTAATAGAAAAGGTCGAAACGATCGATATGCAAAATGGCGAATCCCGCACATTTACAAATGCCGAATGTGCGTATGCGTATCGTGATAGCATATTCAAAAAGGAGCTTCGCGGACGATATATCGTTTCTGCCGTGCAATACCGTTTGCAGAAAAATGCAGGTTATCACCTCGATTATGGAAATTTACGGGAGGCTGTTGAGCGTTATACCCACCCAACGCTTGCAGATGTGCGTAAGGTTGTCATAGAAATCAGACAATCGAAATTACCCGATCCCGATGTTATAGGGAATGCCGGTAGCTTTTTTAAAAATCCGGTAGTCTCGATAGAGCACTATAAGTCTTTGAAAGAGCGTTTTCCCGATATGCCCCATTATCCGGTCGATGAATCGAATGTGAAGTTGCCGGCCGGTTGGCTGATCGATAGAGCCGGTTGGCGGGGAAAAGTACATGGTGGAGCCGGTGTGTATGAGAAACAATCGCTTGTCTTGGTAAACCGGGGGGAAGCGACAATCGGGGATATAACCGAATTGGCCGAGAAAATTTGCCATTCGATAAAAGAAAAATATGATATAGACTTATATCCGGAAGTAAATTATATTGGATAGAATGCGCGTAGAATTTTTGGGAACAGGAACATCAACGGGCGTACCCATGATCGGTTGTCGTTGCGATGTGTGTCGGTCGAAAGACTCACGTGATCGGCGCTTACGTTCGTCTGTCTGTCTGACAGTCGACGATAAAAATATTTTAATCGATTGCGGCCCGGATTTTCGACAACAGATGTTGCGGAGCGGTATCGACCACATCGATGCGGTATTGCTTACACACGAGCATTACGACCATACATCGGGTCTTGACGAATTACGAAATTTCAGTCGCAATAATCCTATTCCCATATATGCCGAACCGAACGTTCTGGATATTATACATCAACGCCTTTTTTATTGTTTTTCGGAGCAACCCAATCCCGGAGTTGCTCATTTGGAACTCAAAGCGATAGAAAATCTCTCGCCATTTACGCTTTTCGGCATCGATATAGAACCAGTCAGAGTATGGCATTATAGGCTTCCCATTATCGGTTACCGCATCGGACGATTTGCCTATATTACCGATATGCTCACGATACCCGATGGGGAATGCGCCAAGCTGTCGAATCTCGATACTTTGGTTGTCAATGCCTTACGGCATAAGCCCCATATTTCGCACCAGAACCTCGAAAGTGCGTTGACTTTTATCGCACAACTTAATCCGGAACAGGCTTATATCACACACATGAGTCATCAAATAGGTTTTCATGAAATCGAAGAGAAGAAGCTTCCTCGGAATGTGGCTTTTGCCTATGATGGGCTGACGATATCTGTCTCTGATAATTGAAAAATAGGTCGGATTGTTGTATGTAGAAAAAAGTGAAATCGATATGAGACAACAGGCATTTTCGATAAAAAGCCGCATTCACAGCTTTTCCAATGCATTCCGCGGATTGGGATTATTTTTCAGGCAAGAACATAATGCACGTATTCATGCGGTTATTGCAGTTATAACCGTAGTTTCGGGAGTCTTGGTCGGTCTGTCGAGGATGGAATGGATAGCTGTATTTTTTGCAATCGGTATGGTTATCGCTACGGAGGCAGTGAATACTACGGTAGAATACCTGTGCGATTTTATATGTCCCGAGTACAACGATAAAATCAAGAAAATAAAAGATTTGGCGGCAGGTGCGGTCTTAATATGTGCGATAGCAGCGGTAATAATAGGTTGTATTATTTTTATTCCCCATTTGATTACATTGGTGAATCTCTCTCTTTCGTAAAATTTTTCTCGATGAATCATGCAAAGAACGATTCCCAATTAAAGGAATTGTTCTTTTGTTTTGTATAGGCTTCTTTATCATTCATTATAAAGACCGTATTTATGGAATTTATATGAGTTCATAATGTTTTCATCGGTATCGGCTTGTAACAGGAGCAATATATCTCGACAAAACTCCATATATCCCGTTCCGTTTGCCGTTACAATGTTTTTATCATATACGCACTGTTTTTCAATATATCCGTTCTCGTTTGTATAATTTTCTTTTCCCCATAATTTCAGTTGTTCTTTGGTATTCCCCGTATGTTTGACGTGGTTCAGGAATCCGTGCGCAGCCATGAATGATGCGGCATTACAAATCGCGCCTACGATTTTCCCTTGCTGTAAGGCTTTTGTTACGATAGGGACAAGCGATTCGGCGACAGGAGTATTCCATTGCATCCCCCCGATTAGAATCAGAGCGGCATAATCTTCGGGCAAATTCCGAAAACTATAATCGGGTATCGTTCGGAATCCTCCAATAGAACAGACTTCTTTTTCGGTGGGGGCAACCGTTTTCGGGATATATTTTTTGTCGCTCCCGGGCATCACCCCGAAATTCAAAGAAGTTGACAGGAATGCGCCTTCCCAATCGGCATATTCATCGAGTAATACAAATAAAACTTCTTTTTTCATATTTTCGTTTTTATAATTTCTCGTTATCGTTTTTTGTTGTTATTCAAAAAATATTTTTGGTTATCTTGTCGCAGGAAGCGTTCGTCGACAAGATAACGAATCGTTTCTACAATTTGTTCTTGCGGATAGTGCAATCGTTCGACCAATTCGTTCAGTTTGAGCGGTTCATTTCTCAATAAGTCTTGCAGGGCGGAGGTAATTTGGTCGAATACAACTGGCGATAAAGTCGCGTTTTTCTTATTTTGACACACATCGCAACAGCCACAATTATCGGTCGTTTTTTCACCGAAATAGTCGAGTAACAATTTTTCCCTACAAATATTTTCGCATAAAGTATATTGCAGGATACGTTCTATCCGATATACAAAACGCTCTTTTCGTTCTTCGTATGCCGACCGGGGTATTACAAGATCTTTCAATCTTGTACGGGAACAGGTAAAAAGAATGAAGGGCATTCTTTTTCGAGGAACATAATGGATAATGTGTAATTTCCCCAAATAGATGAGACTCTCGTATATTGTTTCGGGAGACAACCCTGTACGCCGTTCGATAATCGACTCTTTGATAAATGTATAATCGGCGAATAATCCTGTATAAGAGCGTAACAAGCATTGCAATACCGTATCGGTATCGGGGTCGTCGGTTTTTAGTTTATACAATTCGTCTCTATGTACGGTTACCATGACACGGGACTGCGAATCGGCTTCTTCTATGTATTCTATATATCCCGACTGTTCCAATATTTTCAACGCGTGGTAAGCGGGCAGTATCGGGAATTTGAATGTCTTACAAAAAAGATTCAAATCGAAATCATGTACTGAGTTTATTCCAAATCCCTCGGCTACTTGCAAATAGTTGCACATGGCTTCGTATATACGGACTATAAAATCTTTTTCGGGGAACATGTCTGTTACCCTTTTATGCAGCTTGGATTTATCGGTCGGGGAGTAGAGCAGGACGGCATAAGAACTGTTTCCGTCCCGTCCGGCCCGTCCGGCTTCTTGATAATACTCTTCGGGAGAACTGGGTATATCGAGATGTACGACCAGACGCACATCGGGCTTGTCTATTCCCATACCAAAAGCATTTGTTGCAACTATAACCCGGGAATGCCCTTCTTTCCACTCTTGTTGTCTGCGCTCTTTATCTTCGGGATCGATACCCGCATGATAATATTGTGCGGATATTCCTGCACGATATAAGACCTCTGCAACCTCTTTTGTGCGTTTTCTGCTGCGGACATACACGATAGCGCTTCCCGGGACGCGGGATAATATATAGATGAGTTGTTGCAGTTTGTCTTCATTGTAACGGACAACATAACGAAGATTCGGCCGACGGAAACTTTTTCGGAAAACATTTTCAGCCTTAAAAAGCAACTTAGTCTGAATATCTTTTGCAACTTCGGGAGTTGCGGTTGCTGTTACGGCAAGTACGGGTATTTGGGGAATTGTCTGTCGCAATTCCGCTATTTTTAAATAATCGGGGCGGAAATCATATCCCCACTGCGAAATACAATGGGCCTCGTCTACAACAAGTAGTGAAACCGGTAAATCTTTGAGTTTTTCTTGGAAAAGTTGGGTCGATAGCCGTTCGGGAGAAACATAGAGGAACTTGTATTTCCCGAATATGCAGTTGTCGAGAGTAGTGAGCATCTCCCGTCGGCTCATTCCCGAGTGTATATACGATGCTTTTATGTCGAGGGCCCGCAACGTGTCTACTTGGTCTTTCATCAACGCGATAAGAGGCGTTACCACGATACATATACCGTTCATGTATAACCCCGGAACCTGATAAGTAATCGATTTTCCGCCACCGGTCGGCATTAACGCAAGCGTATCTATTCCTTTTAAGACCGATTGTATGATATCTTCCTGCAAGGGTCTGAAAGAGTCATATCCCCAATAACGTTTCAATATTTCGTGAATACTTTGCTCCATAATCAAAATTCGGGAATATCTTGTATTTCAAAAATCCGTAGTTAGCTTTTTGCAAAGATAGTGAAAGAATCTGCATTCGGCTCGCTCTTTATTATATCTAATGAGCGTCGAGAAGAATCCTTGTCAGTTGTTATATGGCAGGTGAGAGTATATTCTGTCTTTTTGGCAGTTTTTTTACTAAAAAAAGTTTGGCACAGATTTCGCAGTAAGAATAGTGTCTTTCTCGGAAAGAGAAGAAAAAAGAACTATATAATTAACTTAAAAATAAAAAGAAATGAACATTAAACCGTTAGCAGACAGAGTATTGATCAAGCCTGCACCAGCAGAAGAAAAAACTGTAGGTGGAATCATCATTCCCGATTCAGCCAAAGAGAAACCCTTGAAAGGTGAAATCGTAGCCGTAGGCAACGGAACGAAAGATGAAGAAATGGTCGTAAAACCCGGTGATACTGTATTGTATGGGAAATATGCCGGTACTGAACTGGAATTGGACGGTGAGAAATATCTTATCATGCGTCAGTCCGACGTCTTAGCAATTCTCTAACTTTTAACGTTGTTTATTCAACCTATTATACTTTACAATCATGGCAAAAGAAATTAAATTCAATATCGAGGCTCGCGAAGAGCTGAAAAAAGGCGTTGACGCTTTGGCTAACGCAGTGAAAGTAACTCTCGGTCCGAAAGGCCGTAACGTAATCATCGAGAAAAAATTCGGTGCTCCTCACATCACGAAAGACGGTGTTTCGGTAGCGAAAGAAGTGGAACTCGAAGAGGCTTTCCAGAATATGGGAGCCCAATTGGTAAAAGAAGTGGCTTCTAAAACCGGAGATGATGCAGGAGACGGTACGACGACAGCTACGGTATTGGCTCAGGCAATCGTCAATGTCGGGCTGAAAAACGTTACCGCCGGAGCCAATCCTATGGATTTGAAACGCGGTATCGACAAAGCTGTTGCCTGTGTGGTGGAAAATATCAAATCTCAGGCACAAGAGGTAAATGACGATATGGCTAAAATCGAATCGGTTGCCCGTATCTCTGCCAACAATGACAGCGAAATCGGAAAACTTATCGCCGAAGCTATGGAAAAAGTAAAACGTGAAGGCGTTATTACCGTAGAAGAAGCCAAAGGAACCGATACGACGGTAGAAATCGTAGAAGGTATGCAGTTCGATCGCGGATATATTTCTCCTTATTTCGTAACCAACACCGAAAAGATGGAATGCGAAATGGAAAACCCGTATATCCTTATTTTCGACAAGAAAATTTCTTCTCTCAAAGAGATGCTGCCCGTTCTCGAAGCTACTGCACAGTCGGGTCGTCCTTTGTTGATCATTGCAGAAGATGTCGACAGCGAAGCTTTGGCTACGTTGGTAGTAAATCGCTTGCGCGGCTCTTTGAAAATATGTGCTGTAAAAGCCCCCGGCTTCGGCGATCGTCGTAAAGAGATGCTCGAAGATATTGCCGTATTGACTGGCGGTGTCGTAATCTCGGAAGAGAAAGGTCTCAAACTCGAATCGACAACCATCGATATGTTGGGTCGTGCCGAGAAAGTAACCGTCGATAAAGAAAATACAACGATTGTAAATGGTATGGGCGACAAAGCAGCTATTACTGCTCGTGTAGCTCAAATCAAGGCACAAATCGAGAAAACCACGTCGGATTACGACCGGGAGAAATTGCAAGAACGTCTTGCCAAATTGGCCGGTGGTGTTGCCGTCCTTTATATCGGTGCTGCTTCCGAAGTAGAAATGAAAGAGAAGAAAGACCGTGTGGACGATGCACTGAGCGCAACTCGTGCGGCCATAGCCGAAGGTATCGTACCCGGTGGTGGTGTAGCCTATATACGTGCCATATCTTCATTGAACGACCTGAAAGGCGATAATGAAGACGAAACAACGGGTATTGAAATTATCAAACGTGCCATCGAAGAACCTTTGCGTCAAATCGTTGCAAATGCAGGTGTCGAAGGTGCAGTTGTCGTTCAGAAAGTAAAAGACGGCAAAGGCGATTTCGGTTACAACGCTCGCACGGGTGAATACGAGAATTTCTTTGCTGCCGGAGTTATCGATCCTGCTAAGGTTACTCGTGTAGCTCTCGAAAATGCGGCTTCCATTGCCGGTATGTTCCTCACGACTGAATGTGTCATTGCCGATAAGAAAGAAGAAAATGCAGCTCCCGCTGCCGGCATGGCTCCCGGAATGGGTGGTATGGGAGGCATGATGTAATTCTGAACTCTCTATAACAATCAAGAAACGGGCTGTAAATTCGTACAGCCCGTTTTTATTATCCGAAAAATATTCGTAAAAAATAAAATGAAACGATATTTCCCATAAAACGAAAAGGCCTCGAATATTTTTTTGTATCAAGAAGAAGTGGTTATCTTTGAAACATGGCTACTGGTAAAGCAAATCCATATCGAATCTGTTTAGTTGTAAAATAAGACCGTTTTTTGCGGCTCTACGCTGGAATAGATTTTTCACACCGATATTTGCCCCAATTCATTGTGTCGGAATCAACCATTAAAAAGTTTTGATATCTCTCTCTTTTCTCGATTCTATGTGGGATTTGCTGAACATAAAAAAGAGTCATATCCAATATTGGGTATGACTCTTTTTTATCGGAACAATATCGTTTAGCGTATGTTGGGATTGATTTTATTCCATTCGCTGATAGCTGGAAGAACACCCATGGCAATAACTTCGTCGCGAAGAGCACAAAGATGTTCGTAACTCTTTTCGAGAGCCGCTTCTTCCTCCGGCGTTCCTTTTACCGGTTTCAGATGGCAACCATCTGCGGTAATATCGGTTTCCCATGCCATCATGATATGATCGAACTTATCGTTCGAAACATACGTCCCGGCCGGCCAACGGAAAGGTTTTCCGCCCATAGCGGCAGCGATCATTTCGACCGATACGTAAGCCGGACTTTGGAATGAAGACCGTCCTCGCAAAGCGATGATATTTGCACCGCCTTTTATGACTTTCTGTTGTATCTCGACCCATTGCTCTTTGGAGAGAACCTCCGTCCCGATAAGCTCTGAAAGCGGTTTGCCATTAACTTTTGCCGTAGAAGCAAACACAGCCATTTGCTCGCCGTGTCCGCCGTAGGTACGGCAATTTTCGACAGAGTCCATCGATATTTGGAAATACTTGGACAATTCGCTGCGTAATCGGGTAGAGTCGAGAGCTGCTAATGTCGTAACCTGAGACGGTTTCAATCCCGAATGCAAAAGTACGATAAGACCGGTAATATCGGCCGGATTGAAGATGATGACGATATGTTTTACATCGGGACAATATTTCTTTACATTTTGCCCGAACTCTTCGGCAATGGCAGCATTTCCTTTCAAAAGGTCTTCGCGGGTCATGCCGGCTTTACGGGCCGCGCCACCCGAATTGATGATGTACTTGGCATCGGTAAGAGCCTCTTTGATGTCAGACGTATAAGTGATGTTTACTCCTTCAAAACCGCAATGATACAGTTCCTCAGCGACACCTTCCAGTCCCGGAGCATAGGGATCGTACAAGCAGATATTAGGTGTCAAATTCATCATAATGGCTGTTTGTGCCATATTGGAGCCGATCATGCCGGCAGCACCCACGATAGTGAGCTTTTCGTTTGTTACGAATTTCATAGCTTATATTTTTAATATTCGATTCGAATGATTTGGTCTCAAAGATACGAATAATAATCTTAACAAATCTGGCGATTAGGCTAATTATCATTAATAATTCTTTTATCGAATTTATGCGTAAAAAGTTTTTTCCATCTGATATTATAAAATATCTTCGCAACATTAAATTAAAAAGAGAATGTTATAGGCCACACGCTTCTATGTCAGATTAACGCTGAATCCGTGGATGTAGAAAACATGAGAAAAATACATACAGAGAAAATTTCGATGTATGAAAAGGTCGTGTTGTAAAACGATATAAAGAAAAAAGCCTCTGATTTTTCAGAGGCTTTTTTCTTGGAACTAAGTAGGAATTACAATAAGTTGCTGGCCAACTCGGAGAGCTTGCTTCGCTCGCCTTTTACCAGATTGACATGTCCGAAAATTTCTTGCCCCTGCATACGGTCTATCATATAAGCCAATCCATTCGACTGCGTGTCGAGATACGGAGAATCGATTTGATAAACGTCGCCGGTGAATACCATTTTTGTACCTTCGGCTGCACGGGTAATAATGGTCTTTATCTCATGTGGGGTAAGGTTTTGCGCTTCATCGATGATGCAGAAGGTATCAGAAAGACTCCGACCGCGAATATACGCCAATGCTTCTATCACCAAACTCCCTCCCGCCTGCATCTCTTGCAGGGTGCGATAGTCGTTGCTTTCGAGTGAAAATTGACGCTTGATGACATTGAGATTATCGAAGAGCGGTTGCATGTAGGGTGCAATCTTTTGTTTTTCGTCTCCGGGAAGGAATCCCAAATCTTTATTCGACAGTGATACGATGGGGCGGGCGAGAAGTATCTGTTTATACATGCCGTGTTGTTTCAGCGCACCGGCAAGGGCCAACAGCGTTTTTCCCGTCCCCGCTTTACCGGTAATGGCCAACAACTTGACGCGATCGTCATTCAGCAAATCAAATGCAAATGCCTGCTCGGCATTACGGGGTTCAATGCCGAAATTTTTTTCTTTGGTTACTTTTCTTACTATACCGTCCGCCGTAACATACCGGGCCAGTACCGAAGAGTTACCGCTATCGAGGACGAAACACTCGTTTGTGCGTAATTTCACACCGATCTGCTCTACCGGTATGCCTTTTTTAGAACTGTATATGGCATCGATTATATCGGGTGCAATTCCGGTGATAGTACGGTGTTCATTCTCGAAGAGGTCGTCGCTTTTGACTTTGTCATTGGTGTAATCTTCGGTCTCGATACCCAATGCCCGCGCTTTCATACGCAAATTTATATCCTTGGTAACAAGGATCGTACGCATATTTTTATGCTGCTCGGCAACTTCGATGGCTGCCGAGAGAATACGATGATCGGGTTTATCTTCGCGGAAAGCTTCTTTCACACGTTTGTTCAATGAACTATTAACGATGATAGACAGTCGCCCCAAGTCCGGCCCCAACTGAGCTCCGTTCTCAAAAAAATCTTTATCGGTGTATTTGTCGAGTTGGCGGGCAAATTCCCGGGCATTGTAATTGATTTCTTCATTTCCTTTTTTGAATTTATCCAACTCTTCCAATACGACTATCGGGATAAAAATATCATTCTCCTCAAAATTGAAAATACATTTGTGATCATGAAGGAGAACATTTGTGTCTAAGACAAAATTCTTTTTTCCCATGGCTTTAAAAGTTTTAAGGTTAGTTTCGTACTATACGAATTATTCAAATATAGGAATATTTTATGAGAAATAAAAGGAGAAGAGCAGATAAAATTGTTTTATATGCCTTATTCTTTCTTTCGTTTGTTCGGATTATAGACTTCTAATAAAGTCAACAGCCCGAATTCCGTACTTTTTTTTGACACGGATTCGGGCTGTTTATATTGGAGCGGGAATAATTATTCAAGAATAATATCGAACGGCATTCGAGCCTGCAAACGGTCTATCTTATCGATGTTTTTCAAGAACAGTAAACTCTCACCAAAATCTCCGAACATACTCTCTATTTTATTGTAAATATAGCGATCGGGATTTACATTCGAAAGAATACTTGTAAGGAAGTCGGTCTGGTTGGGGTATTTCACGACGCGATAATCTTCCAGTTTGGCCCGGTCGGCCGCAGCCTCTATTGCATCATTGATTCCGCCTAACTGATCGATCAGTTTCAATTCTTTGGCCATTTCTCCTGTCCATACACGTCCCTCGGCAATTCTTTTTATTTCATCGATTGGCATTTTTCGGCCGTCGGCACAGCGACGGGTAAAGAGTTCATATCCGTCATTGACCATATTTTGAAATAGAGCCTGTTCTTCGCCATTTAATGGTCTGCCCATCGCACCCATATCGGCAAGTCGGTTCGTTTTCACTCCGTCGAAGTGAAGGTCGAGAGTTTCGGTCAGTAATTTCGATGGGTCGGGAATCATTCCGAAAATACCGATAGAGCCGGTGAGAGTAGTCGGTTCGGCGACAATCCAGTCGGCGGCACAAGAGATATAATAGCCACCCGAAGCTGCATAATCACCCATCGATACGATGACAGGTTTCTTTTCTTTCAAAAGGGAAACCTCGCGCCAGATTTGTTCGCTTCCGTATGCACTCCCACCGGGAGAATTTACACGGAGTACGACCGCCTTTATATCTTTATCTTCCCGAAGTTTTCGGAGATCGAGCATGACTCTCTCCGAGTTTATACCTTCGGTGCCGATAGAACTCATGGAATTATCTATCGAACCATAGGCGTAATAAACGGCTATTTTATTTTTGCTTTTATTTTTTTGCTCCTTGTCCTTGACATTGACCATTTCTGCCAAAGTTACGGTACGAAGACTCTCTTTTTCATCTTTCATACCCGACATTGTTTTCAGATAATCGAGAACCTGATCTTTATACATCAATGTATCGGCCAGTCCGCAACGGACATACTCCGGAGCGGAAGAATAGTCCATATTCTTATCGGCCATCGCATTCAAAGAATCGGTCGGAATGTGTCGGGATACGGATATGTCGCTTACCAGTTGATTCCAAATCGATTGTATATAAGCCAACGTTTGTTCTTTGTTTGCCTTGCTCATTTCATTGGCGATGTAGGGTTCTACGGCCGATTTATAGGTTCCTACACGAAAAACCTGCATTTCAACGCCAACCTTTTTCATCAGGTCTTTATAGAACATAAGCCGACTTGCCATTCCATGCCAAGAGATGTTTCCTGACGGATTGAGTATCAGTTTATCGGAAACACTGGCCAGATAATAGGTGCTTTGGGTATAATTATCGCCGTATGCGATGATGAATTTTCCGCTTTCCTTGAAATCGGAGAGTGCCCGTCGTATCTCCTGCAAAGAGGCTGTCGAACAGGCAAAGCCTCCGGCATTGAGATAGATACCTTTGATATTTTCGTTTTCTTTCGCCTTTTTGATAGATTCGATAATATCGTCCAGTCCGTTGACGGTTGTATTGTCTCCGAATAATTGACCGAACGGATTTTCTTGACTCCGTTCCGATACAATCCCCTTGAGCTCTAAGACATAGATGGAATTATTTTTAACAACAGTCTCAGTCTCGGACGTTGCCCATATTCCGATTAAAGAAATGATTCCAAATCCTACAATAACAGCACCTGTAACGAGTATGCCGACAATGGTCGCCAGTGTAAATTTAAAAAAATCTTTCATACGTATGTACCTTTATGTTTTTGATATTTTCCAAGCTTTCTACCGCTGATCATCGGCCAACTCTATCACTTCGAGGTCTTTGAATCGACCCTCCTCGACAGAAAAACGAACCAATGTCCGCTGTTTATGAAATCCATACTTGCCGGCAGCTCCGGGATTGATGTGTAATAGTTGTAACTTTTTGTCATACATTACTTTAAGAATATGCGAATGTCCTGAGACAAAAAGATCCGGTGGATTCCTGAAAATCTCCGGCACGACGGCCGTGTCGTACTTGCCCGGATAACCGCCGATATGGGTGATCCATACATCGGCCCCTTCTATCGTAAAACGTTGGTTCTTAGGATATATAGTGCGCAGTTCTTGCCCGTCTATATTCCCGTAAACAGCCCTTAGTGGCTTAATGGCTTCAAGCCGTCGAGCCACTTCGAGAGAGCCAATATCGCCAGCGTGCCATATTTCGTCGCAAGACTCGAAGTAGCGAATATACCGGTCGTCCCACCATGCGTGTGTATCCGACAATAAACCAATGCGTTTCATCTGTACGAATTTAAGTCCTACAAATGTACATTTTTTTTCAGAATAAGAGCCTCGCTATAAAATAAAACCCGTCTTTCCATTATCGGAAAGACGGATTTAAAAACGCCGAATTCTGTAAAATATCTATTCGACATTATCTTTTAATTGCTTCCATATTGAGGTGTAAATTCCGAAAGAAAAGAGTGAGTATAGCAGGAAGAGACATATATAAACCATATAATACCACACACTATTTATGAAAACTCGCGATATGATGATAAGTATCGAATATATTATCCCAGATACGAAAAACATACCGAAAATACACCATTTATTTCCATCGGTTGCCCGATACGAGGCCCGAAGTGCCTCTATGGGACTTTTTTGCTTTTCTATTAGGAAATATGGCGATAATCCCCATGCCATGGCCATGACTATACCTGGTATGACAAAAAAGAGTAACGATGCGATGAGTGCGGCATACATGATGCCGACCAATATGAAATACTCACTCATATATTTTCGATATCGGGGATTAAAAATATGAGAGGGATTAATAGATTCCCCCTTAGACATTTGTACCGGCAAAAGTGTCATGGCAATCATCGTACCTATGTTCAGATAAGGAATCCATATCGTCAAGAAATAAAGTAGGATACACCCCAACAGCGGGAAAAAATTTCTCCCCGCATATACCAAGCCCTCTCGAAAGGTCGCTCCAAAACGTAGTTTCTGTTTTTTTCATAGTAAAAAAATTTAATACAACAATATACAAATATATCGAAGTTGTATTAATGATAATCAAATATATAATAAGAAACCGGCTTTCTATTCGAATTTAACAGTCCTTGCCGGACGAATACGTGAAATGATATAAGAGGGAGCTATGAGCATAAATATCGAAACAAGAAATGCCGCGATATTCAAAAGTATGAGATAACCTATATGGAAAGTTATAGGTACAGCCGGAATGTAGTAAACCTCAGGATCGAGTTTGATAATCTGGAAATAATATTGGACTAAACATAACGATATGCCGCATATGTTTCCCCACAACATACCCCGTCCGACAAGAAATGCTGCAACGTACAAAAATATTTTGCGAACCGATATATTTCCGGCTCCGAGCGTTTTTAAAACACCTATCATACGGGTATGTTCGAGAATGATGACAAGAAGCCCCGAAATCATGGTAAACCCAGAGACAAGCGACAAGAGTATGAGAATGACCCATACATTCATATCGAGAAGGTCGAGCCAATTGAAAAGCTGTGGATTCAACTCCCGTATTGTATGGGCAAAATAGGGATTATTGTAATGATCTTTCAGCAGCAACAAAGCTGTATATAATTGGTCGTTGACACTTTGAATAGCATCGATGTCCTTCAATCGGATTTCTATTCCGCTATATTGGTCGGCAGCCCATCGGTTGAGTCTCTGTATATGACGGACATCGCCAAAGATGAATATCTGGTCATACTCCGTCAAATTGGTCTGATAAATCCCCGAAACGGTAAATTTCCGGGCACGTATGTTTTCCTCCACAAAATAGCAGTAAATGGCATCACCTACGTTCAGATGCAGCTTATCAGCGATATAACGGGATATAAGTATTTCATTTCGGGCCGATTCCCCGGCAAGCTGCGGCATACGGCCGTTTGTGAGGTGCTCTTCAAGAAACTGAGTCGGATATTCGGCTGTAATTCCTTTCAAGGTAATACCGAGGAAATCGGTATCGGTTTTCAAAATTCCCGGTTTTGTAGCAAACAAGGTGTAATTGTCGATTTGCGGGAATTGCGCCAATAATGTGTCGAGAGCAGGAGAGAGGGCGATAGGAGAGGTTTCATAAGAATTCTGATAGGGAGATCCCGTAATCTGTATATGGGAACCGAAACCTATGACTTTACCGCTGATTTCTTTTTTGAACCCGATAACAATCGATACGGACAGAATCATAATGGCCATACCCAAAGCGACACCCCATGTCGCAATGCGTATGGCCGGAGGTATTTGTTCCGAACCAGTCTTTTTTCCAGCTCGGGAATATATACGTTTGGCAATAAACAGTTCTACACTCATAAGACGCGCCTGGGATAGGCTTCGAGCGCCTTTTGTAAGACAACCAAAGCCTTAGCCAAATCGTCTTTTTTCAAGACATACGCCAGCCGCACCTCATTCTGTCCCAATCCCGGTGTCGTATAGAACCCCGATCCGGGAGCCATAAATACGGTTTGACCTTCGTATTCGAAATGTTCAAGACACCAAGCACAAAAATCGTCGGCGTTATCGACCGGCAACTTGGCCATTGTATAAAACGCTCCCATAGGAATGGGCGAATAACAGCCCGGTATACGGTTTATCCCATCGATCAAGAACTTTCTCCGTTCGACGTACTCATTATAAATTTCCGACATATATTCGGCCGAAGCATCAAGAGATGCTTCGGCTATAATTTGCCCGATTAAAGGTGGACTGAGGCGAGCCTGACAGAATTTCATGACATTTTTCTTGAGCTCTTCGTTCTTGGTGATCAGCGCCCCTATGCGTATTCCGCATTCGCTGTATCGTTTCGATACCGAATCGATAAGTACGACATTATTCTCAATTCCTTTCAGGTGGAAAGCCGAAATGTAGGCTGCACCCGTATAACAGAACTCGCGATATACTTCATCGGAAAATAGAAATAAATCGTGCTTCTTTACAATATCGCGTATCTGGTTCATCTCTTTCTGTGTGTAGAGATAACCGGTCGGATTATTGGGATTACATATCAAAATGCCTTTGGTGCGGGGAGTAATCAATTCTTCGAACTTCTCGATAGGGGGGAGTGCAAACCCTTCATCGATCGAAGAAGGCAAGGTTTTGATGACAGCTCCGGCCGAGATAGCAAATGCCATATAGTTGGCATACGCCGGTTCGGGAACGATAATTTCATCACCTGGGTCGAGACAGGCCATAAAAGCAAAGAGTACAGCTTCCGATCCGCCGGTTGTAACGATGATGTCATCGACCGCGACATTGATGTTGAATTTGGCATAATAACCGACCAACTTTTCCCGGAAACTGTAAATACCCTCACTCGGACTATATTCCAGAATTTTACGCTCCAAATGACGAGCTGCATCAAGTCCCACTTCGGGGGTAGGCAAATCGGGCTGGCCGATATTCAAATGATAAACTTTTATTCCGCGTTTTTTGGCTTGATTGGCTAATGGAACAAGTTTGCGAATAGGAGAGGCGGGCATGATTTTCCCCCGCTCAGATATCTTTGGCATAATAAATATTTGTCGCTATAATTTTTTAATGTGGCAAAGTTATAAGATTTGCAGCACAAAAATAAGAAAAAAGAGAATTAAAAAACGAAAAAATAGAAAAGACTATCAAATGATAGTCTTTTCTATTTTAGGTACTCAAACCTTTCAATCTGAGATATTATGCTAAGAACACCTTATTCAGAAATTTGTCTCTTCAATGTATTTTCATATGCCGAAATAATTTGTTGCATACCCTCGGTCGGCTCCTGCGGAGAAATAACGACTTCCAACTTACCGATAGTCGAGTTTTCTCTCCGTCTCCTTTTAGCGTTCGGAAAATCGATAAGCAACTCATCGTTTTCAATAGAAAGTTGAAATTCTGCAGTAAACGTTGCCTTTTCTATTTGGGTAGCAGTAATGGGCACAAGAGAAATAAGAGGAACTTGTATATTACATTTTACAACAGTTCCTTCATCGTTTAAAACCGGATAATCGAGACTTATTGTCTTCGGATGTAGTGTTTTTTCTTCGCTTATGCCATTATCATCATTAGGGTATTCATAGAAATACTTGTCAAGTATCTGCCTGTTTTTTTCGCATAAGACGTCGGTCGCCTCCGAAATAGCTTGATAAATAGCTTCTACAAACGATTTAAACAAAATCATAAAACGTTATTTTTTCAGTTGTTCCAATTTATTCATAGCTTCAGAGACTTGTGATCGACTGTTATCTCCCAATCCAATAGCAGCATGGCAATTTGGACAAATAAATTTCATCCCGTTCAAAAGTTTCTCTATCTCAAAAGGAATCGGTGTCTTACACACCGGACAAGGTATACTTTGCATTTTATATCTCTTTTTACTGTAATTCTTTATTCACAGGACGAGGTTGGATCGCATTCGTATAAAGATCGATTATTGATAATACGCCTTTAGGTAGAGGCAAGGGACCTGCCGTGATTTCAACATTTAAGTTGGTTGATTCTTTTTTATTTCTATTACCTTTTTGCCCCATATTATTTCCTGAGGAAATTCGTCCTTTTAGAACGGCTTTTCGTTCTACTAAATTTGTTTTTAATTTGGCGTCATAGGAGCTCAATGAGGTTATTTCCATTCCGAAATTTAATTTTATCTCATTGACGGCGAGAGAGTTCATAGGTAATAAACAAAGTAGTGGTACTTGAAATACCAATTCCGTCTGCTGAAAATTCTCATTATCATTTTCTTCTATCACACTTTTCGTTATTGTCATTGGAATCATAACAGGCTTATATATTCCGTTTTCAAGAGAAAAACAATAATCAAGTAAGAAACGGGCTTGCCCGCTCAACATCATGACATTAGCTTTAGAAGCCGCGACAAGAGGAGCTATGAGAACCGATTCTATATTCAACTCCGCATGAAACTTCGGTACATACCGTTCTGAATTTTTTACCATCTAATATGATAATTTTTCCAACAAATAATTTATTATGTGGGTTTCTGATTAACAGGCATTTCAATAGGTTGTATTGCCTGTGTAAACGCTTCTATAATGGTATTTACTCCTTTGGGAACAGGCAATTGTCCGGCATGTACATTCACTGTATATTTGGCCGAATTACTTTTCTCGTAATGGGTATCGTGTGTGGCCGAGTCCTTAGATGAATAACTGGCCGATCCTTTGATAGAAACGGAAAGAGGACCCCAACCCAACTTTGTATCAATTGATGCTTCACCTTTCTTTTCCGTTTCTGTCGAGGTTTTTTCTGATTCAGAGAAACTCGATTTTACTTCCATTTCAAATCCGATATCGACAGTATCTACGGCTAAGGAATTGATAGGAATAATCGTCAACATCGGTAAATTGAATTTTGTCGTAACTGTCTGTATAACCGGTGCCATTATTTCTATTTCTTGGCCCTTGTCGTCTTTATCCTTTTTTTTCTCATAACCTAATACACCTCTCTCCAAACTCATCTCTATCATGACAGGTTTATAATTGACCTGTTTGGGGAGTTTATCTGTTGCAGGAATTTCAATTCGTTCAAAACAAGTCTCTAATAAAAATTTTGTCTGGGTAAGGGCCATTGCCGCATTAGCCTTGGCAGCTGCATTTAAAGGGCCACCTATCAAGTCCTCCATAGGAAGTCCTGAAAACTGTTGGCTCATTGAGAGAAGAGCATTTTCCATAATTCGATATGATTTAGTTTATAAATAATTCTCCATATCTTTCTCTTCCACCAATTCTTTTTTGATGCATTTCTATGCGGATCAAAACGAATGATAATAGGGTCGGACATGCGAGATAAATCTGTGATGATTTACAAATATAAATAATAACCGCAAAAAATCAAAATAATATTGATTTTTTGCGGTTAAAATATAAAATTAATTCAGCCTATAGTCTATACAGATTAGATAAGAGGGCGGTGCGCCGGGAATATTTGTTCCCGTTCCGTCATACAAAAATTGGTTCAGATTGTTTGCTATAATAAAATCCTGCTCTGTGCAATATGGAAAATAGTAATTTCTTTGACGATTGAGAAAAATGCCTCCATGATTGGCACCGACAACCCAATTTTGTTTCAGCCTCACCACAAAGTGTCGCATTTGTATATTTCCCCCGTTCGGATTATAAACGCCCAATAAACAGCCGGGGGGAAGGGATAAAAAACACTGATAGTTTAAGTAATCCACAGGAGTATAAGCAAGCCCGTTTTGTTGGAATACGGCTTCTATTTGAAAGATTCTTTTTCCGGTTGCTTTCTCTATCAATTGTGCGGCAAAAGCCGCACAAGGAGCTAAACCGCCATAGGAGGGCGATGACATTAATTGTCGTAATTCATCCTTTTTAGACAATGCGAAATCAGATATTTTACGAGAATCTTCTGGCGCAATCATAACAAACAGTATTTATTTACCATATTTTTCTTTCCACAGATATTTGAAAAACAGCATATTCCCCAACAAATAACGTCTCCACATGCGGCGAGGCTCTTTCAGTAGGCGGTAAGCCCATTCCATACCATGTTTCTGCCAGGCTTCGGGTGCCCGTTCTACCGTTCCGGCAAAAAAGTCGAAGACGGCTCCTATCGTACCGATATGACCTTTTACATCGAGTTCATCGTAGTGCGTATATGTCCATTTTTCTTGTTTGGGAGCAGTCATACCCACCCATAATAAATCGGGACTAACCCTATTTACGGTATCAACCATTTGTCGGCTTTCTTCATCAGAAAATTCCGGCTTATAGGGTGGTGAATAGGTTTCTACCCGAATGTTGGGATATACATCACGGGCTTTTTCTTTAATGAGATCGAGCGTTTTTTCACTGGCACCGAGAAAAAAACAGGTTCCCCCTTTACGGTTGAGACGCTCCATTTCAAACTCGAAAAGATCCCAACCCGGAATACGTTCGATTGCTTCTTTACGCAACCAACGAAAAGCCAATACGATACTCTCTCCGTCAGGAATAAGAGCACCACCATTTAATAAAGCTTCTGCAAAAAGCGGATCTTTCTGCGCATTGTTGTATGAATGGGCATTAATCGTATTGATCAGCAATTTACCCTCGGGTAAAGACGCCAATTCAGTTCTACATCTTAACAGAGAAATTGTTTTAAGTTTTATCATGTAAATTCAAAATTAGAGCATTTATCGAGAATCTTTTATCATGATTGAATAGTATATCGATTGAGAATATCTGTCATTTTATGTTCAAAAACCGATAATGTAAAATACTTTTTATATCTCAAATATCCCGCATTTCCCATATTATGCCGAAGTTCTTCATTATCTATCAACACAGCTATTTTTTCAGCCAAAGCACCGGCATTTTGTTTCGGAACAATATACCCTGTAATGCTATCTTCTACGATATCTTTTATACCACCTTCATCTGTCGACACAATGGGCAACTTATATTGCATGGCTTCGAGATTGACTATCGGAAACGATTCATTGTGATAGAATGTCGGGAATACGAAAATATCGGATTGGGCCCAATAAGGCTGTTTTTCTTGACCATACTTACTGCCGGCATATACGACTATATCGTCCAACTGCCGTTCTTTTACAGCTCGATTGAATATTTCAGCCGAAATTTCTTTCGTTTCACCGCCTACAAAAGTACACGTTATCGCATAGCCACGGCTTTTAAGTATTTGCAAGGCATCGAGCAGAACATATACGCCTTTGGAAATAATCAGATTGGATAAATATAAAATTTTAATCGGCCTGTTATCTCTGATAAAACAAGGTTCTTCGGTGAATAGTTCCGGAATACCATTCGGACAAATTTCAACGTTCTCTTTATCGACGTATTTGGAGAAGTCCTGATACAAAAATTTGGAGAGAAGTATGACTTTTATGTTACGGAAAAAACGTTTATAGCAGAAATCGAAAAGTGGCTTTTGCTGGTAATTCGATACCCCTTTGTTATGATAATGTACTACAACACGCGCCCCCATCGATTTAAGCATCTGCACCACGACAAAATCTTTGAGGAAAGCTCCGCCTCCGGCATTGGGAGTAACATATACCAAATCGGGACGGAATGTCATATATTCTTTGCGAATGCGACGGAGCAAACGGGAAAAGTCAACAAATTTTGCCAAGCGTACTTTCCCTATATCCTCCAAGTTGGCTGCCGTAGCCAAGTTGATATATCGACAATCGAATGCCTCGTTCACCAATCGGCTATCATGAATATATTTCCCCATCATGGCCGCACCATGTACAGGCGGTGGCATGTGAAGAATAAAAAGAATGGACGGTTTCATTATTAGTTGAAATTATTTTTGATTAGATGTGCTATCTCACAACTGAATTTATCTGCACCTGTAGAATTTAAATGGTCTGTGGTGTGAAACAATTTCTGATTATCATAAGCAGCTTGATTCAAGAAAGAATAATAAGGTATATTATTTCGCTTACATAACGAGTCAGTAATAGCTAACGACTTCGTCTCCACCACATCGGCATACATAGGTGAAGTCACCATGATTAGCATTATCTGCTTTGTTTTACACACCTCTATAATATGCTCCATCGCTTCCACCTTACGGTTATCAATTGCCACACTATTTGTATATTTCTTTTTCTCTTCTTTCAAAAATCCCTCTAAAGGCTGAAAACCATTTGTATGAAAAACTCCGCGATCCTTCAAATTCTTCACCATCTTGAAGAATTTTGAGTTATAAGGATAGATGGCTGACCAACATTTGTATTTTTCCCAAAGACTCTTCATGCTAATTACCTCTTGCCAAGAAGCATGATGTTGATAAGGCAATAATCCTGATAAGCGATCATAATCCCCTTCACCTACCATCATATCATAAGGTGTCACCTCTAATATAATCGCCTTCGGTGTATATCTATCCAATATTAGATCCAACTGCGCCCGTTGATATACAAGGAAACAACCACTGCGTCCTGCATTATAGCAACTCATATCTAAAGAATCCTGTAATATCTCCGGATTGTAATGGTTACGAGCACGTGACGACCCTAATATCACCAAGTCTGCTGTTTGCTCATCCAACGCTTTTGTCGTATAATAAAAATCCTCCCCCTTTTGGTTGAAATACATCCATTTCAAACTATACCCTATCCCTCTGTCTGCTACTAGCAACAGAACAAAAAGCAAGAGTGCCTTGCCTATATATCTCATACCCTGTTTGCTTATATCCATTGTTGTTTAGAATTGAAAGTAGATAAACTGTCCACCATCAAAGACTCCTACACTTAGAATTATCATTGATAGAACCACATACGAAGCAAAACGAATAGTTATCGAGTCATTCTCCAGTAATGGATGCTTTCCATTTTTCTCTTCAAGCATATCACACACCATCAACACACCTACCCCCATCGTGCCATAGAGTAACACAGAAAGGTCCGGTTTATAAAGAACTCCTGCTGGTAGTACCATCTTGCTAATAGCTAGTAATGCATCCTCCAATGTATGTGCTTTGAAAAAAGTCCATGTAACTGTCATTAGTACAAAAGTCAGTAAGATATTAAAAGCCTTTAGCCATATACTATCCTTTCTCATTCCACAGCACAAACGCGTCTGTTCTTTGATTGGCTTCATCATATTACCTATCACTTGAAAGAGCCCATTCAGTCCACCCCAGATCACGAAGGTCCAGTTAGCTCCATGCCACAACCCACTCACAACAAAAGTTATCATTAGATTCATCCTTGTACGCCACTTGCTGCAACGGCTGCCCCCCAAAGGGATATAAAGGTAATCCCTAAACCAAGAAGAAAGCGAAATATGCCACCTGCGCCAAAAGTCTGTTATGGACACGGACTGATACGGATAGCGGAAGTTTTCGGGGAACTTGAAGCCGAACATCCTGCCGAGACCGATAGCCATATCCGAATAGCCGGAAAAGTCAAAATATATCTGGAAGGTATACGCTATCGCACCCGTCCACGCCATCAGTGCCGAGACGTCGCCGCCGAGTGCGTATATTTCCGACCACACCGCGCCCATCTGGTTTGCAAGCAGCACCTTTTTGCCGAGGCCGACCACAAAGCGCATAACGCCCTCGGAAAAGTCGGCCGTAGTCACGCTGCGCTCGGCAAGCTGATCCTGCACGTCGGCATAGCGGACTATGGGGCCTGCTATGAGCTGGGGGAACATGGTGATGTACATGCCGAAGTCGATGAGGTTTTTCTGCACCCTGACATCGTTGCGATAAACGTCGATGGTGTAGCTCATGGCCTGGAAGGTGTAAAACGAAATGCCTATGGGCAGCGCGATATTGAGAAGGTCAAAGCTTGAGCCGAATATCGCGTTTACGTTCGTTATGATAAAATCGGTGTACTTAAACACGCTCAGCAGGCCGAGGTCAATGACGACCGACAGCACGAGCAGCAGCTTCATGCGCTTTTGCCTGCCGCGGTTTTTGTCCATGAGCCGGCCGAAAATGTAGTTGACCAGAATGGAGAATATCATCAGGAAAACATACTTCGGCTCGCCCCATGCGTAGAACACAAGGCTGACTATCAGCAGAAACAGGTTTCGCCCCTTCTTCGGGCAGATATAGTACCCCAACAGGACAAGGGGCAAATAAACGCACAGGAATATCGTACTGCTGAAAACCATGTATGTCTCTCCGTTTACTTAGTGAATTCTTTGAACGCTGTCTCCGCGTTCTGCGGCGCGTCGCTCATTATAAGCAGAACGCAGTCGCCGTCGGTTTTTACAACGGCGCTTTCGGCGCGCTGCACCTGCTGCGGCTCATAGGTCTTGTACATCTGAACGCGCGACTGAACATGCTCGCGCAGACTGTCGGCCATGGCGGAAGCGTCGGACTTATCCTTGAGATGCACCACTGCGATCTCGTACGCCATGCCGTCGGCGGCATAGGCGAGGAAAAAGCCGTGAATTTTATTATACCCCAAATCGGATATGTATGAAAAGGCCTTTTCGGCATTTTCATCCCAACTGCCGCTAACTTTCATCTCCGGCAGGGTCTTATCGGCGCTTACCATGCTGTTTTCAAGCGCCTGCATGTCGATGCTCTTCGTTTTTTCGCCGCAGGCGCACAGCGAAAGCGCAAGCATCACGGCGCACAGGGCGCATACTATTCTTTTTATCATCATGCCATCCTCGTAACTCCGCAGGCACCGCCTATTATCGTATTGTGGCTATAGGTATTGTCGCTATGGCCTGAAGAATCGCCGCTGCCCATATCACCGAAGGCCTTGTTCACGGCATCGTCTATCTTCTGCTGAATCTCGTCGGTAACGCCCGGATCGACATCCGGATCTTCGGTTTTCTCATAGTTTATGTACACGCAGAAAACGTTGTCGTCGCCTGCTTCGAGCCAACTCCAGCTGAAGCTTACACCGTAGCCTGCGTTAAATACAACCGTGTTCTCGACACTGTTCATTATGGTATCGGCAAGGTTATAGATATCGTCGCTTATATCCTTGCCGAAATCAAGGCTTACAACGCCCTGCCGCGCACCGAGCGCCGCACGCATCTGCTCGGGAATAGTGTAAACATCCTTGCACTGCGTTCTGTTGACGTAAGCATAGTTGTACTCATAGCCGTCGGCCGCCGGGAAAAAGTCGGTGTTCCACTCCTGCGAGTTCATCATCTCGTCGTTGAGGTTAAAGTGCGAGAAGTTTCCTTCGCCGGAACCGGCATCGGAATAAATATCGGTGTGGTACCACTGCCCGTCGAGCTTCACAAGATCCCATGAATGCGACAGATGCGAATCATGCACGACCATGCAGTCGATGCCCAGCATCTGCATGAACAGCCTGAAGGTCGTTGCATAACCGACGCAGACGGCCTCGTGGTTCTTGAGCACGCCGTTGGGATTGTCCACAGGCTTGCTTTCATCCTCGGGAATGGCCGTCATCGAGCCGCTGTCAAAGCCGATGTTTGCCGTCATCCATTTATAAACGGCAAGCTCCTTTTCGTAATCGCTCATGCCGTCGGTGATTATCTCGTCAAGCACGCTCTTTGCCATGCCGAGCGTCTCCTTATCCTTATCGGAAAGGTTCGAGGCATTGCCCGACTTGTACGCATCGGATATCTGCGTCGTCGCCTTTATGACGTACTCGCCGCCGACGGTGACGTCGTTCTCCTGCGCAACGTCCTCGGTCTCCTCGCCTCCGGCGTTTTCTTCAAGCGCTTTGACCTTGAAGATGGTAAACACGTTCAGCGCCAGAAGCAAAACAAGCATCACCGGCGTTACAACGTACATTATTCTAACAAGCTTTCTTTTCATGTAAGCAGCTCCTTTCGGATATTAATACGTTTGAAAGCGGAAAAAGTTCCGCCCAAAACTGTGTGGTTTGCATTAGCACAGTTAATATACCCTCCGGCACGGTCAATGTCAAGTGCAGGACTGTTAATTTTAATCCTTGCTTTACACGAAGAAAAATAATATACTAAAATAGTAAAAACATTCCCACGGAGGTTTTTTTGTGACTGATCTCAGATTTTATTTTGACGGCACGAACGGAACGCCGGTCAACGGAGAGGTGCTGCTCGACGTCATGATATCAAAGGAGGAAAAGCCCGAGGATATCGGGCAGCTCAAATTCAGATACTCCGACTCGTTTTTCCTGCACTCGGCCTGCTCCTACGACCATGAGCTTGCGATAATGTCGCTGGGGCTTACGATGAGCGCGTTCACTTACAAAGCCGACGGCGACAAGCACGCAAGGGCGGCGCTGCATGCGATTGGCTGCGACGACCGCACTATCGAAAGCTTCCGCTTCGACGATCAGCAAAGCTGCGCCGACTCCTGCGGATACATCATCGCGGCAAAAAAGCTGCCGGACGATACCTTCCTTATCCCCGTCGTTATACGCAGCCACTGCTACGGCGGCGAATGGGTCAGCAACGCGCACGCGGTCGAGGAAGCATACCCCGACCATGCCGTGGGCTTCAAGGCCGCGGCCGACGGCGTTTATGACGCGGTGACGAATTATCTCGATCGCCGCGGCTTCGACCTCGGCCGGGTAAAGCTCTGGCTGTGCGGCTACAGCCGCGGAGGCGCTGTCACTAACCTGCTCGGCGCGCGCTTTACCTTTGAAAGCGGCATAGGCAAGGACAATATTTTTGCCTACAGCTTTGCAACACCCGTCACGGTGTTCGACAGGGCATGCCTTTTCACGGACAACATATTCAACATTATGTCCGAAATGGACATCGTTCCGCGCATGCCGCTGCGCTACTGGGCACTGACCCGATACGGCGCGGACATGATCGTTCCCTGCAAGGCCCGGCGCGGCCTGGGCGAATACACGCGCCTTCTCGGCCAGATGCAGGCGCAGTTTGCCGAGATAATGGGCGAGCTTGGCGTTGAAGCGGCCTATGTTCCGCTCGACGATCAGGAGCGCGCGCTCGATCTTCTGTTTGACTATATCGACGATCTGCTCGACACGCCGGAAAAATACCGCGACGACGGATATCAGCAGCTTGCAATGGACTATATGCGCAGCAAAATGCATGGCGACACCTTTGAGCTGCGCAAATTCCTCAATTTCCTGCTCGACGGGAACGAGGAGATGGCCGACGAGCTGTGCTCACTTATCGACAACTGGCACGATCTCGGCGGCATCGAAAAAATGCAGCGGCTGGGCATAATGCTCTCAAAGCGCAAATCCGGCGATAAGTCTCCGGCAACGGAGATCATATTCATGGTCATCGGCATTCTCTTCCGCTATGCCGCCAAATACACCGCGACAAAGGTCACAGGCGGCTCGCAGGATTATTTCTACGAGCAGTTAGTCATCCTTATAATCGACGCATATCAGCACGGAGGAGACTCATTTATACTCCAGCAGCACTGGCCGGAGGCATATCTTGCATGGCTCAGAGCCGCGCCGCCCGAGGATCTTTTCCGCGTCGGCAGCTACGCGCGCCAATCAATAAAATAACCGCACAGAAAGGAGAAAAATATGGACAAGACCATTGTTGTCATGGCAGCCGGGCTCGGCTCGCGCTACGGCGGCGTTAAGCAGATAGAGCGCCTCGGCCCCGACGGCGAGATCCTTATGGAATACGCCATATACGACGCGATCCGCGCCGGCTTCAACAGGATCGTGCTCATAATCAAGCCCGAGATATACAACGATGTCCGCGAAATGTTCGGAAACCGCATTGAGGAGAGCACCGGTATCAAGATTGACTACGCCTTCCAGACCCTCGACCGCTTCACCGAAAGCCGCCCGGAGTTCAAAGTGCGCACCAAGCCCTTCGGCACGGTCCACGCCGTCATATGCGCGGCAGACTGCATAAAAACGCCCTTTGCCGTCATGAACGCCGACGATTACTACGGCGCCGAAGCATTCCGTGTCATGTCCGAGCAGCTTGAAAAGCTGCACTCGGCTCAGGACGCCGCCATGGTCGCCTACAGGCTGAAAAACACCGTCAGCCCCTTCGGTACCGTCACGCGCGGAGTTTGCATGGTCGATAACGGGCTGCTCACCGGCGTCAGGGAGACATACAAGATCAAGGTCATGCCCGACGGCAGCATCCGCGACACGTCCGAGTCCGAGGACGGCCCCATCCTCGCGCCCGACACCTTCGTTTCCATGAATCTCTGGGGCTATCATCAGGATATTCTGCCCGTTATGGAGCGGTACTTTGCCGATTTCCTCGCCGCGCTCCCGGCAGACGAGATGAAGGCCGAGTGCCTGCTGCCGACGATGATGGGCGATCTGACAAACAGCGGCAAAATAAATATCTCGGTTTTGAACACAAACGACCGCTGGTTCGGCCTGACCTACAAGGAGGATAAGCCCGGAGCCGTCGCCGCGCTCACCGCGCTTCACGAAAACGGCACCTATCCCCCCACCCTCTGGCGCGGCTGACAGCGCATATAAAAACACAGCATCTCGAAATGATGAGATACTGTGTTTTTTATTATGCGTTATGCGATTTTTTTCCTGCGCACGCCGAAATGCTCGAGCAGATGCGGAATATACAGGCTTGCGAGTATAAGCAGCGCGCCGCACACGCCCTGAACTGTGACCGGCTCGCTGAGGAACACGACGCCGAGCACCGACGCAAACACCGGGCTTCAGACCGACAACAGCCTGTGCTTTGAAAAGCGCGGCATAACGCCGAATTTGAGCTTCTCCACGCCCGACAGCTTCGTTGCCTGCGGCATGGTCAAGGCCGGGCTTGGCGTTGCGCTCGTAAACCGCGTGATCGCCGACGAGCTGAGCGACGCCGTTGCCTATGTGCCGCTCGATCCGCCCGAGGTGGTCGATATCTGCGCCGTCACCCCCACCGCCGACGTCATCTCCCCCGCCGCAAAAATTTTCAAATCCTACGCCCTTGAATTTTTAGAGGCGCTTTGAGTTTGCACTGATACGCATATCTCTGGTGTCCCGGTTCGAGACTGCGGTGGAAACCGCAGTTGCCTCGCGCTACATTAGGTTGTGCTATATTAGTGCAAAATTTGCACCGCACCGCATTGGCTCACCTGTTAAGGGGAGCAGGCAGCTTTGCTGCCGAGGGGTTGAATTAAAACCTATTAGCTCTCCGCTGCGGCCAACGGTCGCTTGTAGGGAACAGGCTTGCCCGTTCCGCGTGTTATGGTTTTGCCAACACTCTCCGGTCGGGCTGACGCAATAAATGTATCGGCATCAGAGTTGATGCGCCTCTGAAAAAACGATCATTGATCGCCCGTGTTAAATAATGAGTTTGCCTGACGGCAAATAATTAAATAACACCTCATCCGTCACCAAGGTGACACCTTCCCCTCAAGCTACGCAGGGGAAGGCAAAAGGCAAAGCCTCTGCTGCGTGTCTCTGCATTAACTGCGACAGTAGATGCGACACGCGGAACGGATAAATCCGTTCCCTACGGCTATGGATTTTGGTGCCGGCAAAACCGTTACATATAGCAACAATGTAGCGCCTACGGCGCGGATATATTAACACCTCATCTGCCGCAAGCGGTTTTTTAGAGGCGCATCAGCACTGATACCGATACGGTTTTTGCGTCAGCCCGACCGGAAACTGCCGACGAAACCATCGCAACGGAACGGGCAAGCCCGTTCCCTACAGGGGTGCGGTGCAAAAATTAAACACTGCACTAACGTTACGCGAGGCAACTACGGTTTATTCAAATGTCCCGAATCGGGACACTGCAATAAATGTATCCGTAAAATTTTAATGCGCCTCTAAAAATACGGTTTACTCCATTGTCTCCGGTCGGGCAACCGGAGATATACGTATTCGTAGGTGCGGTAAATCGCCACTAAAAACACTTGACAAAGTTTGAAATGCATATATAATAGAGGTACAATTGAACAAGGCATGATAGAGGCGCGGTCGCCATCAGTAGCTTAGTTTAAAACGCCGGGAAGCGTTAAGCGAAAGGGGCTATCGCCGAAGGGTTCGGCTTTCCCGAGGTCGGATGCCTGGGATGCAGGAGAATATTCTGCATACTGTCGCTTTATGCGGAGAGCTGTCATGATCCGGCAAGATGTTTTCCTGTTGAGTCATGATCGCGTCATGGCTCGATTTTTTGTTCAAAATTCAAAGGAAAAAGGGAAGAAACATCATGGAATTTGTAAACACCTTTTGGGCTCTGGTCCCACCGATCGTCGCGATCGTTCTTGCGCTGATCACCAAGGAGACCTACAGCTCACTGTTCATCGGCAT
>ENA-OROD01000345-OROD01000345.1-human-gut-metagenome-genome-assembly--contig:-NODE-345-length-45979-cov-14.233081_pt1 | contig 45979 bp, 66 predicted proteins | sample MGYA00242123_ERZ509038 | MGnify/ENA primary metagenome ERZ509038 (study PRJEB26280, sample SAMEA2338719) | human gut metagenome | biome: human gut; feature: human-associated habitat; material: faeces... | reverse complement strand
AGTAATGTTGATGGTGCCATGCCTGATGCTCGACACAAACAGGGAAAGGAACAAGAAATGCATAGACGCAGCCAGACGACTTGAGTTCGACAAAGTTGTGGTATGTGCTCAGAAATTTCAAGAGAGCGACAAGACAGATGGTGTCGAGTACATAGGTAATCACGCAGAAGGCATTGGATTTGTTCCAGCCCGTAACGAGCTTCTGAAATTCTTTTACGACTCAGACTTCGACTACGCGATGTGGCTCGACGCAAATGCAAAGTTTTCACGCACTTGTCTGAACGACCTGCACACACTGTTAGGCGCACTGAAAGCAGGCGAAGTTCCGGTAGATGTCATCTTTGCGACGCTCGGCTTGCAGATAAGCGGAGAGCGCATAAATGCGAAGCGAATGGGCGACCACCGCGAGGTGATAAGACTTGTGCAGTTAAAAGGAGGCTACAACTGGATGCACGGGATGGTAATAAAGAATTTTCGCAAGTACTACGGGATTGAGCCATACATCGACAGCGAATGTAGCCCGTACAAAGGAACCAGCGAAGACATATTCTTTTCAAGAATGTGCAAGTACCTATTCGACTGTCGCTTGTTACCAACGCTCGTGGTAACGAAGCCGTCGAACAAATTCTCGACATGGGTAGCCGACAAGAAAGGGTATAAGTATCCGCCGGTGAACTACAAGGTTATTGACAGGATGGTTTTGCGGCACTGTCAGAAGTTTGGCTTTAAGCCGAAGTCAAAGACAAGAGGTACAATTGTACTTCCAAGAATTGAAGAAGACATGGAATATATAAGAGGCTACATTAGCCGTAAGAAAGGAATTTCGGAGGGTTTGTTGAAAAATGAAAGTGTTGACGCACAGGAAGAAAATTGAGTGGTTCGCACACAGCTACAGGATTGACACGCTGTTAAGAGCACAGCTTGTAATGGATGATATAAGTACAAGGTTCAGAGAGCAGATTTTAAATTCCCCGTTGTTTTGGAAAGCAGACGGTGACAAGTGGGTAATTGCATTTGACTTATTCACGTACATTGTTGTAAAGTACAACGATGAAATGACAGCCCCGGTTGTCATTGACTATGTGGACACACACAAGTTTGGCGGGACGGTAGTCGACAGATTTTGCGAAGCGTACTACAAGAGGGAGGAGAAAGATGCCGAGGTACATTGACGCAGACAAGCTGTGCGAGCTTGCAAGAAATCACATCGACAGGACAGTTGATTGCAACGACATTATGCGCTTTCCATTAGCCGATGTGCGGGAAGTCAGGCACGGAAAATGGGAAAGAACAAATCCGGCAACGCCGAAATCATACCGCCGGACTTGCTCCTTGTGCAAGATGGTCTCCTATATGATAGGTGATGAATATCCGTACTGCCCCAATTGCGGCGCGGAGATGGGCGGTGACGAAAGATGCTGAGAGAAAAACAGATTGAGGAATTAGGGAAGATACTTTGCGGTATGAAAAATGGTTGTGATGGGTGTATGTGGAACAAAGTACATTGCAATGAGAAAAATTATGCCGAAGAAATTTACAAAGCAGGCTACCGCAAGCAGAGCGAGGTTGTTGACGAATTTGTAAAGCGGTTGAAGGAAACGCCGATTAAACTATCTCTCCCGTTATTTGGTTTGTATACAAAAGATGAGATAGAAGCACATTTCGACGACATTATGCTTGAAGTGGGAGATGCCATTGACCGTATTGCAGAAGAAATGAAAGGCGGCGAGGCGTGATGGGTAAAGAAAAACAGATTGAAGAAATGGCTGAAGCCATATTTCAGAACTGTAATTGTGGACTATTTTTTAGCGAAGCAGAAAAAATAGCAAGGTTTGTGATAGAAGAACAAGGCTACCGAAAGCAGAGCGAACCAATTTCGCGCAGTCACGAAAAAGGCGGAGAGTGGATTAGCGTTGACGAGAGGTTGCCCAAAAAGTGGCAGAAATGCTTATGCTACTATCCAGAAAAAGATTACGGGAGCAAGGTTGTTGTAGATTACGCAGAGACAGACGATGGTGGTTTCGCAGAGCAATTCCAATTTGGAAAGCCTTCTCATTGGATGCCACTTCCAAAAGCTCCGAAGATGAAAGGAGGCAAACAGAAATGAATTTATCTGCAAAATGTAATTGCTGCGTTTGCGAGCCTGTATGCAAATACAAAGAGGTTTATCAAAACGGCATTGAAGCCATTTTGAATGCAATAGTATCAGACAAAAGAGAAGATAGCAATGATGGTTTTTGGAAGGTCAAAGATTGCCCGCATATTGAAGTTAGCATAAAGTGTCCGCACATGATTACACAGAGCGGAGCATTTCGGAAAGGCGGTGAGTGGTGATGGCTGATAGATTTCCAAAAGATTGTTGGGATAAGAAATGTCCGCATTTTCATACAAGAGATTTGAGCATTGACGATTTGGTATGCACTTGCGACTTGTTAAAAATTCAATGCGATGCTTGTGATGAAGATTTTTGCTTATATCTTTGTCCTTTGCCTAACGACACACGCACACCAAAAGAAAGAGGCGCTGACAATGGATGATAGATTTCATAAAGATTAAGTCATGAGTAGTAAGGAGAAGGAGAAATGAACGACTGGGCACTCAAATACAGACCGAAGAAGCTGAATGAGCTTGTAGGTCAGGATGTGAACAAAGAGATTTTGTCCACACTTGTGGCAGAGAATAAGCTATTCAATGCAATGATTTTCTATGGGCGTAGCGGTTGTGGTAAGACGACGACCGCTCGCATTCTGGTCAACGAGTTAGACGCCGAAGCGGTAGAGCTTGATGCAGCATCAAATAATGGCGTTGACGATGCTCGGAACATCAAAGACATAGCGTCAAAGCTTGCTCTGACTGGCCGTCATAAAGTCATCACGATAGACGAAGCGCATATGCTGTCGAAGGCAGCCTGGAATGCACTTCTGAAAGCGATAGAAGAGCCGAACGAAAAGACACACTTTGTTTTCTGCACGACCGAGTATACAGCCATTCCGGCGACGATTCGAGGCCGGAGTCAGATGTTTAAGTTCTACTCCATACCGCGCGAGACGCTGAAAGGGTATGCGAAGCACATCTTGCAGCTCGAAGGTTCAGAGCTCGACGATGATTGCATAGACCTGATTGTAAGAGAGAGTAAAGGTCAAGTGAGAGACCTGTTGAAGTTGTTGCAGGTAGCCAGTGAGCAAGGCTTAACGACAGAAGAGAAGCTGAGGCGTTTTCTGGCAATACCAGATACGCGCGGAATGGGCGCATATATTGATGCTGTTCTGTCTGGGAACGCAAAGATGGCTGTCAAAGTTTTAAAAGGTTTGTCGACTGACCTGCTCGAATGGCGAAACAGACTTGAGCAGCTCATATATGAGGTGCTGGAAGACCGCTTTGAGATTGAAGAGCTGTCATATCCGATTGCTCAGACATCGAAGTTGAGGCAGTTAGGCGCAAACTATACTCCAAAGCAATTTGGAAAGTTGCTTGACTTTTTGCTCAAGATTACGAAAGCCGAAACAGCTTATCAGTTGCTGTATGTACTGGCAGTCGAAGGTATCGACTGATTTTCGTACAGTATATGAGGAACAAAGATGCTGATACATAAGCAAGTGCAGACGACAGTGCAGAAGCCACTGTCAATTATGCAGAAGATGGCGACACAGTATTTGCCAATTGAGCAAGTAACAAAGTTTAGCGACTTTGAACACTTGATTGAGAAAGAGCTGTTGAATGAGGCTCGCGAGCCTGAAGTAGAGAACACAATAAGAGACCTGTTCGACGCTTTGCATGAGCATAACACGCCGAAGTTGTTAAAGGTGTTGCAAGGCGACAAGCAAAAAATCTTTTATGCGTTCAAGAAGCAGCTTGAGAAGAAGCCAAACCTAACAAAGAGGGAGGCAAAGATTTTGCTTGCAATGAGCGAGGATGAAATATCACTGCTGACATTGTCGCTCATGTAAGAATAAGCGCTGTAGTCCTTATCCAGCGCAGAAACAAAACAAAGGAGAAGTATATGAAGAAACTGAAAAGCGTAGTCGAAGATTACAAGCTCTTGCTGAAGAGTATTCCATGGTGGGTGACGACATTATTCGTCATGGCCGTTGTGTTCATGAACCTGTTTGCAAATAAGGTCATGTTCAGAGCTGGCAATTTCCTTGCCGCAGACGCTGGCATCTTATTGAGCTGGCTGCCATTCCTGACGATGGACATTGTAGTCAAGCGGTTTGGACCGAAGGCTGCTACAAAGATGAACATTTTTGCATTGATTGCGAATTTGTTCTGCGTAGGCATTTTCGCGATTGTAGCGGCGATTCCGGGCGATGGTAGCGATTACTCAGCATTCAATCAGACATTTAGCTCGAGCTGGTTTATCGTACTGGGTAGTTCGGTGGCATTCGTGGTGTCTGGCATCGTAAATAATTTTTCCAATTTTGCAATTGGGAAGATGTTCAAGAAGAACCCAGACGGCAAGCTCGCATATGTAAGCCGGTCGTATGTATCGACGATAGTCGGACAGTTTGTAGACAACTTTTTGTTTGCACTGATTGTATTCGTGGTTTTCGGGCCGATGTTTTGGGAAGGCTTTGAGCCGTTCTCGCTCTGGACTTGCGTAGGGACTGGTGTTGTCGGAGCAGTAGTAGAACTGCTAATGCAGGTAATTTTCAGTCCGATTGGCTATAAGATGTGCAAGAGCTGGAAAGAAGAAGGAGTCGGGCAGGAATACATTAAGAAGTATGTAACGGAGGTGTGAGGCATGTTGCACCTGTTCACAGGAGACTCGTTGACTAAAGGTAATGGCAGAGAAATCTATGCACATTATGTCAAAGAGATGAAAAGCGGAATATGCACGATTGACGCAGTCAGCAGAACGACAGTCGGTAGGTATTCGCAATACCTTGTGAACAAGGCCTGTCTTGAATCGAAGATTAACATGATAGCGTCAGCACAAATAGTGTCTGACGCTATTGTGTTAGAGTCCGGAAGGACAACATACACAAAGTCAGAAATCGCATTTGTAAATGCATTGGGTGAAATACGACAGCTAAGCCCGAAAAGGAGAGAGCGCTATACTTATATTGTAAGGAAGGACAAAATCAAAGCTGCATAGCGTTTTCAAGTCGTACGCATACGCGAGGCACTTATGGCCGGCCGTAATAAAAGTTTCAAGAGAATACTGCAGAACAGGTGAGGTTAAAGTAATGACGACAAGAGAGTTAAGTTCGATACAGGAGAAGAATGTAGCCAAAGCGCTTAGCGGACATAGAACAGCGAACAGCGGAGCAACAGCATTTTCAAAAGGAGATGTAGTGCTACGCGATTGCATAGTGGAGTGCAAGACGAAAGCCACAGAGACGCGTAGCTTTAGCGTGAGTCTCGACTGGCTCAAGAAGCTTGAAGAAGAGCGAATAGAGATGGGCAAGGCGATTGCTGCCCTGGCAATATCATTCGATGTTGGAAAATCATCATATTATGTAATTGACCAAAAGACGATGAAGTTGTTGCTTGAGTTGCAAGCGGGAGGCGATGATGGCTGTTGACTTTGAGTCGAACATGAGGCTTGTATACAAAGTGTATAATGACCACTTTCAAGATTGTCGCTGGATAGAAGAGGACCTGATACAAGAGGGGATGATTGGGTTGTGGAAGGCATGCCAAGCTTTTGATGAAAGCAGAGGTGTGCCTTTTGGCAGTTTCGCGTATATATGTATAAGGAATAGTATGGGCATGCTGTTGAGGAGAGAAGCCAAGCATGCAGAGCACATGAATTTCGATTTGCAGGTAGACGAATACAGAGCTACAGTACAAGAGCTATCAAAGATTGATGAACGAGAGCAGATACAGACGAGTATGCTGGTGCAAGATGTGCTAAGCCAAGCAAAGGCCATAGGCTGCTATGACATAGTGCAGATGAAGCTTGCTGGCATGAAGCAGAAGGATATAGCCGCAAAGTTAGGCATGAAGGAAGTGGCTGTATCAGAAGCACTGGCAGGTGCAATGAAGAAGATACGCGAAAAACTAAAATAATTCTAAAAAATCTTAAATTATTTTAAAGAAAGGGGTTGACAAAAGAACAATAATACACTATAATATATGCGTAGGGAGGAGGAAATGGCCTCCGAACAAAGTTTCAGAATCATGGAGGTAAATAAGATGTCTGTTAATCAGGATACAATCATTGCCCGGCTTGTGGAGAATGGAATCATCATTCGTCAGGCGACAAGAGGTTGGTACAAAGTTTTTGGCGAGCAGCAACTCGTAAGACGGCCTGACATTCTCGTAAGATTTGCTGTAGAAACTGCTCCCGGTCGCTACATGATGAACAATAGACAGGTGGCCCAAGTTCGCGGTCGAATTTTCGCGCAACGGAACCAAACGGGAAGCGACGTAGCAGTCGAGGAAGAGCGGCACATTCTGAGGACAATCAATAGAGATGGATATCATCAAAATGGCTCTGGTTCAGACAGAGCAGGTGTTCGGGAAGCTCTGGAGCAGATTCCTTTTGACGAAGACGGCGTAAGACGCAGTTTCGGGATTGAGTACGAGGTGTACGACCTGACAGAAGAGCAGGAAGACAAGCTGGCGCGGCTGCTTGACACAATGCCCGCACACCACACAGAGCGCGACGGGTCGCTTGGCAATAATGGAGTCGAGATTATTTTCATGCCGGTAGGTGCAGACAAGTTCATTGAGATAGTCACTACGCTTGCACAGTTCGTAAGAGAGAACAATGTGAAGATGGACGCCGATTCAAGAGGGTTCGCAATGGCTGGAATGCACATCACATACGGCGTGAGCAACTCAGAGGCTACGAGGAACGACCTGCAGATTCGTCTCAATAGATTCGCACTCGCAGTCAAGTCGATTGGTACTGTGGGACAGATTAAGAGCTTGTTTGGAAGAGACTTTGGTCGCTACCGCGAGCTCCCGCAGATGACGACCACGAGCGCCCACTCGAACGCATTTTCGACGGCAGGTCGCCCGAGCAGTTGCTGGGAGTGCAGGTTGCCGAGCTGGCAGTGCGACCCGACACGGATGGTTCAGTTCTTCAAGGCAACGGAGGTAGCCTTCCACCACCCGGTTACCAAAGAAGACTTTGTGGCGGTGTTCGACATTATCGGCGGTAACGAAGACGAGCAGCAATAAGGTTTGAGAATGGCGGGGGACATAAATGCCCCCGCGGAGGAAGTAAGCTTATTTAAAGATTAGGAGGAAAGAGATATGTGCATTATCATGGTTGGAGAAGTAACGAGAGCGCAGCACAACATGGCGCTGAAGCAAAACGGAGATGGTTTTTCACTATTCACAGCAGAGCAAGGGCTGATAAAGAGCCCGAGCGAGTATCAGGTTCGTAAGGCGTTAGGCCAGTTTGGGATTTGGCACTACAGAATCGCAACAAGTGGCACGAAAGATGTCTTGAACATTCACCCGTTTAGAGTATGCCACGACAAATGTCTGCTGTATCATAATGGAGTTCTGGGCGAAGGCAAAGACACGCTTTCAGACACTCACGCACTTGCAGAGATGCTGAAGGATGTGTCTATCGGGACAGCAAAGTCAGTTCTGGCATCATTGACAGATGGTGGGCGATTCCTGCTTGCCGATGCAAATGACCCACACAAGTTTGTAGTCTATGGCAGGTGGGTTGCTGATGCAGGGGTGCTGATGTCGCACCGGTTAGTGCAGCCCAGCTACACCACACAGTACACGAGTGGGGCATATACAAGATATAGAGGCTATGGAGCATCCAGTTTAAGCGAGGGGGAATGAGAAATGGATATGTTTGTGAAGCAGTGGATGGATGAGCACCCGGAAATGACACCAATTGCAAAGCAGGAAAAGGCTGAGGTCATTTGGAAGGCCGCGGAGCTCGGGTATGTGATTAGCTTTTCATTTGGGGGCATCGATTTCGTGAAAGAGTACGCTGTTGAGACAGCAAAGCTGTGGGAAGAGAAAGGCGCAATTGATATTCCAGACCCACAATTCACGGTTGTGGCATACGACGACGATGAGCACAAGGTGTTCGAGTTGTGCGGTAACTATGCAGATGAAAAGGTCGCCTTGAAAGCAGTCAAGCAGTTGAAGAAGCTTGACAAGAGTCGTCAGTATGGCGTTGAGCCACTTGTCAGAATTGTTTAACGGGAGGAAACCTACAATGAATCAGCTGTTAAAAGGTGTGGCAAAGGAGTTTGGAGAGGAGAATGCAAAGAAAGCGGCAGATGTGCTAACTGTTGTAAAAGCGAAAGTGATGGCACGCAATCTGTTCGGGTGGCACTCATTCCTGGAAGATGTTCTGGTAGGGCTGGTCGGGTACATGATTGAGACTGGCTTTCAATACTCTGGAGGGGCGTATGTGGCATGCGGAATGCAAAGCGCACTTGACCATGCAAGGTATTGTTCAGCGAAGAAGCGACGGCACATGTACGAAGGGCTCTCAAGTATTGAGGACTGGATGACAGCTGAGAAAGAGACAGAGCAGGCGAAGCAGACCACTCATGAAGTCGAAGTACTCGTCGACATTCGTATGCGGTTTGGTAGCGAGGTTGAGCAAGAGCTCCGGCCGTTCGTACTCGGGTATGAGTCCCAGCTGTCGAAAGAAGTAATAAAGAAATGCAGAACGCCGGAGTTCGAGGCGTGGCTGCGGGAGTATATGAAGTGAGGTGAGAAAAGTGAGACTGAGTGACAAGCACAGAGCGATTGTGGCTGACATGGAGAGAGACGGCTATGTATGGCTGTCTCACTTGCCAGTGACAGCGCAGATGCGTTTTCGGTCGAAGGTAAAGAAAGGATTCAAAGGTTTCATAGTCATTGAGAACTTGACATTCCTAACAAAGCGCGTAGCCGACTATATTGTTGCAGGCACCATTGCAAACGGAGGGAAGCGGTTACCACTTGGAAAGCAGCTTGAGATGATGGAGGAACAACTTATCGCACTGGAGTTCGAGAATTATCGACTCAAAGGTGTAGGGCCACGGCAGGAAAAATTCAAGTTTGCTGTCAGTGAACCTGAGGACAGGTAAATACACCTGGAAGATAAAAGAACAAAGCGCAGACAAGCTGGCAATGGCTGATAGGAGGAAAAATGGAACAGAAGCCAACAAGGCAACAGCGACGGATGGCAGAGTTGCTCGTTAGAGGCGAGCTCTCTGTCGTCGACTGTTATATAGACGCATACGGGCAGACAAGAGAGCAGTGTGAAGACAGGCAGAAGCTTGCTTCGAGGGCATACATGGCAAGCCGCTCAAAGGGCGTGTTGACTTGCATAAAAAAATTTCAGGAAGCACAAGCAGTAGAGGAAGCCCGGCTGCTTGTTTGGGATAAGCGAAAGGCCTCGCAGCGGTTGCTGAAGATGTGCCATGAGATTGAGGTTAACATCGATATCACAAGAGAGTTACGAGACAAAATGCTCAACGAGCCGATGAAGACATCGCAGCAGCTTTCGCAGATGCTGAAAGTAGCACAGATATGTAATGACACAGCGAGAGCGATAAAAGAGTGCATACGAGAGATGAATGAAATGTATGGTTTGACTGACCCAAAAGTAAGCACAGGCAACGCTGTACAGATTATCATTGGTGGGGCAGAAGAGTTACCAGACGACGACCCAATAGAGATGCAGTAAGCCAGACACGAGAAAAACGGCAAGCGTTCAAGTTGCAGTCATCAGCAGGTATATATAGTACCACATAAGTGAAAACACAAGTTCAAACAAGTAAAAATTGGGCAGAGAATATAAGTGAATTATAGCTCGATTAAGCAGGTAGTAAGAGGGGTAAGGAGAAGGGATGGAACGCCGGCAGATGAGCTTGCTCGACCTTTTCGGTAAGCAGTACAAAGCAGTATTGCAGTGCAAGAAGCGGTACTTAGTGCTGAAAGGAAGTAGAGCAAGCAAGAAGAGCAAGAATATAGCCTTGCGCTGGATTCTGTTGCTGTACGAATACAGCGAAAGCAATCTGTTAGTTGTTCGCAAGTACAGCACTTTGCTGAAGCAGTCTTGTAGAGCTGACCTGATATGGGCAATCAAGCGGCTTGGCGTAGAAAGCGATTGGAGTATTCCGAAAGGCGAGATGACGCTAACGCGGCGAAGCACGGGGCAAGTAATTCTGTTTCGCGGTGCCACAGAGCCAGACAGCATAGCGTCGATAACAGTCGAAGCAGGCGCACTGAATTTCGCATGGATAGAGGAAGCCTACCAGATAGAGAGCGAAGCTGATTTTGACATGATAGACGAATCAATTCGCGGGCAACTTCCAAAAGGCTATTTTAAGCAGATAGTGCTAACATTTAACCCGTGGCACGAAAGTAGTTGGCTTCGTAAGCGATTCTTTGTTATGCAAGACGGCGAGCAGTCTGACGATGAAGTACCATATATAGAGAACAAGCAAAAGAGCACGCCTATGGTGTTTGCCACGACACGCAACTACACATGCAATGAATGGCTTGACAAAGCCGACATCGAGAACTTTGAACGCATGAAGCGCGAACAGCCACAGCGGTACAGAGTAGCGGGGTTAGGCGAATGGGGAGTAAGCGGTTCCACGATATATGACAACTGGCAAGTAGTCGATTTCAAGTGGAAAGAGCTATATTATGAGAAAGACCCATACACAGGCAGGCCTCGATATGAGCATCGTATAGGCCTTGACTTTGGCTATTCACACAACACAGCAGGCGTCAGGTTGCTGGTTGACCAAGAGCTGAAGGAGATATATGTCTGTCAAGAGCTATATGAACAGCGGCTTTCGACAGACGAGATTTACAAGAGGCTGACAGAGCTTGATTGGGCAAGGGAGCCAATACACGCAGACAGCGAAGCCCCCATGACGATAGCAGACCTGCGTAAGACGGGTTGTTCAAGGATGTTTGGTGTAAAGAAAGCGCCAGGGTCAGTAGCAAGTGGCATTCAGAAGATACGCGGATACAAGATTTTGGTAAGCCCAGAATGTGAAAATTTCCAGATAGAGATAAGCCACTACGCTTTCAAGAAAGACTCGTCCGGCAGAGACACGAATGTACCGCTGAAAGAGTGGGACCACCTTATGGATGCAATGCGGTATGCAATGATGGACGAATCAGCCGGCATAGAGTTCGTTAACAATTCATCGAATGAGACAATGCGCTTTAGTGCTACAGACCAAGATTATCGAAAGAGACTCGACGCGTTAAAGCGCAGAGGGGTTATTTGAAGAAGAATGGCAGTGGTTTTCAAGAGTCGAAGGCCACTGCCATAACCATGTAAAGCAAAGAACAAATGCAACTACACATATTATGTAATGTAAGTAAACAGGAGGTACGGAGCGTGGTTGACCTGTCAAAGATGAAGCCCATTGGCCGGAAGCTGTGGGTGAAGAAGAAATGGGACGCGTATCAAGGCTCGAAGGTATGCACGGCAATAAAAGCAGCCACGAAGGCGTACGAAGAACCAACATCCAAAGAGATGGAATGTGTTTTAGATAAGCCAAAGTGGAGAGCGACAATAGACAGAAAGGTAAATTATTTGCTTGCTCGTAAGCCGATATGCAAAGACCACCAAGAAGAGCTCGATGATATGCTTGATTTCATAAGGGAGTCTGCGAAGCAGTTGTTGCTGAGAGGGTCCCTTGTTTGGGTTGTGCAGGGAGACGGCGAGAGCATAGACCCGAAGCCGTATATAATGAACAACACGATAGTCATATACAGCGACGAGTACAAAGAAGTGCCGATAGCCTACATAAGGAAGTATGTCGATGTCGAAGTAGATGCGCTGACTGGCACGGAGACAGAAGTAGAGTATTTTGAATGCTACTACGAGAGCGACGAAGTGTGGCATAGAGACACATTCTGCTACACGAAAGACAGCGAAGACAGAGAAGACACACTGAAGCAAGCACCCCTTTTCATAGAGCTTGGCAAGACAGGCGATGCACCATTATTCGCTTATGTGCAGAAGCTGCTCGAAGCATTCGACCATGTTCTGGAGCATCAGGACAACACAGTTGTAAAGAACACGAAGCCGTTAGTAGAAGTACGCGGCTATACTGGCACACCGGAAGAAGACCTTGAGTCAGCTATCAATATTGATGGCATTGCAAAAGTTGACGGCAACGGCGGTGTAACGATTCACACGCGGTCGATGGACAGTGCTTCGATTGACCTGTGGGCAAGGCGGTTGTTGCAAGAGTATTACGAAGCTACGGCGACAGTTGGCAAGGAGAATGAGCTTTCCTACGCCCAGAGTGGCAAAGCAATGGACAGACTGTTTGTAGACATGGAGAACTCAGCAAGAGAGACAGCACGCACGCTTGAAATAGCCCTGAAAGCATACTTCAAGTACAAAGACGGAGTAGATGTTGACATTGTCTGGAATACAGACCGGCCGATTGACGATGCGGAAATCATCAACGCTATAGCAGCAAGTCGCGGTCTCGTTTCCGACCTGACGCTACTCGAGCAGCACCCGTGGGTAGAAGATGTAGAAGAAGAGCAGAAGCGGCTTGAAAAGCAGCAGATGGGCGGATTTGAAGAACTGAAAGAAAGCGGGGAGGGCGATGACGATGAACTTTACGACCATTGGTGAGGTTGTCAGTCAGTACGGAATAGCGATAGCTGTGCTTGGTGCACTATCTGTAGCGCTTGTAGGGCTGTTGAAGATTTCGTTCAAGAAAGGGCTGGCAAAACTCAGCAAGGAGAATCGAAAAATAACCTACGAAGCGATGTCGATAGGCGCGTCGCTGTTAATGGCTGGAATATGCTTCCTGTTGACAGGTGGCAACTCTGCAGAGTTATATTTTCAGGAAGCAGGCATGACATATGCAGTAGCAAAAGTGCTGTATCCACTGTACGAGAACTTCAGGTTGAGAGATGTTGTACAGTTTGTCATAAAGAAAGCGGAAGAGTGGCTAACGAACAAGGAGGGCGGCAATGGCTGATTTCGAAGATGTTGTATCGAATGAGCAGGTAGCAGCGATAGCCGATGTCATAAGGCATGTAACAAGGACGACTGCAGGAATGGCGGTACCGCAGATGCCCGAACGCTTAAGCGAGATTCGCGCGACGATGTATGCCAGAGAGACAGTAGCGGTGCAGCATGGGGCAACCGAATTTGTTATAAGCGGTATAGACACAGAATACAAGCACATGCTTGTGGTGATACCGGCGACGAACGATGACTATGAGAAGCTCGCAAGCATTTCACCTGCCGTTGAAGGCTCGTACAATGCGGGAGAAGTAAGATTTCAGATAAAGAGCCAGAGCAAAGATTTGTCAATCAACCTGATTGTCATTGACTACTTGCTTGCCCAGTCTGACACGACAGCTGCATTTTGCATACCGACGTTCGACGGCTATCTCAAAGAACAGATTGACACATATCTGGCAGCTAAGTTAAGCTATCCATATAAAGACGCAGCAACGAAGTCGAAAGACTGCATTGTTGTGATTGACTATTCAGGCAATGTGTCCGGCAGGGCGTACACGCAGTACCCGACGCACAACAACACGACAGTTCCGTCTGAAATGACCATTATGTCGCGCAACGCAGATGGCTGGAGCAGAGTAAATACTCCAACCGATTCGGTTAGCAATGATGGTAAGCTTATTGTTAATAAATTGTACCTGCAAGAGCTGTTACAAAAGCGCGAAGCAGTAATCCATTTAACTTTCAACAAGCAGTTAGCTGCTAAGCTTGAGCTCACTGTAACAGCAAATACGGTTGTTGACTGGGGCGACAGCACTGTCACGATTGGCTACACCAAGTATTTGTACAAAGACCGCGGAATCAATGTTGGTACTGTTTCGCATATTTATAACAGTGGCACTCTTTATGAGGTGCTTGTCTACTTGAACGGGACTGAAGTGCCGTCAAGATTTTGCTACTCTCAAGCAGGGCTTGTTGGCGCAGTATTGCCAGAAGGATTGACCCGTTTCAACCAAGTTAAGTATAATGCAAGCGATGTACTCGATTATCAGACGGGCACCATATGGAAAGCAAACACCTTTGCACGATGCTCGAATCTGAAAAGCATTAAGCTGCCAGACAGCCTGACATATGTAGGCGACTACACATTCGAGTATTGCACAGGGCTTGAAACGGCTGTTTTGAGCCGCGGATACCGCAAAGTCACAGACTATATGTTCTATCACTGCACCGCGTTAAAAGGTGTAACACTTCAAGACGGAGAGATGATACAGAACATAAGCGGGAACAGTCCTGTAACAATCGGCAAGGCAGGGTTTGAAGGGTGTACATCACTCACGCACATTGAAATCCCGTATGGTTACACCGGAATAGGCGACAATGCTTTCAAAGATTGCGCATCGTTGCGGGCTGTCTCGTTCTGGAACTCCATGGCACAAGCAGCGAAAGCCAACACATTTTCAGGCTGCAATGCTCTTTCCGAAATATTCTATTTCGGTTCGAAGAGTCAATTTGACGCCATGCTCAAACCAGATGGAGGCAATGAAGCATATTGGGTTGCAAGCAAGCACTATATGTTGTCCAAGACGCTAAGAGGTGCAATTATTAGCATCAAAGCAAGCTCAGACCAAGAGTACGCGTTCGAAGCCCCGGTTACAGGCCCAGTCACATGGCACTTTGTTGAAGGCCCGGAGTACGAACAAGTCATAGTGATGGAAGGAGTGCCCGCTGGACAGTACCAGACTACAGACGGCCAACACACTATCACGATTGACAGCCAAGGGTTTATATACATTGATGGCACACAAGAATCCGGCATAAACTCCGTGGTATGGACTGTAGTGTATGAGTATGACGACTTAGGAAGCGGCATTAAGATATACTTACACAATTTCACGCTTGTTGCAGACACGACTTCGACTCCAGTTAGTTTGTTTACTACGAGAGCGACACCGTACACAAAAGCGGAGCTTGGAGTAATGTTTAAGAGCAAGAGAATGTACTTGAATGTGTTGAACAGCATACAAAGTTCTGCGACTTCTGTAACAGAGTTCGCATATGCAAGTTCAGGTTTGCTGGTGAGGGTAGGACAGGCTGGAAGTGCTACTGGCTGGGTGTACGAGACAGTGAGCGCGGTACAAAACTATCAAATTGTCGAAATGACTGAGTGAGGAGGAGCGTAAATGGTACTTGTATATCCGAACACGACAGTTACTTTTTCGGGGTCGCGGCAGACAGCCATCAAGGTTGGCTATGTAGAAATAAGCGATGAGCTTTATGAAGAACTTGTTGCACAGAAAAAGATGTGGCAGGATGGCAAGCTTGTGGACAATCCGGACTATGAAGAGGTAGCGAAAGAACGCGAACGCAGAGAGGCTCAGCAGCTCGCCGTCGACGAAGAGAACAGGTTGAAGAAACAACTTGCAGAAACAGACTATTTAGCTATCAAGCATTTTGAGGGATGGATTTCAGACGAAGATTATGAGCCGATAAAAGCCATGCGGCAGGCATGCAGAGACAGAATAAACGAGCTTCAGAATAGCCTGGAAGAAAGCTCAGACGGTTGAGAGGTAATGTATGGAAGAGAAGGGGCTTGTCGCAGTGCATGAGCAGCGCTTGAAAGCATTGGAAGCGCGCATGAAAGGCCTTGAACACCAGAGCGAAGCCATTCATGAGCTTGCTATGAGTGTTAAAGAGCTGACAATCAATCAGACGCAGATGCTGAAAGAGTTGCAAGAGCAGGGCGGAAGGATAAAAGCGTTAGAGGAAGAGCCGATTGCCCGCTCGAAGCACATACGCGAGAAGGTTGTTGACTCAATCGTCGGAGCAGTAGTAGGTGCCTTGATGGGCATTTTGCTCGGAATTTTCCTAAGAGGGTAAGGAATGAGTGTAAAAGGGTTAGAGCAGAGCGAGCGCATTGCACGCAGAACACAATCCAAAGTAAAGCAAGCGCTCGACAGAACTGCAGAAGAAGTAAAGGCTGAAATAGACAAGCTGCAGTACTTGCTATCTGACAGACAAGCGGCAAGGCGGTGGGCAAGCAGTCCAGCAAATGCCGAAAAGCTCGCCCAGATTCGTTCGAGAATGAACGAAGTAGAACAGCTATACCTGGATGCGGGCGACACTGAAGCTGCCCGCATTTTTCGTCGTCGCACAGAAGCAGCTTTGAAGCAAAGGTTGACTAATCTTAAGGCTGCAGAGTTAGATGTCAAGACGATAATGGCAAAAGGGCGGCAGCAAGGTGAAGCACAAGTGCTTTCAGGTTTGACCGAAGTACGCAGAGAAGGCGCTGTAGGAGAGATGTACAATCAGGCGCGCAGTGCTGGCGGGTTTCTTGTCAACTTTGGCCGCCAGTATTTGAACGATGTTGTGACTTTGCAGACAAAGGCTGCAGGCAGCAAGACGATTGGCAACTACATGGCGAACATATACATGCAGTACGAGGACCAGATTAAGGATGTGTTCGTCAACGGAATAGTTCGTGGCGATAGCTATGAGATGATGACAGATGGGCTGGCGAATGCAACTGGCTTGTCGAAGCGGAAGTCAGAGCTCGTCATACGCACAGAAGCGAATGCTATTTTCAACGAGAGCATAAAAGATGTAATACAAGACAACCCGCTTGTAAAAGGCTACCGGTTTCGCGCTGTGCTTGACGCGAAGACATCGAAGATTTGTCAGAAGCACGACGGCGAATACATTCCGAAAGACAAGATTAAGCCTGGCGTCAATTTTCCGCCGTTGCACCCGAATTGTCGAAGCACTGTGACCACAGTGTTAGCAGATGAGGACGAGCGAAAAGACACGATGCAGCGCTACACGAAGAATGGTCGCAATCAGTGGGAGAAAGTTCCGCCCGGCATGACATATCAAGAGTACAAAGACAAGTTTGGATTTGCGAATAGCAAGAACCCAAGAACATACAATCCGGAGACAAGAGACATTCATGACAAGACGCTTGCCAGAATAACTGTACCACAGTACAAAGGTTATGTGAAGCCGTCTCGTTCTGCAACCGCTCGCATACAGAAGATGCTGAAGGCATACAGAGGGGGGGACGAGGTTTACATCGATTGTCTGAAGACGAATACAGGGTTTGACAAGGTTGCAAAAGCGCTTGCACGGCAGGCACAAGCTGAAAGCGGGTTTGACGGGTTACCTTTGCAACAAACTGCAGAGCAGTTCAATAAGACAGTAGAAAAGAACGGATACAGAGTGCTGTGGAGGCAGTTTGGGCGCGAAGAAGACGAAACAAGCTTTCTTGAAGGCGATGGCTTGTATGGAAAAGGCTCGATTAGCTTCGGGGCAGGAACCTATGCGTACAATGAAGCACCGACGAAAGAGAACTATGGTCGTAAGCCATTACGCATGGCACTGAAGTCACCAGAGGAGAAGATACTGAAGTTTGTAGGCGCGGAAACAGACAAAGATATTCGGAACGCGCAGACGCCTGATGACAGAATCAACGAAGCATTGAAGGCATTTCAACCTGCAGAGCGAAAAGACGCATTTGCTGCTTTGGCTGTAGAGTACGGGTATGATGCTGTAGATGCAAGGTCTGAGACAGAAGGCACGAACTACACGATTGTGCTGAACCGAACAGCTTTGATTGTAGAAAAGCAGCAGGTTGAAGAGCAGGCCGATTTCATACCAATGCAGCAGAAAGTTCGTGATTACATCGAAACGCTACAGAACGATGAGACGAAGAAATTTCTTGAGAACAGCCCTGTTTTAGACCAGTTAGATTTGGGCTCTGCAAAAGCTTATGTAGCCACTCGAAACGGGCAGTATCTTGACAATGGTGTGTTGATGAACCTTGACCCAGTAATAAAAGCAGAAGAACGGAAGGGCGACGCAGGCTCGTTGTGGGTAGAAGGCACAGAGATGACTCCAGAGGTTAAGGCAGATGTGAGCAAAGTTTATGCGAAGTATACTTCCTCGATTGGTTCAAAGCAGAAAGGCAAGAAAGTGTCATTGATAATGGGTCTGCCGGCAAGCGGTAAGTCCACTGCTATTGCAGACCGACTTGTTAAGCAACAAGGCGCTTTCCTGGCAGACAGCGACGAAGTCAAGAAGCTGTTTGTTCCCGATGTTCTTGGAGACGGTAAAGACTACTACCAAAGAGGCAACGGAGCGAACTACATTCATGACGCAAGTTCGTACATAAATGCGGAGGCACTAAAAGTTTTGACAAAAGACGGCACGAACATTGTTTTACCGATTGTAGGCAAGTCTGAAAGCTCAGTGCAGAAATATTATGACATATTCAAGGCTGCTGGATATGACATGAGTTTCTACATGGTAGAATTGCCGAAGAAGAAAGCAATTGGCAGGTCATTTGGCAGGTTTGTAAAAGAGGGGCGCTATGTTTCGTTGGACTACCTGGACAACATTGATGTAACAGCCATTGAAGCCAACTTCGACAAGTTCAAAAAGATGGAAGGAGTAAGTTATTATGAAAGACTTGACAACGATGTCGCCTATGGAGAAGCGCCAAGAAGCATTGAATCTTCTGGCAAAAATTGAACAACAGGACACGCCCATGGCCGCGGCTTTCAGAAAGCAAAGAGACCGAGTGCGTTATATCATATCCAAAGCAGAAGAGGGAAATAACGCCATGTGGGCTGTAGAGTACTTGCTAAAAAGCGGGCTGAAAGCAAGCCTTTTAGCATTCATAACAGGAGCGACTACAGACTAATGGAGATAAAGGTGAACTTGACTGAGCAAGACTTGCAGAGCTTGCACTCCTCACTGGAGAAAAAGTTGCAAGTAGCCGCTGTCAAAGCATTTGAAGCAGCCGTAGAACGGACTCCGGCTGCCGGCGTGACACCATACTCGACAGGGCAGTTGAGACAGTCGTTGCGAGTAGCGAAGACAGGAAACCTTGAGTACACAATTTTCTGCCCGAGGGACTATGGAGTATTTTTGGAGTTTGGTACAGGACCGAGAGGACAGGCAACAGGCATGGTTGAAGGGTTTGAGAATGACCCATATGACAGCATTGTGTATCATCGAGGCGAAGTGCTGGTGACGCGCGCGAATCACCATATGTTAGACACTCCATACATACGGCACACGCAAGGCATGGAGGCCCAGCCATTCTTGAGGCCAGCGTTGATGTTTGGCTATGAGAAACTGAAAGAATTGATGCGGTAAGCAAAGTTAACTGCTTACCGCTCATATTATGTAATGTAGGAAAGAAACCTACGATATCAGCCACGCGGTCACGACCGTGTTAAAAAGTGTAGGAGGATATTATGGCAGAAGAAGGAAAAGACCCGAAAGAGGGCGAAGGTAGCGGAACCGAACAGACGATTCCGTATGCGCGTTTTCAAGAGGTGAACAACAGAGCCCAGACAGCAGAAGCAAAAGTACTCGAGTTGCAGAAGTTGCTGGAAGAGGGCAAGGGCAAAGATGACCGAATCGCAGCTCTCGAAAAAGAGCTGAAAGACACGAAAGACGGTTACGAGCTCGAGAAAACGAATGCGCGTCGTCAAGCGGCGATTGAAGCAGCAATCAAAGACAAAGTGGTTGACGCCGAAGTCGTAATGAAGTTGCTTGACATGGACAAAGTTACATTTGACGAAAAAGGTCAGGTGGCAGGTCTCGACGAGCAGTTGACAGCTCTGAAAACGAGCAAGCCGTACTTGTGGAAGCCGGCAAGTAAGGTTATGAAAACGGGCGACAATGGCAAAGGCAAGAGCGAAAAATCTTTCGCGCAGAAGCTTGCAGAAGCCAAGAATGCCCGACAAGGCGTTGTCGCGAAAGCGAAAAACTACTTTTAAGTAAGGAGAGAAAGCTATGTTCAAGACTTTCGGCAATCAGAAAGCTGTCTTTGTCAACCAGGACGAAGGCATGTTTGTGGCGATGCCTGTTACATTTGACAGCACCGTCCTGACGCTTGAGACCAAGACCGTTGGCGGCCGGACAATCGTCCTTGCCGGCTCGCTTGTTGCTCGCAGTGGTGTAAACATTGGTATCACCGCTGAGGAGTACGACATCACGGACGGACCTGTCACTGGTCGCGTAGTCCTTGAGGGTTACGCCTGGAAGCACCGCCTGACCGCTGCTGCAGTAGGTGCTGCAGCTGGCTTCCCGCGCATCGTGCTGATGCCTTATCTGTACTTGGAGTACAGTCTGGTAGGTGTCGACACAGTTGCCCACAAGGCGACAATCAAAGTGGTTGGAGGCAAGTTTCTTTCGACCATTGCCGCGTCCAACCTGACTGTCACTACGCTCACCGCGTCCGCTGTCGCTCTGAATGACGCGGCCGATGAGCTGACCATCACATTCAGTGCTGGTGGAACTGGCGAAATCACAGCTATCGCTGGCGCCGCTGTTGCTGGCGAAGAGAATGCAACTGTGGTGGGCTTGCCCATCTCGGTGACCGTCTGATAAAAGGAGGAAGAGAAAATGCCTGATATTTTTGACCTTGTTGACGCAAAGGCAATCGGCGAATATGTCGAAACGCTGCAGGGAAGCACCGACCCCATGCTGGGCGCTACCCTTTTCCCGGCAAAGAAGATTATCGGCCTTGACATTAAGTTTGTCAAAGGCTACAAGCAGAACCCCATTGCACTGAGACCCAGTGCTCTTGGCGCTCGTGCCATGGTTCGAGACCGAATCGGTGGCGCAGTCATTCAGAACGAGCTCCCGTTCTTCCGCGAGAAGATGGTAATTGACGAAAGACTTCGTCAGGAACTCGCTCGCGCGAAGCAGGACGCCACCGACCCGTACACCACCAACATCATCGAACAGATTTTCGATGATGCAAAGGCGCTGACTGACGGGGCAGATGTGCAGGCCGAGCGTGAGAGAATGCAGCTTCTGTTCACTGGCAGAATAGAAATCAAGGCCGCGGCTGACCAGGGCAGACAGCCGAACTTCGCGTACAACTACGACGGAGACGGCAAGTGGACGAAGAACAACAAGACTGTTCTTACTGGCAATGCCGCTTGGAACGACACCACGAACAGCAATCCGATTGCTGATATCATGGAAATGGTTGACAAGGCGACGTCTCACGGCGTGAAGCTGACCAGAGCCGTGGTCTCTCCCCAGACATTCCGGCTTATCATGCAGAACGCGAATGTGAAGAACATGTTCCGCAACCCCGACGGTTCGCTGAAGGTGTTCGGCCGCAATGCACTCATCACAGAAATAGAGACAATTACGGGCGTGAGAATTGCGGTGTACGAGCGGTCTTTCAAGAACGAGGACGGAAAAGACATGTTCTATGTCCCGGACAACGCCATGGCTCTGATGCCCGATGGCGCTCTTGGCTCCACCGTATACGGCACTACGCCTGAGGAAATCGACCTGATGTCCGGCTTCGGCAACGGTACGACCAGCATCGTCAATACCGGCGTGGCTGTGACCACCGTGAAGAAGTACGGACCGCCCGTAACCGTCGAGACCGTTGTTTCTGAGCTGGTTCTGCCCAGCTTCGAGAGAATGGCCGAAGTGTTCACAATCAGTTTCTGACAAGGAGGAAAGCGATAAATGACCGATATCGAAGCGGTACGCCTGTTGACAGGCAACAATGCGATAAGCGACGATTTTATCGCTTTTTGGCTTGATAGCACGAAGAAGTTTGTGCTTGGCTATTGCAACATCGAGTCGATACCTGAAGGTCTGAAGCCGACAGTGCTCGAGATAGCGGCATTCAGAGTCAATGCGAACAGCAACGGCTCTGAGGCCGCACTCGGCCAAGGAGGCCGTCAGGTAGGCTCGGTGTCGGACGGTAACCAGTCTATAAGCTATGTGACTGCAAGCAGCGGCGTGAAGCAGTTCGTAAGCGAAGAAGACATCATTGCGGCGTATGGCTACATTCTCAACCGCTACAGACGAATGGTTGTTGAACCGCGGTCGTTGAGGAGCCCAGGCTGCAGAAAAGTTCGCTATTAAGAGGTGAGCTTTATGTGGCAAGAAGCTCGAGAGAAAGTTGCAGAGATATTTTTCAAAGACACGGTGCAAGTGTACGAGAACACACCAACGCAAGACGAGATAGGCGAAGAGATTGATAACTTGACATTGATTGGGGAATATGCCTGCAACATAGAAAACGGGCAAAGCGCGGTGTCAAGAGACATATCTGGTACAACAACACCGCAGGCGTTGAGAATAAGCCTGACAAAAGCAATTCCGCTCAGCTACGGGCATACATACAAGCTGAAAATCAAGAGCGCCAGAATCACCCACGATGCCGCCGAATACTGGAAAGTTGACGGGTGGACAGAAGGGCAGATAAGTACAGTGATTTCAGCAAGCAGAGAGGTGGCTGTATGATAGGTTTGTCAGGGAAACAACTTGCTCTGCATGTAAAAGCGTTTCTTGAGATTGTGCAGCCGTTGAGCGTGAGGTATGGTTATCCGCGAGGCGTAAAGACGGGCGAAGCATTTGTGACGTATCAAGACATAGGCTCAGAAATGCGTCGCGGTATCGGAAATCACATTATTGGCGAGTGGCGTTCGTACATTGTCACTGTGCAGACGAAGACAGCAGAGCAGAATTTGTACTATAGTGACATGATAAAGTATGGCACAGAGGCCAGCAATTTTGTGGTGTTGTCCGAAAGTATGCGCAAGGATGCCACGGTTGACGCGGGGTGGATAAACACGATTGTGCTTAGGGTATTCAATGGGCTGGAGCTCGAGCAGGTCGTTTTCACAGCCGCAGAAGTTCGCGAAGTATTGCAAGCAATTGCAGACCACTACATTTTTGTAACAAGCATCTATGCCAAGACGGTGGCAGAGAGCTTTTACGACACAATGCTTGTCCCAGAGCTTGAGGACAGACCGTACTCGTTGCAGGAGTTGCTGACACTGAAGCAGCAATATCTTGACAAGCTGATACTGAACACCACACTGTTTTAAGGAGGTAAGCATGGACGAACAAATGACTCGCGAAGAGCTCGAGCAGAAAATCGCTGAGGTCGAAGACGAGATTGAAGGACTGAAAGCAGAGCTTGCGGAGGTCGAAGAGAAGCTCAAAGCAAAGGCTGGCAGCGAAGACAGTTCTGCCGCTCAAGGCTCTGGCGAAGAGCAGCCCGGGGAGGACGAGGAGACTATCGAACTCCACAAAAAAGAAGCAGAGCTTTTTCAGGCACTTGCAGTTGCACAAGCAACATTTGTTGCATTGAGGAAGCGGCTGAACGACATTATCAGCAATGAAGCAATTGCTGAATATGGTCAGGAGGTGTAAACTATGTCGATGATTGATGTAGGAATCGAGATATCGATTTCAGCAGCTGCAGTAAGCGGCGGGTACAACTCGGTTTCAACATGGACGCCGCTCAAGGAGTGCGTGGCGATGCCGGCACTGATTCAGCCGAGCTCGAAGATTTCGACTGATTATATTGGTCAGGAGTATATTGGCTCGATACCCGGTAAGAAGATTGTCGCCGGCCTCGATTTCACTTTCGCGTATGACGGTGGAGCTTCTGGCAAGCAGTACAGAACACTTGCTGATTTCGATGATGCTGGTATGACGCATTTCGTGAAGGTGAAATACCCGGATGGCACGCTGTTCATACTGTTGGCCAAAGTCGAAGTATCGCTTGTAGCTCCGACGCCGAGTGGAGAGCTCGACTATGTTGTGTCTTTGACGCCGAACCTGTTCACTGACACAATTAACAGTGACAGCACCGCGAAGCTCATCAAAGTTGACTATTCAAGCGCTGAATAAGAAAGCGGCGGGCATGTCAAAGGATGTGCCCGCCAGATTTGGAGGGAATATGGAACTGAAGTTGACCACGAAACGCGCGCTCGAGTTCGAAGCGCGTACTGGGCAGGACCTGATTGAGTTTGTCAAGGCTGTTGGCGAGACAGGACGCATTACTGTAAAAGCCATACTTGACCTTTTCGAGGCTTGCGGAGAAGGCTATACTGTTGAAGTGTTCGATGCATGGGAAGCGTCTTTCACAGAGAAGGCTGAGGCCATTATGAACGCTGTGAAAGAGTATATTGGCGGTAACGGAGCAAAAAAATAAACAGCCAGCTTGAACGGTTGTTGCACGATGCCTACTATTTTGGTCTAAGGCCGAAGGAGGTAGAGCAAATGACTGTTGTTGAGCTGGCTGATTTTGTAAAGATTATGCGCAAGAGACAGATAGACGAGCAGAAAGCAGTCGCACAAGCTGCATATGTAGCCGGGTGCATAGGCTCGATGGCACTTGCGCGAAACCGCCCACGATTTGAAGATGTATTTAGCTTTCCTAAAGACGAGAGCAAGTCAACGGCAGTCGAAAAGAGTAGGTTGCAGATGATTGCTTATGCTGAATATGTCAACAGAGAAGCAAGGAAACTGATGAAGGGAGGTGACTCAAATGCCTGATGATGGTGTTCAGTTGACAGCGAAGCTTGTACTGGATACAAGAGATGCTGAGAAGCAGTTGTCCGGCATGTCGGCTAAGCCACAGGCCGTGACACTGCCAAAAGGCACAGAGATAGAGTTGCCGAAAGAGACAACAAAAAGCTTGCAAGGCCTTTTCAAAGGCGATAAAGGGCTGAAAGATATTGGTAACATAGCAAGAGGAGCGACTGGCGGGATACAGGGTATGCTGAGCTCCCTTAGCAGTTTGACATCTGTAGGCTCGATGGCTGCTGCTGCGATAGGGGCTGTTGCTGCCATTGTGATGGTGATTGTAAAGCTGCTGCAAGGCACTGACACATGGGAGTATATGGTCGCTTCAGTAGAGTCACTGGTGGACATGATACGCGAAGGGCTTGCTCCAGCGTTGGCACTGATAGGCGAAGTGGTTGTGTCTGTAATAGACCTTGTGAAGCCATTGATGCCATTAGTGAAAGCGATTGCTAACGGGCTGGCAAGCATATTAACACCGATTGTATATGTGGTGAAGCTGCTGCAACCGCTGATGGACTTGATTGGAAAGCTGCTGGAGCTTTCGAGCGCAATTTCAGGCGTGGTTAACGACACTTTGATGGGCATAATGAACAGCCTGATGCAGATAATCTTGGAGCTGACTTCAAGTGCTTTGGAGCCGTTGTTATGGGCGCTTGACAAGGCAATCGAGTTTTTCGAGAAGCTTGAAACGAAGATACAGGATTTCATAACGAATCTGACGAAAGGCGCAATAAAATTCGATAGAAAGACACTTGCAGCAACGACAGGCTCGAAGCAGGAAAAAATTCGCACATCGTTAGATACATGGCAGACGACCGGAGGCGAGACAGCAGCTGAGAAGCAGGCAAGACTTGCTGCTGAGGCTACAGAGGATGCTGCAGAATCTGCACGAGTGGTAAAGAACTTGCTGAAGGATGCCAGCGCAAAGATTGCTGAATGGGGCAAGAAGCTACGCGACCTGTTCAGCAGGGATACACTGAAAGAAACAGCAAAAAATTTCAAAGAGAATGTGCAAGAAAGCTCGAAAGGGCTTTTAAAGGGCGCGAAGTGGATTGGCGAAGCCATCACAAAAGGAGTGATGAAGGCTTTTGGCAAGACAGGACGGTTCCTCGGCTTTGCAGATGGTGGCACGATAGATGGTGCACAGGTGTGGGGCATGAACGAAATCGGAAATCCGGAGTTCATTTTCAACGCCGGCGGGCATGACACAGTTATCAATAAAGACATCTTGGCAGAAGCAATGTATGAAGCTTTGCGGCGTTCGAAAAACGAAGGTAAGCAGACGATAGAGGTTGCTGTAAAAGACGGCACGCCTGTCGGAGCAAGAGAGCTTGCAAATATGCTGCTGCCGTCGTTGAAGTTCCTGTTAGCGAGGTGATAAGATGTTCAAGTTACAAGGTGCAGAGTTTGGTTCGGGTGTGAATCAGGTGCTGGCTGATGTAAGTCTGAAGCTTGTTCGCACATACAAGGGCGAGATAAACAGGACGCAGACAGGCGAGATAGCCACATTTCCGAACTCATTTGTAACAGTAGGGTTCGACTTGAGGTTTGTAGGCACAAGAGCAACTTTGCGCGAGATTGAGCGGATTTTTCTTTCCTCAGATATCGTAGAGATTGAGTTCGATTTTGGCGGAACTGCTCTGAAAGGCAAGTTCAGTTGCACATCGAACACGATGAACGAGATGCACGCAAAGGCGGACGGGACGCTCGAGCTACTAATCTCAGTTGTAAGCGACGGAACAGAGATAACAAAGCCAGACGGCAGCGGCTTTAATGTTACGGTGGATATGGGTGTGTCGGTTTATGCTACAGAGGCAGAAGAGAAGTGCTACTATGGCCGAGTGTACAAGTTGAAAGCAGCCTATGCTGGCTATAAGGACGCGTTCGGGTGTACGCAGCCAGACGGCAAGCTGCTTGTGCTGGGCGATATGCAGCTGTATGCACAGTAATTTGACAGGAGGTAGAGAGTGTTAACACTGCTGTTTGAGCACGCGGGCGAGACAAAGGCATATGCAAGCGAGATTGTAGACTTTGACTGGTCGACAAAGAACAATGAAGATTCACAGTTTGAGGCATCAGCTCCAAGTGTATCTGCAAAAGCGACGCTGGCGGTGATAGACAATTTTCTCGAGTTACTTGTAAGAGGCGACATTGTATCTGTAACAGACCTTGCGTCTGACTCAGTCGAAGGTGCAAATGGGATGGCGCTGAAGCTGAAGGTTGTTGATGTCACAGAGCAGGAGCGACGGGGACTGACATTTGTAAGCATGGCAAGCTTTTTCGAGAACGAGGATGTTATCGGGCGCGGTATAAGGACTGTTGAAGAAGAGACATGGGAAGAAATAAAGAGCAAGTATGACCTTGATAATGTGGAGTATCATGGCGATGTTGTTCCATTTCAGGTAGCGCACCTGAAGAAAGAAGACATACCTGTCGCTCTTGCGTGGTCAAGAAGTAAGCGGCTCGAGATATCGAATACGCCGTTTGCTTCACCAAACCAAGCAGACTTTGCTGCTGGCGGAATTGGGCTGTTCGAGCCGACACAGAAAGCTGACGGAGCAAGGTATTCGCCGTTGTATAGGGTACGCCCAGAGCAGGTGATTGACTATGGTATTTCGGCACCCCAACCGCCGATAACGCATTTGCGTACGCCGGGGATAGGCGGTTTGCATGCATATCCAGACTTGACAGCGACATCGAAGCAGTTATCAGGGTACAAAGACACACAGGTGTTCACGATACAAGGTGCAGGAGAAAAGATTCTTGATGCTGCGACGGTGCAGGTAGAGAGAGACTCAAGTAATACTGTGGTGTCGAAAAGTTTGAAGTGGCTGGATGGCACTGTCAGAGAGATAGAGACACCGCAGTCGAGATATGTGGTAGGCATTATGACAGGGCTGTTCGTAGTGTTCTCAACAGATACCGGAGACATGAAAGTTTTTTCGAAAGCTGATGGCTCATGGGTGCAGACGATAGCGGCAAGCGACTCCAGATACAAGATGCTTGTTGGCGCAGGGAATAATGTTGTAGTAGCGAATGGCGTAACAATTAGCCGAATAAATGACACCATACTCCAAGAGAAGATGTTCTTTCCGACTGTGGACAGGGTAATTACGAATTACGACTATGCAATAGGGCTGAACAGAGGCACAATCAGGTTAGAAATTATAAAGAGCGCAACAGTCCATGGCAAGCTGTTTTCTGGCTATCTTCATGAAGGTAGAGCCGTTGGCGCTCATTATGTGCCAGGTTCCAGCCCGATTGATGTATATATGACATCAGTTGCAATGGCAGGTATAAACGCGACGACGAGCAACATGATTGTGCCAACAGCGCACAGTGTAGGGGGCAAGGAATACTCTTTGACGCCGGTCGATTTGTCGGGTGTATGGGTGGTGTGTAAAGGGCGTGCAGCGAGCACAGCAGAGGTTGAAACTGTGATACTGTCCAAACCAGCGGGCGCAACATTTTTATCGGTTAAGGGATATAAGCTGGACACGGTGCCTGTATGCTTCATGCAGCATACAGGGACAGCCGAGGTTTTGGCGGTCGACGCTGTTTTGCAAGGCTCTGTGTACAGTCACGAAAGGTGGATGATTATAAAGCACACGGATAGTGACCAGACAGTAGTAGACAAATACGGCGATTTAAATGAGTGGATGAGCACGGTGAACGGCCAGAGCGTTGACGAGTTTGGTCATGCTGGTGCAGGAACGCTATTGACATTCACGCAAGACTCGTATATAACGATGGAGTTCTTTCTGACGAAGAACCCGTTCGTGACACGCGGTCCGAGCGACCCGATGTACTACATGCGGGTAGCGAAAGGCGAAGCAAATTTTTGCGATATAGGTTCGAAGATAGGGCCTGTGTTACAAGGAGCGGGTGTTGGCTTGAAGGTCGAGGCTGGACGGATATGGATTGACATTGCCGGGTTCGACAACTGCGTCGGAAATAACACTTGGAAGAAGTTAAAGATTGGCTTGATGTGTGTACCAGCAGTAGGCGCATACATGAAAGTATACCTCTCAAAAGAAGAAGAGGCGAATAATAAACCTTTATGGATGAAGGTGACAGGTGTGACGATAAGGTATTCAGGGTTGCTGAAAATGACCCTGCAAGGCATCATCGTAGAATAACATTCGTACATGTTATGGCCGGAGGCAGGGCTTCCGGCCATAATGTTCGTACAGTATGTTGAGGTGATATGATGGAGCAATACTTGGCTTTGCTTGAAGAACGACCCGCAGAGTTCGATTTGAGCCTGTTCGAGAAATCAGACGCAAGAGACTTTGTAGAGAAGTATTATGAGCAGTATGGCGAATTGCCGGCAAAGGAGCTTTTCAGAGAGCAGTTTAAAGTTGAACAGGAGCACGCATATGCACCATGGAGTTACTATGAGCAGCGGTTGCAGGAAGAGAAATTTATACGCGAGGCGATACCCGCGCTAACGGCTTTTAACAACGAGTATGAGGGAGACCAGAAGCAGGCTCTTATACACCTACGGGAGAGATTGACATCGCTTGCTGAACCAGCTGCAAAGGCTGCTCCGGTGTCTATTATACATGACACATCACGGTATGAACGATTTAAGAACACTGACAACACGCGTATATTGACAGGAATAAAACCATTCGACGAAGCAAGTGGAGGCCTGTCAAAGCGGGACGAGTTCATGGTGATTTCAGCGCGGTTAGGCATAGGCAAGTCATGGGTAGCGCATGCTATGGCGGCGAATATGTGTCAGGCCGGGTATAGAGTCGGGCTGTATTCGGGTGAGATGTCAGAGGACGAGGTTGGTGCGCGGCTTGACTCATTGATGAGCCACATATCGAACTACGCACTGACACGAGGAAAGGATGTAGACCTGACGGAGCACTTAAATAAGCTTTCACAAGTTGAAGGCGATTTGCTTGTTCTGACAGCAGCTCACCTGAAGAGAAATGCACGCCCGAGTGACCTGCACAAATTTGTAAAGGAGTACAGTCTTGACTGTTTGTTCATAGACCAGCTCGACTTGATGGAGCCTGACGGGCGGGTAGGACGCGAAGAATTCGAGCAGAAAGCTGCACTCTCTTACCAGCTGAAGAGCTTGCAGCAACAGCTTGGAATACCGATTGTGGCTGTAAGTCAGTTGAATAGACAAGCGGCACAGCAAGAAGCTGACGCGAGCCACATTGCAGGTAGCGACCGGATAGGGCGCGACGCAACAGTCATTATAGCTCTGTCAAGGAAAGAGGACACGCTGAAGATGAAAGTGCTGAAAGCAAGGTCGTGGAGGTTGCCTGACCAGCCGTGGGAGTTCACATGGGACATTGACAAGGGCATTCTGGAGCCGAAGTTGTCAGCAATGGATGCTGTAATGGCAAAGGTGAAGCAAGCGAAAGCGAAACAAGCGGTGGCAGAAGTTGAACATCATCAAGAAGCGTCGACCGAGGACGATGAGATATGGTAAGTACGATTTTGTCACTCTTTCCAGATGCACATATAAGTTCAGGCTATGCGCGTGTTCGCTGTCCATATCATAAGGACGGGAAAGAGAAGAAGCCGTCAATGTCGATACTGTTAGAACCTCGCGGAAATGCTCCGCGGGGTCTATGTCACTGCTTTGCGTGTGGTAAGGCTGTAATGTTCGACCAACTGCTCAAAGACATGGGAGCAGAGGCTATGCCAGCCCAAGAAATAAACGGCGAGCAACGCCGAGAAGGTGTAACCGTAATAACTACACCACCCGTATATAAGCCTCAGCTCCCGTTTCGGTTTTCGCCATATTTAGCCGGTCGAGGGATTGGAGAAGATGTGCAGAAGCGGTTTAAAGTGTTCGAGAAAGACGACTTTGTGCATATGCCTGTGTTTGACCGACACGGCATGTACTTGTATGACAATGCCAGAAGCACGACAAGCAAGCGGTTTTATGTCGAAGCCGGAGCAAAGAAGTCTTTATGGGCAATAGAGGAGATTGATTTGTCGAGGCCGATTGTGGTATGCGAAAGCCAGATAGACGCGATGTCAATGTGGCAAGCAGGTTTTCAGGCCGTGGCAACGCTTGGTGCAGATAATGTAAGGTCGTTAGTAGAGATAAAGCAAGCGACATCAATGATTGTGCTTGGGTTTGACCCAGATGACGCGGGTGTGCGTGCTCGTACGAGAGCCGCGTCGATGCTTGGAAAGTACAGGTGTAGATGGCTGGATTTGCCTGAAGGTGTCGATGTTAATCAGGCATTACAGGACATTCCAACGATTGACAAATTCAAAAAGTTTATGCAGAGGTCGACAAGAGATTTTCGTACATAACTGTACAAGGAAAGATAGTTCGATTAACTACGATTACGCGGAGGTAATAGGAATGGCAAAGGAAAAGATGAATGATTGCGTATGCTGTCCGGACGGTTGCCACGGTTGTGGTCGAGACAGGGACTACTACATCACGGTATGCGACATTTGCGGGAATGACGAAGAAGTCTTTCACTACAAGAACGGCGACTACTGTCGCGATTGCCTGCTCAACGAGCTGGAAGGTGATGGTATCATCACAAAAGCAGAGGACGAGTACAGTTGATTTCAGCATAGCACGAAAATAGTTTTCAAAGAATGCTCGTGTAGCTCAAAGGCAGAGTGGGTTGTGCACAGCGAAAGCAACCTCGGTGAACCCGGATTGCTGGTTCGAATCCGGCCACGAGCGCAAATGCCCCGTTAGTTCAACTGGTTAGAGCCACCACCTCATAAGTGGTAAGTTCGAGGTTCAAGTCCTCGACGGGGCACCATAAAGGAGACACAAATGAAAATTTTTCTTGATAGCTTTGCAAAGATGCCGACACGCGCACACGAGACAGACGCAGGCCTTGATTTATGTTCACCGAAACGCGTTTTCATATGGCCGCGAAGCAGTGTAGCGATTGACACAGGCGTGCACATAGAATTGCCGAAAGGGACAGCGGGCTTGCTTGTAGCAAAGTCAGGTTTGAATGTAAAGCACAATATCACATCAACAGGTCTGATTGATGAAGGCTATCGCGGGTCGATAGTAGTAAAGCTGTACAATGACGGAGATGAGCCGTATATAGTAGAGGAAGGCGACAAGATAAGCCAGTTAGTTGTCATTCCAGTACTGTACGAAGCAGTCGAGATTGTAGACACATGGAGCAACGATACAAGCAGAGGCACACGCGGTTTCGGTAGCTCAGGTAGATAATTTTCAAAGAACGAAAAGAATTTTTAAGAAAAGGGGTTGACAAGCCGATTGAAATATACTATAATGTATATGTAAGGAGGCCGGAAAGGCACTTACAGAAAGGGAATTAAAATGAAATTCAGCGAAATGAACGCACGCGAAAAGAAAGCATTTCTCAACATTAAGCACGCGGCAAACGACCTGCTCGGCGGTCTGGAGAACACATTACAAGACTACGCAGAGGACGAGGACGAATACAAGAGCGCAAAAGCTCAGCTTGAAGACCACAAAGGGCTGGTCGAAGCGCTTTACCACATGGCAACCACAGCGATTTACGATGACGGGTACTGTTGCTTCAATCCGGCAACGGTGAAAAAGGAGCTTCGGGACATCAACTTTTGCGGTAAGGAATGGTTGATGGAGCGGTGCGAAAGAAGAATCACGAAGGAGGGCTACTAAGATGGCACAGAAGAAGTACAGAGTAAACGAATCGGAGATGTTCAATCTGGACTCGATGCGGACCCACTTGCTGGTGGTCCGCGACGAGGCCATTGACAAAAAGAATTTGGAACTTGCGGACAAGATGGAAGCCAGAATTGAGGAGGTCGAGAAGTTGATGGAGCAGGCGTGGTGCGTTGGAGCACTCGTTGACTGGCCGACGCTGGCTCGAATCCGCGAAATCAAAAATGAACGCTGTTTGCAGCGGTACGCGACATGCCTTGCTGCTGGCATGAGCGAAGAGCTTGCGGCCGGAGCATTTATGGATTGACGAGAAAGCGTCTTGGCAAAAGTCAAGGCGCTTTTCACAATTTGCAGAGGAGGTAAACACAAATGGACAGAAGACTCGATGCACTGTTGCAGCCTGGAAACAGCGAGTATGCAATATATTTCATAAAAGAAAGCGAGACAGCGTATGCACGCTTTCGGGTACCAGTAGAGAAGGTTGGCGACCCGTACACGATGTATTCAAACAGGTACAAGACGCATGACATCATTCTGCACGATGACTATGTAGAGGTAAAGGACAAGAAGTCAATAGAGCGCGAGTACGATTTGCGCTTTAAAGACCGTAAAGAAGCTGTTAAGGTGTTTGAAGAATACTCTTACAAAAATGTGGCTGCACGATATAAAGATATGCAGCTGTCAATGTTCGATTGAGGTGTTAAGATGAAACGATTCATTTTCGTATATGGCACGCTGATGAGTAGACAGCCAGCACACTACTTGCTGGTTGGCGTATCCACATATGTTGGAGAGGCAACGACAGTCGGGACGCTGTACTCGATGGGGCCATATCCAGCATTTCAGCCGAAAGGCGAGGACACAGTGCATGGCGAGCTTTATATTGTCGATGACGCAACGATGCTTGCTCTGGACATGTACGAAGGATATAGGGGACAGTCAGAGGACGGGTTGTACGACAAGGAAGTTATCAAGGTCGAGGTTGAAGGGCTGCCCATGCTGGCGGTTGTATACACCATGAAGGACGCGATGTTGAATGCCTACTGGCACGAACGCATACAGTCTGGCAGCTGGCGTGAGTATATCAAGCAAAAGGAGGATGAAGCAAATGCAGAAGGAAGGGCTTGAGATTGTAATTGACATTACAAAGAGACGCATAGAGCGCGGTACCATTTCGGGAGCCATCATCAGTATTGTCGAGAATGCAATTGAGAATAGCGAAGGAAAGACGCCGGAGCGATACGAACTGCTCAAGCTCTGGCGGCAGATGACGAAAATCGAAGAGCAAAAGTGAAGCGAAAGAGTTTTCAAGATTCAGAAAGTAGCTGAACAAGAAGAACGCATTGCACTAACATGAAGAACCGCGCCCGTCGGCAAATATGGGCAGAAAGGAAAATATTATGAAGACCACCAAAGCCAACCGCAAAACATACTATATCGACCCTTGCACAGAGGACGGTCAATCTTCTGGATTCTATGAGCAAAAGCTCACGCGCAAGGAGGCAGAACAGCTCAGAAAAGAAAACCCGGGCTACTTTATAACAGATTCGTATCAAAAAATGCTGTACTTTGTTCAAGATTGAAAGTAGGCTATTGACCTTGATTGACGCAAAATTTTACCCAGCAAAAGGACAAGACTTTTGGCGGGTCGTACTCCAATTCATCCCGCCAAAAGCCCCAGCCGAAAGCCGCAAGGCGTGGAAGCGCACAGAAGAAGGATTTTCTACCACAGTTCGAGAATGCTCATTTCATTTTTACGAATGGCTATGCATTTTCGGCACAAGAAAACCGCCACATGTGTATTGCAACGACGACGGGCTAATATTTACGGTGTTCTATTATGGCGGCGAATGGCGCGTATTCTTTAAGCCGCTCCGGGGAGAATCAGAAAGATGAGGTTAAATGATGACAAATGACAGAATGAAGATTGATATGCCGTCAAAGGTGTTTGACACCTGCCTGAGTCTGGAAAAGTACTACCACCATGTCGAGAACGGGGGTGACTATTATGTACTAATGGCGGGCGGCGTGCTGTACATATTTTTGCAGTGGACACACGGAAAAGAGGACTGGAAGAACAACTTCGATTTTCCGGCGAAGCCATACAAAGACATGCCAAAAGCGTGGAGGGCACATCGTGGTTTTGTGCGTGTATGGAAGTCGATTGAGCCATACATCGAGAAAGATGTAAAGAACCCAGAGGTAACGAGCATCGTTGTTGTCGGATATAGCCATGGTGCGGCCTTGGCAGTGCTTGCTCATGAGTATGTATGGTTTAGCCGACCGGACATCAGAGAGAAGTGCATTTCACTTGCCTTTGAGGCACCGAGGGTATTTTGCGGAGTGCGCGTACCTGCAGAGCTGAAAGAACGCTGGTCGAACCTGTATGTATTTCGGGTTGCAAATGACATTGTGACGCATGTCCCACCTGCTTTGTTTGGGTATAAGCATGTAGGGAATTTCGTACATATTATGAAGCCGAAAGCAGGTTGGGTTGCACACAGGAAGCCGGGCTGTGTGAATGCACACTATCCGGACAATGTGCTAACAGCACTGGAGCGGTGTCAAGAGGTCATCACGGCACAAGATGAAGGTGCCGGCTGGAAGAAATACAAGTGGTTTGACAAGGAGGAAGAGGATGCTTGAGAAAATTAAAGAGGTGCCATTCATTGACGAGAGTACAGCAGTGAAGGTAACTTCAGACGAAGAAGGCAAGGTTGTGCTTGAGAGGTATGACCGTGTAATATGGGCAAGAGAGGTCTGGTCATTGAGAGAGCCGATGCACGGGCTGGCCTGCTATGTAGAGGCATCGAAGTTGCTTCCGCTGATTGAAAAAGTCGTAAAGCTTGAGCAGACGACATGTCTTGTGGTGACGCTCGACAATGGAGCCCGGTATGAATTGCCATTCTTACCAGTAAGTTGGGAGCCGGTCGAAATGCCGAACGACTTTGACGGCACAGTCGAGTTTGACTTGGCTGACCTGATGCTTTCGACATTGAAGAACTTGATAAAGCCGGAGTTGCAGTGCATTTACATTGACGAGCACGGGGCGGTGTCTTGCGACTTCATCACGGCATGTATTTCGAAGAAAGTACGGTTTTCTCGTCCGTTCCTGCTACCTCCAGATGTGCAGGCTCTTGTCGACGGCAAGACATGGCAGGTGAAGATAGGAGACAAGCTGTACTTGAAACAGAGGGGCATGGCGATTGTTGCTCAGTGCCCGACGATGAACGATGACGGGACATGGGAGCAGCTCCGTTCCATGTTGCCAGAGCAAGTAGAAGCGACATCTAACGGCGGAGCTCTTTCAGAGAGTTTGAAACGGCTGGCCGTATTTGGAGATTATGTGTCTTTCGATGGCACGAAGGTCATATGCGGGAGCAACTTTGAGCCGTTCGAGTTTGCCGATACTGGCGAGCTGACATACGAAATCGAAAAGTTGTTGCGGATTCTCAGCACAGCGCCGGCCATTACAGAGCACGAGAACAATCTCATTTGCTCAAACGCGAATAGCACATTCTTGATGTCTCCGATGGACGAAGCATGAAGTACTTTGAGGAAAAGGCGGAGAAGAGGAGCTTTGCCCCGGACGCTCTGTTAGCGGCACTGTTTAATGAGCTACATGCAGACGAGACAGAAGTAAGGAGTCAGACGATATCCCCGTCTGGCTTGGCTTGTCAGGTGTCACAGGCCTGGAAGTTGCTTGGCGTAATGCCGGACAAGGCAGTCGAAAGTTTTCAGTCAAGGTCGTTCGCAGAGTGTGGAGAAGACAGACATGAGCGGATTCAAGCATTTCTGGCAAAGACGCCTTATTGGGTCGATGTAGAAGAGTATGTAAAGGAAAAGAAGCTCGAGCTTGAGGTGCTCGAAAAGACTGGCTATGAGGTGTTGCTATACTCACCGAAGTACAATGTTCGTTTTCGGTGTGACGGGATGTTGCTGATTGATGGCATCTATTATGTGCTGGAAATCAAGACAGAGAGACAGATAGCGAATGACAAGAGAACAGAGCCGGCAGAAAAGCATTTGAAGCAAGGCTACTCATATGCACTCATGATGTGTGTTGACTGGATTATGTGGGTGTATGAAGGAAGAGACTATTTGACGCAGAGGCCAATAGCACAGCGAGTGACGAAAGACGAGAAAGCTGAAATCGAGAAGTATCTAACAGAAATCGTACAATTGAAAGACACGCCAGAGAAGCTGTACATGGACAAGAAGGCTTGCGGGGGATGCGAGTACAAGTCATTCTGCCAAGAGTATTTTAAGGCGTTGAAGAAAGGGGTGCGCATTGATGTTAAAACAGGAACAGCTTGCAACTCAGCACAGTGAGGCCGTCCAGAGGATTGACGACATTGTGAAGAAAGCAAACGATGTGGCCATGAAGAAGCTGGAGAGTGCAAACAACCTCGTAAAAGAGGTGAAAGCAGTGATGGCACAAGGGACTGACTGCATAACCACAGCACAGTTGCAGGAATGGGCTGTAGCGATTCCGGTGATATGCGAAGAATTAGTCCCGCATAAAGAAGCTTTCGCTTTGATGAAAGACTTGTGGGACATCGAGACGAAGCAGCTGGCAGCAAAGAATCTGCTGGAGCTCGACATGAAGAAGACCGAAATAGAGAGTGTGAACAAGATTGCCAGCACTGAGAACGCCAAGAAGCGGGCCATTTCGGAGTACATTCAGAATATGCTTGGCGGTACGCAAGAGAGCTTGTGGATGCTCGGAAATGCTGTTCGGAAGATTTTGGACGCAAGAATTGCAGCAGGAGATTGTAAGTAATGGCAACATTAAGTGAAGTTTTAAGAGACGTCGAGAGAATCGGCGGAAACGGAAGTGTCATGCAAGGTGTCGAAGTAAAGGATGTAGAGCGCATTGCTTTGCCGATGGTCATGGTAAACAGAATGCTGTACGGAGGCTTGCCGAAAGGACGGCTTGTCGAGTTTTCAGGTCCAGAGAGTTCTGGCAAGACGACCACAGCTTTGATGGTGTCTGCGGCATATCAGCGACAAGATGACCGTCCGGTGTTCTTTGTCGATGCAGAAGGAACCTATGACCCAAGATGGGGCTCGATGCTGGGTATCGACAATTCAGCAGGAAAGTTCATCAAGTGGGCGCCAGAGAACGCAACAGCTGAAGAAGTCTTCGAGCAGATTTTGCGGGTTGCAGAGACGAACGAGGTCGGGTTGATAGTGCTCGACAGTATTCCGGCATTAGTACCACAACAGGAAGATGTAAAGGACATGACGCAGTACCAGATGGGCGGCATCAGCAAGCCGTTGACAGTGTTCGCACGAAAATTACAGAAGGTTCTGTTAAAGAACAGCTCCGAGATTTTCATTGGCATAAATCAGGTTCGAGACAACATGTCACAGTACGGGCCGACGACGACAACGGTTGGCGGGCACGCATGGAAGCATATGTGTTCTGTCAGAATCGAATTCAAGAGCGAGAATGTTGACGCCAACGGGAATTATGTTTCAGAGTCGGTTGAAAGCCCGGCCGGTGTGCGAATCAATGCGGCATTGAGAAAGAATAAGTCTGCACCAAGAGACCGAAAGTTGTCGCATTATGTAATTGACTTTGAGCGCGGATTTGATTCAGTCGGCGATGTAACTGATGCCGCGGTTGTAATGGGAATTGTAAAGCAGAAAGGGGCTGGGTTTTCGTACATTGATACTGAAACAGGAGAGGTGCTGGCTTCCGGCCTTGGAAGGAAAAGGTTCAAGGAGAAGTTAACACCGGAGCTGATTGAAAGAATTGAAAGGGAGGTATTGCAGCATGACAATTGACCTGCAAGCCAACAAAGCTGAGTTTGAAGGGCTTTGCAAGAAGTACATCAAGCGAGAAGGCGTTGACCGGTTGCTGAAATGGCTGGAGTCGAACGACTTTTACACAGCGCCTGCGAGCACTCGGTATCACCTGTGCGTCGAAGGAGGTCTTTGCCAGCACTCGCTGTATGTTTTCCACAGAATGGTCGACCTATGCGAACACTTGTTCGGGGTCAACCCGGAGGACGAAGGTGTTGTCTGTAACGGCAAGACAACCGAGGACGATGGTGCATTTGACATTGAGAATATCGCAATCGTAGCATTGTTTCACGACATCTGCAAGGTGAACTGCTATGTCAGAGACTTCAAGAATGTGAAGGTCAATGGCAAGTGGGAGCAACAAGAGTACTGGCGATGGGATGAACAGTTCATTTGGTCAGAGCACGGAGCAAAGTCAGTATACATGATACAGCAGTTTATGCGGTTGTACATTGATGAAGCACAGGCAATTGCATTTCACATGGGAGCCGCGGGCGACCCGTTGTCCGAAATAAAGGACAAGAGGTTTGCCCAAGTTTTTGACAAGAGTGTGTTCGCGTTCATGCTGCACATGGCAGACATGTGGGCGACATACATAGATGAAAGGGAGGAGAATTGAAATGGAAGAAAAGGAAATGTATTGTGTAAAAGAAGAGGTAAAAACGCTGGACAGCGTTGCCATTGAACTTGGCTATCAGAAGCTGTGCGAAGACCTTGTCAAGTACGACTATACATTCCGTATCAGAAAGCCCGAGTATCAGAAAGGAATGCATTTTTCAGAGTGGTTGAGCCGTATCAAGCCGACGATGTTCGAAGAGAGGCAGATGGTGACCTTGCTGGCGAACAGAGGCGTCGGATTTGAAGATGTTCTCAGAGCTATCACTCCCGGGCTGCTCGAATGCTTTAAAGAGCTCGAAGCAATCTCAATGAGGGACGAGCGCGGGTCAGACAAAGATGAAGCTGTTCGAGCAGATAACACCTGAGCAGAAAGAGGAGAGACAGCCAGCAAAAGTGGAGGCTGACGCATACATCAAGGAGAACTTGATGAAGTCTGTTGACAGAGACGAGAAAACGCGAGAGTTGATACGGAGCTGGCTGTTTTCATTCGAAGGCGCATTGACAAGAAAGATGTTCGACCAGCAGATGCGTAGGCTGGACCATAACGCTGAAACAGCAGCGCAACAGCTTGCAAAGGCGAAAGGTCGAAGGACTATACCACTACCACCACCAGAAAAGAAACCCGCGCTGACACAGCCGTTAATCGCGCAGATGGTGGATGACATGTATGTAGCGGTATGCGGGCGTAAGTATAAAACGGCAATAAGAGACGCTGTAAGGGAATTGAAGGGTCTGGGCGATGTATATGTGCTTCAAGTCGAAGAGTTGATTTTGCAGTTCAAGAGTTACGACGACAAAGGCACAGCACCACAGATGATTGACAAGGCGATTGAATGCGATTTCCTTGTCGTTGTTGACCTTGAGATGCCGATTCATATAGAGTGGCATGTTCATGAAGCGATATCGCGAATAGGTCGGAGGCGGGAGGCAGCCAAGAAACCAATGATTTCGACATGGAACAGGTTCAACGATGTGAACGACTTCTTTGAGCGATTCAAGGTATACAGCGTGGACTGATTTTCGTACAGTATGTAGGAGGTGGTAAAGTGAAGAACAATGGCATCAGTGTGGAGATGCGTAGCGGAAGACTGGTACCTGAGGTTGATGCCGATGTGTCGACTTCGATTGCTATGCTTGCGGTACTCGCAAAAGAGATAGCGAGAAAAGGAGGCATTGCTGTTGAGCAGGTGTTCGAAATCGCAAAGAAAGGGATTGAAAGAGCAAGATGAAAATCACCTTTATGCAGATTGACAACGGGCTTGTAAGTCTGCTTGCTGAAAGAGAAGAGGATGGCAAAGCTGTCTGTTTTTCAGTGAGAGAGGTATTCGACAGGGTTCAAGGTAGAGTAAGACAAGAGTGCCGCAACGAGACAGAGAATAGACCGGTATCCGCAGAGGATGTCGCTATTCTGGCAGGGCTTGTCGGAGTTATCACAAAAGACTATAAATAAGCAGGAGGAATTGAAATGAATTTGCTTGAGTATGAGAAGCTGGACATCGGTGGAGGAAGCGACTATATCAAGTTTGAAAACACTGGAGACACGAAGTATCTGCGGTTCATGTACGAGAGTGGCGGTGACCAGATGGGCGCTGACATCACATTCCGGCGCAAGTTTTGGGACGACGAGAATAAGAAGTTCATTTACGACACAGACCAGGGCACGCTGACATGTACGCTGAAGTGTATCGAGTATGATGCCGACGGAAAGAATCCGCGCAATGTAGTGTGGGAACGCTCAGCGTACTTTTGCAAGACCGTGCTCTTGCCGATGTGGCGAAATTATCCTCGCATCATGGACGGTGTGTGGAAGGTAACAGCATCGAATCCGAAGACAAAGGAAGCGACTTATTCGCTTTTCCCGGTGATGAATGCTGATACAGTGAAGTATCCTATCATTGAGCAGGAAAAGGCTCAGGCAGTCAAGGAAGAGACAAAAGAAGTCAAAGAAGAGCAGAAGACTCAGGCACCGAAAAAGAAGTATTGGGAGTAAGCCATGCTTTTGAGTATAGGTAACAAGACGCCTGTCACATTGCCGAAGCTCGAGACAAAGCGGTCGTCAACGGTAGCTAAGCCAAGACAGGCAAAAGCGACCGTTGACGACTCTTTTGCAGTAGCAAAGCGAATGCAGGAGTTGTTTTCGAAGTATGACTGGCGTGTCATCACGACAGAGGAAGAGCTTGTAGAGTACTTGAGGACAAGAAAAGACATCGGGCTTGACACAGAGACGACAGGACTGGATGTGTTCAGAGACGAGCTGGTAGGATTTTCAGTAGGAACAGAAAAGGACTGCGCATACATTCCATTACGGCACAAGATAGGCAAGAACTATGAAGGCGACTTGCGGCGGGTGCAGCAGTTGTTGAATGAGCATGACCTATACGGGTTCAACGCGAAGTTCGACATGAAGATGTTGAGACTGCGGGCCGGCATAGATGTGCATGTAAAGTGGTGCGGCTATCTTGCAGCACGGTTAATGTATTCGGCAGAGCCATCAAACGAGCTGAAAGAGCTGTACATAAAGTATGTAGACCCGAACGCAGAGTTTTACACCTTTTCAAATCTGTTTAAGCAGCCATTCGATTGCTATGACCCAGTGGTTGTAGGTGCTTATGCAGCGGTCGATGCGATGAAGCATATTGCACTCGGGAAGTGGCAGGAAGCACACATCGGGAAAGATGAGCTGAAGTTGATGACAAAGCTCGAATTGCCGCTTGCGCATGACCTTGTTGAAATAGAACTTGAGGGGATACGCCTGGATATTGACTGGTGTAACACGCTTTCAGGCATGTTAGAAGAAGACCTTGAGAAGGTGAAAGCTGACATCGAGAAGGAGTATCCAGGCTTGAATGCGGGTAGTCCGAAGCAGGTGTCAGAGTACTTGTACGACAAGTTAAAGTTGCCGCAGTTGAAAGGTAAGGGGACAGGAAAAGACACGCTTGCTATGCTTGACCACCCGCTCGCCAAGAGGGTGTTAGAGTATCGCAAGGCAGAGAAGTTGCTGTCGACTTATGCAGGGAAGATGCCGAGGCTCGCGGTCGACGGGATTGTGCATTGCGTGTTCAATCAGTATGGCGCGGACACAGGAAGGTTTAGCTCGAGTGGGCCGAACTTGCAGAACATACCGAAGGACAACAGATTTCGCAAGATGTTCGTAGCAAGGGAAGGCAAGATGCTGGTGTCATGCGACTACACTCAGCAGGAAGTATACATCTTGGCTGCACTTGCAGATGACGCGTCGATGAAGGACGCATATAGCAAAGGCATGGACTTTTACGCGTATATGGCAAGTATTGTTTTCGAGATGCCTTACGAACAGTGTACGAAGCACGGAGAGCATGGCGAGCTGAGAAACCAGATGAAGAGTATCGTGCTCGGGTTGAACTACGATATGGGTTTAAGGAGCCTTGCAAAAGATATAGGGAAGTCTGTCGAAGAGACAAAAGCCATTTATGACAAGTTCTTTGAAAAGTGTCCAAGAGTGAAAGAGTTCAGGCAGAGGAACCTCGAATTCGCAAAGCAGCATGGTTATGTTCAGACTGTTCTGGGCAGAAAGAGATGGTTTTCGGCATTGCAGTATCCGGACTTCGACTGTGCTGTGCCGGAAGTTCTTGCCACAGTAAACAGGCTGCGGAACGAGCACACCATTCAGAAGTTGATTGCAGATGCCGCAAAGGAGGGCATAAAGATAGTCGACAGAAGAAGCCAAAAAGTGATGGAGACAAGACAGGTAGTAAACTCTATCATACAAGGGTCGGCCGCAGACATGACAAAGCTTGCCATTGTACAGGCTTGTAAAGACGAGAGGCTGAAAGAGCTGGGCTGCAAGATTTTGTTGCAGATACACGACGAAGTCATAGCCGAGTTTCCGGAAGAGAACGCAGAAGAAGGCGGAAACATTTTGGCAGGTGTGATGGTAGATGTTGGTTCTGACTTGATTGGCTTGAGAATGAAGTGCGAGCCGACGATTATGAAAGTTTGGGAGAAGGATTGATGAGAAGAAAGGCGGACGGGACAGCCTTTGAAGGGGAGTTCATGAGAGCGATGCAGGAAACGCACTATGTGAAGCGGTTACGGACAACGAACACAGGTTATGCAGGTGTCAGAGAGCCGGCCGATTTCATCGTAGTAAAGAATAGGTTCTCATATGTAGAACTGAAAGAGACTGCTGGCAACTCGTTTAGCATAACAGGGATGGAGCAGTTTGATAAGATGAAAGAGTTCATCGAGGTTGTGCAAGAGTTGCGCGGGAAAGTAACTATACCGCTCAAGTATTGGCTTGTCGTGCACTTTTTAAAAGATGGGTGTATCAAAGCGATAAGCGGAGAAGAGGCTCTTGAAATGTCAACGACAAGGGCTGCACTGCGGAATAACAGCCCGGTGTTGACATTTCAAAGCCTTGAAGAATTGAAAGGAGCTGACTTGTTTTGATAGTAAGATACGCAAAGAGCATGAAACAGCCAACATTGAACAGCTATTATGTGTCTCGCTTTAGCAATGATACGCTCCAGCTAATAAAAAGCCTTCGACCCCTATCAACATATCACAAAGACCTGAAAGAATACGAGCTGCCCCGCGAATCTTACGCGAAAATAGTGGAGCCTGTCGAGCAGTTCATAGACCAGACAGTAGAGTACCCAAAGTTCAAGCGAGAGTGCAAGAACAGGTTCGGCTATCAGGAGGACGCTGTGAAATTCTTGCGGGAGACGAGCAATGCTCTCATAAATTTTGAGCAAGGCATGGGCAAGTCGATGACCACGATGAAAGTAGTGCTTGACCACAAGTTCGGGCGCACGCTTGTAATATGCGGGCAATCAAATTTGCAGGAAGAGTGGCTGAAAGACGCCAAGAAGCACGGGCTCGACGAAAGGCTTTCAATGAAGATTGTCGGCGATGACAGCGATGCAGGAACCGCGAAGAAGGCGCGATGGTTGCAACAACATTGGGAGCGTACAGGTGTAGACTTGATAAATGTAGAAGCGTTGCGTTCGGAAGCAATCATTGAGCAAATAAATGCAACCGGATATGATTGCATAGTGTTTGACGAGGTGCAGGCTGTAAAAGGATGGAAAGCACAGCAAACTGAAGGCTTTCAAGGAATTGAAAGGAAGGCTGGTCAGTATAGGATTGCATTGTCAGGTACGCCGGCACTTAACTCTCCATTTGAGTTTTTTAGTGTTTTGAAGTTCTTTGGGGTGCTTGGCGACACGGCAAGAACAACATTCGAGAAGTATTATGGCGAATGGGGCTTCGACTTTTGGGGACACTATGTTTGCAAAGGGTTCAGGAATACGGAAGAGTTGCGAGAGCTGTTGAGCCCGGTGCTGTGCTATGCTGACAAGTCTGAGCTTGGGTTGCCAAAGAAGACACGGAAGCGGGTCGAAATACCTTTTGAAGCAGAGGAGTTCAACTATTTGCAGAAAGTGTATAAGTACTCAGATGCTCGCATGAAGAAAGCCGGATTCAAGTCGAAGCCAGAGATAAGAGCCAAGATGCAGGTTTTAAGCTCGACAGCACCGAATAAGGTTGCATTTGTAAAGAATATTGCCAGAGAGCAGAAGGTGCTGGTGTTTAGCAGTTTCACGAAAGTGCTTGATGAGTATAAGAGAGAGCTTGAGACGGCTGGGTTCAAGGTGTTGTATTATCATGGTGGGCTGTCAATGAAAGCACGGCTTGAGGTGCTCGACGAGTGGCATGCCGGCAATGCTGACATAATGCTACTGTCAGTAGGGGCAGCAAGATACGGATTGAACTTGCCGGAAGCGAAAGCCACGATATTCGTAGACATACCGGCAAGCTTGGCAGTGACTGCACAATGCGAAGACCGGTCGCACAGAATAGGGCAGACCGACGAAGTTGTATCGTACTTGCTCTCGGCATCACAGATAGACGAAGACGCATTAAAGAGCATACAGGCAAAGCAGGAAGCATTGGATAGTCTGATGGAAAAGGCGACTGAAATTCGTACATAACTATACAAGGAAGGAAAGAGGTTTAATATGACAGGACAAGATGTTTATGGGTTCAACCTGTATCATGTATATTTTCCAGGTTTGAAGAGGCAAGGCCTGAAAGAGAATTTTCTTGTGACCTACAATGGTAAAAAGGCGCCCGGCTTAGACTATCTGATTGAGAACGGGCACACAGGAAAGCGTTTCATGGATTCGGGTGCATACCCGGCGAGCAAAAAGAACACAGACCTTGACATTGACAAATACATCGAATATGTCAATCTGATGGGTGACCACCTGGACGCTATCGCACAGCTCGACTACATTCCACGCATACAAGACGGCTCAGCGGAGCAGCAAGCGGAAAAGTCAGCCAGATTGACATGGGAACGCTTTCTGTATATGTGGGACAGGGTACGACCCGAACTGCACAAGAAGTTGATTTACATCATTCACGCCGAGGACACGCAGACGCTGTTGACACGAGCCCTTGAATGGCGTGACAGCAAGGGCGAAGGTATTCAGTACATGGGTCTTGGTCTTTCGACAACAGACATGGCATTTCGCTGGTCACAGTTAGACACAGCGACAAGGCTATTCAAGAAGTACAATTACACAGGCAACTGTCACGGATTCGGAATACAGGTTCTTGATTGCATACAGACATGCCCGTATCTAACCAGTTGCGACAGTTCGTCTGCAATAAGAGACCTGATGGCAGGAAGAGTTTTCATCAAAGGTAACAGGGTAAAGATAAGCGACGACACGCAGGCACACCACAAGTCGGAGCTTTCAAGTTCGAAGAAAGACCTGCTCGAACCAGAGCTAAGAGCAAGAGCCGTTGAGATGGGTATCGACTACGACCTTGCAAAGACAAGTCCGGCAGAACGCTATCTTTGGGGATGCAAAGAGCGGACAGAATATATTGAAAGCGGTTACAGAAATCTGCGGCCAAGCAGAAGTGGTAACTTGTTAAGGAGGGTAAAATGAACGTACTTATTACAGGCACGAGCTCCGGTATAGGACGCGCGACAGCGAACCTTTTCTTAGCGAATGGATTCGATGTGTACGGGCTGGACATCAAGCAGGCGACAATCATTCATCAGCGATACAGCCACAGAGTATGCGATGTATCATTTAAGGGCGATTTACCGGAGATTGAAGACAAGCCCGGTCGCCCGTTGACAATGCACTACATCGTCAACAATGCGGGTGTAATTGACGAAGAGACAGCCATTAAAGTCAACCTTGAAGGTTATGTCAATGTAGTCGAGAAATACGCATCGGCAGGCACCATTTCGATTGTCAATGTAGCGAGCATTTCAGGACATGTAGGTCTCGACACAGCTCGTTATGCGGCATCACAAGGCGGTCGACTTGCATACACGAAACACTTGGCCATAGAGCTTGGTAAGAAATGGGGTATACGGGTCAACAGTATCAGCCCTGGAGCTGTCATGTCAGGGTTAGAGCCAGAGCTTTACAAGAACAAAATGCTTGTCGATGCGGTTGCGAATGAAAACATTCTCAAGAAGTGGATTGCACCGAGCGAGATTGCAGAGTGGATTTATTTTGTATCAGTTGTAAACAAGTCGATGACCGGACAGGACATTCTGATTGACAACGGCGAGGTTGCGAATTACAATTTCGTGAGTGTACATGATGAATAAAGTAATGTTGATGGTGCCATGCCTGATGCTCGACACAAACAGGGAAAGGAACAAG
>ENA-OROD01000334-OROD01000334.1-human-gut-metagenome-genome-assembly--contig:-NODE-334-length-46656-cov-4.742001_pt1 | contig 46656 bp, 74 predicted proteins | sample MGYA00242123_ERZ509038 | MGnify/ENA primary metagenome ERZ509038 (study PRJEB26280, sample SAMEA2338719) | human gut metagenome | biome: human gut; feature: human-associated habitat; material: faeces... | reverse complement strand
CCTGCCGCAGCCGCTCGCACAGACCGATCATGGCCTTTGCTCCCTCCATGGCATAGGGGATCTCCCGAGCGCCTTCCAGGGCAAAATCTGTCTCCGTAAAGGGTTTTGCGTGGATCTTGTGCATTTTGGAGCAGGAATTGCGCACCGTACCTACTTTATAAGTATCGAACTCTGCCCACCAGGGCTGCATAGCGGTGATATCGCAGGTAACGGTGAGCATCCGCAGGAACTTGCGGTGATCGCTCCCCGCCCGCACCAGCTTTTTCATCAGGGACAGATCGTTTTCTCCGAGCAGCGCCTTCTCCCGGCCTTCCTTCCAGACTATATGAGAATCCATGCGCTCCCAGCTGTTCAGGGGATTCCGCATCCCCCGGATAGCGGCTTCCCAGCCGACTACTTCAGTGTGTTCAAACTCAATCATTGGTTTTCCTTTCCAACTTGTGCATTTTTTGCGCAGGTTACTCGTTGCATCCTCGCAATTTATCGCCGATCAAAAAGAAGACCGGCAACTTGTACGCATCTGCGGTGGTGATCTCCACCTTGCACCCTATTGCTTCGCTCCACCCCTTGCACACGATAACAGCATCCGCATCGGCCATGACCTTCAGACTCTCGTCCCAAAACCACAACGGCTTTGCTTCGGCGGGAGCGTCCTGAAAGAAACTCTCCAGAACCTCCACATCGTCACCCCACTTGGCTTTAGCAGCCTTGATAGCTCGCTCCCGTTCTGCCAGGATTTCGGCGTCGGTTTTTCCACGCATGGGCTGAGAGATAAAGATTTTCATTTTGAACCATCCTCTCTGTTTTCATCGTTCCAGGACAAAACGGCTAGATTATACATCGGCTCCGTTTTTCCTGTGTTCTGGCATTTTTCACATCTAACCCGGTACAACTCTACATCATCCCCAATTCTGTACATGTACTGTACAACGGGTTCTCTGCCGCATTTCCGGCAACGGCGGGGATCAGGAATCATTGCCGTACACATCCGCCGCAATCTCCCCAGCGCAGGCCGCATAACCAGCCATATCAACCCAGTTGTCCTGGTGTTTTGGGTTTTCCTTTGCCCTGCCGACTTTTAACAGGATCATCATCTGCGCCACGTCAACCGGCGTGATCTCGCGGCCAATATCCAGATAGGCCGTCCACAAATCAGCGATAGCACTAAAGCTGTCCTCTGGTTTTCCGTATTGATCCTGCCGGTCGTTGCACACGCACTTTTCGGCGGCGTCCAGGATGGTTTTTCGGGTGGCTGGTTTTGCGTTCTGGTATTCCAACACATCGACGCACCCATTCCAAGCTCCTTTTGCTTCCAGATCACTGCGCAGGCTAAAAGGCCCCTCGTGGTCGCATTTCGTGCAGCGGACAAAATACCGCGTCTCATCGCCCTTAGTTACGGCAACAACTTGCAAACTCTTCCCACCGCACACAGGGCAGGGCTTCGTCCTAAATTCCATTATTCCCCCTCCATTTCTTCTATCCGCTTCTTGTGCCGCTCCCACTTCCAAACAGATATATCCGCATTGGGTTTCAGTTCCAGGGCAATAGCACAGGAAACAACATCCGTGTATTCCTCCTTCAATTTATCCAGGTAGCCAGCTCCGTTCCCTCCAACCGGGTTATCTCCCCGCAAAACTCTGGCGAGTTTCAGGGCGCAGTGGGCCAACTCCATGCACTCCTCTGCTAGGGCTTCATAGCAGGCAGCATAGCCTACCATGGCTGGGAAATCTCCCCAGCATTTCATTTTATCCGGGATGTTCATTTTCCTCCTTTCTAACCGTGTCGATTCTAACACGGTTACGCGTTATCCCCATTGCTCTGCCATGGCATTAGCTATACCGTAGGTTAGCTTTGCCCTGTTTTTCTGTCGTTCCTTCCCGCCTTTCATAAACCACGTTCCAGCACTGTGGCACTCTGCCAATGGTTCCACCATGTTTGTTGGTTTCAGCGGTTCCAGCCCTTTCAGCCACAGCAACGTTTTTTTCTGCCATGGGTCGCCGAAATAGTATGGCTGAATGATTTGGGATGCTTTTGGGAAATCAAACACAGTGGATGGTACTGGGTTTTCTACTGCAATTTTTTCGCAGTCAGCAGCCAAAATCGCCATAAAAAGCGCCTTGCCGCACAACCCATCGTAGTATCTCGGGATATTCAATTTCCCGCCCTTCCACAGGTGCCGCGCCCCCGCGTTGCTAGTTTTGGTGCAGGGTGGGAATGCTAAAATCATGTCCCACCGCCCATCAATACGGCGCTCTGCACCATCCATCGTGCGGAACGCACAGTCCCCATTCAGCAGAGGCAGGCAATCTCCCATGATATGCCATTCAGGATGCCCCCCAGACGGTTCCTGGATATCGCAAGAATACGCTTCCCACCCCCTAGCTCTAAACGCGGCTGTGACACGCTGTGATTCTTCACAAGCTACCAGTAGCTTTTTCATGGCTCCACCCCCGGCGGTTCCGGCAGGAGCATCCAGTGGGTGGGCTGTAAGCCACGCGCCACGTTATCCAGCACCCAGATACCTGCTACGAACATGCCCTGGAAAACCACATTTCCATCGCTACACAGGATAAGCTCTCCTTCTGGCGGATTTTCTTCCGACACAGGAATCCATCTTGTCCGTTGCAGCTCCTCCAGAATCGTCTTATACGCCTCTCTCGCTCCGGGCATGGGAGTGTTGTCTGCGTGGCGTTGGAGCCACACTCTCGCCTCATCAATCGTCATTTGGCACCTCCATTCTCACGCCGCAGTTGGGAGTTCCGGATGAATCAACCCGTTCTCTTTTGATTTCCTTCTCGACTGTTCTTTCGTCGATAGCTTGCTGGACCGCTTGCAGGAATCGCTCCCACTGCTCGATGTCCATTTTGTCGATGATGGATTTGGGCGGGCACTTGGCGTATGGCTCGACGAAGTCTTTGATATCTCGCTCCATACACCACAGTGTCCTATAGCTGACGTATGGCAACAGCGGGCCGATGAAATCCATAACAAGCCCCGGCATGTAGGTGTGACGGCCCAGGCTGTATCGAACCGCGCAGTTTAAGACGGCCCCGAAGTTGTCATTTTTTAGATCGATGGTGGGTTTAGTTTGCATGGCTCTTCTCCTTGTCCATCTTGGAACCACATTTTGGACAAAATAGCATCATGGATAGATCTACCCACTCGGTTTGTATGCCATCGGTCCGCTTCATCCCTGCTAGGCACTCGCTGCATGTTGTCCCATCGCCAACCCGCACCCAATGCCCCCGCCGCACCTGGGCCACATCGGCGGCAGGCTGGTTTGCCACCAGGCTAACAACCCCAACAGTGTCCCACTCGCTGAGGGGACTTCCGCCAATTTTGCTGATAGCCTCTAACAGCGCTTCTCGATCTATGTATTCAGCCATTGTTATCCCCCATCTCCTGAAACAGCCGGGACGGGGTAGCCGCCTTCTGGCCGACGTACTTGCCTTTATACTCATCCAGGATTTCCCCTGCGATTGTATGATAATAAATTTGGCAAATTTCCATGCCTGGGTAGATACGCACCGGCTCGGTGGCGGCCAACTCCAGCGTCCAACGGCCCCGGAACCCGATATCCCCAAAACCTGCTGTAACGTGTACAGCCAGTCCCAGACGGCCCACAGACGAGCGCCCAACCAGCATGGGGACCAGGTTCCGGGTTTCGGTCCACTCTTCGGTGCTGGCAATGTACACGCGCCCAGGCTTCAGGACGTATCCCTCCGGCGGGATGATAATCTCCCGTGTGCGATTGTCGGCCTTGGGGTCTAACACCGCCTCCGTGTACACCAGCATCCGATCCATCAAACACAGATTGTAGCTGTTCGGGCCGAGCTGCTGGTCGTTGTAGGGGTGGATGATGATATCCCCTTTGGACATGCGCTGTCGGATTTCGTTGCCCGACAGAATACCGTATTGATTCGTTTCGTTCATTTGTTTCCCTCCCATGCGAGGCACAAGGCCCCGCGATTGTTAGATTTTAGATTAAATGTCGAAGCCGAAGCAAACACCGCGGCTGTGGCTGGCGTCGTTGTTGCCGCTGTTGCCGCCGTCGGTCACAGTGCAAAAGTACGCGGGGTCTTCCGCATGCGGGGATGCCAACCAGTATGGAAATGGGACGCCGTTCAGCGTTTTAACCCGGTTTTCCTTCTCAGAGTAACGATGGAGTACTTCGCACAATTCTTCATTCCCGTAGTTGTTTTTTCCAAAGACTTCCTTCTCTCGCAACAATCGGAGCGGCTCAGTTACAACTTCTTGCAAATCGTACGGCAACAAGCGGAAAAGCTTGCCCAGATATGCCTCCATCGTACTCAACTGCTCACCGTTTTTTGCTTTCCGGTTCTCATTCATGCAGTGAGTATCTTCGAGCAGGTTTTTCGTAAAAAACGTTGCGCTCCTATGCCCTGCACGTTCGCAAACCAGCGTGACTTTTTCGCCGGTTTTTAGCTCGATGTCGATTTCGTCACCGATATTCAGTTGACTGGAACCGGCATGGACAGCGTCCCTCAGCTCCGCCCATGTTGTTATCGTATCGGCGCATTTTCTGATTTTGATCATTGGTTTTCCTCCTTTTTCGCGGGGTCACGGAAATGGTTACTTCTCCCATTCCACGACTTCCACGCCAATTTCACGACGATCCCAAAATTCATGCGACACACGCCGGAACCATCTAGGGCTATCATCTGGTAAAATCCAGCCCTTCATAGCATCGACGATCATTTTCCCCAGGACGGCGTGATTATCTACATCAAGCCCATCGTCCCAGTAGAAAATCACCTGCACGGGCGTTTTTACCAGGTCCTTCCGCACTCTAGCCCGTTTCAATGCCAAGATAGTCATCAGGTGGATATCATCGGCATCCCGTTTCCGTGCGTGGTAGTTTTTCCCCGCATAGTAGGCGTTCAGGCTAAATCGCTTGTTCCACGCCGTCATGCCGCGTTTGGTTTCCGGGTAGGGGATGGTAAAAAACGCCACCCGTCTAGGTTCGCTCACTGCGCCACCTCCCGGAATCGCCGCAACGCTTCCCGCCTCTGCCTCTCCCAGTCCACCGGTGTAGGCGGCGTGTAGGTGGCAGGTTTCTTTTTCGTCCCGGCCTGCTGCATCAGGATAGCTTTGGTTTTCTCCATGTCGGCCCGAATATCCTCCACCGTCCGCACCCTGGGCGGCAACGCCGCCGGTTTGGGTTCCTCCGGCATCTGTGGCAGAGCGGCAACAAATGTTTTTGCCAACGCCTGCACATCTTTGGGCAGAGCCTCGAAATCCCGCCTGCTTTGGGCTTTGGCTCGGAAACTGCGCTGTACGTTGGACGCTACCACGGACTGCACAGTCGATTCGTCCATCATCGACCATTCTCGCAATTGCCTAGGATCGTGTACAACGTCCTGCACCAGCGGCGGCAGTTTGGCGAATTCCGCTTCTGCGTTATAATATCCATCACGCAGCGCTTTGGAAATCAGCGCCCACGCTTCCTGCTCGGTCATTTCATCCGGGTTGCTGATTTGCCGAATCCGGCCCTTCACAGCCCCGATATGTGGCGGGAAACCCTTGTCATCCGTCGCAATCAAGGCTTTCACAGCCGCCGCAACGATCTTCACATCGTCCTCTGCGAACATTTCCGCCCAAAGATTTACTGTCATCCGCATATCAGGAGCGTTTCTGCCGTTGTAGAAAGTCGGGTAGGCCGTGGTCAGGATATCCATGATGATGCCGGTTTCTTGCCTAGTCATGATACTCCCTCCTCTTCGTCCATCTGCCGGGCCAGGTCTGCCCAACTCTGCCGTTTCGGCTGCTTAGGAGCAGGGCCAGATCTAGCCCCGGAATCGTCGTAATTTCCCTCTAACACCTTTGCCATGTTGGAATCCTTCACCAGCCAATCGAACGTTGCCGACCAGTTGCGGTCATTCCGCCCCCGGAGGAAACTGCTGTTTTCGGCCTTGTGGAACAACTGTCGAAAATCATCCAGCGTATACCCAGCGTTGAACCTGGCCCGAATCGCCTTTTTCCGACTTTCGTTGATAGCCGTACAGCGGGGAAACGACGCGCAGATTTCGTTGTATGCATCCCGGATGGAATCATAGGGGATTTGAGGTCTGGGAGGGGAGGGCGGCAACGTCTTGGCGGATGCCGCATTTTCTTTTTCCCTTTTCTTTTCTTCTACATCCCCATCTACATCTACATCCCCTTCTTCTTCCCCTTCCCCATCGCTTACTGGGTTTTGCGCTTTGCTAGACTTTGCTTCGTCTTGCTTTGCATTTGCTTCCGTGTTGCTTCGCTTTGCTTCGCCGCCAACGCGTCCAGCTTGTGCCCGCTTGCGACTGGTATCCAGATTAGGCTTCACCAGTTCAAACAAAGCGCCGATGATGCCGGTTTCTTCCGGGGGGTTCCCGTTCAATGCGTATTCGCAGATAGCCAATAAAAAGTCTGCCTGCATTTCCTTGTCGGGGATTTTTCGCGCCGCATCATAAAAGGAACGAAAAAATTGGAAAGTCGATCTTTCTTCCATCGTTTGCCTCCTACTCCTAGAGCCGCCCTATCAGAAGGGCAGCTCTCCATCATCTCCCGTGAGGTCACTGAACTCCGGTTCAGTATAGTTCCCGCTCGGTTGATTGTTCCCGCCACCCTTCGGCCCACAGAAATGAGCCTGCGACACAATCAACTCTGTCACCTGCCGATCGTTCCCATCCCGGTCGGTGTAGCCTCTGGTGTTCAACTCGCCCTCTACGACGATCTCCTGGCCCTTGCCGAAATACTTGCAGAGCATCTCAGCAGTGCCACGCCAAGCCACACAGTTTAAGAACAGCTTGGTTTCCGTTTCCTTGTATTTACGGCTCCACGCCACCCGAAACGATGCAACAGCAACGCCGCTCTGGGTGTGTCGAAGTTCGGGCTGGGCCACTAAACGGCCCTGCAAAATCAAGTGGTTTACCATGATGGTATATCCTCCTTACAGTCTGTACGTTCCGGGCACTTCGTTGCGCTCGATGAACGTAGGAATCTCTTTTTTCTCCAGTAACCGACGCAGCTCGGCAGGCGTGTAGTACACCCTAGCACCGATCTTAATCGGTTTGATGAATCCGCACTTGCGGATACAGTCAAGCGTTGCAACGCTAATTCTCAGGCTATCAGCCGCTTCCTTCTTGGTCAGCAGCAGGTTTTCCATTGTCCTTCCTCCTTTTCAGATGCCAGACCTTGCAGAGTGTTTTATCCAGGATGATACCGCCCGGCAGGTGGTACCGCTCGAAAAACTCGCTGTCCGGCATCGTGTGGGCTAGCTGGTGCATCTCTGGGGACAGAGGTAAAACCTCCATCCCCTCATGCACTATGTCTGTCCTGTCTCGCCCAGCGCCCACCCGATCAATGTGGTGGAGTTGGGCCGGTCTACCGGTGATGCAGCATTTTTTGTGTGCTAGGCAGCTATACAGGTAATCCCCTACATCGTCTACCATATCCAACAGCGGGAATCGTGTCGGAATGTCCCAATCAACGATGAATCGCACTAGGAAACGCTGGAACCCGCAAACCAGGGACATAGGAGCGTTGCTTAGGGAAAAGATTTGATTTCCCATATCCTCCGTGTCTTCCAGAAGATACTTTAGCTTCATGCGCTCCTTTGTCATATCCTTGCCCTCCCCGGTGTAGTCAGCAATTTCACCAAGGAGGGCGTAACAGGCTTTACGTTGCCTGTCAGATAGTGGTCTGCTATCAATAGGCTGCACCAAGCACTTCTTGTACTGCCGCTTAGTCATTAACTCCCAATCGCGGTAGGGCACCCGAATAACCAGCTCTGCCGTTCGTTCATCGTAATCAACGATACGGCCTTGCAGCACCTCTGTTGGCGTTCTCATCCGGCGCTTTCATCCTGTTGTTCTGCATGTTTCATGCAATCGGAACACAGGCACCGCCCGAATTTTTTCCGGCTGTAGTCAGCCAGGAAATTAGGGCTGAGGAGTTGCCCTTTTTTGGAGAACGTGGCGATAATATCACTACCGCACTGTTCACATTTTGGCAGAGTGGTTTGTTCTGCCGGTTCCGGGTTGTTGTACTTCGTCCGGCCAGCTTGCCAGTAAACATCCGCCCCAACACCCAGAGATTTTGCTGCTACACTGATAGCATCCGTAAGGGCCATTTTGAAGCACTCATCGCTGGTGTACATGCCGTTCTTCTCTTTGGTGACAAACATTGAGCCACCGGTTCCAGGAATTCCGGAGCTGGTCTCTCCGGTATCCTTATCAACGTAGTACAGCATGATATCAACGAATGCAGCGATCTCACCACTAGCTCCAGGCTGTAAAATTTTGTTGGTGATTTCGTACCGCCAGCCGATACCACAGGGACCAAATTGTTCCGTCAATGCCTGAATGCGCCACATGGGATTGATGTCGGTCATACCCTTCAAGCGACCGCCCTTGATGCTTTTCTTGGCGTTTTCCGGCACTTCCCGGAATGCGTTATACAGTTCCGTGTTGTCCATCATTTCACCGCCAAACTGCGCCGCTCCACCAGCCGCACACCAGGCGGGTCCAGCGGGTGGTCTTCTTTCAGCCACTTCAACAAGTTGGCCTTGTTGATTTCAGGCGATTTGTACCGAACAAAATTGTCCTCCTGGCCATTCAAGCAAGCCCAATTGATGAGGGCATCCTCATCGTCCACCTCTACGGCCTTGCTGTTGCGGAAGGATACCACACAGCGGGGCGTCTGGAACTTCTGCCCATCCAAGGCCTCTTCAAGCACAGCTTCCAGCCGCGCAACTTTGTTCTCAGCCACCCTGCGGCGCTCGGTGAGGGCCTGGGCCTCTGCTTTCAGGCCGCGAACATCGTCTTTCAAGTTCTTCACCAGGCAGGCGATGTTCTCAATCTTCTGGTCCCGCTCCATTTGTAGGCCCATGAGTTCGTCCAGGTTGTTGATCTCCCCGGTCTCTGGGTCAGTGCCGTTGGGGATAGCCGCCAGGATTGCGGCGTCGATTTCATACAGGGTCATTGGTCAGTCCTCCTTCGCGGATATACCCTTTCAGGGCGTCCAGCCGTTCCATCAGGTAGCGGTACAGCACATACTCATGGTTTTTCTCCACCCAAGCAAAAAAATCATCAAAGTCAGCGGCGGTGAAAATCTTGATTTCGTCCATCGTCACCGGAATGTTGATTTCCATAGGAAATAAGGCGCTTCCGTTTTCCATTTGACAAATCCCGTCCTTTCTGGTACTATATCCATAGTTTTTTCTTTACTTTGCCGCTTGCAGGGTTTCGGCCCCTGTGGGCGGCATTTTCATTTCCCTAGCTTTTCGGCCCATTTCCGCACCCGGTAGACCGTGACCCCGTACTGCCGGGCCAGTTTAGCTTTTGACCACCCAGCCCGAAGCCGGACGGCAAAGTGGGGCGGAATAGGGAATTTTTCCCGTGGATTCTGCAAATACTTGCAGCCATTCGGTCTACACGTCTCGCGTGGGCATTTCAGGCAAATTTCAACCATCTCCAGGTTTTCGTCCTTGCGATATGGCCCACGGCGTTCAGCATCACCAGTTTTGGCGTCCCTCCACGGCCTCTGAGCAGGCACTGTGAATTCGCGCTTCATGGCGATCACACCAACCGCAGCGGGATACCGGCGTTATGCAGGGCGGCGTTGATGTTCGCCTTGCGCCGGTTGCGGATACGCTTCCGCCGGGCTTCCCGCGCCTTGCGGACTTCCTCGTCACGCCGATTCTTGGCGTTCTTCTCCAACGTGGGACTGATAGCCCGTACCAGAGCCTCGATATCAGCCCATTCCCGCTCGGTGTTGCGGGTTTTGATTTCTTGTACAGTAGTCATTACCGTTCCCCTTTCATTCCGTTATTGTTTGTCTGCCGGATACAATGGCATCTTCTCCAATCCATGCCTCGCCCGTTATCGTGGCAAAACCGTAGACCTCGGCGTTTCCGCCAACCCAGGCGCGTTCTTTGATCTTTGCCCGTTCGTATACCCAAGCGTTTTCGCAGACGATAGCATCATCGGAAACACGCGCATAATCAAACACACATGCACCATCGTATATCCAGCACATTCCTGCGTGGGACAGGTTCGCGGTGGATTGAACAAACCCGCCTTTGTCCCACTCTTTCACATCTCCAAACGATACCGCGGCACGAATGCGATACAGCTTTTTATCGCCGATTCGTTTAACCTCATCGGTCAGCACATATTTCCTTCGCGTTTCCTACACCAACCTTTCAGTAGGCCATCCAACGGGCCAGGTTGATGATTGGTACTACATGGTACCGCTTCGCCCGTCCAACGGGCTTCATTGGGAAGTCTCTGCTCTCCCGCAAGGTTTGAGGTTTACACCCCACCAGCCGGGCGGCTTCCGCTACCGTGATCGTCTCCCGCTCAGGAAACAGTTCCCGGAGACGGGTCAGATGGTCGTGAAATGTTGCTTTCTCCATCTTCCTTCCCCCTTTCCTTGTTGTAAGCCATGTAGCGGTCGATCTCTCGCGCCACTTCATACAGCACTTGCAGTGCATACAGCTTACCTTCCGGGTCGGCGTTTTCCAGCCTGGTTTTTGCGTGGGCCAGGTCCTCTTGCAGAACTTTCAGATAGGCCGGGTCAGGTTTCTTCGGCCCGTCGGTATCCTCACCCTTGAACACCAGCCACTTGTCCCGCACAATGAAAGACAGCGTGACTTCCGCATAGCCGTTCTCGGCGTGTTCCCGGATGGTGTAGGCGGTAACGTCCTCGATCTCCGTCCCATCAACCAGGACGGCAACCTTGCCGTTCTCTGGTTTCACTACAAACTTCTTCGCCATGGTATCACCTCCTTTCAACTTCCTGGTTCGTTACCATCAACGAACAGATACTCAAGGCGCAAACCAGGAAAAAACGTATCCCTGATTTTGATTGCATCCATAATCCCGAAGTCGCTAGCACCAGAGATTTTATTGTCTACGGTCTTTGGGCTACACCCAATCAGTTCTTGGATATCAGTCCGACGAACGCCGTACCGCTCCATCTCACATCTAAGGTTCCAAAGCATTTTCTCACCGCCTTTCAAATTTACGAATTTTCGTTTCTGTGATTATATAATATACTAAATTTCGTAATTAGTCAAGCCTTTTCAGAAAATTATTTGCGAAATTTCGTAATTTTTTGCTTGACAGAAAGCGACTTACAATGTATTATATAAGCGCAGGGAGGAAACATAACATGACAAAAGAAGAGCAGCTAAAAGCAATAATTCTTTCAAAGCACAAGAGCGTATCCGCTTTTGCGGAAGCTGTAGAAATCCCTTATACAACGGTTATTTCGATACTAAAAAGAGGAATAGATACAGCTGGCATCCGGGTTGCAATCAAAATTTTTGATGCCCTCAACCTGGATATAGAAAGTGTGAGAGATACCGCCCTGAGAGAAAAGAAAAAAGATCCTCCCACCTCGCAATCTGCGAGACAGAAGGACCTTGTAACGAAGGAAGAGGTCGAGGCCGTGTTAGTCGGACTGGGTATCACCAAGCCGGGTGAACACATCACCGACGCTGATCTGGACTTCCTCTCTAGTGTTGTCGTTCTGATTCAAGCATGGTTTAACAATAAGGGCAAGCAGGGCTAACACCCTGCGCGGCTCTTGGCACTGGTTGATGATTTCCGTCAATCGGTCGTTGTTTCCATAGGTTGTAGTCATGTTATCCTCCCATTTTTCGCGGTGAGTAGGCGGTTGTACAACATCCGCAGCTCTCTGTCTGTCAGGCCATCAAGGATAGCTTGAATCTTCCCCAGCAACAGTAAGCGATCCATCCCTATACCTCCATTATATCCGATTGTGTTCTGGTGTAAACGCGGGGCGCGGGGTGGTTTGTGAAATCCCTTCCCCACTCGTCCCTTTCCCAATTTTCCTTGGATTACCATAACATGGAAGGTATGGAATATCCATTGCAAACTACGCAAGGGGCCTTTCAACATTTTGCATCCCCCTTGCAATGAATGGAGATGTAGAAACGTGGGTGATGATGGTGGAAAATTTGCCAAGGCAGCAAAGGAGTTGAAGGAAGAAACAAGAGTAACACTAAGAGAAATTGCCGCTACATGTAACAGCTCCGAGAGTATGGTGAGCCGTTATATCAACGGGCAATCCGAACCGCCGCCGGACATTGCGGACGCAATCATGCAAATGTTAAGAGCGGAGAAAGCGGCGCAGGACGAACGCGCCGTGAGAAGTAATACCACCCTGGCCCAGTTAGAGGAATCACAGAACCACCTAGAGGAAGCTTATAAGCAGCGCATTGCAGGGCTGTTGAAGCACCTGGAATACGAACGAAAGCAGAAGCGTATATTTTCCGTTGCGCTTTTGGCTACCCTATTCGGGGCTATTGTGTTCCTGTTGATCGACATATTCAATGGTGGACTGGGTTGGGTGAGGTATTAAGTTTTCTGCCGCCGTGGGCGGCAAAATTTTTACCTGGAGGATGTAATGAAAAAGAAGGACCCTAACAAGCCTAAGAAGCCGGTTTATAAGCGGGTTTGGTTCTGGATTTTGATGTTTTTCGTTGTATGCGGAATCATTGGAACGGTATCAGCCCCTCCGGCCAACCAAACGGACAAGACGGAAGAAAACACAAACCAACAACAGCAGGAAGAGCAAAGCGAAGAAAGTGCAAAGGACAGCGTGGACGTTGCCAAGGAAAAGGACACTAGAATCTACGGCCTAATGAAAAGCGCAGAGGCCAGATTCAACGGCGTTTCTAAAAATATAGAAAGTGGCAATCTGCTGGATATTTATGATGATTGTAAGAATGCTAGCAGTATGCTGTCCCAAGTCTACGGACAAATCGGAGATTTCAAAACTGAGGCGAACAAAGAATATGTCCAGTACGCACAGTTCTACGCTGCTACCCTATCGTCTGCTTGTGACAACATCGTTAAATACGTAGACAAGCAAGAAATGAAGTATTTGAGCAAGGCAAAAGAGGATATCCAGGATGCAAATTCTTTCCTGCAACAGGCTATGTTGCAGCGGCAGGCGTATCTTCTGGATTCCGGGCTAACCACAGAAGATATCGAAGCCCAAGACGCGCAATTTGAATAAAAGAAAAGCCGTCCGGGACCCTGAATTCCCAGACGGCTTTTCTGCACCTAGCCCCCACGGCTAGGAGAAAACTGCAACTTTTTCAACTTCTCCGCGTTGCATCGGTACCAGTATAGCAGGGACGCTGTACCAATGCAAGGGTGGAGCATGGACATATTGAACAAAAAGAGAGGAGCCGCCCAAAATTCGAGTGCAGGCAGCTCCCATTATAAACCCGACTAGACAACGCTGCTACGCTGCCAGTCCCTACTAGTGTAGCACAACACTGGAGGAATATCAATATGCTAAAACGGAAAGACGGCCTGTATCAGGAATACATCACCATCAAAGAGGGTGGGCGCAGCAAGCGCAAATATTTCTACGGCAAAACCAAGCGTGAAGTTCTGAAAAAGATTCAGGACTACCGGGAAGCAGAGGAAGTCGGGCGGACGTTTGAAAGCGTCTCAGATGAATGGTGGGACGCCCATGTGAAAACACTAGCCCACAACACCACGAAATCATATAGCCCTGCTGTGCGCCGCGCTACGGGCTATTTTGGGGCCTGGTATATTCGGGAAATCAAACCGGTTGACATTAACAATTTCCTACTGGATTTCATCGAGGAAACCCACGCCGCCCAGAAGACGGCCAGTACTCAGCTGACAGTTATCAACCTGATCTGCAAATACGCCGTAGCCCGCGGTTACATCAACGACAACCCCGCCCGTGATTTGAGCGTCCCCCGTGGCCTGGAACACAAAAAGAGGGAGATAGCCAGTGATGATGATATCAAACGTATCCGGTATTCTACGGACTGCGCAGGTGGGTTCGGGATGTTCGCCTACTGGGTGTTATACACTGGCCTGCGCCGGGGGGAGTTGCTGGCCCTGCGCTGGGATGATGTTGATATGCAGAACCGCGTGATTAACGTTCGGCGATCCGTGTACTACATCGGGACACAGGCCAAAATCAAAACCCCGAAGACCGACGCAGGAACCCGACCAGTGCCATTGATGGACGCCCTTTTTGCCAAGATCGGCAAAAAGGGTAAGGGACTGGTGTTCCCCGGAGATGATGGAAAACTAATGCGAAACGCACACTTCGAGAACCTGTGGCGTAAGTATTGCAAGGAATCCGGCGTAACATGCAGCCCCCACCAGATACGCCACGCCTACACAACCATGTTGTACGAAGAAGGGATACAGGTGAACGATGCACAAAAAATTCTAGGCCACGCCCAGGCATCCACCACTCAGGATATTTATACGCACATTCGGCAGGTCCGGGCGGACAAGGTGAAGGAAAGCCTGCTGTCCGCCGATTACGACCTCACACCCCCTAAATTGAAAGCGTTGTAAAAAGGGTGTAGTTGTGCCGAAAAACCTTTGATTTTCAAAGATAAATTGATGGTTCAAATCCCTCCTTCTCCGCCAAACAGAAAACCGTTGAGTTTCAAGGATTTCCTTTGATTCTCAACGGTTTTTTGCTGGTTTGTGACGTTCCATGAAGTACCCTGAGATACAACGAAAAACGCCTAGAATGGTGTAAAAAGGGTGTAGTGATTTTGGGGTTTCACGCCCTTTTTGTTGGTCTGGTTGTTTATGCGGTCATTTCACCACATATTCATAATATTTTGCCAGCTTGTCCCCTGAAATGTCCTTATCATCCAGGAAAGCGCGGGTCATTTCAGTGTAGAAATCTACGTTAGAAATACCGAGCTTTTTGGCTACATTGACGAAATCGGAATAGATCATATTCATCGCCGCCCAGAACTTAACAGGGTCCTCATTTACCCCGCGCTGCTCCATAACCTTGTTGGTTTGGTCGATCGTCCAATGCGGACCGGTGGTACCATCCTCATTCTGCATCCGGCGCGTCCACTCTTGGGCCATCTGCATGTCGAAATGCGGCGAAACGTTGGATTCTGCGCCGCCGGTCATGGCACGATTTCCGGGCATACGTTCCATTTCGTTGTACCGGGGAACGGTGGCGTCTGCGCCGCCCATGTAGGGAGCATCACCGCGCTCAAACCCAATGGGGCGGGTTGTTTTGGTGGGTTCCGCGTATCCGCCGTTTCTAGTCCACGTATAGCCAGGTTCACGCCCTTCTCTAGCGTCGTAGCCTCCATAAGGGGTGTAGTAATAGGGCATAGTGTCCTGGGGCGCGTAGCGGCCATTGTCGTAGCGTTCACGTCCATTGGCATCGCGGAAACGATCATCTACATCGTAGTTGTGGCGGTGTTCCTGCCAGTTGCGGTGTTCGTTTTCCTCGCGATCATCGGAAGTCTTTTTGCTACCAGAGTTTAGGAGCATTATTCTGCTGAATTTACTCATCCTGCGCCGCCTCCTTCGTTAGTTGTCGGGGCCGTTCCGTCGATGGAAGCCAGAGCGTTGCTGGGCGCACAGCAGGGACGGCCCAGCAGTTTGAATGCGCCACCCGTGGCCGTTGTCGAAATTCTGGTGCTGTACCGTGTTCTAGTTCGCAGGTTGCAGGCCGTTGCCTGGGTGCAGTCTGCACGATTCAGCGGGTACAACTGGGTACCGGTGCCGATAGTGATAGATACCGGCGCATTGATGGTAGCCGCCGCCGGGATGTTCTGGGCGATCACCAGGCAAACTTTTTGCCCATCGCTGTAGCTACCTGCCGGAATATTGATGATAAGCCCAGATACAGCGGAATAGTTCACCGCCTGGGAAATCACCAGTTTGTCGCACAGGCGGCAAATCGTCTTATAGACCATTATTTTTTGTCCCCTTTCAGTTCATCTAATTTTTCGGAAATTTCGCGCATCCATGCGCCGCCGAAAATTATCATTATTGCCGCGAACATGAAAAAATCGCTGCTGTTGTCCTGCTGGTAATCCGGTGCAGAAGAACGTCCCAACCCGAAGCCATCACCCGGCTTACTTGCTGCATTGGCCATTCTGCTACGCCAAATTATGTTCTGGAAATCTTGGAAATCGTTGAAATCAAACATTTTTATTCCCCTTCCTTGTCGAAACAATCAGAAAATGCTATCATCAACAGCATGAGCGAAACGGATAAGCCGCCGTCCTCAGAGGTACAGGGAAATCCGTTGTCTCGCAGCAGGATAACAGCTTCCCGCTGTTTTCCATCCCGTAGCATGTCAACCGCTCTGTCGAAAATTTCTTTTTCCATGTGTCACCTCTCAAAAATAGGCGGCAGGTTTTAGCCTGCCGCCTTTAGTATCACGGCATAGCCGGAATGTGTTGAATCAGCAACCGCAGCCGCTATTGCAGCCACAGGAGACCCCTACACCAGTGTAGGGATTTGGAACCTGGTAAGCCGGAATCGGTGCCGGGTTGATAGCGTTGATGATCTTCGCCGTCTGGTCCGCCTGGGACGCCACAAGGTAAGTGTTTTGTGCGGCCTGGGAAGCGGCGAATTTCAAGCCCTGGTTTTCGGCCTGGAGCGCCGCAATCTTCTCTGCCTGCCGTGCGGTTTCCATCTGGTCGATTCGCGCAATGATCCGGTCGGTGTCGTTGTGGGTGGACTGGATGATATCACGGGCGTTGGTTGCGGCGTTGTAATTGGTATCACAGAAGCCGCGCTCCACCTGCCGCTGAGTATCACAGCAGCAGGACTGCATCTGATTGCCCAGAGCCGTGAGGCCAGCCGTCACGCCGGTAAAACCGGTGTTCATGTTCTGGGTTACGCCGTTGATAAGCTGGGCGTTCTGATAGCCCATGGTGCAGATAGCATTATCGACGGCGTGGAAGCCATTAGAAACCGCCTGCTGCATGCCATTGAAACCGTTCAGCATCCCGGTATTCATGGCATAGAATCCATCGCAGAGGCCGCTCTGCACACCACGAACGGCGTTATCAAGGCCGTTGAAGTTAAAGGATTCGCACAGGTCTGCGCGGGTGATAGCCCCCTGTAAAGCGCCACCGTTCGCGCCGTTGTTGCCCCAGCCGAAGCCGTTGCCACCGAAGATGAGGGCGATAATCAGGAACGCAAAAATCCAGGAACCATCACCGCCCCACATACCGCCGCCGTTGCAGTTGTTGTTATCAGCCTGTCCGGCCAGATAACCAGTCATCATTTCGTCTGCCATTCGACAAACCACCTTTCAGTTAGATTTGACGATTTTTGTCAAGATTCGCCAACTGAAAGGGTTATATTTTGTTACCGGTTGCTAGGAATCGTGATTCCTAACTGCCGGGCCACATCGTTGAGACTAACGCCTCGCTCGTTCGCCATGTTCTGGGCCATCTGCTGCAACTGCTGGGTTGATTTGCCCTGCATCATCCGCATGGCCTGAGAAATCTGTGGATTCTGGCCTGCTAGCTGTTGTAGCATCCCCATAGGATTCCCGCTTCTAGCGGCCTGCATCAGGAACATCATGGGGTTCATCTGCACCATTTTTTATCCCACCTTCCATTTTCTCTAGTTTTCTAACCCTATCTGCCAGGGCGTTGAAATCATCCAACGTTACGCCCTGCGCCGGTTTTGGTTCCGGCTGTGGTGGCGCTAAACGGAATTCAGCAAAATCCGCCGCCCCAGTGTTCGGGTTGAATCGCTTAAAATATATGATTCCGTGGGGAAAATCAGGCATCAACGTACCAGGCCCCAGAAAATCAACCTGCATGGCAACCGCTTCCTCCCGTCCTGTTACCGGTCGGCAGATATAGCCGCTGTTGCTCTGCTGGATTATAGAGGGCTGGTAGTTCTGTCCCTGCTGGTATACCTGATTCTGCTGATAGCCCTGCACGTTTTGGATTTGGTTGGGCATCTGATAGTTGCCGCTGTAGTTCGGCACACTGTAAGCAGCCATTGTTATCACCCCTCGTTCTAGATAAATTTTACCATCTGCCACTCCCCCACTTGTCCAAACCATGCTCAATTTCTGCTCAATTTATGCCCAAATTATACCCAACAAAAAAGCCAGCCCCCAAAATGGGACGGGTTTCGACACTGGAAATGTGGTATTTTATAGCTACCTTATTCTCCCCCAGAGAAAAGGCAGCCCCCACCGGCACGTTGCAGAAAACCGGCGGGGGCTTTTGTTTCGTCATATTGTACACCTAGCAGGTGTATATTTGTACAGCATGTCAGTTGTATTTTGTACCTAGCTGGTGTATAATAAGGACAGTTAAAAGAGGAATACAGAACAAGGAGAAAAACACCATGAAGATGACCGAGACCATGATTAAGAAGCTGGAAGCCAAGGGTTTCAAGCGCTGGACCAAGGGCGAGCATGACCGCCTGTACGCAAATGTCGAGAATTTCGGCTTGGAGCTGCACCACTACAATAGCGGTAACATTTCCGGCGCCACCCTGAATGGGGAGAAGATCAGCAACAGCTACGGCGCAGAGATCAAGCGCAACACCAGCATCTACCTCAACGTGAACGACGGTGAGCTGTACCTGACCGACAGAGCCAACGACGAGATCGTTGCCAACGTCAAGGCCGCTATCGCCGAGGCAGAGGAAGAGGCTGCTGCCGAGGAAGCTACCCAGGAGCCCGCTGAAACTGAAAACGCTGTGGAAGAAGTCGAAGCCGCCGCCAACCTGACCGGCACTCCTGAACAGATTGCCGCCGCCCAGAAGATCATTGAGGATCAGAAAATTTTCGTCGAGAAAAAGATCCGGAAATTCCAGGAGAAGCTCGTCAAAAACGCAGGCAACGAGAAGCGCGTTGCCAGCTACACCAAAAAAATCAATGCTATGCGCGGCGCACTCTGCTGGGCCATTGAGAACATCACAAGTGCCCAGTGGTGGATTAGGGGAGCGAAATGCACAGACTATGGTGCGCCGGTTTGCGACGCTGGTGTTGGTGGATGGAGCGCCATTTTTACCAAATACCTGGAAGACCCCGGCATGAATTTTATCTCCAATTTTCTGGATGACATAAAGTAAGGAGGAACCACCATGAAAAAACTAGAAAAAAGTGTCCGTAGCTGCATGAACACCTACGGACCCGCTCTGCGAAGCGGTCACATCGTCGTGCAGGGAAAAATTCCAGGCCATATCCTGGAGGACGGCGTGGATCGGATGCTAGATCATGCCTATGCGGATGTAGAGGACGGCGTGGTAACCGATATCCGCATGTATTTCGAGCAGGAAAGCCGCCAAGCCAACGACTACAAGGGCAACAGCTTGGAGATCACCAGCGAGATCGAGGACTGGTTTGGAAATTGCGAAACCTGGGACGATTTGATTCAGCGGATCGTCCATGCCGTGGAGGAACACCAGAAAGACGGTCAGGATGCTCTATCGCCTGCCGCGATTCGCGCCGCCACAGGCCTGAACAAAAAAGAGTTTACGGCGCGGTACAAAATCCCATACCGCACCTGGCAAAACTGGGAGCTTGGAATAGCGCCCTGCCCGGAATACATCCTACTGTTGCTAGATCGTGCGGTTCAAGCAGATTTCTGGGGATAAAGAGGAACCCACAGAACAAAAACTAGGAGGAAACAAAAATGTATGAATGGTTGAAGGAGCGTTATACGGGCTTGAAAGCTGCATTTGATTTCTGCAACGCAGCAGTTGATGCAGAAATCGCCGCAAAAAATCAGGCTATCGAGAATCTCGCAAAGAAATTCTTCCCGGAGTATGATAGTGAACGTTATCACTACTACGAGGAGAACGAGTGGAGAGAGGATTTCACGGAGACGCCAGAAGAGGAGGAATACAACGAGCGTTGTGAAAACGCTTACCATGACGCAGCAGATTACATCAATACGTATTACAGCGAGTTCAAAATCGCTGAGCGGCACACAGAGATTAAAAAGAAAATCAGCGCCGAAATAAGCGACTTGGCAAAGCAAGCCGAAAACGTTGATGCCAGCTTCTGGCACGGAGAACCGTGGGAGCGGGAATTCCGCGCTTGGAACATCGTTCTGACAATGGACTAAAATGCCGCATAATGAAGAGGGGGACGGCATAACGCCGCCCCATCACTTCATCAGGAGGAACCATGGAGGAAAAGAAGAAGTCCGGAGTGAAAGCACTCAAAAAATGCGAGATGTGCAGGGAGAGTATCCCAGGGGAATCCAAGGCGCGTTTCTGCCCGCGCTGTTCCAGGGAGCGCCGTTCCGCGCAGGTAATGGAATCCGCCCGAAAAATGAAGCTAATCAAAAGAGGCGAAATCCAAGACCCGCCAAGAATTTGCGTTGTTTGCGGGAATGAGATAGCAGAAAATCGCAGCCGCCGGGCAAAAACGTGTTCCGACGAATGTTCGAGGATGCTGAATAAACAAAGATCCAGGGAAAATTATGAAATAAAACACCCAGAGAAGAAAGGAAGGGGACGAAAACCGTCCAACAAACGCATGCAGACGCTCACTATCACGGTTCCACCGGAGATGTTGCGTGATGTTAGAAACACCGCGAAAGCGCAGGGCATCTCAGTCAGCGAGTATGTACGGGGATTGATTCAAAAGCACATCGACAATCAGGATGAACCAAAATAAAAGCAAGCCCCTGGGACAAACCCAGGGGCTTATTCACAGGCTTTTCCGCCGAATCGACGCCAAATCGTTGTTGACCGTCCCCCGACTCACATCGAGTTCCGCTGCAACGTCCTCGATAGCCCACCCCCGCCGATAGTGCAGCTCAAAAGCCGCCCTCTCCCGATCTGTGAGCCAAGGGTTCCCGTGCATCTTTTCGAGCTGGGCGGGGCTGTACCGATACCTGGGCATGGTACCACCCCCTCAGTCCAGCACCCCCAGACGGCCCAGCACAGCGGCCAGCTCATCCCGCTTGACAGGGCGCTCCGGCTCCTGCCCGTCCACGACGCCCTTGAGGGTGGCTTTTTCCCAATGGCCCTGCTTTTTGCTCCACTCAGGCTCCGCCACGGCGGCGGCGAACGTCATAGCCTTTGTGTACAGCGCGTAAGCCTGCGCCCCCGTCATCTCTGCCAGCAACTTGTTGATATCCATATCGTCATCCTCCGTTTCCGCCCCCAGCCGCTCATTGACGGCCTGGGCAATCGCCGCGTGCTTATTATACAGGTAATCCCCTGGACAGGCCTTGTTTGCCGTCCAGCGATGCACCACCATGTTCTGCTCATCCCACTGCCCCATCAGCGCTTTATCCCCCCGCCACAGCAGGCGGGGAATGTTATTCCGCTGGCAGATATCCACCAGCAGCTTGATGAGGCTGTTGAGCGCCGCAGCATTGCATTTGCACGCCCCGTCGGCGTCGCTGGCAACCTCGATTGTGATGATCTGATGGTCGATTGGATTGCTGGTACACCAGGCCCGGTTTTCCTCCCGGCAGACCTGGGCAATGGAGCCGTCACCGCCTACAACATAGTGACAGGATGCCCCGTTTTTTTGCTTCACGGCAAAACGGTTCATGTCCGCAAAGCTGCGGGCGGGCAGATTCCGCCCCCCGGCGGTGCAGTGGATTGCCACGCCCTTGATAGTCCCCTGCCGGGGCTTGGTGCAGTTGGGGGAGTAGTGGACGTAGGTGGCCAGGCTGGATTCACTCATTTTTCGTCCCTCCATCCGTCTTTTTCGTGAAGAAATACGTGATGATCGCCCCGTAGGCCGTGCAGAACAGCGCCACAGCGTCCTGGTTCACATCCACCGGCGAAAACAGCAAGGCGATCATCGCCCCGGTCATGGCCAGCGTCACCAGGCTCTTCACGTCCAGCAGCTTTAACAGTTGTTTCATACGTTTCCCTCCCTACAAAAAATCGTTGTTTTCCAGCCGCGCTCTGTACACGTTCTCAATGTGGCCGATAGAGATAGCGGCCTTGTCGTTGGGAAAATCGGGGTGCGTGGCACAGTAGCGGTTGTACTCGGTGATGTCTTCCAAAATCTCGTTAAAATGCTCTTGGCTATGCCGCTCCCCCTGGAGCAGCTCATCGGCAAACCGCAAAATCCGCCCCCGCAGGCGCTTGGCTTTGTCCCTGGCATCCTCTTCGATGTGGCTTTTCAGCTGTTCGGAAATCCCGGACAGTTGGTCCGTAACATCACCCAGGATAGCCTTCCCGATTCTCCGGGCCAGCCACGTCCAGGGGTTGATTTTAATGGGGATGATCTCAATGGCAACGGACGAACCCAGCACAGCCAGGAGCGCCGTAATGATCTGCTCAGGTTCCATATTCTGGCACCTCATTTCTGAAAGATTGGCCCCCGCAAAGCGCGGGGGCCGTTATGATTACTGTGCGTCGGCAGTACCGCCATACTCGCTGGGCACCAGTTCGGGCATACCGCAGTCCTCAATCAGGACTTCGGCAACCTGCTTCTTCAGCTTGGGGGGCACCTGTTCAAAGGTGGTCTTACCCAGAATAATTCTGGAAGCAAAGAGCATCGCCATCATATTCTCACTCCTTTCTGCTTTTAGCAGGATTCTAAACGCTAAATTAGCGAGTAGTTTACGCATAAACGATGTTAGCCATTTCCACGATGCACTCTTCGTGGAAGTCAGCTTGTGTGGAAAGAGCGGATACCTGCTCTTTCAGCAGCTTATTCTCCGCCCGGAGCGCCGCCGCTTCGTCCTCTTCCTCCACAAAAAACTCTCCGATGGAGTAGGTTTTGTCCGTGGCGGGGGAGTACACGGCGTTGTAACTCTCCTGCGTGGAGATCACGGCAACGCCGTTCTCCTGTCGCAGGATGTAGCGCAGAGCTTCTGCGCGTTCGATGATTCCACCATCTTTGTAGATTAAAAACATGTTATCCCTCCCGTAGAACCAGCATTGTTTGCTGATTCGATGGATTTTTCTGGATGCTCACAGCGCTGGTGTAGCCGTGATATTCCAGCGTGGGACCGTCCCTCTGGTGGATGCTGATACAATCCGGCAGGTGCATAGCAGCTCGATCTACATCCTCAATAGGAGTATCTGCAAATACGATCCGCAGCTCATCGTCTGCCGCGATCACGTTGTCGATGGGGTAAATTTTTCCGCCGATTTCCGCATACATTCCAAAAACACCCCCTTCATTGCTGTTTTCGTTTTCCAGGATTTGCATTTTGAAACATGCCCGCACCAACTGACAAAGCTGATTCGCAGGTCCTCCGGCGGGATTTTCCCTGCCAGCTTTTTCAGTTTTCGGCGCTGCCTGGTGACGTTTTTCCGGCTGATCCGCCGCACAACGCCGCCGGTTTCCGTGAGGCTGAATTTTTGTTTTAGCCAAGAGAAGCCGCGCCGAAGCGGAATGATTTGCGTTTTTGTTTCATTCATCTCCACGCCAAACGCCGCCGCCTCCCGCCGGATCACATCTAGGCAGGCGAGTAGGTGTTCTTTGTCCTGGTGGATGATATAACCATCATCCATGTATCGTCCGTAGCATTTACAATGCATCCGCTCTTTGATCCTGTGGTCAAGCTGGTTCGGGACGGCCAGCGCCAAATTTTGGCTGATTTGACTGCCCAGCCCAAGACCGACCAGCCCAAACATTCCGACCAAATGCAAAACCAGGCGTTTCAGCCGATCATCTGCGACGTAGCGCTCCAAAATCCTTGCAATGGCATCGTGATTGATACTGTCGAAAAATTTATGGAAATCATAGATCAGGATGTATCCATCCCGCCCAAATTTGTGGTAGAACTGGTGCAAATGCGTTTCCAGGCGTCTGAGTGCATAGTCAACGCCTTTTCCTCTCTGACTGGCCGAGTTATCAGGAATCAGCCTCGGCCCAAGAACAGGAGTGAGCAGGTTGTCGCACAAACAGCGCTGCACCACACGTTCTGTGATATGCACAGAGCGAATGTGTCGGTGTTTGCCGCGCTCAAAAATGTCAAACTCGATAAATCCGTTACTTTTCCATGTCCCGTCCAGCAATTTACACTGAGTCATGCGGACATTGACGAAAGCGTTCTCTTTGTAGGCCTGGGTCGAATGTTTCCAGCCTACGCCGCGCCTACATTTTTTATAGGCAGAATATAGGTTTCCAAAGGTGAATACGTCTCCAAATTGAATTTTCAAGGGGGAACCTCGCTGGTAGCGGATTGGCTCGAAAGCGTCCGCGTCTCGGTGATATTTACCCATGTGGGAGGGTCAGGCGCTCCTTACGCGTGTGGACTGATTTCGATGAAAACCTACTTTGTCTGCCGTTCACGCAATCCGAAGCTCACGCCATTGCTGTTGCTGGCGTTGTTGTTGTTGCTACTGCCGTCGTCGTTCACGTTGCAAAAATTGTCAGAGTTCGACGCATTCGGGGACGCCAACGCGCCCGCCTGCGCCCGGCAGGATTTACAGCGCCTAACCCATAGTTCAAAACTTAAAACGTGCCTTGTCGGATTTTTTCGCCCCGGCGATCAGGCGGCCTTCATCGATCATCAAATCCGCCCAATGCTCCAGGGCGTGTTCACTCAGGCCGTGTTGCAGTTCCATCAAAACGCTGCATTTCCCGATCAGCGCCTGCAAGCTGTTGTTTGCCTCGATCAGGTGATCCCGCCGCATCTGCGCCTCATGCTCATTTGTCGGGTAGATGCTGTTCGCCGCCTTGCAGTGGTTGTGTACCTCACTGGCCAGGTGGCTCAGCTCCGTCCCGATAAAAAACGTGTAGCGTTTCGGCAGTTTCATGCAACATTTCAGGGTATGTAGCTCTAAATCATAGGCGGTGTCCAAAAATTTAATGCTGCTTTCCTTCCGTTGGCTTTTTAATACCGACATTCAAGATCCTTTCCATCCGCGCCAAAAGCGGCGCGGATTGTTAGATATTAGCTTAAACACATAAGCCGAAGCTCACGCCAAAGCTGCCGCCGGCGCTGGCGTAGTTGCTACTGCCGTCGCCGCCCACGCCGCAAAAAATGTCAGAGTTCGACGCATACGGGGACGCCAACCAGTAGTAAGACGCAGAGCCGCCGCCGTTGTTCATTTTCTTGATCCGGCTGGCATTGTCCGTGAAAATCGGGTACTGCCGTGCGTTACCTGTCGTGCGTTCTGTGGCTGGGGAGTAGCTCGACTCTCCGAACATCTCAAATGTCAGTGGCAACCAGAGTTTGTGTCCACTCCATTTTCCGTTGCTCGAACTGTTTCCAGTGCCGTACCATTTATATGCAGTTTTGATCACAGCTTTCAGGTCGGAGGGCAGGGCGTTGTAAATACTGCCGTTCAGTGCAGAGCAGAGGGCACTGGACGGAAAACCGCCGCTGTTGGTGTTGCTGCTGTTCATCTGATAGGTTTGGTACAGCAGGTTTTTACAAAGGAAGGTCGCAGCAGCTTTTTTTGCCGTCGTTGCACCAGACAGGTAGTCATGGTCGAAATCTGCGATTTGCAGCGTCATCGTTCCGATGCCCGACAGGATGACATCCTTTGTGTCGCCCAGCGCAAAAATTTTACCCAGCACACCGGCGGTACCCAGCGTGTTGATTTGTGCCCAGCTCACGTCGTTCAGTGCGGCCAAAGACACATATTTTACGCCTTGCGTATCAATAGTAACAGTTTTAGTTCTTTTACTGCCGGAAATCGTCGCAGAGATTTCCCAGTCCCCGTATCCCAGCGCATAAAACGTAGCGATACCATCACTTTTTGCTGTTGCTGTTTTCGTTTCCTCTCCCCTGGTGGCAGTAACTATAACGCCACCAACAACCATAACATACGTCACACCAGCAAGCGCGGCCAAAGCCTGAAACATGCCGTCGGGGGTGGTGGAGGGGGGGAGGCCGATCTGAGCAGCAGTTGCATCTTTCAGCAGGTTGGCCTTGTTCAGGGGCGTTCCTACCTGCTGGAATCCTTCGGTGTTGATGCCATTGAAATCAATGGGGAATGTACCGGCCTGGAGCATTGCAAGGGCGTCCGCCCAGCTAGTCCCAGCGAGTACCGAACTTTTCAGGAATCGGCTGTTGCCAGTACCCTTTAATACAGAATCAATCATGTTACACCTCCCCGCTGAAAACTTCGCCGCTGGTTATCAGCGTGATTTTCAGCGATTCGATTGTTTTGTCCAGGTTTTGGAATATCGTTTCGATATTGTTCGCCTGGGAATAGGTTAGGTTGGACAGGGATTCAGGGGCCGGTGGTGTATTCTCCGGCAAGATGAACGCCGCACGTATGTTTTTTACGTCGCTGATATACTGCGCCGCCTGCTCCGGTGTTGGGATATCACCGTTGGCCCAGTCCGTTTTAGGGGCCACCTCAACAGAGGTACCAGCATCGTCACGCAGTCTATCCCGAAGGTAAGCTACTGCCTGCCCGACACGATTCATGTCGGTATAGTTGTAACTCCCCTTCATCACGGTCAGAAACGCGGTAATTTCCGCTTCCGTTGCGTTTCCGGTGCTGATTTTCTGGGCCAAACTAACAGCTTCGGAAACATCCGACGCTGTGCGATCCGTGATTAGGGCGTCGATGATACTACCGTTTTCTGTAATTGCTGAACGCTTTACACCCATTGAATCACCTACCATTCTACAATTACACACCCAGGTTTTCCGTTCTCCCCGGCTGTACCTTCTGTTGCCCGTGCGGCTACATAGGTATGATACATGCCGGTTTCTTTGTCTTTGCGCTGGGCATATTTACCATTGCGGCCTTGCTTGCCGCCTGCGCCGCCCGAACCTTCCAGGCCGGTGATTGTACCAGCGTAGTCAGCGCCTTTCTGAGCGTACACAGCGCCACTCTGAATGTCCATCAAACCAGAGGTATAGATTTTACCGTTGGCGGACGTGAACACGCCGAATGTGGTAGCGCCGCCGTCCGTTCCCTTGGTACCATCCTGGCCCTTTGCACCACCAGCGCCGCCGGTACCAGCCGCGCCACAAGCGTAGGTATATGCCTGGTTTTTGGTGGCGGTTGTTTCGATGATGAACACCTTGCCACCGTTGCCACCGATGCCGCCGTCGTTGTCCTTCGGGTCGAACGAATCACCCCACAGCATATTGCCGCCGCCGCCGCCCATGCCGCCGTTGCCGCCGCCGATCAGCGTGATTTTGATAGCACCAGCTTGAGGTGCTGTCCAGGTACCGGAACCAGTAAGAACGATTTTGTTCTGATACATGGAATCATTGGGAGACTGCACCAGTTCGGACGGACTGGAACGCATAACACCATCTTCTAGGGTAAGCTGCTGCTTGTACAGCCGGGCGGAAATCGTGCTTTTGAATTGCGTATCAACAGCCTGAATATCACCGCACTCACTGGATGGATTACCACGGCTTTTAACGCTGAACGAACGTCCGCCGTACTCGAACAGGCAGGATATAACCGCCTTTCTGGCATCCGCTTCTGTGTGAATAAACGGGTTATCCACACTCAGGGATACTTCGGATTCGGTGTTATTCCCGGAAAATGTGACTTCGTTGTTGTTGTCCAGCTTAAACGTGATATCCGCTATATCATCGTTTGCCGACATTTCCGGGTATTCGTACATGTTATCTAGGGTAATTCGGTTCCCTTCGTCCTGGGCCAGCTTGCCGACACGCAGGTATCCGGTCGCGAAATCCTGCCGGGGCCATGCGTTGATTGCCATGCACAGAAAACGTAGCATCTCACCGCATTTTTTGTCCTTGATATCGTCCTTCGTGGCTGTAATGGAAATGTCCTTTACAGCATCTTCCACGATGTAGTTTGTGCGGAAGTTCGCGCCCAGGCTTGCCATGATAGCCTCTACCCAGCCGAATACTTTCGTTGGTAGGGTTTCGGGGACGATGAAATTTCTCTTGGTCAATGCCCCGATAACGTCCACAAGGGACCATTCAACGGTGAGGTCTTGCAGCTTCCAACCTGCGCTTTGCTGGTAGTAGGTGCCACCTGGCAACCATTCTACTGTCCCATCCTCTAGGTATAGGCCTAGCTCCACCACGATTCTTTGCCGATCTTCGATAGATGTAAAAATCGTGTTCGGGGCGTAGGGGTCGAAACGGTGGTCCTTGTTTTCTACCCGAATGTCACAGGTCGAATACGGGATTTTCAGCCCTGAGAAAGTCACCTCTGTCAGGATATCCACGGACTGCAAAACTTTAGTGTCCCATGTTTCATAGAGGCCGAACAGCAGGCGCAAAACCCGGACAACGCGGTTAGGCAGGGACCACTTTTTAATAGTCAGCCGCGCCCGTGTGGGATAGTTCACCGTGAATCCATCAATCACTACGCTGGTATCTCGGTTGTTCGTTACAACCCTGGTATACAGTAGGTTATCACCGCTCCAGACGTGGATTTCAAACTCGGTTGGGTATCCGTCCGCCGATTTGCTGGAAAACTGCATTGTGACGGCCTGCAAGATTTCGATGTTGGACACTGCGATTTCGATGTAGGGATAGGGCTCAGAAAAGCTTCCATCCTGGCCTGATAGGGTCTCCCCTTCCCAACCAACCTGCCCCCTTCTGTCCGCCGGGTCGCTGGGTCGGATGGTAAAACTACCATCCAGTACCCAGCGATTCAGTTCCAGCGTTGCTATGGTATCCGGGCTTTCGTCGTTGCCACGATTCGCCACCTGGGCTGAGTTGGAGATAGGACCTTCCTCATTGGGAGTGATACTGTTGATGGTTGCATCTGGGTCCACCAAATCAAACACTGCCCGGACTAGCTGTTTCCGCGAATCGGCTACGATAGCGGCATCATATCCTGTGCTGTGTTTAATCATGGCCGTCAATCTCCTCGAACACCAGTTTGTACCCGCCCCAGGTGGGGCCAGCGTCTCCCCAGCGGGTGAGCGTGGGTTGGGGTTGCTCTACCAGGTGGAACCACCCCTGCACCAGCTCCTTACCGCCGGTAGAGGGCAGGAAAAAGAGCTGATGCCGCCGCTTCGCTTTCATGGCCTCTGCAATCCGCTGCATTGTGGCATAGTCGATTGCGGACCATTCCAGTTCCACGTGCCAGATGGTGGCGCGAACCTCTTCGATACGCCGCCCGGAAATCATGCGCTCTGAGACGCCTAGCTCTTCCTCATAGGCGGTGTAGTCTCCCTCTTCCAAATCTTCGACTTCGATTCCATCAATAGAAAGGAACATGTTGCCAGTATCTTCGTTCATTTTCCCACCCCCTTAATCACTTACAATGCGTGGGCTTTGGTCTTCCACAGCCCGGATGTCATCAATCAGGCCACGGGCGACCTCTTTGCCGTTCAGGTTCAGCACGATTTCCTTGCTTCGTCCCTGGGCGCTGGATGCTAGGACAATGGCATTTGCCAGTCCGGTCATATCCTCGGTTTTCAACGACGCGGCCTGTGCCGCTTTGTCGTTTACCGTACCAGTCAGCCGCCCAGAGAAGTCGGAAACATCGGCGTTTACCGTCCTGGAAACCACGTCGGCAGCGTTGATTCTATCCAGTTCTGCCAGGATGCTATCAGATACGGATTTTGCTATTGCAATAGCCCGCTCCCCACTGATAGCCAAACCATCGCCGAAAGCGTCCATCGCTTCCTGTCCAGCAGGCTTAAACTCATCCGGTAACTTATCCAGGTATTCGTCATGGATAGCGTCGATCTCCGTCTGATAGATGGATTGGGCCACCTTTTTAGATGCCGCTTCCTTCTCCTGCCACAAGGCCATATAGTTCTCATACTGGTCATCCGCCATGCCCAACAGGGCGTTGGCGTATTTCATGGCCTTTTCTTGATCCAGCCCCAAGACTTCATCAAGCAAGCTATCCGCAATGCCACGGTCTTTTAGGGCCTGGATGGTATCGCCATACTTGTTGATAGCGTCGATACTATTTTGCAGGTTTGTCAACTGGAAGAAATCATCTTCCTCGGTGAATAGATCAACGTCGCTTAACTTGCCCTGCAAACTATCCCGGCTGCTTTCAACAGCGTTCAGTGCTTTTTCGTAGTTGTTCTTGATTTCGTTCAGGGCATCCGCTTGGGATTTCAGGGCTTCCTTCTGGGCCGCTTCCTGCTTTTGGAGCTGTTTCTCATTCCAATCTTCATTCAGCTTGTCGATATCAGCCTGAATCTTTTCCCTGTCCTTGACTTCTGCCTTGGCTAGTTCGTCGTTCTTTTCCTTTAGGTTTTTCTTGTGCTCAGCAAGCTCTTTAGCTGCTGCACGTTCATTAGCTGCCGTTTCGATTTTTTCAATCTCATCGTTCAGCTTTTCAACCTCTTTGGAAACGATGTTAGCAACATCTCTAGCTGCATCGCGGGCCAGCTTGATGTTTTCCTTCAAACCGTTTGCAAGGCCTTGAATGATATTCACGCCGTATTCATAGAATACCTTGGACGGCGAATGAATCCCTAAAAGGCTGGTAAAAGCACCCTTGATTTGCCCAGCGAATCCCTTAATAGCGCTTATAGCAGCGCCGATTCTGCTGGTGATACCATTGATAAGGCCTTGGACGATGTTAGCGCCAATAGAAAGCAACTGCCCAGGTAGAGAGGCGAGTGCAGATTTGATGTTGTTGCCAACCTGCACCATTTTGGCCCTGGCCTGGGACGCCATCTGAGAACCCCAACTAATCAGGGCGGAAAGAGCTCCTGCTAAAGCACTCTTGATTTTGCCGGGAAGGGACGAGAAGAAGGTGATAACCGCGTTGACAGCGTTGCTTGCCGCCTGCCGCATGTTAGCTATCATCTGCGATCCCCAGCTACGAACAGCGGCACCCGCCGTTGTTAGTGCGCCTGTAATTTTACCAGCAAGATTTTGGAACCATGTAACTACCGCATTAACCGCATTGGTTACGGCGTTCACCATCGTTTGCTTAACGTTGTTGCCCCAGTTACGGATAGCAGCACCAGCCGCCGTTAAAGCGCTGGTAATCTTGCTTGCCAGCCCAGAAAACCATGTAACAACCGCATTGATAGCATTGGTTACAGCGTTTACCAGCGCTTCCTTCGCTGAGGTTCCCCAGTTGCGGATAGCCTCACCTGCCGTTGTCAGTGCGTTGGTGATGTTTTCAGGTAGGTTTTGGAACCAGGTGATTACCGTTTGGATTGCGTTGGGTAAGGTAGTGCTGAAAAATGTAATCAGCGCACCAATTACCGTTACAACGGCGGTAATTACGTTTGCCAAAAATTCAAGGGCAGCACTGAGAGCTGTGATAGCTACCGTTGCCGCAATTTCGGTAAATTTCTGGAAAAACTCACTGATTACCGCCGTTCGTTCTGGTGTAAAAACCTTGCCTATGGCTTCCCCAAGCGTGGAAAATGCCGATTTCACACCTTCAATAGGACCAGAAATCCAGCCTGCAACGTCAGGAAATAGATTGCTCAGACCATCCAGGATGAGGCTTCCCAAATTGCTAAGAATCCGTCCGATGGTCGGCCCGACGTTTTGAACGACTGTAACAACGCTCTGGACTAGGTTCTGTGTAAGAGCACCAAGGTCTGCGTCCGGGCTTGCCAGCCCGACGAGCCAGTTTTCCCAGGCACCCTTCATAGAGTTTACGCTACCCTCGATGGTGGTAGCCGCTTCCTTCGCCGTGGTGCCAGTGATTCCTAGGTTGTTTTGCACCGCATGGATAGCCTCGATCATTGTCGCAAAGGACACATTATCCAGGCTGCTGATTTTTTCGCCAAGGACGCCTGAATCATTGATTAGGCGAATCATTTCTGATTGTGTGCCGCCATAACCAAGTTTGAGATTGTCTCATTTTGTTACCATTTCGGCTTTTTATCCGAAATTTCTTGCACTTTTGTTCGTGCAAGTTCAGCATATCTTTTCACCCACAGCTTTCCTGTTTGGGTGTCGCGGCCTCGTGGGTGGATTATATCTTTTCACCACCTATGCGTTGCCCCTGTCCACGGTTCCCGTGTCCTTCGGTTCGGGGTAGCGTTTCAGCCTTCCCGCTTAATTCCGCGATAAGCTCCCAGCCGTTTCCAGCTAGGCCGCCAAACACTTTAGCATTGTGTAGTTTTGCTTAGCAAAACCTTGGTAAGCGTCCTGTATGCTCTGCATGTCGGTGCCCATCTTGTTTGCATTGTCCGACATGTCGGTGATAGCTCGGTTTGCTACCTCTGCCGCCTTATTTACGTCACCGCCCAGGCCAGAAATCAGAGACGCGGCGAACGATGTAGCTGTCTCCATGTACTGGTTGGCAGAAAGCCCGGCTGTTTTGTAGGCGTTAGCGGCGTACTGTTGCATCGTGCCGCTGGCCTCTTTGAATAGGGTATCAATGCCGCCTACGTTCTGCTCATAGGAAGCATAGGCTTCGACGGCCTGCTTGCCAACGTCGATCATAGCCTCGCCGAGTTTTTTAACGGCTTCAACGGCCAACTCGACGCCCTTGGCAGCGAGATTGCCCATGAAGGTGCCTTTGAAAATATCGCCGAATTTGCTGGCACTACCACCGGCTTCATCCATCTGGTCACCGGCATCATCGGCAGCATCACCTAATCTGTCCAGGTCCTCCTCGGCATCATCAGCGGAATCACTCAACCTATCCAAATCCTCACGAAGATGGTCCGCGCCGTCCGAGTTTGTGCTAAATGGATCGTTTCGCAGTTCATTGAACGATGATTCAAGATCATCTAGGTAGGAATCCATATCGTTCAGCGAATTGCCCAGGTTTTGGGCACCATCCGCCGCCGTGGAAAACGGATCGTTGTTCAGCCCATTCAGTGAGGCGTCGATTTCATTAAGATAGGTATCAATGTCCCCAAGGGAACCAGAAATACCCTCTGACATGCCCCGCGAAGCGCTGGAAACAGTCTCAAATGAACCAGTGATACCCTTTAGGTTGTTTGCTAATGCTTCGGCAGCAGATGAAACTTGTTTGAACGAGTTTATTACTTCGCTGGCATCACCGTTAATTTCGATGGTAACGGAACCATCAGCCATTTACGTCACCACCTTAATCACCTTTCCCCTTCTGTTTGACGTATTCCTCTGCCTCCTGGTATCTCCTGTTGATTTGCGCCAACAATTCAGCGTCGCGTTCTTCCACCGTCATGTGCTTTTTGCGGTCTACGGTATCCTTGATAGCGTAGATTTCGCGCATTTTCTTGAAATGCTTGCGGCGCGTCCGGTCTAGCTTATTTAAGTCCGCCGTTCGGTACATAATCCGTTGCATGAAATTGCTTTCATGCGGCAGGTTGAACAGCAGGCGGCGAAACTCCCACCAATGTAAGTCTGCCTTGGTAAGGTCGATATTGTAGTAAGTAAGGAAGGAGGAAGAGATAGCTTCGGCATCTTGCTCAAAGTCGTATACTCTCCCTCCCTTCTTCTTATCCCCTTGTTTTGGTTCTCCGTCGGTCTGATTGTATCCACGGAAAAAGCCGAGCATGGCATCAACAGCGGCCTTAACATCGGCAGGGACAGAGCCAAGGTAGAAAAGGGATAAAAGCCCGGCAACATCCGGTTTTTCTTCCTTCAACACCTCTAGCTCTATCGCCACCCCAACGCGGAAGCTTGGGTCTATCGGAACCCGCTTCCCGTTGACTTCAACATGATCCGGCAGCGCCCGAAACGGGTTAGTTCGCATCGGACTTGCGCAGCTTCACCCGCTCGGCAGCTTCTGCGCGGCGTCGTGCCCGTTCCTCTGCGCGTCTCTGCTCCCGATTGGTGGGGGTGGCGGCAGCGCCGGGCACAGGAAGCCCGTTCGCGATATCCTTGATGGAAGCCATCTCTTCCGCCACGCGGCGGACGAAATCGCCGTATGCAAACACGATAGCTTTCAGGTTGCTTCTGGGGCCGAAGCACTTGTCAGAGGTACCTTCCCCGATGATGGTATCGAAGAAGTCCCGAACCAGTTCACACATGCCCTTCATGTAGGCGGTGACATCCTTGGTGGGTAGTGCTTCGGTTTCCTTCTGCACACGTTCCAGCTCATTGATAAACAGCTCCATGTTTACCGTGTCGAAGGTGTCGTACTCCACGGCAACGCCGTTGATGTTATAGATATCCATGCTTAATCCTCCTTATATTTGGTTACACGTCGGCGGAATAGGTGTATTCGGTGGGGGCGGCAGTTGCCATGATATCCACATCGATCTCAGCGGAAGCGCCTGCCTCGCCGGAACCGTCCGAGTTCACGATAACGGCAGCGGTGCCCTTTTCGCCCTTGCCGGTCAGCAGAGAGAAATAGACGTAGGGCACGATAACAGCCTGGCCGGTGCCGAATTTGATAGCGTGAGACAGGGCGTAGTCCTGGAAATCGTCACCAAACATACGATCACCGGTGACGTTGAAAGTGCGCTGGGTAGCGGTCTTGGTGGTCACTTTGCCGTTGCGGATGTAGGTCTTGTCCTCGCTCTCCGGGTTCAGCTGGGAATCAACGTTAGTGATGCCGCCCTGGACAACCACATAGTCACCGATTTTGCCGGTGGGAGAAGAAGCAATGTCAACAGCCAGGACAAAATCGTCGGCAGTGGCAACGCCGGAAAAGGAAGGAGACGGCTCCTTGCCCGTCATAAGGGTAGAAAGTTTCATTTTTTCATTTCCCCTTTCAGTTGGAAAAATAGTCCATAGTCATCAGAATTTGATGATCTTCTGTGTTATCGTCGTACCGGGCGAACATTGCCGCCCTGGTGTTGCAGGTAATTTTAGTTGCCTGTTTCCCATCCCCCAGATAAGGCAATGGGCGGTGGGATACGGCCCAGTCGCCAATAGCATCCAGGATTTCATCAGCTTTCAACCGGTCGTTGTTGCTGGACGGTTGCAGGCGATAGATGATTTTGAATTGATACTGCCCCTGATACGCCCCGCGAACGTATTCCTTGGTTTTGTAGGCCCCTTGGATAGTAGAAAGCGCCATACCAGGCTGATCGGAAGGAAGATACTCGAAAGCGATATTAGCAGGCTTATTTTCGTACCGATTCAACCAAACCAGCAGTTTCCTGGAAATCTGATCGGTTTCCGCCTTGGATACCATGCGTAATGGTCTATCATCCATTCAATATCGCCTCCTTGTACTTCTTTACCCAGTTCGGCAGATTCATAGCCTTGGAAGCGTCAAACCAATGACTTTGCGCCTGTCCGTGCATCGCCTTGGTGAATACCAAGCTCTTGCCGTTTGCTACTTTAGTAGCTCCAGGCCTAGCCCACGGGCTTCCGGTATCTGGGTCGACCAGCACCTTACCTTCCCACAGAAAACGGGCATACGGTCCGGGGTATACGATGGTATCCCCCTGCACCCTAGCTCGTCCCGCAAGGGAACCTGTAAGAGCTGGGACAAACTGGTCGGTATCTTTCATGGCTTCGTTTGCCAGAACTTCCTTTGCCCGGTCTGCACGCTGGGCGAACTTGGCGGCGTCAATTTTTACATCAACCTTAACGCTAATCATCAACGCCCACCTACTTCAAAATGTTTCATCTCTTCCGAGCCGAAATCCTTCGCATCCACCGAATTGATTCTGTATACATCATCATGTGTGCGGTTAAGCCATTGAAAATCCTTCTCAGGCTCTACAACCTCACCCTTGACGATGAACGTAGAAACATCGGTAGGCGGCGCAGAATCCAGCGTCCATAGGCCGCTTTTATCGGCGGCGGCGTGATATTCCTTCGGGGATACATACCGCTTGATTTCGGCTGTCTGCCCGTCGTAGGCTTTCACGCCGAACGGGATGTATACCGTCACCGCATCGGCGTTTTCCATGCCGGAAGAACGGACGTTGGTGGCCTTGGCAGCGTCCAACAGCACCCCTTCCAGCACCGTGATATTCGTCACTTGCTCGAATGTTACCTGATCTTCGGTGATGATATACAGGGTGATGGTATGCGGGAACATCGTCACCAGCAGTCACCCCACTTTGCCATCGGGTAGCCGGTAGCCTGCAAAAAACCGGTACCTTGCAGGTAGATTAACAACGCGCTTTTTTTGCGTGCTGTTAGCAGCTGCAGGTCTGCCGCACTCAGAGTTTTGGTACCGTAGCTCCGGGACCATCCCCCCACCGATTCGCTAGAGATGGAACCGGTGGAGGAAAAGGTCAGGGCGTTCAGCCTGTTTTCATCCTGGAAGATTTCGGCAAGCTCACAGGTAGCCATTTGCACCGCCGTTAAATCATCTCCCACCGCCGACATAGCTTTCCCGCTAGTGGCGGCGTTGATGTAGGCGGTAGCGCGGGTAGCAAGGCCGTTGAAATCAGCTTCTTCAATGGCGTTGCCGCCGTATTCGTTCTTGTAAAACTCATAGGTTGCGTAAGCCATTGGTTAGCTCCTTTCTCAGGCCACCTTGATAACGTAAGTCTCATCCATGCGCTCGAAGGAGGGCAGGACGATTTCGGAAACCGTGGTCTTGGTGTTCACGGGGTCAGAGGTGGTGGTCACAGCCACGGCAATGCCGGTATCAACCAGGGACACATCAGCATCGGCCTTACCCATCAGAGTGCGTTCTTCGGGGGTGGTGCCGTACCAGGTAGAACCCAATGCGCCCTCAGGCAGCAGGGTCACCATATCATCGGGGTAGAACTTGTGAGCAGTGCCAGCCTCGTCCTTGTACTGCTTGGAGTACACGATGACGGTCACGCCAAGCTCATTCTGGAACAGCTCATTCACTCGCGCATCGGTCATGAACACGTTGGCGGTGATGTTCTGGGCCAGCACAGCCGACTTGATCTTAGCGTTAGCTTTCAGGTAGCCCATGGTCTTCTTGCTGCACAGCATAATGGCGGGCCGGGTGCCGGTGTTGGATTCGACGGAATCCAGGGCGTCCTGAATGTCGCTCATGGGGTCGGCGGTGTCGGTAGCGCTCCACTTCTTGGTTGCGGTGGTGATAGCGTTGTAGTTGTTGGTCTTGTAGCTGCCGTCGATGTCGTAGTTGTAGGAATACTGCACACCACCGGCTTCCAGGACGATTCTGGGGGAACCGTCGGTAACAGGGGCAAGCAGCTGCATACGCATACGCTCAGCCACGACGCGGGCACCCTCAACCAGGGTGGAAGCATCGTCATAGATGGAGGACAGGACAGAGGCCAGGTAGGGATCATTGCCGTCTACGATACGCATGATCTCCTGCTCATCCTCTTCCTTCACCAGCATGGACTCACGGAAAAAGGCCATTTGGGTCTCATCGACTTTGATCCCCTCGCGGCTACGCAGGGTAGACTTGGCGTCGAAGTTGGAGGGGGCCAGAGAAACGGGCAGGCCCTTGTGGGACTTGATCCACTTCAAATCCAGGCCCATCTTCTTCTTGGCAGGGAAGAAACCCTCACCCAGGTAAGCCATGCGGTTAGACGCAGCTTCGGTCTGCTGCACGGCAATAGCGGCAGCGCTGAAAACATCAGAAATGTTCATTGTGTATCCTCCTTCCTTACATGAATACGACGTTCTTCATAGCGTCCTTGGCGGCAGCATCCACGGTAACACCGGAATGTGCCTGCGCCTTGGTGGTGTTGATGTAGCCGCCGATAACGATAGTGCCCTGAGGACGATCCTCGTAAACGTCCCACAGCAGGACGCCGACGGCAGTAGAAGTCTGACTACCGGATTCGCCGGAAGTCGCGGCTTTCTTGCCATCCGCCGCCATAGGAGTGCCAGCCTTGCAAACGCCGCTGGTAAATGCGGTAGAATCCAGAGTAAGGGCCTTGCCCACATACTCGGAGTTGTACAGGATTTCCACATCCGAAGGTGCGGAAACCTCAGAGTATTTCATGGTACCCAGTGCCATATTTTTCACTCTCCCTTATATTGCGACAGTACGTCGCTGTACGTTTTGTTGTTCTGCGCGGTAGCTGCACCGATGCTCTTTGCAAGGGCGATACCGATGTTTTCAGTACCGTTGTCCTTACCACCCGCGCCTACAGGTCGGCCAAAAGAAGGGGTAGGCTTATCAGATGCAAAAGCGCCGGGGTCAGCCTCGCGCTGTGCTTTCAGGAAATCGTCGAAACCTTCCAGTGCGCCGTCTTTCAGGGTCAGGCCCTTGGCTTTGAGTTCGTCCCTAAAAGCGCGTTCAGCGCCCTTGGACGAAAACTTGACGTTTGCGCCGGTGATAGCAGCAGAAGCGGCGGCGGAATAGTCTCTCTCCGCAATCTGCGCCTTGTAGGCTTCTGTGTCTTTGTCGTACTTGGCTTTCAGCTCATCCATCTGGGCTTTGATCTCATCGGCAGAACCAGCGTTTTTCTTCAGCTCTTCCAGGTCCTTGTCTCGGTCGGCAAGCTGGGTTTTCAGGTTCTCAGCGTCCGCCTTGGCAGCTTCAGCCTTGCCCTTCTCCCGTTCGATATCCTTGCCATTCTCAGCAAGAACTTTGTCGATGATCTCGTCCTCTAAGCCAAGCTCTTTCAGATATTCGCGTTTCATTTTTCACTCCTTGCCAGCTACGCTTTTTTACGCGGGTTGCATCCGCCGCTGTCCCGTAGTTTTACGACATCGGGGCGGTCAAAGATAAAAAAATAAGCCAAAAACCAACGTTTTAGTTGATTCTTGGCTCAAAGGCTCAGGTTATTTGGGTTTTGTTTGCTTTACTTTGCTTCTTTTTGCTTACGTTTGCTTTTTATTTGCTTACGCTTGTTTAATTTTGGTTTTGTTTGGTTATCCGGCCCATTTGATTTCACCGTACCAATCGCAACGTCTACCGTTATTTTTCCCGGTGCATTTCACCAAGACGCCGCAGGCTCCCGGCTTTACCGGGTGAATCTTCTTCCCACATTCAGGGCAGCAGAACCAGGTTTGTCCGTTGATGGTTTTAATCATCGTCTTCCTCCTGGCCTGTTCCGAAATACAGGTTGAAGAACTCTTTCATAGCCTCCACCTGTTCCGGGCTTGTGCCGTCAAACTCAACGGTAGCGGCGCGGGTGGCATCCTCTACCTTTTCAGCTACGGTAATCTTCAATATACCACCTTAGTCCTTTCACGCTGTAACGGCAAGTTGGCTGCTTCGCTGAATAGCCTGTATTCACGGTTCAGCAGGCGAATCTTTGCTTTTGCCGCCGTTGCGTCCTTGGCGGCTTCTTCTGTTCCAAGAGCTTCCATTGCTATCTGAATACGTTTTTGTTTTCGTATTGATCGTTCTATTTCTCTTTGCTTTTGGGATGCTTGGTATTGATCGTAGGTTTTTCCTTGGTATTCAAATGGCGGTTGGTCCATTTCCTTAAGTTGTTTTTCTGTGTAAGTTCTGGTCGAAACACCTTCAATATATGGGTAAAAATGGTGCCTACAATTAGCTAAGCTCCCCCGATTCCTGTTACATCGCCATATCCACACGATTTAACGAAATCGGGGTATTTTCCTTCTCCCACTTTGCCACCTCCTTCACTTTAGATAAATCCCAATTGTTCATTTGAAGTTTTTTCCAAAGTGTGGTTTGATTAACACCAAGAATATCAGCCCACTCAGAAATTGTATGCGATACACCCATATATTTGATTGTGTGGTTACTTCTTCTGTTGTTAGCTTGCTGTTTCATGGTCGCCCATCTACAATTAGAAGGCTCGTAATTTCCATTTACGTCAATCCGATCTATTGTAAGCGTTTCTGAATAGCCGTTTTTATAAGCCCATTCTCTGAATACAGAAAAATCATGCCATTCATCGCAAACAGAAATCCCGCGGCCCCCATAATCTTTGTAGCTCTGTTGGAACTCGCCGTAACACCTTCTGTGCATTTGTCTCCAAATTTCGTAAAGTCGCGTCCCAAATCCGTTGTGTTTCGTGTTCATTTTTGTGACACGTTCTGATATGTAACAACCACAGCTTAGTTGTTTTCCACTTCGTAATAGGCTTCCTTCTACTTCGCAAAATTTGCCACATTCACATTTGCACAGCCATATATAATTTCCAGATTTTCTTCTTCCGATTGGTTTTATTGCGGTAAGCCTGTTGTATTTTTTACCACTTATATCAATCATTCTTGCCATATTACTGCCTTTCGTAATTGCCTTGTTTTTTGAACAAGCGGAAGATGGTAAGGCAGTCCACTTTTCGCCCCGTCGAGCTATCCGCTTGTATCAAACTTATTTATTCCATTGGAAAACTTTTCCTTGCCACAGAGTATGTGCTTCCCAGCCATTCGGACCGTTTACATTTCTTGCGCCGCCGTGGGCGGACACTTCCACTAGGTTAGTTTCCAGCCGCTCCATGCTCTGCTCTGCGTAGCGCTGGCAGGTTTGGTTTACGCCCGTCATTACGGCCCGTCGAGCGGCTACATCTGCCTGATCGTAGTGTACCCGCCCGTTGGATTCGTAGCGGATAGACGTTAGGCCACCAGCGGCAAGCTGCTTCGTGGCGTGGGCTATTGCTTCATTGTAGCTGATAGTCCCGGACATAACTTCTGTTTCTGCCATATCCAGCGCCCATTGATAGGCTTTCTTGGGTTCCAACCACTTAACAACCTTGCCGTTGCGTCGGACTGCAAACCCCATTGATTGAGTTAGGTTCCGCAGTTCGTCCTTGGTCTGCCGCCTGATAGCTTCTACATCCACATCATCAACAATGTGGCGCGGGGCGGTAATCTCTGCCGCCGTAGCTAGTGCGCCGTAGTATTTGCGATTGCGCTCTACTACGCCGTCCATGATAGCATCTACCTTGTCCAGGCTGGTTTGCGTAGTCTCTGCAATGGCTGTTGTGATTTCGTCCAGCGTTATCCCGTGGGCACGCAGTTCCCGGATATCCTCAACAGTCACCTGGTTCAGATCGTCGGATACCACCAGCCGCCAACAGATTTCTTGTAGGAGCCGGTCTTCCAGGCCCCGGAATAGTTCGGCGATAGGCTCAGGCAGGACATCCAGAATAGCGGGGCTGAATGGGTACTTCATTATTCAAGTTCCCCTTGCGGCTCATCGACCATTTCCTCCATCCCCGGCAGCATAGCTTTGGCAGTCTCTTCATCCTCGCCGAAATGTTTCTGCCGGAACTCATAAGCATTCAGGATACCAGCAGATACCAGTTGCAGGTCGGTCGCCATTTCTGCGCGGTTGTTCTCAGGATCATCAAGTACACCATCACCGAAGCTGAGATGCAGTTCATAGTCCCCTTGAGGGGCCAGGGCGTACAGTGTAGCGTATACATCCATCGCATATACAAGATCGTCCAGGGCATCCCCAAACGCCTGCTGAATATGGCTCTCTGTAATATACTGCCTCTGCTTGCTGGCCAGGATTTCCGTCGATGTTTTTTCTACGCTGGACGGGTCGGAAATCGTTCCATAGGCTAGGCCTGTCTGGAATTCGATTTGTTTCAGGATGTTTTGAAAGCCTCTGTAAATGGCATCATCCCGAAACGCCGGGGAAAACTCTTTGAAAAAATCCCCATCCTGGGACATAAACGGCCCGAACTCATAGAGCCGATTTCGTCCGAAATCACGGGCGTTTCCGCTGGTGTACTCAGCAAAAATCTTGCGTTCGCCCGATTTGAATTCCCACCACAGTCTATCCCATTGTTCGTCTGCATCCTTAACCAGACCAACGATGGAACCGCCGTACACAGATACACCAAGGCGGCTATCGGTGTCGATGTTGTTCGCAACGGGCGGGGTGAAAAAGGCAAACAGCGGACGCTCCACACCATCAAGGGTGGTTTCATCGTCCAAGGTTGCCCAGGCTGGGACCGTATCGAGCGGCACTTCCTCACCCACTGTTCCATATTGGTTGGATTTGTGGGCCTTGTTCCGCACGACATAGGCTGTGCGTTCTCCATCTCTCACAAACTCATGGCTTTCCAGGCGAACGTACCATTTACCGGCTAACTGTACCCGTTCGCGGAATACGCCACCGGTGCATTTACCGGCTTCGTCGAAGTTGGTAGGCTGAAATGCCATGATGCTAGAAGCATCGACTTTCAACGCGCCGTTGTACACATAAGGCCGAAGGGCCAGCCCACCAAGAGCAAGCCCCATCTCTAAGTTTTTCTCGAAGTTCCGGGCGGCGTCCTGGAAGCAAGCATCTAGGAATTCAGCCCGTGCCCCGCCGGTAACTGTTCCGTTGAATTCCACCAGTGCAGGCCGTGCCATTTCACGGGCGATAGCAGCAGGCAAGCCGAGCGGGATAATGTCGCGCTTGGCCCACGGCGGTTCATTGATGTACATAGAATACCACAGGTTGATATTCTGTTGCATCGTGGTGCCAACCGCCGTATCAACACCGAAATCCTTTTTAGCGGTAGCGGTGGGAAACAGCCAGTTTTTCAGATTTCGGAATGTCCTAGCAAAAAAACTTTCCATTTAGCGCACCTCCCGCCGCATTATCGTGTATACGAAATATCGTATCATATCCATTGCGTGGTCCGATTCTTTAACTACCGCGTCGGTTTCTTTTTTTTCATCCCAGCAGTAGGAACCGAATTCATCAAACGTGTTTTCACAACTGGCATCGAACAGGATTCTACCAGCTAACAGCAGGCTACCAGTAAGCCGAATACCATCTAGCACTGCATTATTGGCATCCATCACGGCAAATTTGCCATGCCGCCGCAACGTTTCCTTGAAGGACGCCGCCGACGGGTCGACGATCACCCGCTCTATCTGGTACCCTTCCGCAAATGCTTCCAGATCATCGGCATATTCCTCATCCGTTTTCTGGCGCTTCTGCTTTCGCCCATCGTAGTAGTATTCTTTCAGCATCACAGCTTTACCGTTTCGCAGCTGCCACAGCCCCATAGCCGTAGGGTTCAACGTGCCGTAGTCGATGCTTATATAGTACACACCGCCGGAATGTTGTTCCATGGCTATGTGCTTCGCTTTGTCGAACATCGGGTAAACTAGGCCGTCGGCTACGCACCATTCGCCTAGGATGTAGCGGCGATAGAACACGCCTGCATACATGGATTTGTACCGTTGGACGATTTCGGGTGCAAGGGCCGGGTTATCATCTAACAAAAAATGCAGATGCAGGGCGTTCTTTTCCCCAGCCTTTTTAATCCATTCCTGGTAAAACCAATGGGAAGGTGGGCCAGGATTGCAGTTGAACCACAACCGGGAACCAGCGATAGAACACCGGGCAAGCGCCTGCTCCACGAAGGAACGGGGTTGAAGTGCCACTTCGTCCAGCAACACCCCTGCCAGCGTCCGGCCCTGAATCAGCATGAACGATCCTTCATCCTTGCCGCCGAACACCTCAAATACATTTTCGTGTTCGCCATCGTTGACCACCATCACCTTATCCGTGCGTTTCCAGGTAACCTGATATTGGCTTGTTACCCAATCCACCTGCATATACGGAATGATGATATTTTTAACGGCGCTGTCCACGCTTTTCCCGCAGATAGCGAACCGCTGGCCGTCATAGCGGCGCATGGCATCATCGACAAATGCAATCGTCATCAGGGATGTTTTGCCCGAACGGATAGCTCCATCACAGATCAAGGCATTGTATCCAGTAAACGGGAAAGCCAGGATTTTGCGCTGCTTTTCACTTAGCACAATCATCACCCGTTCTTTCCCGTTCCATGCGTTCTGCATCTTCTAACAGCGAACGGGTAAGATCATCAACCTGCTTCTTCCGCTTGCCGTAGCCCTTACCAACGGAAGCATACCGTTTTGCCAGGCTGTCACCAGCTTTCAACCGGTCGGCTAGGGAAGCATCCAGTCCGAATTGATCTTTTACCCGTCCACGCATTACATCCGAATAGAATTGCATTACTTCTTCAATGCCTGCAATGCGTTCGTTGTCCAAATTCTTCTGAAAATGTTCGAGATAGGCAACTATCTTAGGGTTTCCCAGGGTTTCGTCCGCAATTGCCGACGCACTTCTTTCTGAATACCCTGCTTCAATCGCCGCCTTGGTTTTGTTGCCATATTGCAGATATAAATCAGCGAATTTCCGCTGTTTCAGCGTTAAACCAAACTCATCTCTCTTCAAGCGGAATCACCGCCGTAAATCTGGGCCAGTTTCTTCACAATATCGGCTAACTGGTAGCTTTCCATGATGGTGCTGTCCCGCATACGTCCAGCAGCATTTTTCTTCTTTTCAGTAAGCACGAACTTAGTCACCATCCTTCCCGTTTTTTCGGAATACGCCTGCATCTGGTTCAGCTTGATGAACCGCCCCTTTTGGCATAGGGCGGTTTGCAGCTTAGTTGCAACCTTTCTTAGATTCATCGTTATTCCTCCTGCACCCGTCTCTTCCGAGCTGTCAGGGCGGGTTTTCATCGCCCCAGCATCCGCAAATGCTAACCGCTATTCTGGTAGCAGGCCCCGGTAACTACCCGGATATAGGCTATCGCCACCCGCTATATTGCCCCACAGCGGTGTTTGTGCTGTACACACACGCAACAGTGTTCCACCGTGGGGAATCGCCGATTTAGTACGTTCATCGGCTGCGGTACCGCGCAATCAATAGGCCTTGAACCCATTCCGCCGAATCTTGGCGGCGCACCTTCTGCTTTCTTGCATATATCCCCGTCTTTCCGGGGTGCCATGTGTTTCAGGGGATTACACCACAACCCATCCGGCGGCAGGAGTAGGATTTGAACCTACGCAGGCTGTAGCCCATACCGCATTAGCAATGCGACCTCTTAACCAAACTTGAGTATCCCGCCGTATGCCTAACCGGAATCCAACCGGGGCCACCAGGTGAGTGATGGAGCTGCTTTTACAGGCCGCAGCTTACCGAAGGAGCATTCCCTATGGAAACAAAAAAGAGAACCGACAGAGCGGAAAGCCAGCTATTAGCTCCTGCACCGATAGCCAGCATATAGAAAGAACTCCCGGCGCAACTGCCACGTCGAAGACGCTGGTGACACACCCTTGCGTTATCCGGCGGCGTTCTTTCATATATCCCAACCCGCGCGGGTCGTGGCATCCCTACCGTGCCAGATAATAGGACGCTCGCCGCGCTTGGTTAGGTGCTGAAAAACAAAACACAAAATGCAGAAAAGAAGTCAAAGCTTCACCTGCCTTTCGTATTTTATTCTCCCTTTCGGGATGGTCCTGGGATTCGGAATTGAACCAAATCATACACACCAGCGCCCAGGATATGGAGGGCGGGGCAGGGGAAGAACCCCCGCCCCTATACCAAATAGGAGGGGTGGCTATTGCCGCCGCCACCCGGCGGAAGAAGCATGCGGAAGCCCGAAAGGACAAAGACTTCCTTGCTATTATTATACCATAATCTACCGTATCGTTCCACGAAAACCTGTGTTTTTGCCGAATCTTTGGACAATATGTCCATCTGTTAATCAGCATATTTGAAGATTACGCCGTCGATGAACGACTTATTTCTAATTCGTCTGTGCAAGCCGCTTGTGGATAGGTAATTTTCCCGCGCAGCAACCCTTGCACTGGGATAGAATTTCAGCACCTTACCCCATTTGTCCGTCTTGGCCACAATTCGGCAATTTGGGCTTCTGCGCTCCTTGTTGAAGTCCGCCCTTGTTACAAACTCCAAATTATTTACCGCGCAATTTTGATAATTTCCGTCCTTGTGCCGCAGGATCATGCCCTCACGTTTCCCACCAAGGAATACATCGCGCACAACATCTTTTACTCGAATTGTTTTACCAGCAATTTGAATAGTGACGTTGCCGTTGTGCGACTGTTGGCGCATGATTCGCGGATTTTCAGCCCTTTCTCTGGAATGGTCCCAACGTTGTTTTATCCAGCTTCGGATTTCGCCAAAATTAGAAACATCATACCACCCGTCAGTGCCGGGAATCGGCAGCCACACCTCTCTCAAATCTGCCCCCCAATTCTATCAAGCAGGGCCACAAGACCCCGCACTTCCAACGGATCAACGCCCGTTTCCTTCTTCAACTTATCCAGGCGATAGGTGATAGTGTGCCGGTGGCAAAATAGTTCCCGCGCCACCTTGCTAATCATCATCCGGTTCTTTTCCAGCGAAAGAAGAACCTTCTTGTCGAAATCATCCATATTATCCTCCCGCTTTTTTCAGTTTCCAGAAATCATTGATAGCATCCCGGACCGGGTCCGTTTTACGTTGTGATCTAGCGCACTCTAATATCTCCAAATCACGCTCATAATGCTCTTTGCACATCTGCCGTCCTGGTAGCGCTGGGCGTTCGCAGTAACGGCACTCCCCTACTGGTTTCCGTATATACCGTTCTCTGTGTTTTCTGTTGCGCCGCAACCTACACTCATTGCAGAACGCCTGCCCTTTGTAGGCCGGTTTGCCGCATGCTGTACATAGCCCTGCCGCTTTTCGTTGCGCGTACAAGGTTTTCATACTCTCCCTGTTGCGCTCTCCCCGTTTTTTCTTTTCATCTTGGGATAGTTTGGCATTACAGGCGTTGTTTGCCTCTACGCTGATAGATAAGCATTCCAGGCATTTATACCGCCCGGGGGCGGCGCGTTCCTTCATACACCGAACGCACAGCCCCCTAGCTTTTGCCCATTCATAACTCTGCTTCTTATATCGCAAATCCCGTTGTCTGATTTCCTGCGCTGTCAGGGCCATTATTCAGCGCCTCCGGTTATCAGTTCGGAGTACGGGAGTGTTTCAATCCAGTGGCAGAACTCCCGCCACTCAGTGAGCTTGTGATTGCGCCGGGCGCGGTAAATGTTAGCTAGAACTTCGTAGTTCAGCATCAAGGTTCGGCGCTGGTTGTAACTGGAAAGCAACGACTGAATCATTTGTTCCCACAACATTTTATCACCTGTTTGTAAATACAAATCCCTGTACTCATTCAGGCAACGAACGGTTAAGCCGAGCAGTCGGAACGGAGTTACATAATATCCTGTCCCTTCTCCGAACTGATCCCTAATTTCCACTTCGCCTTTTGGCGTTTCGATCAAAAGTTTTTCACAGCTAAAATCGCCCATCGTGAACTCCTTCGCGTGAATTTTGTGCATAGTGGAGCAGGAATTCATTTCGATGTCGTACTCCAAGTAATCAGAGGGGATAACAAACGCATCCGGTTCTTCATCTCCCCACCTTTTCCCAGCGCGATACGTTTTGAACTCCTTCCACCAGTACAGCGGTGCAGTAATATCAACATACACCGTAATCATACGTCTGT
>ENA-OROD01000332-OROD01000332.1-human-gut-metagenome-genome-assembly--contig:-NODE-332-length-46759-cov-5.205379_pt1 | contig 46759 bp, 39 predicted proteins | sample MGYA00242123_ERZ509038 | MGnify/ENA primary metagenome ERZ509038 (study PRJEB26280, sample SAMEA2338719) | human gut metagenome | biome: human gut; feature: human-associated habitat; material: faeces... | reverse complement strand
ATATTGGTACTGGAATCCATATATAAGTGATGAAGAAGATAGTAAGTTTATAAATATAGATAGTATAGAAGCAAATATAAGAGTAAGTGCGGTTCAAATAAGTGAATATGCAATGATGAAGAATGGTGTAACTCTAAATTACGAGGCACAAGAAATAACATATGATTATTTTTGGAAAGATGATTATAGACCATATATAAGAACAATTACTTTTGGAAATGATTTAAGTAATTTACCAAGCGAGTGTACTGAAGAAAACTTATGCTTTGATGTAACAGGCGATGGAAGCAAAAAAAAAGTATATGCTTATTTAATAGATAGTGGATTAAACTTATTGAATTTATATATTGTGAGTGAAGTGCCAATATTTGCACCTGCTGATTGTTCTTTATTCTTTGCTGGATTTAATAACTTAGTTAGTATAAATTATAATGATAATTTTAACACATCGAAAGTAACAAATATGAGTTATATGTTTTTGCCAATTGAACCAGGTGACTGGAGCAATGATGTTGTATTAACATCAAGTGACGATATAACAAAACCAACACTCTTAAGTAAGAATAATAATTTTAATACAGAATTAATGGGAGCAGCACCCGGACCAGGGTTTCATTCAGTTTTAGAAGATTTAAACTTAAGCATTTTTAATACATCAAATGTAACGAGTATGAAGGAAATGTTTGCTTATTGTTCGTCTTTAACAAGTTTAGACTTGAGCAATTTTGATACATCAAGAGTAACGAGTATGGATGATTTATTTTGGCAATGTGAATCCTTAACAGACCTTGATTTAAGCGGTTTTAACACATCAAATGTAACTGATATGAGTGGTATGTTTTCTTATTGTTCATCTTTAACAAATTTAGATTTAAGTGGTTTTAATACTTCAAATGTAACAAATATGAGTTATATGTTTAATGACTGTTCATCCTTAACAGACCTTGATTTAAGCCGTTTTAACACATCAAATGTAACTGATATGAGATTTATGTTTTATAATTGTTCATCCTTAACAAGTTTAGCTTTAAGTAGTTTTAATACATCAAATGTAACTGATATGAGTAGTATGTTTTCTGATTGTTCATCCTTAACAAGCTTAGATTTAAGTAGTTTTAATACATCAAATGTAATACTTATGTTAAATATGTTTTGTGATTGTTCAAAGCTAACGACGACAATCAATATAATTGGTAGTAGTGTAAGAAATTTTAGTTCTATATTTTATGGCGCTGCAACTGATCCTAATGCAAAAATAGTTGTAAATTATACATCTATAGAGGAATCATTAATAGATAGAATGATTGCAACCAAATCATCAAATAGTAATGTAGTAAAAGGAAAACAAATATAATGATTAATCTTCTATAATAATAGAAGATTTTTTTTTATAAAAAATTATTTTTTTTAATTATGACATAATGCATATAAAAAAATAATTATTGAAGAAATATATAAATTAGTAGAAAAGAAAGAGATAAATATATGTCAAATAGTTTGCTATAAAGATAATAAAAAACATATTCAGAAAAATGGAATAATTATAAACATAATGATGTAGTTCATATAATGTCCGCGACTAAAAGTATTGTATCTTTATTATTTGGAAATAGAAAACGTAAAACCTTATTATGCAAAAACTAAAGAAACACATAAAGAGTTTATAATGAATAGAAAATTAAAATCACATATTTGGTTTGTAGATGCTAGAGAAGCTGGAACTACATGATATGGACTGTGTTTATCAGCAAATGGTTTAGCTCGAATAGGTTTATTATGCTTAAATAAAAGAAAATATAATGATAAAAAAATAATTTCCGAAAATTATATTGATAAAAAGATAAAAGAAACAGAAATTAAAAATGGCAATTTTAGGAAAATATCATATGGATTATTATGGTAGATTATTGATTCTAAAAAAATATATACGTAATGGGTAATAGTGCTAATATATATAAATAATTCTAATAACTTTTTATGTGGAATAACAGCATATTTTAAGCCTTCAGTATTTGATAGGATTGATTTTACACAAAAATATTTAGATAAATAGAACTCAACTTATGCTTTAGTTTTTTCAACCTTTAATTTATTGATATTCTATATAGTGACTAGTACAATAAAAAAGAAAGGAGAGATAAAGTGAAAAAAAATATACTATTAGTAATAGTAAGTGTTTTAATTGGAGGATTTGGTGGTTTTTTAATATTTCATAATACCGAAAAACCATTACCTAAACAAGAAAAATCAGAGGGGTTAAGAGGTACATATGATATTGATAAAAATATTAATGAAAAAACAATTGATAACTATTTAGGAAGAAAAGATACCGTATATCGTGATGTTAGATTATTAGAAGATACAGCAACTTGGGAAAATAAAGGTGGTGAAAGAAACTTAACAGGATTTGTAGAAGGTTTTGAAGTAATACCATATGCTTATTTAACTGAATTCCCACAAGCTTATATTGATCAAAAAACAAGTGAAAATGTAACAGGATTATATAAAGGTAAAACTTTATTTAGTTTAGATGAAGAAGGAAATTATATTCCTAATTATAAAGAATCAATGGAAATATTAGAGTATTTATTTCCAAAAGATAAAAACATATTTATAATGTGTGGAGCTGGAGGATACGCTAATTTTACAAAACAAATGTTAGTAAAATTAGGATGGGATAAAGAAAAAATATATAATGTTGGTGGTTATTGGAACTATGAAGGAAATCGTAGTATAAGCACTGTAAACAATAATGGCAATGAAATAAAATATGATTTTTGGAAAGTAAATTATCATAATATTGATTTTAATAAATTAACAAAAATAGAAAAATAATGTAAGAATTATCTTACATTTTTTTGTTTAAATGATATAATGAGTGAGGTGATAGTATGGAAAATTATAAATGTTTAATTGCTTCAAAAGACCTTATAATTAAAAAGTGGGATCAAGAAATTGAAAACCATAATTATGCAAATGATTGGATTATGTTTAAAGAAGAATCACTTAATAATTTAGATACAAGAATAGTATATATGGGACTAATTGATGAGAAAATTATAACTGAAGCAACAGCAATAATATCAGAAAATGATTTAAATATGCAAAATAAAGATAATTTAGTTGGAAATGGTAAGGTTTATTTAACTGCTTTTAGAACAAAAAAAGAATATGAAAATAAAGGGTACTTTTCAAAATTGTATAGATTTATGGAAAATGATTTAAAGGAACGAGGATTTAAAATATTAACGCTCGGTGTTGAACCAAAAGAGGTAAGAAATATGCAAATATATTTTAAATGGGGATATATAAATTATATAAAAACTGATTATGAATATTATCCAAGTGGGGAAAAGATACTTGTAAATTATTATGAGAAAGAATTAAAAACTTTTGATGTTTAAATGATGTAAAAACATCTTTTTTTAATAAACAAAATATGATATAATAAAAGGGTATTTGAAAGTACATAGAAGGAGATAAATTATGGAACAATATATACCAGATATTTATCAAAAAAGCATTTATACAATAAATTATGAGAAATTAATCGATAGAGGAATAAAATGTCTTCTATTTGATTTAGATAATACAATCGCACCTATAGGTGTAAAATCACCGAATCAAAAATCTAAAGAATTATTTGAAGAATTAAAGAAAATGGGATTTCAAATTATTATTTTTTCTAATAGTGGACCTAAAAGACTTGAACCCTTTAAAGAAGAATTGAAAGTTGAAGTACATCCACATTCAATGAAACCATTAAAAAGAAATTTTATTAAAATAATGAAAAAATATGAATTAAAAGATAGTGAACTTGCAATTATTGGTGATCAGTTTTTAACAGATATAATCGGTGGTAATAAAGTTGGAATAACTACAATATTAGTAAATCCTATTGGTTTAAAAGATTTTTTCTTTACAAAAATAAATCGTATAAGAGAAAAAAGAATAATGGATAAATTGGGCAAAAACTTGTTATTTGTAAAAGGAAGATATTATGACTAAAAAATGTATAGGATGTGGAGCAGAATTAACTCTTGAAAAAGGCAAATTAGGGTATACTAAAGATATTGAATCAGATTTATGTATGAGATGCTTTAATATTAAAAATTATAATAAATATGAAAAAGTAGATCATTTAGAAGAAATAAATACAATTATAAAAGAAGTAAAAGCATCAAATGACATTGTTATATTTGTGGTAGATGTATTTAATTTAAGTAATAAAATAAAAGAAATAGTTGATTATTTAAATAATAATGTTATATTATGTATTACAAAATATGATTTAGTTGATATTGATGAAAGTAAAATATTAAATTACTTAAATATTAATACATTAGGTACAATTGTAATAAGTTCAAAAAATAATTATAATTTAGATAATTTAATGGAATTAATTGAAGAAAATAAGAAAAGCAATAATGTTTATTTGGTAGGATATACAAATGCTGGAAAATCGACATTAATAAATAAAATTATTAAAAATTATAGTAATAATAATTATGAACTAACAACAAGTGTTCTTCCATCAACAACGCTTGATTTTGTTAAAGTAAATGTAAATGATAATCTAACATTAATAGATACACCAGGAATAATAGTAAGTAATATAATTGACTATTTAGATGAAGAAGAAATAAAAAAAGTAATACCAAAGAAAAAAATTAAACCACAAATATATCAAATAAAAACAGAACAAACAATAATGGTTGATAATTTTTTAGGAATAAAAATAAAGCCATACAATACAGTTGTTTTTTATGGAGCGGATGGATTAAAATATACAAGATATTATAATGATATAGAAACAAGTTTGAAAATCAAAAAAATTAAGGTTTCAGATAATAGTGAACTTATTGTAAATGGTTTTGGAATAATTAAAATAAAAAAACAAACAGAAGTTCAATTATATTTGCAGGGTAATATTGATATAGAAATAAGGAAGGCTTTATTTTAAGAAGAAATATTAAAAAAATAATATTTCTTTTTTGGTTATAATATTGTATAATAGAATTATGATAAGGATGTGTTAAAATGTTAGGAACAATAATTGCAGTAGAAGAAAATATGGTATATGTAAAGTTAAATCCACAAGTTATTAATATAGGTAATATTGCTAATTCATTTGTTGTATTTGAAAGTAGTGCAAGTAATATAGTTGGTGAAGTTATAAATGTAAAAGAAAATATTTTACATATTAATTTAGTAGGTCAAATAAAAGATAATGTGTTTGTTACAGGAATATCTAAAAAGCCTTCACTTGATTCAGCTGTTAAAGTAATATCTAAAGAAAAAATACCATTTATAATAGGTATGCCAACATATAAAGAAAATAGAGATCTTTTACTTGGAACAAGTCCAATATATGATAATGTACAAATAGGTGTTAATGTAAATGATTTCTTTAGTAAACATTTTGCAATAATTGGATCAACAGGATCAGGAAAATCTTGTGGTGTAGCTAGAATATTTCAAAATTTATTCAGTAAAAAAATGAGTGTTCCATATAAAGCATCGATCTTTTTATTTGATGCTTATGGAGAATATCATAATGCATTCAAAGATATAAACAAAATAAATCCTAATATTAATTTTAAAGCATATACAACTAATATAAAAGGCGATACGGAAATAATGAGAATACCATTATGGTTTTTAGGAGTTGATGATATAGCACTTTTATTAAATGCAGAAAAAGCTAATCAATTAACAATAATTGAAAAGGCTTTAAAATATGTAACAATATTTGGAAGAGAAGAGACAAGTGTAATAAAGTATAAAAATGATATAATTGCTAGGGCTTTACTTGATATACTTGCAAGTGGTAATTCACCAGCTCAAATAAGAGATCAAGTATTTTCAGTATTATCATACTATAATACAAGTGAATTGAATTTGGAAACACCCGTTGTACAACCAGGTTATACAAGGCCGTTAAAACAATGTTTTTTGATAGATGCAACAGGTAAAATAAGAGATATGGAATTGGTAACTAATATAATGAATGGTTATTTATTAGAGGAATATAGCTTAGAATTACCAGATGGTTCATTTAAATATACACTAAAAGATCTAAAGGATGCTTTTGAATTTGCTTTAATAAGCGAAGGAGTATTAAAAAGTCAAAAAATATATGATGATTTAAATATATTAAAAGTAAGATTGCATACACTTTTAAATAGCGATAATCATATTTATTTTGATTATCCAGAATATATAACAAAAGAAAAATATATTAGAAATCTTATGACAGCACCTAATGGAAGGAAAGCCCAAATAATTAATTTTAATATAAATTATATTGATGATCGCTTAGCTAAAACTATAACAAAAATATATGCAAAATTATTATTTGATTATTCTAAAAATATGGAACAAAAAGCATCATTTCCATTCCATATTGTACTTGAAGAAGCTCATAGATATGTTCAAAATGATAATGATATATATTTGCTTGGATATAATATATTTGACCGAATAACAAAAGAAGGAAGAAAGTATGGTGTATTGCTTGGTTTGATAACACAAAGACCATCAGAATTATCAGAAACAGCAATATCACAATGTTCTAACTTTTTGATATTTAAAGTCCAACATCCAAAAGATGTAGGATATATAAAAGAAATGGTACCAAATATAACGGAAGAAGAAATTAAAAAAATAAAAATGCTACCACCAGGAATGTGTATGGCTTTTGGAAGTGGATTTAAGTTGCCAGTACTTGTAAAGTTTGCGATGCCAAATCCAGAACCAAATTCAAGATCAGCTAATATAACAGAATCTTGGTTTGTAGATGTAGGAGGAAAATAGTGAAAAAAATAACATTAGACGGAAATGAAGCTTGTGCTAGAACATCATACCTATTTACAGAAGTAGCAGGTATTTATCCTATTACACCTTCATCGCCAATGTCAGAGTTTATTGATAATGAGAGTAATAAGGGAACACTTAATTTATTTAATGACCGCGTTAAGGTTGTAGAAATGCAATCAGAAGCTGGAGCTGCGGGATTTGTTCATGGTTCATTAACTTCTGGATTGTTAACATCAACTTATACATCTAGTCAAGGATTATTATTGATGATACCAAATATGTATAAAATAGCAGGAGAAATGTTACCAGCTGTGTTTCATGTTGCTGCTAGAAGTCTTGCTACACATGCTTTAAGTATTATGGGAGACCATCAAGATGTATATGCAACAAGACAAACGGGTTTTGCAATTTTGGCTTCATCAAGTGTACAAGATGCTGCGCTTTTATCAGCAGTCGCGCATTTGAGCGCAATTGAGACAAGTATCCCGTTTTTACATTTCTTTGATGGATTTAGAACGAGTCATGAAATAGATAAGATTGATATTTTGGAAAGTAAAGATTATGCGAAACTAATAAATAAAAATGCATTAAAGGATTTTAGAAATAGAGGCCTTAATCCTAATAGACCTGTAACAAAGGGAACTGCACAAAATGATGATATATATTTTCAAGTTACTGAAGCGAGAAATCTTGCTTATGAAAAGGTTGCTGATATAGTTGAAGAATACATGAATAAAATCAATGAATTAGCTGGTACAAATTATAAACCTTTTAATTATTATGGAAATAAAAAGGCTGAAAAAGTTATTGTTGCAATGGGTTCTGTAAATGAAACTATTAAAGAAACAATTGATTATTTAAATGATAAGAATTATAATGTTGGTTTAATTGAAGTTCATCTTTATAGACCTTTTAGTGTTAAGCATTTGTTAAATGTACTTCCTAAAGAAGTTAAGAAAATTGCGGTTTTAGATAGAACAAAAGAACCGGGAAGTATTGGAGAACCTTTATATTTAGATATTGTTGCAGCTTTAAATGGTAAAAATATTTCTATATATGGTGGAAGATATGGCTTGTCAAGTAAAAATACAAATCCTGCTTGTATAAAGGCTGTTTATGATTTTTTAGATAAACCATTTAATAATTTTACTGTTGGAATAAATGATGATGTGACAAATAGAAGTTTAAAAATTGATGAAAATTTTAAAATAAGTTCAGCTAATGAAATGTTAATATATGGTTATGGATCTGATGGAATGGTATCAGCTTCAAAATCAATTATTAAAACAGTTGGTGAAAATACTAATAATTATGTTCAAGGATATTTTGAATATGATTCTAAAAAATCTGGTGGTGTTACAATATCACATTTAAGGTTTGACGAAAATAAGATAAGATCAACTTATTATGTAGAAAATCCTAATTTAGTAGTATGTACAAAAGAATCATATTTAGATAGATTTGATATATTGGATAAAATAAAAGAAAATGGAACATTTATCTTAAATACTGAAAAGAATGAAGAAGAAATAAAACAAAAATTAAATGATAATATTAAATATATAATAAAGAAAAAACACCTTAATTTTTATATTATTAATGCTTATAGTTTAGCAAGTAAAGTTGGAATTAAGGGTAAAATAAGTACAATTATGGAAAGTGTTATTTTGAAATTATCTAATGTAATGGATTATGAAAAAGCTATTATATATATGAAGAAGGAAATTGAAAAGAAATTTTCTAAGAAGGGTGAAGAAGTAATAACTGCTAATAAGAAAGCTATTGATGAATCATTAAAAATACTTCAAAAGGTAGAATTAAATGATGAGGATTTACTTTTAGAGCAAACAGATAATTTTAAATGTATTGAAGAAGCAATATTAGATCGTAAAGGTGAAATGCTTCCTGTATCTAGTTTTATGGATTATAAAGATGGAACAGCAAAGGCTGGTTTTACAGATAAAAATGCGATAAGTGCTGTTGTTCCTAAATGGAATAAGGAAGCTTGCTTGGAATGTAATCAGTGTTCATTTGTATGTCCACACGGAGTAATAAGACCTTATTTATTGAGTGAGGAAGAATATGAGGCAGCACCTAATTATATAAAAGAAAGATGCAAAAAACCTTTATTAAAGTCACTTCAAGATTATTATTTTGTAATAGGTATTGCAATTGATAATTGTACAGGATGTACTTTGTGTATGAAAACTTGTCCAAATAGAGGAAAGGCTTTAACTGCTTGGAAGATTGATGATGCAAGAAAAAATAAAGAGGCTGAAATCTTTAATTATTTAGATAAGAAAATTAAAAACAAATCATTATTTGATATATACTCTGTAAAAGGTAGTCAATTCGAAAGACCTCGTCTTGCTTTTGAGGGAGCTTGTGCTGGATGTGGGGAACCTGCCTATATAAGAATTTTAACACAATTATTTGGTAAGGAACTAATAATTGCGAATGCAACGGGTTGCTCTTCAATATATGGAGCATCAAGTCCTTGTACACCATATGAAGTTCCGTGGGCTAATTCATTATTTGAAGATAATGCGGAATTTGCGCTTGGAATGGTGATTGCTAATAAACAAATGAAGGCAAGAATAAGAAAAATAATGGAGGAGAATAAAAATAATCCATTATGTAAAAAATATTTGGAAAATGAAAATGATTATAAAGTTACAGAAGAGGTATATGAAAATATAGATTATAGTGCAATTCCAGAACTAAAGAAAGTCAAAGAATATATTAAAAAAAGAAGTATTTGGGCTGTTGGTGGTGATGGCTGGGCTTATGATATTGGTTATGGTGGAATTGATCACGCTTTATCAACAAATGAAAATATTAATATTTTAGTATTAGATACACAGGTTTATTCTAATACTGGTGGTCAAGCAAGTAAAGCAACACCAATTGGTGCGCTTGCACAGTTTGCTGGATTTGGAAAGAAAAATTATAAAAAAGATTTAGCGCGTATGGCTTTAGCTTATCCGCATGTTTATGTTGCTACTGTTTGTTTGGGTGCTAATCCTAATCAATTAGTAAAGGTCTTGAAAGAGGCTAATGAATATGAGGGACCTTCAATTGTTATTGCATATGCTCCTTGTATATCTCATGGTATAAAAGGTGGAATGGAAAATAGTATTGATATTGAAAAAGAAGCTGTTGCTTGTGGATATTATCCTTTATTCCATTATAAGCCTGGAGAAGATTTTGTTTTAGATAGCAAGAATGTTAATTTTGATGATTATCCGGTATTTATAGAAAGACAAACAAGGTTTAATGCTTTAAAGAAAGTAAATCCTAGTGAAGCGGATAAATTATTGGAATATAATATATTAGAAGCTAAAAAAAGATTCTACTATTATGAGAATCTAGCTAAAAAGTAAAAAAAGGAACCTGCTTGCGCAGGCCCGATAAAAGAATAAAAAGGGGTTGGCTAGTGTAATACTAGCTTCCAATTCGCCTAATCGAATTGGCAATTTATATACTATTATAAAATGGTTGGTTTGTCAACCCTTTTTTTGTTTTTTTTGTTTTTTTTTGTGGTGGGTTAGTTGAGATGTAATTTTATCTTGGTAATTGTCAAAAAACACTATGAAAAATGTAATTGGTGTGTTATACTAAACAAAGGATTTAATGCTAAACATGAGGGGAGGAATGTATGAAGTTAGAAGAGATAAAAAGAATTGGGCCTAAAACGTTAAGTTTATTTAATAAGATTAAAATAAAAGATACAGATGATTTGATTCATTATTATCCGTTTCGCTACAATGTCATAAAGAGAACGGATTTAAAGATGGCAGATAATAATAGTTATGTAGTTGTTGATGGAAGAATTGAAACAAAGCCTTCATTTTATAGGATTAAGAAAAATTTGGATAAATTGAGTTTTAAATTAAATACAGGGTCTTTTTTAGTAAATGTTACTTTATTTAATAGGGGATTTATGAGGTTAATGTTAAAGGAAACTACTACTGTTACTATTACTGGAAAGTATGATAAACTTCATAATTCTATAGTTGGAACGGATATAAGACTTGGTTTGATTGGTAATAAGATAATAATTGAGCCGGTTTATCATTTAACTTATGGACTTAGTAAAAAGGTTTTGAAAAAGTATATTGATGTTGCTTTGAGTGATTATGATGTTAAGGAGTATGTTCCTGAATATTTGAAAGAAAAATATCATTTTATGGATAAAAAAAGAGCTATATATATTCTTCATAATCCGAGTGATGTTGATGAATTAAAAGAGGCTTTAGAGTGTTTAAAGTATGAGGAATTGTTTGTTTTTATGTTAAAGATGAATTATTTGAAAAATAATAAGACATTTAAGGTTGGTTTGAAAAGAAATATTGAAAAAAATAGGGTTTCAGATTTTATAGATAAATTACCTTTTAAATTAACGGATGATCAGAGTAAATCGGTTGATGAGATATATGATGATTTAAATTCTTCAAGGAGAATGAATAGGTTATTACAGGGTGATGTTGGTTCTGGTAAGACTTTAGTTGCAATTATAGCTTTATATATAAATTATTTGAGTAATTATCAAGGTGCTTTAATGGTTCCGACAGAGATACTTGCTAGGCAGCATTATGAAAATATAAAGAATATGCTAGATTCTTATGGTGTTAATGTTTGTTTGATAACGAGTAAGATAAAGGCAAAAGAAAGGAAAGAAATATATAAGGGGTTAGAGAATGGAAGTATAAATATTGCAATTGGTACTCATGCTTTGATAAGCGAAAAGGTAAAATATAATAATTTGGGTTTGGTTATAACTGATGAACAGCATAGATTTGGGGTTAATCAAAGGGCCGAATTAAAAAACAAAGGTATTACACCGGATACTTTATATATGAGTGCAACGCCAATACCTAGAACTTATGCTCTTGTTTTATATGGTGACATGGATATATCTAGTATTAGGACAATGCCGAGTGGTCGAAAAAAGATAATTACTTTATTAAAGAAAGAAACTGAAATAAAAGATGTTTTATATATGATGCTTGATGAACTTAAGAAGGGGCATCAAATATATGTTGTCGCGCCTTTGATTGATGATAGTGAAAAGATGGATTTAGAGAATGTGAATGCTTTATATGAGAAGATGAATGCTGCATTTGGTAAATTATATAAGATTGGTTTATTGCATGGTAAGATGACTAATGAGGAAAAAGAAGATGTAATGAATTCATTTAAAAATAATGATGTGCAGATTCTTGTTTCAACTACCGTGATAGAGGTTGGGATTGATGTTAAGAATGCTACAATGATGGTTATTTTTGATGCGTTTAGGTTTGGTTTATCGGCTCTTCATCAGCTTAGGGGGAGAGTTGGTAGAAATGAATTGCAGTCATATTGTGTACTTATTTCTAATTATGAGAAGGAGAGGTTAAAGATAATGACTGAGGTTAGTGATGGGTTTGAGATAGCAGAACAAGATTTTCGTTTAAGGGGTAGTGGTGATTTGTTTGGTTATAAGCAAAGTGGTGATATGGCATTTGATTTGAGTGATGTTAGGAAGGATTATAATCTTTTGTTACAGGCTAAAAGTGATGTTGAAGAGTTTGTAAAGTGTAATGAAGATGTAAATAGAATGTTGATTGATGAGATTAATAAAACTTTGACAGACCTTGATTAGAGTATATATTATAATGATTTATAAAAAATGTGTAAAGTAAGAAAATAATTTTTTTAAAAATATTGACTATAAAAAAGATATATTTTATAATTAATATAGCATACGGAAGTGTGCTGGGTATCTTACGATTTTTGTTGGTATTATATCATGGTGAGATACTCCTGAAAAACCCCCTGAAGAGAGCGATTAACTTATGTCGCTCTCATTTTTTGTGCCCATTTTATAAGGTTTTGCGAGGCATCAGTGTTGCTAAAATAATTTTAGGTACAATTTAGGTACAAAAAAATTGATTTAAGAAATAGTTCATTGAGAAAAAGTGCCGAAAGTGGCAAAAATTCTCAATGGATTTTTACAGTGATACGGACAATATAGATTTTATCCGCGTGGTTGTAATGGTATTATACCGCAAACGGTAGGATATAATTGGCATAAGATCATGATATAATACATTATGAAGAGATGACTTATGGAAAAGAAAGAAGAAATAATAAGTAATAAAATAAAATGTAAAAATGTGGAGATGTCATAGAATCAAAAAGTACTATTGATCTAAAAAGGTGTTCTTGTGGTGCTGTTGCTGTTGATGGTTGGAAAGAATATTTAAAAAGACCTGGCAATGAAAAAGATTATGAAGAATTATCTATAAAAGTAAAAAAATAATAGTAAAAAATTTACATCTGTATAAAAAAATTCAATAAAATGTTGACTTTTTCAACATTTTTGCATATAATAATAATGAATTTATACGTTGGGGTGATGTATATGAAGGAGTTAAATTATAAAAAAATAGGAGAAAGACTAAGAAAACTAAGAAAATATATGGGACTTACACAAGAACAAGTCGCTGAAATATTAAGTGTAGGTAGAGATGCGATATTAAGAATTGAAAAAGGGGATCGCAAAATTGATTTACAAGAATTAATGAATTTTTCAAAATTATATAATATAAGCATGGATGAATTAACTATGAAAGAACATACTATAAATAGTAGTGATGTTGCTTTTGCAAGGGGTTTTAATGAATTAAGTGAAAAGGATAAAAAAGAGATTATTAGTTTAATCGAATATAAAAACATTTTAAAGTCGCAAAATAAGGATAACTAATATGACGCCAGAAGAATTAGCAAAAAGTGAATTAGAAAAATTAAAAAAAAGTGGCGAATTAACTTTTCCAATAGATCCATTTAAAATCCTCCACAATGCTGGTATATATGTTGTATTAAAAGATTTTGAAAATTTAGACGGTATCATTATTAATGATGAAGATAATTGTACAATTGTAGGTATTAACTCAAATAACGGTTGGCAAAGGCAAAGATTTACTGCAGCACATGAGTATTGTCACTTTATAAAAGACTTAAATAAAGAAATTGGAACAACTGACTATATTAAGTGCTTAAAAAAGTCAAATAAGAAAATTGAAAAATTTGCAAACGATTTTGCCGGGTATTTGCTTATGCCTACTGATGAGTTAAGACTTGTATGTGAGCAATATAAAAATAAAGATGGATATATTGATTTTGAAAGTATTACAATTATAGCGGAATATTTTGGCGTTAGTTTCTATTCTTGTTTGAATAGAATTGCTTATGGTCTTAATTTAATTGATGGTGACATTTCATCTGAATCGTTAAGGCAAAGAATGAGTGAATATGGTGTGTCAGCAAAAAGACAAGAACTAATAGAAAACAAAATTGATAGCACATTATTATCTAATGTTGTAAGTTCAATGAGTTTTGTAATGGCTGATATTAATAAATATACTGGTCAAAAGTTTTTACAAAATTATATTTATAATGATAATAAGCTTGAAGGTATTGTAATTGATAGAAAACAACTAAACTATATATTAGCAGATTTAAATTTTAATGGTGCTGATAGTCAATTCTTTGAAAATGATAGAGAAGAAATAGTAATGACACTTGGTAATTTGGAATTGCAACAATATGTAATAAATACAAAAGATGATATTTCATTAAGAAATTGCGGTCAATTGCATTCACTATTATTTAAGTATGTTCCATATCCTGATGATAATGGGAAATTTAGAGATGGTACGGCATTATTAAAAAGAGGAACAATACAACCAGTTCCATATTATGAAATAAATGATAGAATTAATGAACTTGATAAAGAATTACAATTTTTTATGAAAAATATAGATCAATATGAGATAGGAAAGTATATTGAACAAGTTGCATATTTTACATATAAATTTATTGTAATTCATCCGTTTAGGGATGGTAATGGACGTATATCAAGAGCTATAATGAATTGGCTTTTGAGTAAGAAGAAAATACCTCCAATATATATTGATCAAAAGTGTAGAAAAGAATATTATGATGCATTGTCAAAAATAGATCTAGAGGAAGATCCGGTTCCGTTTATTATGTTTATTGAAAAAAGAATAATTCATACAATGATTGAATTACACAGATATTTATTTGTTGATGAAATAGATGAAGAAGAAATAAATGAGGAGGCTGAAGTTAATGGAAATTAATAAGTGGCCTAGAAATAACTATAAAGGTCCAGGCGGTGGATTATATACAGGTCCAGGCGGTGGATTATATAAAGGTCCAGGCGGTGGATTATATACAGGTCCAGGCGGTGGGCTATATACAGGTCCAGGCGGTGGATTATATACAGGTCCAAGTGGTGGAGCATATAATGGTCCAGGTGAACCATATATAAGTAATATTCCACCATGGCCAGTATTTGTTAAAGAATTAGAAAAAAGAGGTTATAAAAAGGAAGCTGATTTAATTAGAAAATATCACAAATGTGATTAAAAAATAGCTTAGTCATCTTCTAAACTATCTATAACAAAAACGACAGAGTCGAGGGCAGTACTAAACATATGAGAGCATGTATTTAGTGTTTCCTCGATTTTTGTATGTCCTAAATATTTGGCAACTAATGTAACATTAGCACCATTGTTAATAAGTAGTGATGCACATGAATGTCTAAAATCATGAATCCTAATAACTTAGTACCAATGGAGAAGGTAATTTATTATTTTAAGATTAATGTAGATTTTTAAGTATCAATTAATAATTCTAAACATGGGAACTTATAATAAAGAAAATATTATTACTTTATGCTTAAGTCAAAATTTTTTTGATAATGATGTATTAAAATACTTACAATCTGAACCTAATGGATATGAAAAAATAATTTTATATTTTAAACTTATATTTAAAACAATTAATAAAGATGGTTACTTAATAAAAAAAGTAGGAACTAAAAGAATTCCATATACAATAAAAAGTTATCAACAGAAACTAATCATTCCGAAGAATTAATAAATGAAGCTATTGATTATTTTATGTATACAGGAATGATAGAAAAAAGAGATGATAAGTATTATTAGTATTTACCAATCAAACAACAGTAGGTGCTATGAATATGAGAGAATATAGAATTAAAAATCCTGACAAGAGTAAGCCAAAATGTAAGCCAAATAGTAAGGTATATATAGATAATAGAACTAATAAACATAATTTAGAAATAATAACTAATAAAAAAGAAATGGAAATAAATAAAAAAGAATATCAAGATATAATAGATTATTTAAATTATAAGACACATTCTGATTTTGTGTTGATAGATGAGTATAAAAAGTTAATAGCTTACATATTAAAAAATATACAATTAATGATATTAAAACAGTTATAGATAAGAAAACAAGTGAATGGATTAATAATCCTAAAATGAAACCATACCTTACACCAGAAACATTATTTGAATCTAAATTTGAAAGATACTTGCATCAACAAGCAAAAGCTAAAACTATTCAGGATATATCTTTAGAAAATATTAGAAGAGCTAAAGAAATGAGAGATAAACAAAATGGATAAATTAGATTTTGTAGAAGGAATTAAAATATTATTATCTTGTTATCAAAAAGCAATTATAGAACTTTGTAAAGAAAGAGCTTATATGCCAACTATACATGATATCTTAGATAAAACTAAAACAGTTAATAATAATTATTATTTATCTATTTTAGAACAAATGAAAAAAGATGGATACTTTAAATTAGGAGTAGTACCATTATCACCAGAACAAGAGGATATAAATTATGGTAAATCCATTAGATGGATAGAAAGAGCAATCATGCCAGGATTTTTATTAGAAGATATGCAAAAGTATATTAATCGTGGTAAAAAATTAAATAGTAAAAACCATTATCAAATAGAACACAATAGGTAGTCCTCCCCTAGGGTACAGGAATAAAAAAATAAAAAATCTCACGACCAACAGCTCACCTACATTTACACAAACTTTAATTCTCCGTGAGTTTTTTGGAAAACAAAAAGAGTATTAGAACAAAAACTAATACTCAATTTTTTTAAGATTTAATGGATCTTCATTAATAATTTCTAAAGAATACTTCGTTCTTAATAACTTAATTATCTCAGCTTTAATACTATTATAATCTTCATCATCACTAATATTAAAAATATCTTTAGCTGAATTATAATATTGATAAAATGTAGCTTCCCATATAGCATTCCTACTATAAGAACTAGCAATATAAAATGCAATAACTTCAGGCATAACATAAGTAATAATATATTCATGATAATTATCATAAAAAGGATTTATAACTTTCTCTAATTCTTCATGAGATATATCCTCATTAGTACATTGTCTAATCACATAATCCCTCCAATTCTTTGCATTAATCACTTAAAATTAAAAATTAGTCAAAATTAGTGATACAATTCGGTAATTTCTGGTACGAATTAGTCGTAAAATATCGAAATTTGTCGAATTGTATGATATAATTTTATATGAGAGATAACAATGTTTAGTGGGTGATGAAGATGAATAAACTGTTCATAGATACAAACATTTTTGAATCCAAAGGATTTAATTTTGATCAAAAAAATATTTTGATAAAATTATTAATTGAAAATGTGAAAAACAAAAATTATGAGTATTATAATCTATCAGTTATTGATAAAGAAATTATTTCACATATAACTGATCGTTGCAGTTCAAGAAAGAAGGAACTTTTTGGAAAATTTAAATGGATAAAGAATTATGTTAAAGAAAAAGATGTAGATGTGAATTGCTATAAAGAATTAATAGATTATGAAAACTTTAAAAAAAATATATTTGCTGTAGATTGTAGTCTCGAAAAAGTAAATCCTGAGAATGTCTTTAAAAAATATTTTAAAGTAGAATTGCCCTTTGAATTAAAAAAAGAAAAGAAAAGTGAATTTCCCGACGCTTTTATATCTGAATATTTAAATGATTTATCTAGGAAAGGTAATGACAAAATTTATTTTATAAGCAATGATGTTGGATTAGTAAAGTCATTAGACAAGTCCATTGTAACATTTAAAAATATAACCAGCTTTTTTAGTGAAATTAATAGTGATGATTCGGAAAAAATTAAACAATTTGCTTATGAAGTTATCACTGCAAAATTAATTGAAATAAGTTCTCGTATTTTAGGATTAGGAGAATTTAATACTGTTGGTTTAGAAGATGAAGAAATAGATCCAGAAAGCATTCAATTGAGTGGTGATTTTAATTTAGAAATATTAGAGTCAAATAATGATGAAATATATGTGAATTGTATATTTAATAAGGTAGAACTAATAGGAAATTTTAGTTGCTTAGATTATGAAAATTCTTATTGGCCAAACGAAGAAGATTATTATACTTATACAGAATATTTTAAAACCAATAAAATTGAATATGAAAATTATGAAGTCAATTTGAAAATATATAATGAAAATGATAATTATAAAATTGAATATGACAATTTGTATAGTTTTACTATTAATTATGAAAATATGAAAGAATATGCTACAGAGCATTTTAGTCCATTTGAAGATTATGATGGTGAAGATGATTGGTCTCAAGATGGCTATATGAGATAAGGAGTAAATAATATGAATAATAAGAAAGAAAGAGAAAGAGAAGAATTACATAAAACAATTTGGAAGATTGCTAATGAGTTAAGGGGCTCGGTAGATGGATGGGATTTTAAACAATACGTGTTAGGATTATTGTTCTATAGATTTATATCAGAAAACATAGAGAATTACGTTAATGAAAATCAAAGAAAAGCAGGTATTACAGATTTTCAATATAGAAATATTTCTGATGAAGAAGCATTACTTGGAAAATCACAAATACTTGATGAAAAAGGATTCTTTATACTTCCAAGTGAATTGTTCTGTAATATAAGAAAAGGTGCAGATAAAAATGAAAACTTAAATGTTGTTATTTCAAATGTATTTAATAACATTGAATCATCGGCAAGAGGATCAGCATCAGAAGATGATGTTAAAGGTTTATTTGATGATTTTACTATTGATAATAAATTAGGTAACACAGTTGATGAGAGAAATGAAAAACTTGTTAAATTATTAAATGCTATTGGAAATTTAAACTTTGGAGATTATGAAGATAATAACATCGACTTATTCGGAGATGCATATGAGTTTTTAATGACAATGTATGCTTCATCTGCAGGTAAATCAGGAGGGGAATTCTTTACTCCCCAAGAAGTTGGAGAATTACTTGCAAAAATAGTTATTATGGATAAAACATCTGTTAATAAAGTATACGATCCAGCATGTGGATCAGGTGGATTACTTTTAAAATTTGCTAAGATACTTGGAAAAGAAAATGTAAGAGAGGGATTTTTTGGTCAAGAGATAAATCTTACAACTTACAACTTAGCTAGAATAAATATGTTCTTACATAACATTAATTACAATAACTTTAGTATTGAAAGAGGAGATACATTAATTCATCCAGCTCATTGGAATGATGAACCATTTGATGCAATAGTATCTAATCCTCCATATTCAATTAAATGGGCAGGTAAATCCAATCCAATTTTAATTAATGATGAAAGATTTGCTCCTGCTGGAATTCTAGCACCAGAATCAAAAGCTGATTTAGCATTTACTATGCATATGTTATCATGGTTATCACCTAAAGGAACAGCGGCTATAGTTGAATTTCCAGGAGTACTTTATAGAGGTGGAGCAGAGCAAAAAATAAGACAATATATGATTGATAATAACTTTGTTGATACAGTTATTCAATTACCACCAGATCTATTCTTTGGAACTTCTATTGCAACTTGTATTTTAGTTCTTAAAAAGAATAAGTCTGACAACAATATTTTATTTGTTGATGCATCAGAAGAATTTATAAGAAATACAAATAAAAACAAATTGTCAGATGAAAATATCAATAATATAGTAAATTTATTAAAAGATCGAAAGTCAGTTGAAAATAAATCATATTTAGCTACATATGATGAGGTTAAAGAAAATGATTATAATATATCAGTTAATTCATATTTAAAAGCAAGTGCTGAAGATAGCAAAATTGATATAGAAGAAGTTAATAAAAAACTTGCTGAAGTAGTGCCAAGACAACAACAAATAAGAAAAGAACTTGAAGAGATAATCAAAGAACTTGAGGTTGATTATCATGAGTAAGATTAATGATTTGATAAAAGAACTATGTCCATGTGGTGTTGAGTATAAATCAATAAAAGATGTGTTTGTACTATTTTCCGGAATGACAGGAGTTACTAATAAATGGGCAGAAGATGGAAATTGTCGTTTTATCGATTATATGAATGCATACAAGAATAATAAAATAGATGTTAATAAATTACCATATGCGACAGTTAAAAATACAAATCAGACTGCATTAGAACGAGGAGATTTGTTGTTAACAAGCGCGTCAGAAGTTCCTGATGAGTGTGCAATTGCTTCAGTTATAGAAGATGAAATTCAAGATGGAATATTAATGGATGACCATTTATTCGGATTAAGGTTAAAAAACGAATATAAAGGTGTAATTAACACATCATTTGTTAGTTATTATCTTAATTCGAAGCCGTTTAGGGATAATTTATATAAAGCTGTAAGAGGTGTTACAAGATTTTATATTTCCAATGATAATTATATGAAATTATTAATTCCTATTCCACCAATTGAGGTGCAAGAAGAAATAGTAAGAATTCTTGATAAATTTGGTGAGCTAGAAGCGGAGCTAGAAGCGGAGCTAGAAGCGGAGCTAGAAGCGAGAAAGAGTCAGTACGAGTTTTGGCGTGGAAAATTGTTAAATGAAGATTATGAAACGAAATATTTACCTGAATTATCGACAAATTTAGATAATAAAAGAAAACCGGTAACTAAAAGCAATAGAGAATCGGGAGTATATCCATATTATGGAGCATCTGGAATAGTGGACTATGTTTCAGGTTATATATTTGATGACGAGTTATTATTAGTATCAGAAGACGGAGCAAATTTAAAAGCAAGAAGTACTCCTATTGCATTTTCTTCTTCTGGTAAAGTTTGGATTAATAATCATGCACATGTATTAAAATTTAACAGCATGATTACACAGAAGTATGTTGAGCATTATCTAAATATGATAGATATAAGTGAATATATAACAGGTGCAGCACAACCTAAATTAAATCAAGAAAATCTAAATAAAATAAGAATTAATATTCCATCTTCTATTGAAGAACAGGAAAAAATTGTAATTGCATTAGAAAGATTTGATAGATTGATTAATGATATTTCGGTAGGCCTTCCTGCAGAAATAGAATTAAGAAGAAAGCAATATGAGTATTATAGAGATAAATTATTAAGTTTTGAGGAATATGCTAATGAGTAAAACAGTTGATATAAATGATTTAGATTCTTATCCAGAAGAGTTTCTGAATTTTGTTAATACTGATTTTGATAAATTAGAAAATACATTTATTAATAAGGAAATTAAAATTAGTTATGGATCATGTTTATTTGATTATTTAAATCAAATGTTGAAAAATTATTATTTAAAATGTATTCATGCCAGTAGAACCTGTAGTAAAGAATTATTCTATGAAAAAGGTTTAATTGTTCCAAATCGTTCGGATAAAATTATTGACATATTATTAGATCCAATAAAAGAAACATTAGGTACTAATTATATTGTAATATATGAAAAATTAAAAATTCAATTAAAAAATGATAAGTATAAATCTATTCATTTTGTAATTGGTGATATTAATGATATTACTATTAAAAATGGATTTTGGATGATCGATAATTATGGTGGCGAATTATTACCCGATGTATTAGGGTACGATGATCAAGTTTATAAAAAAATATCCTTATTAGGGAATCCAGTTGCTGTTATTTTCAGAATAAAATTTAGTAATATTAATGGATATACTTTATCAGAAATTTATTCATTTATGTTGAGTAAAGCAATGAAAGATAAAAATGCACATTTATTTAAGTCAACGTATGTTTTTGAAGATATTCCTAAGGAAGATATTATTGAAGTAAAGGAGTTAAAAAATTATGAGTAGTATAGGTTTAATAAGTGAAAATGATAACTCTACTGTATTAGCTGAATATACAGGATTAAATAGAGTCGCAACATCTTTTCAAAGTGAAGATGCTCTTGAAAAAGAATTAATAAAAACTTTAGTTGAACAGGGATATGAAAGATTAAATATTAACTCTGAAGATGAATTAATTCTTAACTTAAGAAGACAATTAGAAAAACTTAATAATTATCATTTTACTGATGGAGAATGGGATTCATTCTTTACTAAAGTAATCGCAAATAAAAATGATTACATAATTGAAAAAACAAGATTAATTCAGGAAGATTATAAACAAGAAATAACTCTTGATTCAGGAGAAAAGAAAAATATCTATTTAATAGATAAAAATAATATTCATAATAATAGTCTTCAAGTATTGAATCAATATGTTAATAATGAGGGTAATTTTGATAATAGATATGATGTAACAATTTTAGTTAATGGTCTTCCTTTAGTTCATGTTGAATTAAAGAAAAGAGGAATTGATTTAAGAGAAGCTTTCAATCAAATAGAAAGATATCAAAGAGATTCTTTCTGGGCAGGATCAGGACTATATAATTTTGTTCAAATATTTGTTATATCAAATGGAACATTAACTAAGTATTATTCTAATACTACAAGAGAGTTCCATATTAACAATCAAAAGAAAAAGAAATCTAACTCATTTGAATTTACTTCATATTGGGCAGATCAAAAGAATAATGGAATTACAGATTTAATTGACTTTGCTAAAACATTCTTTACTAAACACACATTATTAAATGTATTAACTAAGTATTGTGTATTTACAAGTGAAGAAGATTTATTAGTAATGCGCCCATACCAAATAGTTGCAACTGAAAAGATTTTAAATAGAATTACTATTGCATATAATAACAAGTTCTATGGAACATTAAAATCAGGTGGATACATTTGGCATACAACTGGATCAGGTAAAACATTAACTTCATTTAAAACTTCTCAATTAGCTAGTAAGTTAGATTTTATAGATAAAGTATTATTTGTAGTTGATAGAAAAGACTTAGACTATCAAACAATGAAAGAGTACGATAGATTTAAAGAGGGAGCAGCTAACTCTAATGCATCAACAAAAGTATTAGAAGAACAATTAAATGATCCTAATGCTAAGATAATAATAACTACAATTCAAAAGTTATCACAATTCATCAAGAAGAATGAAAATAGTGATGTATTTAATAAGCATGTAGTATTTATATTTGATGAATGTCATAGATCTCAATTTGGAGATATGCACAAAGCTATTATTAAGAAATTTAATAAATATTATTTGTTTGGTTTTACAGGAACTCCAATATTCCCAGAGAATGCAAGAACAATAAAAGGTATTGCAGAAACTACTGAACAAATCTTTGGAGAAAGATTACATACTTATACAATTGTAAATGCTATAGCGGATAAGAATGTATTACCATTTAGATATGAATATGTTGGTAGAGTAGATCTTCGTGATGATGTTAAAGATGAAAAAGTTTATAACATAGATGAAGAAAAACTGTTTGATAATCAAATCAGAGTTAGTATGATTACTGATTATATAATAGATCATTTTAGTACAAAAACTAAAACATCTGAAAGTTATGTTTATTCAACTTTAGATAACGTTACAGCAGTAGCTAAAAGGCAAGATGCTGAAGAAATAAAGTCCAAGAAGAGTATTAATGGTTTCAACTCAATATTCGCCGTATCAAGCATTAAAATGGCTAAAGAATACTATGCTGAATTTAAGAAATCATTAACACTAAAAAATAGTAATTTAAAAGTAGCTTTAATATACTCATATGGAGTAAATGGAGAAGATGGAGTTATAGATGAAAACTCTGAATCAACAGAAGCGTTAAGCACTGATGATAGAACATTCCTAGAGGGGGCTATTAAAGATTATAATAATATGTTTGGAACAAGTTATGATACTTCATCAGAAAGATTCCAAAACTATTATAAAGATGTGTCTCTAAGAATGAAGAATAGAGAAATAGATATTTTAATAGTTGCTAATATGTTCTTAACAGGTTTTGATGCTAAAACATTAAATACATTATGGGTTGATAAGAACTTAAAATGGCACGGATTAATTCAAGCATTCTCAAGAACTAACAGAATCTTAAATAGTGTTAAAACATATGGTAATATAGTTTCGTTTAGAAACTTAGAAGATAGACTTAACGAAGCATTAGCTAAATTTGGTGATGAAGAAGCTCATGGAATAGTTTTATTAAAACCATATAATGACTACTATTATGGATATGAAGATGATAATGGTAAAATATTTGAGGGATATAAATCATTAGTTGAAAAGTTAACTTCTAAATTTGCACCAGGAGTATTAATGCAAAGTGAAGCAGAGCAAAAAGAATTTATTAAGCTATATGGTGCAATATTAAAAGTAACAAATATCTTATCTTCATTTGATGAGTTCAAAGATGATGAATTAATCAATGAAAGAGATAAACAAGATTATCATAGTATTTATATTGAACTTTATAATGAATTTAGAAATAAAGCTAAACAAGAAAAAACTGATGTTACTGATGATGTAGTATTCGAAATGGAATTGATTAAATCTATAGAAGTTAATATTGATTACATCTTAGGTTTAGTTAAAAAGTATCATGACAGTAACATGGAAGATAAAGAAATTCTTGTAACTATTCAAAAGACAATTATGGCTAGCCCAGATTTAAGAAATAAGAAAGATTTAATCATGGCATTCATAGAATCATTAGATCAAGACTCAAATGTATATGCTGATTTTGAATCATTTATGAATAGTAAAAAGAAAGAAGAGCTAGATAGGATAATTGCTGAAGAGAATCTTAATAAAGAAGAAACATATAACTTTATTCAAAGATCATTCGAACAGGGAAGAGTAGAAACCAATGGTACAGAGGTATCAACAATACTTCCTCCAATGAGTATGTTTACTCCTAATAATGATAGACAAGAAAAGAAAAATAAGGTTATAGATAAATTGTTAGAATTCTTTGATAAATTCTTTAGTATATCTAACAACAAATTCTAATTTAGTGGTATAATATAAATAAATAATAGAGTGTGTTTCATTTTTAAGATGGAATATGCTCTTTTTTTCATGGAGGTAACAATGAAGAAATCTAAGTTAAGAGGCTATATATATGATTTAGAACATAAAAATAAGAATTTTTCTTTTGATAAGACTATAAGAATACTGGATATAAGTAATATGATTTATATTGATATGATTAAAAACATTGAGTTTAAAGAGATATCAGATTATAAAAAATCTAAGTATATGTTTAAAGAAATATCAGAAGAACTTGAAGAAGTTAACGATTTGTTAAGTAAAGAAAAAACTCTTATGGCTGTATGCTTGCTAAGAAATGTTTTTGAAGAAATAATGTATATAATTGCTACAACTATAGAAACAGTTCATATAGATATAATGACTAAAGCTAGCTATTTTTACAAAATAGTTGCAGATCATTGTGATAAATTGTTATATAGTTATACCTCTGAAGATATAAAAGAATTATATGGTTATATGTCTAAGATTACACATGTAACTAATGTTAAAGAAGCAACCAGTTATTTAGTTGGTAATAAACAAATAAAGAAATATGTTAATAATGAGATTAAATTTATAGAATTAATAATTGAGAATATTTATTTAGAATTTATTAATAAAAAATTAGGATTAGATAATAGTATGTGTGATAATATTATGATTATTTCAAGTTATGTTGATTTAATAAATGTAATATATTTTACTGCTAATTCTACAGGAGAACATAAACGAATAGAATTATATTTTTATGGAGAAAAAAATCAAAAATATCTAAATGAAAAAAGAGAACAAATGATACAAGAATTTAAAGAACTTCAAAACTCTAATGCAAAAATAACAAAAACAGTAAATAAGATATCAAAGGAATTGGAGAAACAAATAGAAGAAAGAAATTATACAGGAATGGTAAATAATATTCTTAATAAAAGAATATAGATTGAGTTAGGACCACTTATTTGACAAAAAAACTGAAAAATGATATAATTTCAGTGTAATTGTCAAAGAAAGAAAAGGGATTAATATGAAAAAAGAGGAGAAAATCAATTATAAAATTGATAGTGATGTGCTTAAAAATTATGTGGAGGCTATTAATTCAATAAAAGAACCTATGAGCCGAATTAAGGATCAACTTAATCAACTATCTAAGCCAATGCAAGAACTAAGTAAATCACTCAATAATTCTATGAAGCCTATTATTGAAGCTAGTAAAGTTGCATCAAATTCACTTGAACCAATAAAAAAAATCGGTGAACAACTTAATGAATCACTTAAACCAATTCAAGAACAACTAAAAAGTATTAATACTATGTCTAATGCGATTAAGGAACTATCAATCAAATTTCCAAATGAACAATCAAAAATATTTACTGATACTATAAAACAGATAATGAATGTCAATAATGGGATGCTTTCTACAAGAATGATAGAACCACTAAATATAAGTAGACAATATCTATCAATTATGGAAAGCAATAACGATATTGAAAAAGTGTCAAGAGGTATTTATCTTTCACCAAGTGCTTTTGAAGATAGTTATTTCTCGTTTCAACAAAAATATAAAAAGGCTATTTTCTCACATATGAATGCTCTATACTTTTATGGTATGACTGAGGAATTTCCATATAACTATACGGTAACTGTGCCTCAAAGTTATCATGTTGATACAGTAAATGAAAAATGTAATGTATTTTATGTGTCTGAAGACATTTATGAACTTGGAGTTGTAGAAATAGAAACTCCAAATGGAAATAAAGTGAGAGCTTACGATAAGGAAAGATGTATTTGTGACATCATAAGATCAAAGGGAAGAATGGATTCTGAACAGGTTAAGAAGACAATTAAACAATACATACAATGCAAAGATAAGGATATAGCAAAACTATCTGAATATTCGAAAAAAATGGGTATAAACGATAAAGTGATGGAAATGGTAGGTGGATCATACTATGAGTAATTCAGCGCAAGCAGTTAAGGATAAGTTAAAAAATATTTCTAAAGAAAAAAATGTGGATTTCAATTCTGTAATGAGATTTTATATGTATGATAGATTTGTTGAGCGTTTATCAAAAAGTAAATATAGAGATAATTTCATTTTAAAAGGCGGTTTCTATCTAAGTAATCTATTTGGAATTGATAATAGAAGTACTATGGATATAGATACTGCAATCAGAAAAGCAGAATTCACTGAAGAAAATCTCATTAATATGATAAATGAAATTATAAGTATCGATATAGATGATAATGTGAAATTTAAAATCGAAAAAACCGAACCAATTCGTGATGAGGATGAGTATGGTGGGTTAAGAATTACTATTAATTTTATGTTAGAAAATATTAAGGATAAATTTCATGTTGATTTAGCAACTGGGGATCCAATATATCCAGGACCTGATAATTATAGATATGAGTCTTTAATAGGCGATGAAGTTTATAAGGTTTGGTCATATAATCTTGAAACAGTTCTTGCTGAAAAAATAGAAACAATTCTTAGTAAACTTGAAACGAGTAGTAGAATGAAAGATTATTATGATATTTATTTAATATACAAGTTTAAGTTTGATAAAATAAATAAAGAAAAATTTAGGGGAGCTGTCGAAAAGACATTTAGAAAAAGAGATTTTAATGCTGATCTAATACCAAACTTGAATATTGTTAAAGAAAGCAGAGTTTTAAAAGATAAATGGATAAGCTATTCAAGAAAAAACAGTTATGCTAGAAATGTTGAATTTGAAGAAACATTAGAATGTCTTGAACAATTTATTGATATAATAGTTCCAGTAGTAGTTTAATAATTATAGTTGGGGGAGTTTATGAAGAATATTTTAAAAATGGATAATGTTAAAGCAAAATCATTTTTTCTTAAGCCTGAAAGTTACACTACAATTGATTTGCCTGTTTATTTTAATTTTTCAAAAATATTGGATGGTATAAGTAAAAAAATTAAAGGTAAAGATTATAAAACCTTTTTTAAAGCAAATGAATTTCCTGGAAATTATAGTGACGTTAATTATAAGATATATAAAAATAAAAATGGTAGATATGCATGGCGCCCATTAGAACTTATTCATCCTTTTTTATATGTTTCTCTTGTTGATGTAATAACAGATAAAGATAATTGGACAACTATACTAAACAGATTTAAGGAATTTAGTAAAAACAAGAATATAGTTTGTAGTAGTATGCCAAACGAGTCTTCAAAAAAATCAGGAGATAAAAGAGCTAATATTATAAATTGGATTAATAAAGTTGAGCAGGAATCTATAAAACTTGCTTTAGATTATAAATATATGGCTATAACGGATATAACAAATTGTTATTCATCAATTTATACTCATACGATTTCTTGGGCATTATATGGTGAAGAATTTGCTAAAGAACATAAAGATGATAAAACATTGTTAGGTTATAAAATAGATTATATATTAAGACAAATGAATTATAATCAAACAAACGGAATCCCACAGGGAAGTGTAATAACTGATTTTATTGCTGAAATGATTTTAGGATATGCTGATTTATTATTAAGTGAAAAATTATCTTCAATGCAAATTGATGATTATAAAATTATTAGGTTTAGGGATGATTATAGAATTTATACTAATGATGAGAAAAACCTGACTATTATTCTTAAAGCATTAACAGAAGTATTATTAAATTTGAATATGAAGTTGAATGAGAAAAAAACAAAAATCACTTCAGATATAATTGCAAATAGTATGAAAGAAGATAAATATAAATATCTTGGAATAGAAAATATATCAAGTTTTTCAATTGATAAGCAATTACTTATTATAAAAAAAATAGGTGATAACTATCCTAACAGTAGTAGGCAAAAAGTATTATTATCAAACCTTTATAATAAAAAGATAAAAAAATTGAAAAATAGTCCTAGAAATTATAAGCAATTAATAAGTATATTGGTAGATATAGCATTTAATAATCCTGATAACTTAAATGTTTGCATCGTTCTTATAAGTGAGCTTGCAAAAAGCTTATCCAAAAAAGCAATGATTGGATTAATAGAAAGTATACAAAATAAGTTTAGCGATATTCCTAATACAGAATTTTTAAGTATATGGCTTCAAAGGATTATTATTACTACTAAGAGTGATTATGATTTTAATGAAACAATATGCAAAAAGGTGGCAAATCCTACTATAAAAATATGGAACTCTGATTGGTTAAATTATGACATATTAGAAGAATCAATAATAAATGTAACAGAAAGAGATGGCATTAGCTATAACATATCTCTTGAAGAAGCTGACAAGTTCAATGTTTATTAAAATGTTTCAGATAAAACAAAATTAATCGGCTCTTTCTTTATGACTTAAAAATGATATTTTTTCTGCTCTGATTATCAATCCATTTTCATCGGCATTTATTTTTCCTTTGATTCCAATTAAAGAATCTTCTTCACAAATGTTAATTATTTTATTTGCAACATCTGTGCTAGTAATAATTGGAATAGTTAGATCTCCATCTTCATCATTTATAACAATAACTAAACAAGAAACATTATCATCAATAATTGTTGTTGATCTATATCTTCCAAGTAGAAGACATCTATTTAGGTAATCCATCAATAATCTCCGTATTAAAGTATGCTATTGATTTAAGAAATTCTATATCTAGATCAAAGTACTTGATTACTTCCTTAGTGGGTATACAATAAGCAGGCATGAACTTATTAGGTTCTTTCTTTCTAAATTCTTTTTCAATTGACTGTTTAATCTTGCTAGCTGTTGATGCAGAAACATTTGCAATCTTCATAATATCCTGATTAGAACACCAGGGTTTTGATATTATCTCTAATATTTCTTTAGCAATCACACAAATACCTCCTTTCAAAAGGTATTGTATTAATCACTTATTTATTGATATTAGTCAAGTTTTTAGGGCTAATTTTATCGTATCTAAATGTTAAATATAACAAATTATAATAAAACTGTAATGATAAATTTAGGTCTCACTTGTGGTCTGATTATATGAATAATATAAGATAAAACCTAATGTTTTATATACTAAAAATGCTTTGTAAAAGATTTGACAAAATGATAAATTTTCTAAGAAATCCCCATCGCCCCCTGAAGAGAGCGAAAACTCTCATTTTTGTTTGTATTAAATGGTTCTAGATATGTTTAGTAATTTTATGTACACTTTTATGTACACAAATTTAAAACAAGTTAATATTTTTTAACTAATCTAATGAAATTTTATGTTTTTTCATTAACTTTGTCAAAGATATAAAATCTAAGAATTTGTACTTTAAAATTTCCTTTTTTATTTGTATAATACTGACAAATAGGAACTTTTTTGTTATAATGTTATTAGTGGAGGTGCTAAGATGTCCGAGAAAGATTTAGATTCAAGTATAAATGATTATATTGAAACAGAAACACCTAAAAACTATGTAAAACAACAAGAATGGGATATGGCTATTGGACTTCAAGAGGTTGATAACTTAAAACCATCTAAGTATTTAGAAAAGTTGTTACAAGAAAATGTAACAGGTGAAAAAACAATTTATGAAGTTGAACATGAATTAAAACAATATTATGTAGAAAAAGATAAAAAAGATAAAACAATTCAAGATGAATTTGAATGTGATTTAGTTTCTACTAGGATAGTCCAATTATTAGAAGAAGATAATTTTGAATTATCAGTAGATTATATAAAATATATTCATGAATATTTATTTAAAGATGTTTATGAATTTGCAGGAGAATTTAGAAAGGTAGATTTTTCTAAACACGAAAGAATTTTAAATAATGATTCAGTTGCTTATGGTGATTGTAAATTATTAGGACAGTCATTAGATTATGATATATCATTAGAAAAAAATAAAAAATATGATGAAATGAATATTGTTGATGTAATTAATAATATAACTAACTTTTCTTCAAGCATATGGCAAATACATCCTTTTAGAGAAGGTAATACTAGAACTACAGCATTATTTATAGAAAAGTATTTAGTATCACTTGGATATGATGTAGATAACACTATGTTTAAAGAAAAATCGGTTTATTATAGAAACGCATTAGTAAGAAGTAATTATTTTAATAATTATTTAAATATAAAACAAGATAATAGTTTCTTAATTAAATTCTATGAAAACTTATTACTAGGAAAGAATAATAATTTACATTCAAGAGATTTAATTGTAGAAGAATTATTTAATAAAGAGAATTAAAAATAGTTGGCTAGTACAGACTTATTATTTTGATTAGTTTTGTATTGGCTTTTTTATTTGAGTCATTATAATAAATAATAATTATTAATAAATTAATAAAAGTTTAATTATTCATTAAATATGTTATAATTATATAAAAGGAGTAATTATGGATAAGTATATATTTAAATACGTTAATGAAGATGAATTTAATAGATGTGAAAAAACCATTAAAAAATATGATAGTTTGGTTTATAAGAAATTATTATTTTCTTATTATCCCAATTTAAAAGAAGGGAATTTTTCAGGTGATTTAATTAGTCAAACTGATAATGTTTTAACATATTCTCTTGAAATACCATGTACATCACAAATACAAGAAAAATTATATGGTAATTATAAATTAATATATTCTGTATATGAAAATGAAAAAACAGTAATTTTAGAATCGCTTGAACCAAAAAAGTTGTTGAAGCAAAGTTATGATGATGGTCTTACTTCATATAAAGGTGTAATGGTTTCCAAAAAAAGACCACAAAAAGATATGTTTAAAATAGATTTAATAACTATGTTAGATGAGCATAATTTTAATAATAGAAAAGATAAACCATCTGTAGAATTAAATAATGAACCAAAAAGTGCTTTTGAATCGTTAGATGAAAATAAGAAAATCGAAAAACCAAAAGATTTTGTTAAAAGTTTATTGTATATATATGCAGTTATTATAATTATTATGTGTATTATAACAATATGTGTTTATGTGCTATTATAAGGAGTTGTTATGGGAAAAATATATTATTTATTTAGTAGAATTAATAAAGAAACAGGATTTACATTAGAACAGGAAAAATATATATTAAAAGATGTTAAAAATAATTCTAATATAACATTTGTATCTGCCTTGAAAAATGAACCAGAACACTTAAAAGAAAGTATTGAAAATAAATTAAACAATTTTAAAAATATTAAAATAACATTTAATAATATTTATGTAATAGATGAAAACACAAATAAGAAAGAAGCTAAAGAATATATAAATAAAGCTGATATAGTCTTTTTACTTGGTGGATGCCCTTACATTCAAATGGAAATAATAAATAAAAATGAAATAAAAGAATTAATAAAACAAAAAGAACTAATTATTGGTGTAAGTGCTGGGGCAATGAATCAAGCTAAAAGAGTAGTTTATAGAGATGAATTTGAAAATAATAGAATATATGATTATGAAGGATTGGATCTTGTAAAAATAAATGTATACCCACATTTTGATTCTAATAATCAAGAATTATTAGATGAAATAGATGAAGTAAGCAAGATGGTAGATTTAATATTAATACCTGATGAATCTTTAATAAGAATAGAAAATAGTAAGGTAGAGTACATTGGCACATATTATAAAGCAAAGAAGGGAATTATTGAAAAATAATTCTTTTTAATTTAGCATTAATATTATTTTGACTTAATAATTAAAAAAATATATAATATACACCATAAAAAGAGGAACAATTATGAAAACAATGGACATAGTAAATAAGTTAAGAGAAGAAAAAGATGAAATAAAAATAAATGAAATCATTAAGAAAATAAAAAAAGAAGAACAAATTGCAAGTGTTTTAAGTACTCTTCAACTAGATGATAGATTAGCAATCAAAATAATTAATCAAGCAATAAATGAAAAAAATGTTTGGAAAATAGTTAGAGAATTAAGAGGAAGAGATTCTGTAATTGAAATGATAGAAAACTACAAAAAAGAGGAGATAAATGAAGCCGTAAGAAAATTAAGTAAACGGGCTATATATAAAGAAATACGAGGTGTTTGCAATAAAAAAACAATAAGTTTTTTAATTGAACAACGAAAAGAAGATGTAAAAAAAGTATTAAAATTTGTTATTTTAGAACCAGAGTTTTTACTAAGAAATGCTAGTACAGATGAATTTGCGCATATAATTTGGGAAGTAAAAGAAAAACAAATAACAAGAAATTTAAAAAGATTAAGTAAAGAATATATGTTTTCATTTTTATCAAGTAAATATATAAAAACTAGTTTAAAATATGAAATTGTAAAAAGAAGAAGAAAACAGTTTGAAAAAGCCTTAAATAAAGAAAGTACTAGCGATTTACTTTTTTTCTATTTAAAGAATGTGTCATATATTCCTGCTAAAATTAGAGAAGAGATAGTTAATTTAAGAAAAGAAGATATTATAAAATATGTACAAGATACTAATGATGATTTTTCTGAAATAATGGATGATATATCGTATGGTGAACAATGTATAGAAGTTAAAAAACTATTAATTGATACATTTATAAACAAAGATAATTTATATGAAGCTTTAGAAAAAGTTAAAGGCGATTATGCTACAAAAGAGTTGATAAAATTATATAATGATGAAATAGTTAAACTTGTATATATGCTAGAGTTAGATACTATACCAGAGTTATCTAATATAAAAGTCGCACATTCTATTCAATATTTATTGTATTCATATTGTAAAGATCTTATTGAAAAAAGAATTAATGAATTATCATATGAAGAAAAATATCGTATTTTAATAGGTAATAGAACGCTTTATACAGTTGTAAAAATAATACTTAAATCCCTTGGCTTTAAAGATGTAAATACAATATGCTTTTTAATTAAAGGTAGTAATGGTCAAAAAGTGCTAGATAATTATGAAAGTGTAAAAAATAAAATAATTGAAAGTAAAATTGATTATAAAGTCTTTTGTGAATATGGTATAGGAACAAGGAAATATTATAATTGGTTTGATAAAATAATGGAAATTGATGATATTGATGAATTTAATAAAATAAGAACATATCTATTAGAAAATTATTATATTAATGATAAAGAAAATAAGGTATATGAAATAAAGGAATATCTTGAATTAGTAACATCATATCAAAGATTATATCCATTATTAAAGGAATTAGAACAAAATAATATAGATTTAACAAAGACTGATAAGTTGACACTAAAATTATTACTAGAGAATGATGCACTTGATGATATACCATCTAGTTATGAGAAATTAAAAAAATATAGAGAGAAAGAGTATGAATTAGATAAGAATATACTAAAAGAAATAATTGATCCGGCACAAGAGTATTCTAAGATTGATCGAATTCTTGAAAAAACAATTAATCCAAAACAAAATAAGGTAAGTATCGAAACCTTAAAATTGTTACTTAAAGATAATTGTAAATCAAAAATTGTACTTGAAAAAACAAAAGAATTGATGGTTTATACATCGTTTTTAGAAAAGATTGAAGTATGTTCTTATAAAACAAAATTGGATGTTTTAAAAATAATATATGAATCTTATGATAAAATGAATTATGTTCAGAATATTTATATGAATTATGGGGAAAAGATAAGAAATTTATATGAACTTGAAATGAATGTTAATTTAACAAATGTAAGTAAATTATTAGAAGATGGTAAGTCACGAATTGATTTATCAAATAAAAACTATATATTATGTGCTCATGTAGTAAGTACAAAAGAAAAAGATGAAAATTTGGTAAATGGAATTGCAACGGGTAAAACAAACTTTATATCTATGAGTCCAATTAGTTATAAAGGTCAAAAATATTATTATGATTTGCACTATTTAAGTGTTGTATTACTATATGATTATATTCCAAAAGGAGCATTTATTTGTAGTTCTCTTTCGAATATGGGAACTAATTCTCTTGTTGAAAATAATTCGTTGGAATTTAAAACAAAGATTGATAGTCAAAGGGGAATTTTGGAAACGAGTTCTGTGACTTTAAACAATGCGGAAATACTTCTTTATAGAGAAGGAATAAGACCTTGTGGAATAAGGCTAGAAAAGGGCAAAACTCCTAATATTAGAGAAGAAGAGATGCATAAAAAGTATCATCTTCCATATATTATTACACAACCTAAGAATCAAAGTATTGAAAATCCAAAAATGGTATTTGAACCAAATGATATAGATTGTGAATTGGAAGATACAAAGATAATAAGTGATTTAATTGATATAATGAATACAAATAAAGAAACGAAAGAAAATGAAATATATACTGGTAGAGAACTGGCCATTTTTACAGATGTTCATTCAATGTTTGAGCCTTTACTAGCAATTTTAGAGGATATTAGAAAAAGGAATATTACCGAAATATATTCTTTGGGTGATAATGTTGGGTTAGGACCTAATCCTTGTGAGGTAATGGATTTATTAGATGAATATAATGTTAAATCTGTTGCTGGTAATAGTGAGTATTATAATACTCTTGGTATTAAACCTTTTCCATATTTTAATGCGGAAAAGAAAGCTAATCAGGAATGGACTAGTGAGAGACTTGGTTCTAAGGGTATAGATAAATTAAAAGTATATCCTGCTTCAATTGATTTACTTGTTGGTGATAAAAAAATTGCTTTGTGTCATTTTATAAATGATGTTAGATGGGATTTTGTTAATCATAGTACTTGGTCTTATCAAGAAAACTTCATAAAGGGTGTAAATGCTAAACAGTTTGAATATACAAATTCATTACATTCACGAGAGTATATTAATAAAATGTTAAAAGAAAAAGAGTATGATAGAGAATTTTTGAATGGTTTTATTTCATCTTGCAGGGAACCGTTATTTAATGGTAAAATGGCTCGTGAATATACAAATATATTTCAAGGACATGTTCATTTTCGGGTGAATGATAAACTTAATAATACTAATATTTATACTTTAAGAGCAGCTGGTATGGGCTGGAAGGGCGAAGGAAAAGAAAAGGCTGAATATTATATTTTAAAAGAAAGAAAAGATGGCTCCTTTGATGTTAAAACTATTAATGTTGATTATAATAAAAATAGTTTAATATGTAATATAAAGTCAAGCTCTATTCCATATAAAGATAAGATATTGTCTTTTTTGAAATAACTATATATTTAATATATGGTTTTTTCATTTACAAATAAGTGATTTTTTGCTAAAATATAGTATATGGAAAAGGAAGAAATAATAGAAAAATTAAATGAAATAAGAAAAACAAGAATAATTGATATTTATGCTGAAGAGGAATTCTTTGGGAAAGGACTTATAGTAAATAAAGAGGGAGATGTATATATTTATACTTGGCGTCTTGCTTTATCTATTGAAGAAAATAAAGCAAAAGAATTATATGAGTTAGAAGAATACAAGCTTGACATAAATAGAATTAAACTTAATTTTAAGTTTGATCAAAATAAGAATGATAGATGTATAAATATAATAGATTTAGATAATTTGAAAATAGAAAACAATGATCTTAATTATTATAATAAAGTAATGAAAGAAGTGACAAAATGCCTATAATAAAAGTAATGAGTGAAATACTTGCTAATAAGATTGCTGCTGGAGAGGTTGTTGAAAGGTGTTCATCAGTTGTTAAAGAATTAGTTGAAAATAGTATTGATGCTGGTTCTACAGAAATTAAAGTAGATCTTTTAGATAGTGGTATTACAGAAATAAAGGTAACTGATAATGGAGTTGGAATGGATGAAGAGGATGCTAAAACAGCTTTTCAAAGGCATGCAACAAGTAAATTATTAGATGAAAATGATTTATATCGAATTAATACTCTTGGGTTTAGAGGAGAAGCTTTACCTTCAATAGCGTCTGTTTCAAAGGTTGAACTTGTTACATCAAAAGGTTTACTTGGTACAAGAGTTAAAATAAATGGTGGTAATTTTGAGTCCATTGAAAGAGCGGAAGCAAGAAGGGGAACAAGTATAGCTGTTAGAAACTTATTTTATAATACGCCTGCAAGATTAAAACATTTGAGTTCAATGCAAGCTGAATTAATGACTGTTGCAGATTATGTAGATAAAATAGCTCTTTCTCATCCTAATATAAGGTTTGTTTTAACAAATAATGGCTCAACGATGTTAAATACTGATGGTAAGGGTGATTTATTAAAAACTATTAATAGTGTTTTTGGTATTAATGTTGCTCGTAATATGATAAAAATTGAAACTGAAGATAGGGATTATAAAGTTATGGGTTATATAAGTAAACCGGAAATTAATAGAACGACTAAAAATCATATGATAACACTTGTAAATGGAAGAGTTGTTAGAAATTCAAGTATAAATCGTGCTATAAATGATTCTTATCATACTTATAAGCCAGATAATAGATATCCGATAGTTGTAATTAATATTGAAGTTGATCCTTCACAAATTGATGTTAATATTCATCCGACAAAGATGGATATAAAGTTTTCCAAATTAGAAGAATTACAAAATTTATTAATGAAAGAAATTAAAAAGAATTTAGATGTAAGAACTTTGATTCCTAAAGTTGAAGAGGCTATTGTTGTAAATAATTTTACTGATTATGAAGAGGAAAAACCTATAAAACAAGAAGAAAAACCTATTTTTGTTAAACAGGAATTAGAGATACATGAGAATGAAGTTAAATATGAAACAAAAAGAGAAGAAAATAGATACCCGGATATGACATTTGTTGGAATAGCGCATGGAACATATATAATTATGCAAAATGATACGGGTATGTATATAATTGATCAGCATGCTGCTAAGGAAAGAATAAATTATGAAAAGTTTAAGGAAGAGTTAGGTCATCCTTCACAGAATAAGATACCACTTCTTTTTCCAATAACTTTAGAGTATACAACTAGTGAGTTTATGAAGTTAAGGGAAAAGATGGATGTTCTTAATAATATTGGGCTTTTAATAGAGGAATTTGGAATTAATTCAATAATTGTAAAGGCTCATCCGGTATGGTTTCCAAAGGGATTTGAGAATCAATATATAAATAAAGTTATTGAAACGGTACTTAATTATAATGAACCATTTGATTTAGTTAAGTTTAATGAAAAAGTAGCGATCAATTTAAGTTGTAAAATGGCTATAAAAGCTAATGAATATATAAGTCCGGAAGAAGCTATTGCTTTAATTAAGAATCTTCAAAAGTGTGAACAACCTTTTAATTGTCCACACGGAAGACCTACGACATTGATATATACAGTATCTGAATTAGAGCATTTATTTAAAAGAAGTGGCTTCGATACTAAGAAATAAGAAAGGAAACAATATGATAACAGAAGAAAATGTTTTAAAAGTTGCGTCACTTGCTGAACTTGAAATAAGTGAGTTAGAAACAAAAAAATATACTAAAGAATTAAGTGATATATTAACAGAGATTGAAAAAATATTGGATGCTAAAATTGAAAATGAAAATATTTTAATCGCACCAACAGAAGAGAAAAAGATTGATGATTTTGAGAGTACGATAACTGAAGAAAGTTTAAGTAAAGAAGAAATAATGAAAAATGCTAAAAATCATGATAGATCATACATAATAGTTAAGAGGGTTGTAAATGAGTAATTATATGGATTTAAGTGTAACTGAGTTACATGATTTATTAAAAAGTAAAAAAATAAAGCCAATTGATTTAGTTAATGAGGCTTTAGAAAAGATTGAAAATTATAAATTAAATGATTTTATAACAATAAATGAAAAGGCAAGAAAAGAGGCTTTAGAATTAGAAAATACAGAGGTTGATAATTTATTTTGGGGTATTCCTATTGCTATTAAAGATAATATTGTTACAAAAGATTTAAGGACTACTTGTGCGTCTAAAATGCTTGATGATTTTAATCCAATATATGATGCTGAAGTAATTAAAAAAATTAAAGAAAAACATATGATAATAATTGGTAAAACCAATATGGATGAATTTGCGATGGGTTCAACTGGGGAAACATCTTATTATGGACCAACACTTAATCCTTGGAATAAGAAAAAGGTCCCAGGGGGATCTAGTAGTGGATCGGCTGCTACTATTTCAAGTCATGAAGTAGCGCTTGCACTTGGTTCTGATACTGGTGGTTCTATAAGACAACCCGCTTCATTTCAAGGTGTTGTTGGTATGAAACCTACATATGGTAGAGTTTCGAGAAATGGTTTAGTTGCTTTTGCTTCTAGCTTAGATCAAATTGGTCCAATAACTAAAAATGTTTTAGATAATGCTTTACTATTGGAATTAATATCTGGTTATGATGAAAATGATATGACAAGTATTGATGCTTCGAAAGACTTTACTAGTTTAATTAATAAACCACTTAAAAGTTATAAAATTGCTGTTCCAACATTTTATATGAATGATCAAATAAATGAAGAAATTAAAGATAAAGTAAATAATGTAATTAGTTTATTAAGAGAAAATGGTTGTACGGTAGATTTTGTTGATGTTCCATATTTAGAATATAGCGTTCCTTTATATCAAGTAATTGCACTTGGTGAGGCAAGTAGTAATTTAGCACGTTTTGATGGTATTAAGTATGGTTTAAATATTCCTGCTAATACAACTAGTGAATCTATTAAAAAAACAAGAACAGCTGGTTTTGGGGAAGAAGTAAAAAGAAGAATTATGATTGGAACATATGTTTTGAGTGGTAAAAATGCTGATAAGTATTATGTAAAAGCTTTAAAGTTGCGAGAAGCTTTAAGAGAGGCTGTAAATAAAGTGTTTGAAAATTATGATTTAATAATTGGTCCAACAAATACAGGTGTTGCTTATGATTTGGGTATAAAACAAGATGATGCTTTAAAGAGTTTTACAGATGATATTCTAACAAATCCAATCAATATGACGGGTTTACCTGCTTTATCACTTCCTATTGGTTTAACTAATGATCGTTTACCGGTTGGGCTTCATATAATAGGTAAATATTTAGATGAAAAAAATATATATGCTTTAGCAGCATTTATTGAAAAAGAATTAGATTTAAAAATGAAACCGGAGGTGAAATAATGTTAAAGCCGACAATTGGAATAGAAGTACATGCAGAATTGAAAAGCAAAAACAAAGTTTTTTCTAAAACGATAAATGCTTATTCTAATAATGCAAATACAAATGTAAATATAGTTGATTTGGGATATCCGGGAACATTACCAACTTTGAATAAAGAGGTTGTGGAAATGGCTTTAAAGGCAGCACTTGCTTTAAATTGTAAAATTAATAAAAGAATGCATTTCGATAGAAAAAATTATTTTTATCCGGATTTACCAAAGGGTTACCAAATAACACAACAAGCAACCCCAATTGGATATGATGGATATCTTGAGATTGAAGTTGATGGTGTAAGTAAGAGAATTGGTATTGAAAGAATCCATATTGAAGAAGATACTTGTAAGAGTATGCATGTTGGGGAAAATACTTTGCTTAACTATAATAGAGCAGGGGTACCTTTAATTGAAATTGTTACAAAACCTGATATAAAATCTTCTAAAGAAGCAACTACTTATGTAGAAGAATTGAGAAAGACATTATTATATTTAGGTATAAGTGATGTTAAGATTGAAGAAGGAAGTATGAGGTGTGATACTAATATTTCTTTAGCTGAAGAATCTTCTTCTAAATTAGGTACAAAAATTGAAATTAAAAATATTGGTTCAATTAGTAATGTTGGAATAAGTCTTGAGTATGAAATTAAAAGACAAAAGGAATTGATTGATGCTGGTGTTCAACTTAGAGAAGAAACTAGAAGGTTTGATGATAAAACTAATTCTACTGTTTTGTTAAGACAAAAGGAAACAGGAAATGATTATAGATATTTTCCGGAGCCTAATTTACCTTATTTTGAAATAAATGAAAAATTGATTGAAGAAGTTCAAAACAATTTGCCTGTTTTACCTAAGGAACTTAAAAAAGAATATGAAAGTATAGGAATAAGTTCTAATAATATAAATACTTTGATTTTAAATTATGATTTAAATCAAGTATTTGTGGAACTTAAAAATAAGGTAAATCCTATAATATGCGCGAATTTATTAACTGGTGATACATTAAGTTATTTAAATAAAACATATAAGAATATAAATGATATTGATAAGAATAGTATTATTGATTTAGTTAATGTTTTGGATCAAAATAAGATATCTATTAAACAAGCTAAAGAAATAATGGATGATGTATTAGATGGAAATGAAAGTGTTTCTGAAATTATTAAAAATAAGGGTTTAGAACAGATAAGTGATTTGTCTCAGTTAAAAGAAATTGTTACGAAAGTTTTAAATGAAAATGAAAAATCTGTAAATGATTATTTGAGTGGACAAGATCGTGCATTTAAATATTTAATGGGTCAAATTATGAAAGAAACAAAGGGAAATGCTAATCCTTCATTAGTAAACCAAATGTTAACACAAGAATTAAATGATAAAAAAAACTAAATTTATAGTATAATTAGTATGAATGGAGATGAATAATATGAAATTCATAAATAAGCATAAAGTAGGAATAATAGCAGGAATTGTTATAATTATAATTGGAGTATTAACTTACTTTGCATTAAAATCTATGTTTATAATTGGAAATGATAAAGGTAAATATGGAAATAGATTAGATGGTATTGAAAATGTCCAAATAGCAGATGAAGAGGTATCCAAACTTGTAAAAGAAATGGAAGAAATAAAAGATATAAAGAGTGTTAAATATAACTTACAGGGTAGATTAATATATATTATAATGGAAGTCGCGAATGATACAGCACTTGAGGTATCTAAGGGGTATGCTAATAAAACATTGTCATATTTTACGGCTGAACAAAAAGAATATTACGATATTCAGGTATTAATTAAGAGTGATTCAGAAGAAAGTGAAGTTTATCCGATAATAGGCGCTAAGCATAAGACTAGTACAGCGTTTATTTGGACAGAAAATAAGAAGAAGGAGACTAAGTAATGAATAAGAAAAAAGTAATAATTGTAACTCTTATTGTAACAGTTTTTCTTGCTATTACTGGTTCTCTTTGGTATTATTTAACAAAAGAGGATAATAAAACATCATTAACATTGATTGAAAAGCAATGGATCGAAAAGAATAAGAATCGAATTTATGATTTTGGTTTACCAATTAACATCCCAATGTTTACAAGTAATGGTAGTGGAATAATATTTGACTTTTTGAAGGATTTGGAGACTAATACTGGTTTAGTTATAAATAGAGTATCATATGAAAAGGGAAGTACCATTCCTGAATATGCTATGAGAATAAAAAAATCTTTAGATAAAAACGATATTTTGATTTATAAAGATACTTATGCTATCGTAACTAAAAATAGTGTTAAATATAATAGTTTATCAGAAATTAAAGATTTAAATATTAAGGTTTTAAAGGGGGAAGATGAAGCATTAGCATTTTATTTGAGTGATAATGAAAACCTTAAGATAACTGTTTTTGATAGTTCTACTGATTTATTAAGTAATGTTACTACTGATAAAGATGCTATAATTGTTCCAAAAACGGAATATTTAAAACAAATAATTGAAAATAATAATTTGAATATTGCTTATAATTTAAATGATTTGCCAATTTATTATACAATTACTCTTGGTTCAAATGATAAGTTAAATACTATTTTAACAAAGTTTTATAACAAATGGAAAACAGGAGGGTATGATAAATCATATAACAATAATTTTGCTTCTACTTATTTTCAAGCTTCCGCTGTATCGGCACTTGAAGAACAACAATTTAGAAGTAAAATATATAAATATGGTTATATTATAAATACTCCTTTTGATACAATTATTAATAATAAATTAGAGGGTATTAATACTGATATAATTGATTCGTTTTCTCATTTATCGGGTATAACTATTGAGAGTACTATGTATGGCTCATATGAGGAATTAGTAAAGGCATTTGAAAATAATGAGATTGATTTCTTTATGAATGGCAGTAATAGAAAATTAAATGAGGATGTATATGATACAATATCGGTTTATGATGAAAAAATTGTTATTGTATCACATAATGATAACGATTCAATAATTGATTCTGTTAATTCACTTAAGGGCAAAAAGGTAAATGCTATAAAAGATTCTAAGATAATGACTTATTTAGAAGAGCGTGGGGTTGAGGTAATAGAGAGTAGTAATTCATCTAGTATGATGAATAAGCTTGATAAGAATTCTATAATTGCACTTGATAAAACATCATATAATTTTTATAGACAAAAGGATTTAAAGGATTATAAGATTGATTATGAGTTTCCTTTGAAAAAAGAATATGATTTTACTTTTAAGAAGAATGATGAAAATAAAGTGTTTATGAACTTTTTTAACTTTTATTTATCTTATATAAATGAAAAGGTTACGATAAATAATACATTGTATAAATTGACTAATATTAAAGAAAATTCTAATTTGCTAGGGGAGTTAATTGGTGTATCAGTAATATCTGGTTTATTAATATTATCTTTACTTACTCTTAAGAATATAAGTAAGAGAACTAAGAATAAGTTTAAGAAACATTTAACAAAAGAAGAAAAGTTAAAATATATTGATATGTTAACTTCACTTAAGAATAGGAATTACTTAAATGATAATATTAATGTTTGGGATGAGAGTGAAATATATCCACAAGCTGTTATTGTAGTTGATTTAAATGATATTTCATATATTAATGATAATTATGGTCATGCTGAAGGTGATGAAGTTATTAAAGAAGCTGCTAATATATTGATTAAGAATCAGTTGCCGAATACGGAAATTATAAGAACAAATGGTAATGAGTTTTTGGTATATTTAGTTGGTTATGATGAAAGACAGGTAGTTGCGCATTTAAAGAAATTAAATAAAGAGTTAAGAGATTTAAAACATGGATATGGATCTGCTAGTGGTCATAGTATGATTCTTGATGGTATTAAGACAATTGATGATGCTATAAATGAGGCAACAATTGAGATGAGGAATAATAAGGAAGAAGCAACCAAATGAAGATGATTAAAAATGGAATTAAAAAAATCTATGAAATAACGCAGAAGCCGGCGATGTTAATACTTCCGGGTCAGGTTGCTTTTTCTCTTTTTTTATCAATTTTTCCAATTATTACATTAATAGGTTTTGTTGCATCTAAATTTAATGTTTCTTTGACAAACTTGGTTGAATTCTTTGGTGGTGTATTACCAGAGGGGTTATCAGAGTTTTTGCTTATTCACGGAACTGCTAATATGGGAAATATTATTGTTTTTACAGTAATTGGTTTCTTTGTTGCTTCTAATGGTCCTTGGTCACTTTTAGTTGCAATTAATACAATATATGAGGTTCCACAGGATAATGAGATCAAAAGAAGAATAAAGGCTATAATAATGACAATAATACTAGTTTTTATGTTTATTATTGTTTCGGTTATATTAGCGTTTGGAAATCAGATTTTACATTTTTTGATGAATATTGAAAAGATAAGTGTGATTTCAAAAACAATTTATGATTTATTTGCATCTTTAAAATGGCCAATAATGGCGCTTTTTATATTTTTCTCTTTAAAGATAATATTTACAATGTTAACGCCTGCTCATGTTAATAGCAAGAGTACTAATTTAGGTTCATTTTTTACGACAATTGTATGGATGATAATAACTGCTATATATAGTTATTATACTATTAATATTGCTGATTATAGTGTTTTCTATGGTAGTATATCATCGATTATAATGTTTATGGTTTGGATTTATATGTTATCATATGTTCTTGTAATTGGGATAAGTATTAATTCAGCTGTTTATATGCATAATAAACAAAAGCAAGAGTTATTAGAAAAGAAAGTATAGAAATATACTTTTTTTTAATAATATGGTATAATGTGGGTGAGGTATTTTTATGAAAAAGGGAAATAAGTTAATTATAATTTATGTTTTATTGAATTTGATTACTAGTACATTATTAAGGTTTTTAACGATAAAAAATTATTTTAATTTAAAGCCTTTAATTGCTGATTTAGGCGTATTAATAATAATTGGTTCTTTTTCTTATTTGTTTAAGGATAAAAAGAAATATTACTATTTGCTTATAATGACTATAATTGGTTCTTTTATTTGTTGTGCGAATAGTGTATATTATAATAATTATTTATCTTTTGCTTCAATTTCTTTAATTGGTTCGATTACTTTTTTAAAGGATGTTGGTAATGCTGTTGTTGATAATATACTTGAAGTAAAGGATTTGATTTTTTTACTGCAAATACCTATTTTTGTTATATTAAATAAACTTATAAAAGAAGAAAATACTTTTAAGTTTAAATATATATTTGCAACTGGTTTTATTTTGCTTTGTTTACTTGCGCCGTTTTATAGGGGTAAGGATTATGCGAGAATATGGAAAAATTGGAATAGAGAATATGTTGTAATGCAGTTTGGTATTTATGTTTATCAGATTGATGATTTTGTTGTTAGTTTAAAGCCTTCACTTGTTAATTTGTTTGGTTCCGATAATGCTTCTAAGGTTTTTAGGAATTATTATAGTAAACCTAAAGATAATGTTACTAATGAATATACTGGTATATTTAAAGATAAGAATGTTTTAGTTATTCATGCTGAGAGTTTTCAAAGTTTTGTTATTAATAAGAAAATAAATGGTAAGGAGATTACTCCTAATATTAATAAGCTAATTAATAAGAGTTTATATTTCAATAATTTTTATGCTCTTGATAGTGTTGGTACTTCAAGTGATACAGAGTTTACTTTTTCTACTTCGTTGCTTCCAACAAACAATGGTACGGTATTTTTAAATTATTGGAACAGAAAGTATGAAACGATTGAAAAAATGTTTTTGGATGATGGTTATTATACTTTTTCGATGCATGGTAATAATGGTACTTTTTGGAATAGAAATATAATGTATAATACTTTAGGTTATCAAAGGTTTTATAATTATGATAAAGATTATGAGTTAGATGATATTATTGGTTTGGGGTTATCTGACAAGTCATTTTTTAGGCAATCAATTCCTAAAATTAAAGAGATTGATAAGAAATATTATGGTACTTTAATTATGTTATCGAATCATACTCCTTTTACGAGTGAAGGAAAAGATATTTCTGATTTTGATGTTACTTCTTCTCATTATGATTATAAGTTAAATAGGTATGTTAAAGATGTTTATTTAGAGGGTTCTATACTTGGTAGTTATATTAAGTCGGTTCATTATGCTGATGAAGCTTTGGGTCAATTTATAAATGATTTAGAGAAGAATAATATGCTTGATAATACTGTTTTAATTATATATGGTGATCATGATGCGAAGATAAAAAAGAGTCAGTTTGAGTATTTTTATAATTATAACACAAAAACTGGTAAGGTTATAGATAAGATTGATGAGAATTATAAGAGTATTGATGATATAGATTATGAGTTACTTAGAAAGGTTCCGTTTATTATTTATTCTAAGGATATTCAGCCTAAAGTAGTTGATGAGGCTATGTCAATGTTAGATTGTTTTCCAACGCTTGCTAATATGTTTGGTTATGAAACAAAGTATACTTTAGGTAATGATATATTTAGTGTTAAGGATAATATTGTTGTTTTCCCTAATGGTAATTGGTTAACTAATAAGATGTATTATGATACTAAGAGAGAGTCTTTTAAGGCTTTGGAGGATAATTTGGTTGTTAAAAATGAGTATATTGAAAAAAATAGTTTGATTGCTCAGGAGAAGATAAATATTTCTAATTATATTGTTATGTATGATTTGATTAGGAAAAATGAAGAGGTTAAGGTAAGTTTGAAGGAAAAATAGGTACTCATATTTGGGTACTTTTTTTTTTTAAAGTGATTGCTTTTTAGATATTGATGTGATAAAATTAAATAGTAGAAAATGTTAATAAATAATATAAAAATAGAAAGAATGTTGATAAAATGTTTGACTT